>Ga0070740_10001188_pt1 | contig 38234 bp, 28 predicted proteins | sample Coa_R2_FD_67286 | JGI IMG/M metagenome (GOLD analysis project Ga0070740, IMG submission 67286) | Surface soil microbial communities from Centralia Pennsylvania, which are recovering from an underground coalmine fire - Coalmine... | ecosystem: Environmental > Terrestrial > Soil > Unclassified ... | reverse complement strand
GCGGCGGGCTTGCGCAGGATGGCGTCGGGCACGCCGATCTTCCCGATGTCGTGCAGGAGCGAGCCGAATTCGAGCGAGGTCAGTTGCTCTTCGCCGAGGCCCATCTCGCGCCCCAGCCGGAGGCTGAAGTTGACGACGCGCTCCGAATGCCCGCTCGTCTCGGAGTCGCGCTTGTCGAGCGCCGCCGTCAGCGCCTTCAGGGTCGAGCGGTACGCGTCTTCGAGCGAGGCGAGCGTCTCGCCGAGTTCGGCGGTGCGCTGGCGGACGAGTTCTTCGAGGTGGTTCTCGTATGCGTTCTTGGCGAGGCGGAGTTCGCGGTGTTCGAGCGCGCGGCGGACGGCAATCTCGACGTGTTCGAGGCGGAAGGGCTTGACGACGTAGTCGAACGCGCCGGCGCGCATCGCCTCGATGGCGCTCTCGATGGTCGAGACGCCGCTGACCATGACGACGACCGTTTCGGGCGCGAGGGCGAGGGCGCGCGGAACCATCTCAAGCCCGCTCATGCCGCCCATCTGTATGTCGCTCAGCACGAGGTCGAACCGACTGCCTTCGAGCGCCTTCAGCGCCTCCTCAGCCGAGCGAGCCTGCACGCAGTCGTAGTCGTTGAGAAGCAGATCGACGAGGAGGCGTCTGACCTCCGGCTCGTCGTCAACCAAAAGGATGCGAGGCTTGCCCTCACGCGGCTCAAACATTTTGCCCCCCGAATGCGCCGGATTTAACCGGGCCGAAATTTTGTCCCGCGACGAATGCTCCGCGTCTCTCTTCAGGCGAGGCGCGCGCGGCAGAATGGGACGCGCGCTGGGACTAACGCCCGCCCGAATCGCCCCGCGACCGACGCCGACACGAGATAAACTGCGTCGCGTCCCGCACACTTCTGCACCGCACGTGCCACGTCTGGCGCACGATTCGCGCGCCAGCGGCGCGTCGCCACGCCGGTACAGTGTTTGCGGTCGAGACGTGGGCGGGGGCGACTCGAACCCTGAGTTTCGGAGGGTGCGGATGAGCGACAAACAGAAGCTTTCGATACTTTACTTCGACGACGATCCGGCCTGCCTCGAAGTTTTCCGCGAGATGTTCGCGCGCGACCACGACGTGACGACGGCTGCGACGCTCGCGGAGGCGCGGCGCGCGCTCGACGAATCCGCCTTCGACGTGATCATCAGCGACCTCTCGATGCCGGAGATAAGCGGTACGGCCTTCCTCCGCGAGACGGCGCGGACGCACCCCGAAAGCTTCCGCGTCATGCTCACGGGCAGCGCCTTCGTCGGGGAGTTGATGGGCGAGATCGCGGCGGGCGTCGCCGAGTTCTTCGTCCCGAAGCCCTGGAACGCCCTCACGATGGGCAAGGTCTTCGAGCGCGCGAGACTCTGAGAAGAAATGAGGAATGCGGAATGAGGAGTGATGAATTGAAAGCCTCGCCTTTCATTCATCACTCATCACTTATCATTCATCATTTCATTTCTGAAGCGTGATGTTGTTGCGCTTGACCATGCGCTCAAGGGTCTTGCGGTCAACGCCGAGGATGCGCGAGGCGGCCTGCTTGTTGCCGCCCGTGTGCGCCAGCACGCGTGCGACGTAGCGCCCTTCGATCTCGGAGAGCGGCGGCCACTCCTCGCCCGCAGCCGGGAGGTGCGGCTCGGCTGGCGACGCCTCCGCCTGCTGCGCCCTGTAATTTCGCACGCGATCCGGCAGGTCTTCGGGCCGCACGACGTTGCCGCACAAAGCCACTGCGCGCACGACCGCGTTCTCAAGCTCGCGCACGTTGCCGGGCCACGGGTACTGTTCGAGCAGTTGCGCCGACTCCGGCGAAAAGCTCGCCGCAGGGTTCGCAGACCAGACGCGCCCGGCGAAACTTCTCGCGAGCGGCATCACGTCTTCGCGCCGCTCGCGCAGGGGCGGCAGTCGAATCGTCACGGCGTTGAGGCGGTAGAATAAATCCTGCCGGAAGCGCCCGGCCTCGACCTCCGCCTCAACGTCGCGGTTCGACGCGGTGACGACGCGCACGTCAACTCGCTGCGTCCGGTTCGAGCCGACGCGGCGAATCTCGCCCTCCTGCAACACGCGCAGCAGCTTCACCTGAAAGGCCGGGGTCGTCTCGGTTATCTCGTCGAGGAAGACCGTGCCGCCGTCGGCCTCCTCGAAGAGTCCGGCGCGATCCGCGTGCGCGCCCGTGAACGAGCCGCGGACGTGGCCGAAGAGTTCCGACTCGATGAGTTCCGCCGGTATCGCGCCGCAGTTGACGGCGACGAACGGGCGCTGCGCGCGGCGGCTGCGGCGGTGGAGCGCGCGCGCGACGACCTCCTTGCCGGTGCCGCTCTCGCCGGTGACGAGCACGGGCAGGTTCGTGGCGGCGACGCGACCGACCTGCTTCATCACCTCGATGAAGGCCTCGCTGCGCCCGACGAGTTCGAGGTCTTTGGAGTAGGCGGAAGAGTCTTTGCGCTGCGAGTCGGAGCGCCGCGAGGGCCGCTCGGCGAGACGCTCGCGCGCGGCGCGCATCAGCGACTGAAGCTCGTCAACGCCGAAGGGCTTGAGCAGGTAGTCGAACGCGCCGAGCGCCGTCGCGTCGAGCGCGTCGAGCGCCGACCCGCGCCCCGTCATCAGGACGACCTGCTTTTCCGGCAGCTCCTCGCGGAAGCGCTTGAGGACGCTGAAGCCGCTCTCGCCGCCGAGCAGAACGTCGCAGAGGACGAGCGACCAGTCGCGCTCGTGAAGCATCTCGTAGGCGCGCTCGGCGGACTCGGCCTCGCACACCTCCCAGCCCTCGCTGCTCAGGACGAGTCCGATGAAGCTGCGTACCTGCTCCTCGTCGTCAATGACGAGCGCGTTGAGCTGTGCCTGTTTCGTCGTCAACTACCTTCACCTCCGTGAGATCGTGAGCCGCCGCCGCCGTGCGCGAGTCGAGCCGTCCGCGCCGCTCAGCTCTGGCGTCCGGCTGCGGACTTGTCGGCGTGACGCCCACGCGGCTGCCCGCCGTCCAGCACTTCGCGAATCTTGCGCAGGAGCGACGACGGCGTGAAAGGCTTTTGGATGAAGTTCAGCCCCTGCTCAAGCACGCCGTCGTGCACGACCGTCTCCGTGTAGCCCGACATGAAGAGCACGCGCATCCGCGGGAGCATCTTCGTCAGCCGCTCGGACAACTCCTTGCCGTTGATGCGCGGCATCACCACGTCGGTCAGAAGGAGCGCGATGTCCGAGTTCTCCGCGCAGTGGCGCACGGCCTCGCTCATCCTCGTGGCCTCAAGCACTGTGTAGCCGCTCGAAGAGATTATCTCCCGCGCCACGAGCCGAACCATGTCGTCGTCCTCGACGAGAAGAATCTTCTCGGTGCCCGCGTACAGCGCCGTCGCGGCAGGCTCGGAAGCCGTCTCCTTCGCGACCGCGTCAACGCGCGGCAGATAGACCCGGAACGTCGTCCCGTGCCCGACTTCGGAATAGACCCAGACGTGACCGCCCGACTGCTGCACGACGCCGTACACGGTCGAGAGTCCGAGGCCCGTGCCCTTCCCCTTCTCCTTCGTCGTGAAGAACGGCTCGAAGATGCGCTGCCGCGTCTCCTCGTCCATGCCGACGCCCGTGTCGGAGACGGCGAGCGTGACGTAAGCGCCGGGCCGGACGCTGACGTGCAGCCCGACGTACTCGTCGTCGAGCATGACGTTCGAGGTCTCGACGGTCAGGCGACCGCCGCTCGGCATCGCGTCGCGCGAGTTGACGCAGAGGTTGAGGATGACCTGTTCGAGCATGTTCGGGTCGGCCTTGACGTAGCCGAGTTCGGGGTCGAGCTTCGCCGTCAACTCGATGTCCTCGCCGATGACGCGCCGCAGCATCTTGTCCATGTCCGCCACAACGTCGTTGACGCAGAGAACCTTCGGCTGCATGACCTGCTTGCGCGAGAAGGCGAGCAACTGTCGCGTCAGAGCCGCCGCGCGCTCGCCGGCCTTTCTTATCTCCTCGATGTTGCGCCGCAGCGGGTCGCCTTCGGGCAAGCGGCGCATCGTCAGGTCGCTGTACCCGTTGATGGCGACGAGCAGATTGTTGAAGTCGTGCGCCACCCCCCCGGCGAGACGACCGACCGACTCCATCTTCTGCGACTGGCGGAGCTGCGCCTCGCGCTCGTGCTCCTGTCCGAGCAGACGGACGTTCTCGATGGCGACCGCGGCGAGGTTCGCGGCCATCCGCATCGCCGTCGCGTGCTCGTGGCGGAAGGCCGCGGGCTTGAGACACCGCAACTCGATTGCGCCGATGACGCGCCCCATGACGATCATCGGGACGACGAGGGCCGACGACGGCGGGCGCTGGTCTGACGCCGCCCCGACCTCCGAGTCCGGCTTTTCGGCGACGGAAGTTTGGAGGTCGTGGGCGAAGACGACCTGGCCCGTCCTGACCGCGACGCAGTGCGGACTGTCTTTGACCTCCAGCGTCGGCAGCGACGACACGTCCGCCTCGACGCCGCCCGTCCAGACGTAGGTCGCCGCCCGCGTCCCGCGAGCCTCGTCGTAGTGCGAGAAGAAAACCGAGTCGCACGGCGTCGAGGCGAGCGAGAAGTCTTTGACCGCGCGGTGGACTGTCTTCAGGTCGCGTGAAGTGCCGAGCGACTGCGCGAGCGCCGCGATGCGTTCGAGCAGCCGCTCGTATTCCTGTATCGCGCGCTGGTTGGCATCCTCCGCCGCGGCCTCCCTGTACCTGCGCTCGACGAGGCGGGCCGCGAGCGCGATCAGGCGCATCGGATTGTAGGGCGTTTCAAGGTACTCGTCGGCCCCCGCGCGCAGACCTTCGACGACGCTCTCCGTGTCCTTCCGTAATCCGCTGACGAGCATGACGGGCGTGCCGGAGAGTTCGGGGTCGGCGCGCAGGGCGCGGCACATCTCGATCCCGTCGCAGCGCGGCATCGTCACGTCGCTGACGATCAGGTCGGGCCGCTCGCGCTTCGCGACCTCGACGGCTTCGAATCCGTCGAAAGCCTTGAAGACACGGTAGCCGGCGTGGCGCAACTGAAACTCCAGCAGTTCCAACTGCGTGAAGTCGTCGTTGACGCATAAAACCGTCGGCTCGGCCTTAATATCTGACAAGTTCGCACCTCGTATCACGAAAAGCCCCGCCGAAACGCTGCCCGGCATGCTCTGAAGAATCAAAATCAGCCTTCAACATTCAAGGCGGCTGAGATGATCGTCCACTCGCGATGCCCTGTATGTCGGGACGGGTCGGGCAAAGGGCTACGCTCGCCGGGCATAATGCCAAGGCACTTTGTACCACCGCAGCGCGATGGGGGAGCTAAATGAGCTTCTGGGGTGAGTGGAGGCAGATGCCGTGCCGTGAGGCCGGCGGATTATTTATCCGTCGAGTGGCGATGCCGCCTGAATTTTGATTCGCGAATTTTGTTTTGTCATCCTATATAAACTTAAACATAGCCCGCACGGACGCGCGGCGGCTGTCCCGGTTTTGCGGTCAAGTTGAAGGGCGCGGCGCGGCTCGTTCGCAGCCAAAGCAAAAATATTTCGGAAAAAGGCTAAAAAGTGCCGATTTTTCGAGACGCAAGGCCGTGCTGTGTGATATATGTCCTGACGCAAGCTTTTTGATTTCTTCCCGAATTTTCAGGAGGTACTGCACCATCCCATGGCGACGAAAGCAGGCAAGAAACGAATGTCCCAGTCCGAAGTGATCAACCACTTCGCCGAGAAGTACGATATGAAACGCGCGCAGGTGAAAGAACTCTTCGAGGAGCTGGCCGGTCTCGCGGCACGCGAAGTCAAGAGCAACGGCGAGTTCGTCCTCCCCGGCTTCGGTAAAATGGTTCTCTCGGAGCGAAAGGCGCGCGAAGGCCGCAACCCTCAGACGGGCGAGACGATTCAGATTCCCGCGAAGACCGCGCTCAAATTCCGTTTGAGCAAGGGCATGAAGGACTCTGTCGTCCCCAAGAAGTAACAAGCGTTTCCCGATCTCGCCCTACTCAGATTCGCGAAACTGGCCGCCGCCGGATTTCAAAGGGACTTTTTTTGACTTTGAAATCCGGCGCTGGCTTACCCTCGGAATCACACTCCGCAAAAACAGAATCTTTATTTTCAACAACTTTCCCCCGCCGCGCCGAAATCCTCGCGCCTGAAAAAGCCCGTCACCCGCAGCCTTCAAAGCCCAGCGAAAAAACTTCTGGCATTTAACTCGAAATCCGTGTAGAATGCCGTTTTTTCCAGCCACCTACTATCCAAGCAGTGAGTGGTGCTAACGAACAGCGGGGGCGGGTTTGCGTAAAAATTTCGGGATTGCAACGGGTTCGCATCCCTTGAATTCCCGGATGCATCTAAATTGTCACTAATACTAAGGCTTCCGACGAAAATATTTCCGGGGGCCGGCTAAATAAGGAGCAGACGAATCGTGATCGCTAGTGAGACATTTCCGCTTGCAGAACGGCTGAAGATGATTGACCACATTCAGGCGCGTCGCTACTCGAAGCTGATGGGCACGACCCTTGAGATCGCGACCGAGGGCATCGCGCGCCACCTGCGTGCCTGCGACCGCATGGACGTGAACCCCGATGTCGCGGCGGTGCGCGAGATCATTGACGACGCCCTGAACGGTCGCCGCGTCTTCGCCGAGACCTTCAACAACGCCGCCTGAGCGGGCGGACTCGACTCTTTCTTCAGTGGGCACACGCCGCCGGCTTCAAAACTGGCGGCGTTAATTTTGCGGCAGGTTTCTGAAAAAATTCCCGCGTGCTAACATCCTCCAGCGCTTCGCTGCTGCGCCCCCGTAGCTCAGTGGATAGAGCATCTGCCTTCTAAGCAGAGGGCCGCTGGTTCGAGTCCAGCCGGGGGCAATCTCTTTCCATCTTTTCCGCCCGCGCCCGCGCCCGCCGCATCACTTGTCACTGTCTTGAACGGTTGATAGTATAGCTTCACTGTTAGGCCTTCGTTCTGCGGCGGCTATAGCTCAGTTGGTTAGAGCGCGTGACTGTGGATCACGAGGTCGAGGGTTCGAGACCCTCTAGCCGCCCATCAATTTCTCGCCGGACTTGCGGGAACTAATCATCGTCTTCCGAACTGTCTCAGCACGGGCTGAAAATCAGAGATGAAAATACCAGGATTCACCCTTTTCGGTTACAGAAAGCCGCGCGAGGTCGTCGGCTTCACGCTCGGCAAGCTCGAACGGGCCGTGATGGAGGAGATGTGGGCGCGCGGTCGCGCGAGCGTGAGCGACCTCTTCCACGCGCACGACGAGCGCACGGCCTACACGACCTGGATGACGACCCTCGACCGCCTCTTCAAGAAGGGGCTGCTCGAACGAGAGAAGGAGGGGCGGGCCTACTTCTACACGCCGCGCGTGTCGCGCGAGGAGTTCGAGCGCGGCGTGGCCGAGGACGTTTTGGGCGGACTTCTCGACCGGACGAAGGGCGGGGCGGAGCCGCTGCTCGCCTGCATCGTCGAGGCCGTCGGCGAGCACGACCGCGCGCTGCTCGACGACCTCCAGCGTCTCGTGGAGGAGAAGAAGCGCGAGATGAACGCCGCGGAGTGAGCCGTGTACGAATTGATCGGAATCAGTCTCGCGCTCGCCGCGCTGCTCGCGCTCAACGCGCTGGCCTCGCTCGTGGCCGATGTCGCCTGGCGCGCGGTCAGGCCCCGCGCCTCGCGGTGGAGGGCGGAGACGAGGGCGCACTTCATCTTCGCGCTGCGCGTCTTCCCGCCCGCGCTCGCCGCCGCGTTCGCGTTCGCGCTGCTCGTCCCCGCTTACGTCCTCACGGAGCCTGCGAACACCAAAGAGACCGCCGGACTCAAGCTCCTCCTGATCGCCGCCGCCTCAGCCGCGGGGCTTCTCCTCGCGGTCTGGCGCGTCGCGGGCACGATGCTCGCGACGCGAAGGCTCGCGCGCGAGTGGCAGCGACGCGCGGAGTTGATCGAGGTCGAAGGCGTCTCGCTCCCGGCTTACAGAATCCGGCACAGGTTTCCCGTGATCGCCGTCGTCGGCGTCTTCAGGCCGCGACTCTTCATCGCGTCGCAGGTCTTCGACGCGCTCAGCGCCGACGAGATCGCCGCGGCCCTCGCGCACGAGCGCAGTCACGTCAGGTCGCGCGACAACTTCAAGCGCGCCGCGCTCCAGGCGAGCCAAGACGCGCTGCTCTTCGCGCCGCTCGGTCGGACGCTCACGCGGGCCTGGATCGGCGACTGCGAGCTTGCCGCCGACGAGTCCGCGGCGGCGGAGAGTCCGAACGCCGCGCTCGACCTCGCGTCGGCGATCATCAAAATCTCGCGTCTGATTCCCGCGGGCGCGAGGCCGCTGATGCCCGCGGGCGCACACCTGCTCGGCGAAGACGAGGACAGCCTCTCGCGCCGCGTCCGAAATCTTTTGCGGCTCGCGACGCCGGACGACCGCGCGCGGCTGCTCACGCACACGCGCGCCGAAAGGCTCGCGGTCTGGGCGCTCCGGCTCGGACTCTGCGCGGCCTTCGCGCTCGCCGTCACGCAGCCGTCCTTCCTGCGCGTCACGCACGCGGCCATCGAACAGGTCGTCGCGAATCTGCGTTAGAGTTCCGCCCCGCCGTCGCCGCAACTTCTTTGGCGAAAAATTGCAATGACAAGTCGCGCCGCGATGTTCTATATTTTTTTAGCGTCCCGGCGCGGGGCGCGCCCCTTCGGACGCCCTCCGGCTTCGGACTCTCCCGCGGCGACTCACCACTCAGCCTCGGATTTTGAGGGCGACCGAAAAAACTCCGCACGTCGTTCGATTTTCTCCGCGGAAGGTCTGGAAAAAGTTTGCGTTTGATGTTAGTCTCCCGCACATCTCGCACGCGCCGGTAGCGCGGGGCGAAGCGATCTTCCCGTCCTTCTGAATTCTGATTTAAACGGATGAACCTGAGCGCGAAGCTGCACGAAAGCTCCACCCGCGTGGGTCTGCCGCCCGCGGCAGGGTCGTCCGTCCCCCTCGGCCTCATCTCTTTCGTCCCATTTTTCGAGTTTGGAATTTTAAGAGGAATCCCCTATGCGTTCACGTTCCCGACTGCTGATTGCAATTCTCCTGCTCTCCCTCCCGACGACGGCTGCTCTCGCGCAAAAGCGGATGTGTCCGAAGCCGCCGCCTTCGCCTTTCCATCACGACGGCCAGATCGTCACGACGCTTGACGGCAGGGCCGGCGGGATGCGCACGACGCTCGAACACCCGACGCCCGTCGGCAACGGCGTCGAGACCTTCTACCTCGCGGCGACATTCATGCACCAAGACCCTCGACGCGGCGGCGCTCCGTCGCTCGACCTGATTCTCGTCTCGGCGAACCCGGCGGCGAGACTCCAAGGCAGTCAGGATTTAGTCCTGGTTCTCGACGGGCAGCCGCACACCCTGAGCCGCAGCGTGAGCTACAAGTCACGGCCCGACGGCAACGGCGTGCAGGACTCGGCGAGGATGACGCTCGCCTACGCCGACGCCGCGGCGCTGACGCACGCGCGGACGGTCGTCGCGCGTGTCGGCGGGGTCGAGGTCGCGCTGACGAACAACCACCTCGAAGCGCTGCGCGAACTCGTCAGCCTGATGGCCCCTTCGCCGAGCCGCTGGCAGACGGCGGACGCGTCGGACGTGAGATAGCCGCGGCGCAGTCTCCGCGCCAGCCGGAACAAGTTTAAAGGCCGGCATCATTCACCTCGACTGATGGGCGTCGTGGCGAATGTGCCGGCCTTTCGTCTTTTGAAATCTCTAGCGCGTGTAGCCGGTCGGGTAGTAAATCTGGCCGTCACCGAGGTCTGCGACGACGCGCACCTTGTGAAAGCCCTTGCCCGCGTGCGTCGAGAGGTAGGTCAGCGCGAACTGCCTTGACAGGTACGTGTCAACGTCGTGCAGGAACCTGTCTATGCTGACGGGCGGCCCCGTGCCGTGGAAGAACGAGCGCCCGCCCGTCTCGCCCGAAAGCCGGTCGAGCGAGCCTTGACCGAGCGAGACGAGCGCCGGGTTCGTGCCTCCCGCCGTCGGCTCGTAGATCGAATAGACGGCGACGCCCAATCGCTGCGACTCTTCGATGGCGCGCTGAAGCTCAGGGTTATTCGCCGGAGCGGCGTTTTCGAGTCCGCGCGAAGTGTCTATGCCGTCGCTGACGATGAGCACGGCCCGCCGCCCGACGGGCTGCGACTCGAAACGCTTGACCGCGTCGCGCGCCTGCGAGAAGGGGCTGTACGGGGCTTCGAGCGAAGACGAGAGCGGGATGCGCAGCGCCTTCGCCGCGCGGTCGAGGTCGCTCGTGAACTTCTGCCGAACCTGAAGCGAGCCTGAGCGGATGTAGCCGACCATGACGCGCGAGCCGGGCGGAAGGTTCCTGATGAAGTCGCCGATGCCCTTGATCTCGTTGCTGACCGACGAATCAAGGTCGTCCTGAATCAGCACCGCGAGCGTCATCGGCGAGCGGCCCGCGCCGCGCGTCGCGAGTATCTCCTGTCGCTCGCCGTCCTCGAAGACGGCCAGGTCGTCGAGGTAGTGAACCTCGGCCTGCGGCCCCTTCTCCGGCAGGCGAACCGTGACGGGAATCGTCACCGAGTGAACGTCGCGGCGATTCTGGTCGGGCGTGTCCGCGCCGGTTCTCTTCTGCGCGCGGAGTCCCGCGCCCGCCGGGCAGACGAGCAGCGCCGACAACACGGCGGCAAATCCGACCACGACTCTTCTCATCGTCCCTCCTCGGTCAGTCGCCTTCACCTCGCTCTGCTATTATAACTTGTCGGAAGTTTGAAGCGTATCCGGGTCGGACTCGGCGCAGGCCGGTTTTCGCCAGGGCCAGACCGCGGCGCTCAAGGTTTGATGCGTGCAGACGCGAAAAAAGTTCGGCGGGGGCGTCGTTGAGCAAAAAAGCGCAGGGCAACAAGATGACTCCGGGCGAGCGCCGGAAGGCGAGACTCCTGCGCTGGTCGCCGCCGTTCGTCTTCCTCGCGTTCGCGCTGCCGCTGCCCGCCTACTTCCTCATGCAGTTCTTCCGCGCCGCCGAAAATCCGGGCGAGTACATGATCCTCGCGCTCACCTCGCTCTTCATCTTCTCGGTCTTCGGGCTGGCAGCGGCTCTCGTGATTTTCGCGTACCGGAAGCTCTGGGAGCGACGCCTGCGCGAAAGGCTCGCGGCGGACGGAGTCACGGCGGACGAGCTTTCGTGGTTCACGTCGGAGTTGCCCGCCGCGCAGAGGCGCGCGCTCAAGCGTCTGGACGCGCAGAACCCGCTCCTCGCCGACGCGTACCGCGAGACTCTGGCCTCGCGCCTGACCGCCGCGCGTGTCTCCGACCGCGCGAGGCGACAGGCCGCGGCGGTCGAGCGACGTTTGAAGAACGCCGCGCGGCTTCAGGGCGCGAACCGCGCAGAGCTTGAGCGCGAACTCCTGAAAGACCGCGAGCGGCTCGCCGGCATCGAGCGCGAGACGGCGGAGCATTACCGCGAGATGGAGGCCCGCCTTGAGATCATCGAGGCAATGGCCGACCGCGACGCGAGCCACACGGAAACCCGTCTCGCGCTCGAACGCCTCGGCTCCGTGCGCGACAACCTCCCTCTCGGCCTCGCCGCTGCGCTCTCCGAACAGGAAGTGAGAGAGGAACTCGAAAGGGAGCTTGACGAACTCCCCGCCAACACGGAGCCGCCTCGAAGCACAGGACAAGTTTCTTGAATGAGCGTTGTCGGCGCGGGCGCAAATTTCACTGATCGAATGTCTGTAGGGGCAGGGCTTGTCCCCGCCCGCGTCATTCAAGAAATATACGGCCCGCAAGGAGCAAGGACGGGCGGGGACAAGCCCTGCCCCTACAGTTTTGAGATGCGCTCGCCCAAATCCGCGAGGCGATAGACTCCCTGCTCTACCCTCTCCGCGAATCCCTCTTTGACGAGCGCGTGATTGCCCTTCCCCGCCTCCGGCCTTGAAAGCCCCGTCACCTTCGCAAGCTCGCCGAGCAGAGTCATCCCTGCGCCGACCAGGTAAGCTCGCGCGAGTTCGCGCAGCGCGTCCGCGCGCTTCACCTTCGCCGAAAGCTCTTCCGCAAAGCGCGACTCGCCGAGCGTCCAGATGTACGTGAACCAGGGTTCGTAGAGAACTTCCTGCGGGATGACCTTCATGGCTCTCTGCAAGTCGTCGAGCGCGCGCGTGAACCTCGCGCGGTCTTCGATCTTCGACTCCGAGCGCAGGTCGCTCGTCGCCGTCTCCCACTCTTTGCGGAGAACCTTCAGCACGGCCCGCGCGTCCGCCGAAAGCAGCCTCGTCTCGTCGCGCCGCGCGACTCCCCAAAGCGCGTTGAAGTGCGGCACGAGCCGCGGCGCGACGAACGTCGAGCGGTTCTTCGAGAGCTTCGCGTAATAGACACGACCGCGCCGCATCGCCTCGTCCTTGAGCCGCCACGTCAGACTGCTCTCCGGGTCTTTCTGCACGTTGCGCGGCATGTGCGCGTCGCGCCGCCCGCAGACCGCGATGTAGAGCGAAGGGCCGGGCCTCCGCACGTCGGTCATCGTCGCGCAGAAGCCGACCGACTCGACGAACCGCTCGGCCTCGACCGCCGTCTCGACGCGCGACTCAGGCTCGCGCCTCCACATGCGGTCTCGATAAGCCTCGACCTCTTCGGGCAGCGTCTTTATCATCTTCGTTGGCGTGGGCGACTCTTCGACTGAACCACTGATGAAGCGCAGGCTTCAAGACAATTCGTCGGTTTAAACAGGGTCAAGACTCGCTGTTTTTCCGGCGAGGTTTCGTTGAAAATCCTTTGTTTTTAGCGCCCATCCGCCTTGACAAACTAAGTCAAACGTCGTTTAATCTAGTCATCCTGCTCCGCGAGGAGCAGAAGTTTTGACCTGAGCGACGAATGGCGAATGCCTTTGCGCTGGCGAGTCGAGCGAACCTACCGGCGACATTCCCCCGTCGCCAAGACTTCAAACCTGCGGCACAAGGCGAGCGCGGCGGGCGTCAACGATAGCACCGCCGCTCCCTTTCGGAAAACATCCCGCGCCCCGCGTGTGAGCGACATGAAAACTCAACAGCACTCCCGCTACAGAATCGCGTCTGTTCTCCTTTGCGTCTGCCTGCTCGCGTCCAGCGTCGCCGCGTTCACGCCGAAGGGTCAGAAGAACTACAAGCAGGGACTTCAGTACGAGGCGGCGCAGCAGTGGGAGAAGGCCGCCGAAGAGTTCTCGCTCGCCGTCGCCGCCGACCCAGCGAACTCGGAGTACCAACTCCACTACCGCCGTGCCGTCTTCAACGCCTCGCAGGCGTTCGTCCAGCAGGGCGCTTCGCTGATGGAGCACGGCGACTTCGTCGGCGCATACAACGCCTTCCGCCGCGCCTACGGCTACGACACGTCGAACGAACTCGCGCGCTCCATGATGGAGCGCGCCTTCCGACTTCAGACTGCAAAGGACGACCCGACCAAGTCCGAACCGGCGAAGCCCGAAACGTCTGCACGACTCACCCCGACGATTTACCAGCCGGGCGCGGACAATCCCGCCGCGTCACGCCGCGCGGAGGTGAAGCAGGACGACTCGGTGTCCGCTGCCCGCAGCGAAGAGCTTCACGCCATCCAGTACAGCGGCGACCTTCAACAGTTCATCAAGTACCTCGCGCGCCAGCTCAAGCTCAACGTCGTCTTCGACCGCGACTTCCCCAAGCGCAACGTTGACGTTGATCTCCAAGACGTGACCGCCGCGCAGGCCGTTGACTACATCTTCCTCACGCAGGGACTCTTCTTCCAAAAACTCTCGAACCGCACCATCCTCGTCGCCGAGCAGGTCAAGCGCCCTCAGTACCAGCAGCTCGTGCTCCGAACCTTCTATCTCTACAACGTTGACCCGAACGACGCGCGCACGCTCATCACAGCCTCGATACCTCCTCAAGCGGGACGCCAGCCCGTCATCACCGCGAACAAGTCAACCAACTCGATTACGGTGCGCGACACGCCGGAAAACGTCCGACTCATCGGCGAGCTTCTCCGCAGCATCGACAAGGAGCGCGCCGAGGTCGTCATGGACGTGAACATCTACGAGGTCTCGCGCGACGACCTGATGCAGCTCGGCAACCAGATCGGCACGGGCGACTCGCTCCTCAACCTCGGCGGCATTCAAAAAGGTCTGAGCGTCGTCGGCGGCAGCGGCCAGGTCGTGACGCAGGCGCTCTCCGCAATCCCGACCGCGATGGGCGCGGCCTTCATCGTCCCGCCCACGGCGCTCTCGGCCTTGCAGCGCAAGGACAACACGCGCCTCGTCGCCTCGACGCAGGTTCACGCCTTCGACGGCGAGAAGTCAACGGCGCACATCGGACAGCGCGTGCCCGTGCAGACGGCGACGGTCGCGCCCTACGGCTCGGTCACGACCGGCGACGCGAACAACCAGCCCGGCGTCGCGCAAGGACTTTTCGGCGGCAACGGCTACCCCGTCATCCAGTACGAGAAGACGGGACTCACGCTCGAGTTCACGCCGCAGGTCTTCCCCGATCTCGACGTGCAGGTGAAGATGAACATCAAGTCGAACGACGTGGCGCAGACGGCGGGCGGGCCGGCGCTCACCCCCACCTTCACCGAGCGCAACATCGAGGGCACGGCGCGCATCCAGAACAACCGGACGATGATGATCGCCTCGGTGGCGCAGAACTCGCAGTCGCGCGGTCGTCAGGGCTTGCCCGTGCTGGGCCTCGTCCCCGTCCTCGGTCGCGTCGTCAGCTCGCCTAGCCGCAACGACAAGCAGACAGACATCGTCATCGCGGTGACGCCGCACGTCATGCGCGCGCCGTCGGTCACGCCGCAGGACGAGCAGATGCATCCTTCGGGCACGCTGCAAACGCCGACATCGGACACGCTCGAAGCGATGATGCAGGAGGTCAACCGCGAGGAGATGCTCGCCTCGGCGCGAGCCATCCCGACGAACGCGAACGTCGAACTTCCCGACGCCGTGGCGGACAACGCGGGCGCGACGACCGGGCAGCCGAGCGCGACACCCGCACAGCCCGTCGCGCGAATCGAGCAGGCGAGCACGCGCACCGCGGTCGGCTCGTCCACGCCGGACTCTTCCAATGCCGAGGCCGCGACGTTCGTTCCCGCGCCTCGTGAGTTGATGAGCAACGCGGTCGAGCCGCCGCCATCGAACAGCGTCTCCGTGCAATCAACTTCAAAGCCCGCGCCGCGCGACGCGGCGCTGATCTCGGAGGCCGACACGCCGAAGCCTTCGGCGTCAACGGAAGCTCCGAAGACTTCGACGCCCGCCGAAACCCCGACGCCCGCCGCGCGCAACGAGGCCGCGAAGCCTCCTCCGCCAGCAGCGACTCCGCGACAATCGTCCGCCAACTCGCTCTTCTCCTTCGTGAACGCCGAGCACGGAAGAGTCGAGGTGCCGCGAAACGCCGCCGAAGCGCCGGCGGGCGCACCGTCCACTGCCGTCGAACGCGCGCGCGAAGCCTCTCCCTCGAACCCCGCGAATGAAGCGGGCGCGCCCGTCTCTTACATCACCGAAAAGGCTTCGACAGACATGGCGAGCGCGCAGGCGACGAGCGCGGCGGCGATCAGGCTGATGGCCGACTCGCAGACGCTGCGCGTCGGCGAGCGCGGCCAGTTAAAACTCCTCCTGAAGACGGACGCGCCGCTCGGTCTCGTCGCGCTCACGCTCCGCCTCGACCCGCGCGTCCTCGCCGTGCGCTCGGTCGGCGCGGGCACGCTCTTCAATCCTTCGGACGTGCAGGTGACGCACACGACGACGCCGGAAGGCTTGGTGCTCGTGACCGTCACGCCGAACGCGGCGTCGTCCGCCGTCAGCGGCGCGGGCGTGCTGCTCACCTTCGACGTTGAGGCGCTCGCCTCCGGCGCGGAAGGCTTGCGCTTCGACGCCGACGACGTTCACCTCGTCGCCACCGACGGGCGCAAGGTTCTCCTCAAGGTGATGACCGACGTGGTCTCGGTCGTGAAGTAAAGAACAGTCGTGAAGTGAAGTTGATTTCAGTCGCGAGGCGGGTTGGCCGAAGACGCGAGCACGAAGACAGTCGAACGGCGCGGCGGATTCGAGAGAGTCGCCGCGCCGTTTCCTTTGTCGAGGACAGTGAACTGAGTCGTCCGACTTGACTGCTTACCTGTTCGGCGCGCTCGCGCGGATCATGACCTCCGTGCCGCGCGACATGTCCAGGTCGTCGCGGCCCTGCGCATAGACCGAGCCTGCGCCCGCGCCCGCGCCGAGCACGCCGCCGATGACCGCGCCCTTGCCGCCGCCGGCAATCGCCCCGATGATCGCGCCGACCGCCGTGCCGATGGCCGCGCGCTCCTCGGTTCTCGTCGTCTGGTTGTTGTCGCGAACCGTGCCCTCGTTGTCAACGTTGACGGTCTCGCCGTTCGAAGTCCTCACGCTGTCGAGGAAGCCCGCGAACTGGTACGTCCGACCGTCGCGCATCCGTATGTCGTCGAAGTTGAGCGACATCGTCGAGCGGCCCGTGACGCGACCGCTGCGTGTGATGTCGGCGACGTGCCCTTCGATGACCGCGCCCGCGTACTCGGCGGGCGAGTTGACCGTCATCGTGAAGCGGTCGCCGTTGTTCGCCGTCCGCGTGCTCAGGTCTGTGTCGAGCGTCGCGTTGACCATCGTGCCGTCGGGAACGATGAAGCTGCCGTTCGGCACGTTGTTGTTGTAGCCGCCGGTCTGGTCGTAACGCGTCGAGCCGTTGTAGATGTCCCACTGCGCCACGTCCGACGTGCGTTCGTACACGTTTTGCACGACGACGGGGTTCTGGCCGAGCTGGTCGTTCCAGATTTGGCGCGTCACGCGCAGGCGTCGCCCGCCCTCGATGGGGTCGAAGGTCACGCTGAAGTCCGTCTCGCGGTTGCCCGTCGAGCGGACGATCAACTGGTCGCCGTTGAGCTGCGCGAGGACGCGCGAGTAGCGACCGTTCGGCAACTGCTCGCGGTTCTCGACGCCGTTGGCGACGAACGTCGTCTGCGGCGCGCGCGAACTCGCGATGGTCACGTTGCTGCCGTTGCGCTCGATGGCGAGCATGTCGGGCGCGACCATGCGGCGCATGATTTGATCGCGCACGCGCTGGCGGTCGCTGTACGCCAGGTTGGCGGTCGCGCGGTCGGCGATGACGTTGGCGTTGTCGCTGCTCGACGGGTCGAGGCGGAACGTGCCCGTCAGGCGCGCGGTCGCGCCGTAGCCTCTGCCGTTCCCGTAGCCTCGGCCATTGTTGTAGCCCCGGTCATTACCATAACCGCCGTTGCCGTAGGCGACGCCCGGCATCGAGCGAACGTCCCAGTTCCAGGTGACGTTGTAGGCCGACGCCAACTGATTCAGGTCGGCCCTGAGGGTCGCCCAGTCGTTCGAGGCGCGGTAGGGCAGATTGTTCCGCCTCACGAAGTCGTCAATGTAAGTCGCCTGCCGCAGAACGTTCTCAACGTCCGACGGCGCTTCCCTCCGCGCGTCGAAGCGCGAGCGCAGTTGCGCGGTCGCGTCGGCGAAGTTGCTGACGAACTGGTTGATGTTGTCCTCCGCCCGCGTGCCGTTGTAGCGGCTGCGGTCGAGCGCGTTGCCGAGGTCGTTGCGGAACGTGTCCGACTCGCTCGCGATGCGGCGGAGCAGGTTGTCCATCTGCCTGTCGTTCCTGCGGTACGTTTGCTGCGCCTGCGCCGCGGTCACGCCGATGCCGATCATCGCGAAGACGAGCGCCAGCGAGACCACTTGCCTGATTCTGTTCATCGCTCTTCCCTCCAATTCCACTTCAAGATTTTTATTTGAACTCCGGTCGCTGACGGCCATCCGATGAGAAAGCCGTCCTCCTTGCTCCGCAAAACCTGCGGGGAGATGCGTGCAGAACCCTTTTTGAGAAGTACACTCCGAGCAAGGCTTCATCTGCTCGTTAACCAAAGCAAGCACCGTGCCCCGCGCCGCGCACTCCATCAGACTGAGTTTTTCGCGCGAGAGACAAGAGCGGCCCGCTCGATGCACCGTTCGCGGGCGTCGCCGCCCACGACTCAGGGCGACGACTGCGAGTGACGCGGCTGCCGGCGACAGCCGCGCTGTACGGAAGCAGACTCCGATGTTCTGCTAGCGTACAACCGCGCCCCGCGTTGCGACATCAACACGACTGCGGAGCGAGGCGGCCTTGTGACGCGCCGACGCACCGCCCGATTAAGTTTTAATAATCTTCGACGCAGCTTCTTCCCGTTCAGAGTTGCCGTGTTATCCTTGCGCGACGGAGGTGCAAGATGGATAAAGCGGACGCGAAGGCGGTCGTTCATTCGGCTGGCGAGGGCTTCTTCATCGGCGTCACGCCGAGCGGCCACGCGCAGGTGCTTGAGACCGACACGGCGCGCGCGAGCGCCGCGACGCCGATGGAACTGCTGCTCATCGCGCTTGGAAGCTGCACGGCTGTTGACGTAATCTCGATCCTTCGGAAGAAGCGCGAGCGCGTCACAGACTACCGCGTCGAGGTTCGCGGCGAGCGGCGGACGGAACACCCGCGCGCGTTCACGCGCATGGAGCTGCGCCACGTCGTCCGCGGCCACAACGTCTCGGAGCAGTCGGTCGCGCGCGCCATCGAACTCTCCGAGACGAAGTATTGCAGCGTCGCCGCGACGCTCCGCCCCGGCGTCGAGATCGTCACGAGTTACGAGATCGTCGAAGAGCCGGAGCAGGTCTGATCGCCGGAGGTCGAATGCGACGCCGAAACCAAAGGCCGCGCGCGCCCATTCTCTTTAACCGAGAGTCGCACGCGACCAGCCGCTTCGGTCGCGTGACGCGCGCGCGCCGACGCATTTCGCTCAAACGTCTCTCCCTTCATCACGGGCTTTGTCACAAATTGAAAATGGCACTCATCACTCAACAGGCTCTCGTCTGCGTCACGGCGCTTCTGCTCGCGCTCTCGTGCGCGCGCGTTGACAGCTCTCGCACGTCGAACGCCGCCGAAAACTCGAACGCGACGCCGCCCGACGATTTCAGCGCCGCCGCGACGTTCGTCCTCTCGCCCGAAGACCAGACGGACGCCGCGCTCGCGGCGACGCGCAGCGCAGACGCTTCCGCGCGCGGCAGCGACGGACAGCTTCCGCAGCTCACGCCGCAGGAGCACATGAGGCGCGCGGCCATCTATCAAGCGAACCGCGCATTCGAGGAGGCGCGCGCTCACTGGCGCGCTCTCATCGCGCGTTACCCGAACGACCCGAACGTGCCCGCCGCGTACTTCGGCATCGGTCGCACGCTCTTTCAGGAGCGGCGCTACGAAGAGGCTCTGCCCGTCTTTCAGAAACTCGGCGACACGTACCCTTCGACTCCCGCGGGCCGCGACGGCTTCTACTACGTCGCCGCGACGCTGCTGCACATGAACCGCCCCGGCGACGCCGCCGCGCGCTACGCCGAATACACGCAGCGCTTCCCCGCAGGCGAGCGAATTGATAACGCCTACCTCAACGTCATTGACTCGCTGCGCGAGGCCGGGCGCTCCGACGACGCGCTGCCTTGGATCGAGCGCACGCGCGCACGCTTCAAAGGCACGGCGACCGAGACGAACGCCGTCTTCGCCAAACTTCGACTCGACATTGCGCGAAGCGACTGGCCCTCGGCGCTCGCGACGAGTGACGAGTTGAGCCGCATGACTCTGACGCGCGCCGTGAACACGAGCGCGCAGGAGATCGCGTATCTTCGCGCCTTCAGTCTGGAAAAGTCGGGGCAGAAGGAGCAGGCGATCAAGACTTACGAGAGCATCGCGGACTCGGCGGGTTCTTACTACGGCTGGATGGCGAGCCAGCACCTCGAAGACCTCGGCGGCGCGGCGCGCTCTTCGGCGCTCGCGCGCGAGTCGCGCGTCGCCGCGGACGTGAAGAGCGCGGCGGGCGGATTCCCCGCCCCGTTCCGCGAAAGCGTCCTGCGCGCGTCGAAGCAGTTGAAGATTGACCCGCGCCTCGTGCTGTCCATCATGCGGCAGGAGAGCGGCTTCAACCCGCGCGCGAAGTCGAACGTCGGCGCGCGCGGCCTGCTTCAGATGACGCCCGACATGGCCGCGAAGTACGCGCCGGCGGTCAACCTCTCAAGCGTGAGCGAAGACGACCTCTACCGCCCCGACATCAACATCCTCGTCGGGACGGCGTACCTCTCCGCGCTGAACAAGATGTTTCCAGACCTGCCCGAAGCCGTCGCCGCGTCCTACAACGGCGGCGAGGACAACGTCGCGCGCTGGGTCGCCCGCGCCATACACAAAGACCACGGCGTCTTCACCTCGGAGGTCGGCTTCAACGAGTCGAAGGATTACGTCAACAAGGTGATGGCGAACTACCGCGCCTACAAGATTCTCTACACCGAAGACCTCAAGCCGCGTCGCTGACCCGTACAAAAAAGCGGCGGTTGAGTTGTCAACTCAACCGCCGCTTTTTCGGTCGAACGTGAACGAATCTATCGCCTTACTTCGAGGGGTTCGACTGCCTTCGGACTTTGCCGACCGTCGGCTCTTGATCATTCACGCCGGAAGGCCGAGGTATTACTGCAATCGCGCCCATCATGTGCCCCTGAGTCGGCGGGTCTGAGACTTCGCCGATGCCCTGGGAATCAACATTGGGATACTGAGGCGCGGGCACTTGCATCTCGCCGACGACGGGCGGCGTGACCGAGCAGTTGATGCCGAAGTTCAGGCCGACGCCCGCGAAGAAGCCGAGCACTGCGGTGAGCGTCGCGCTGGCGATGCGCGCGGCGCGCCGCTTGAGCGCGCGGAGGCCGACGGGGCAGTTGCGCGTCAGGACGGTTCCGTCCGCGCGGCGGTAGAAGCGGACGCAGAATCGGCCTTCGGCGTTCGTGATGAGCGTCTCGGCCTCGCGCCTCGTCATGCCGGAGAGGTTATAGACGTGCAGGTTGCACTCGCCGCAGTAGCGCACGCGCTCGTCGCCGACCATCTTCGACCAGTCCGCCGGGCACGGCGCGGCAATCCTCACGCCGTCGAGCGGGTTCGTGAACTTCGCCATCGCAAGCTCCCTTCAACAAAAGCCGTCGTGCGGTGTTAGACGCTCCGCGCACGGGGCCGTTCCGAAAATTCATCCGCGACTCGTCCGAAAATTCGCGCGCTGACGGTTGCGCGTTTCAAGGCTCAGGGCAGTAGCGCTGGTCTTCAAAACCGCGCGCGCGTTCGCGCCGTTGGAGCGCGCCGTCGTCGCGCCACGGTCGCGGCAGCACGCCGAGGCGGATGAGCGCGTCGCGGTACTCGTAGCGTATCGTGACCTCCGCGGCGGGCGCGCGTTCGAGGCTCATGTTGATCCATTCGACGTTGTACTCGACCGAGCGACCGATGCCGGTCGCCGCGTTCTCGTCGTCGCGCGGCGGCCTGCCCGCAATCGCGCCGTTCGCGGAACTGCGCGCCTTGTCTTCGCCGCGCCGCGACGAGTCGCTGTCCGGCTGCTGTTCGGAACGGCTCTGCGGCGTGACGGGTTCGAGCGGCGGGATGACCGGGTAGGGGCGCGGGCGCGACTCGCGGAAGAAGACCGCGGTGATGACGCCGAGGTCGGCGGTGCGACCGAGTCGAGCGCCGTAGGAGTCGCGCTCGGTCGTGAAGTAGAAGCGGCGCGCGCGCGTCGAACTCATCTGCCAGCCGGAGATGCGTATCGTGCCGTATGGCTCGATGACCCACTTGCTCGCGTCCCAGGCGGTCGTGCGCCGCGCGTCAATCGTGTTCAGCCCGTCAACCGAGAGCGCGACGGCGACGCGCACCGGCAGCGGATTCCTGACGACGAGGACGTACTCCGCGCCCTCGCGCGCCTCGACGTAGCTACGCCCACGCCCGTAGAGGGCTTCGAGCGGGCTGCCGTCAACGACGACTTCGACGCCGAAGCCGCCGTACTGCGGTCGGACGACGCGCCCGTCCTGCGTCTGCGCGGGGCCGACCGCGAGCGCCTTCGAGTCTCCCGACATCAGCACGCCGAACAACATCAAACCCGTCGCACCAATTGAAGCCAGCCGCGACCTTCTCATTTGAAAACCTCCCCTGCGAATGACCTTCGCAATCGAGGAACGCGTGCGCGGGATTTTTCTTGCGGGGGCGTGAGATTTTTAATTCAAACGTCGGGAGTCAGGCCAGACGGCTTTTCGCGCCGGCGAGTCGGCGGATGACGACGAGCACGGTCAGCGTCGTCGTGACCGCTGCGGAGAGCAGGCAGTACGCACAGAAGGCGTGGATGACGAATGCTTGCAGGTAGAAGAACCAGAGCGTCGCGAGGAACATGAGCGCGACGAGAGGTGCGACGAGGCGGCGCGCGCCGTCGTAGCCGAAGGCCGCGAGCGTCGAGAGACTGAAGACCGCGAAGTACGCGAGCGCGCCCAGAGCTGCGACGGGAATGCCGCCTGAAACAATGCCGTGCCCGAAAGTCGCGTACTTGCTCTGCAAGACCTCGTCGCAGCCCGTGACGATCATGCAGCGGACGCTCTGGCCCGTCAGATGCTCGACCGTCAGGTAGCATGCGTCGAGCAGTCCGACGAGCGCGACGAAGGCGAGCGCCGCGTCCCAAAGGGTGCCGCGCCCTCCGCCCGTCTTCGTCGCGTCGCTGCTCATCGAATTGTCTGCGAATGAAATCTAAACCGACTCAGCGCGCAGTCTCGCCGACGTTCGCGCGGCCTCACTTGCCACTCGCGGCGAGCGTCGCGTCTATCGCGCGGCGAATGTCCTGCTCCGTCGGGAGCTTGCCGGGCATCAACTCCTGGCCGTTGACGAAGATGGTCGGCGTGCCGCGGACGTTTAGGGAGACGCCGCGGTCGTAGTCCTGCTTGATGCGGTCGGCCAAGTCCTGGCGGTTGAGGTCGGCCTTGAAGCGCTCGACATCGAGTCCGAGTTGCGCGGCGTAGTTGTTGAAGATGTCGCGAGGCTCCGGCGCGTCCTTCCAGTCGTCCTGGTGGTCGTAGAGCATGTCGTGCATCTCCCAGAACTTCCCTTGCAGGCCGGCGGCCTCCGCCGCGCGCGCGGCGATGAACGAATACTTGTGCATCTGGAGCGGGAACTCGCGGAAGATCAGGCGCACGCGCTCGCCGTAGTCCTTGCTGATCCGGCGCATGGCGGGGTCGAGTCCGCCGCAGGCCGGGCACTCGAAGTCGCCGAACTCTTCGAGCGTGACGGGCGCGTTTTCGGGGCCGCGGACGTGCGGGCCGGGCGCGCCCGGCAGGGGCGTTCTCGGCGTGAGCGTGTTGGCGGCGGTCGTGCCCGCGTTCGACTGCGCGGTGGCGTTCGAGTTGCCGCTCTGCCGCGACATCAAAAAGACCGCGACGATGACCGCGACGAGAACGCCGCCGATGATGACGAAGGGGAGGGAGCGCTTTGCTCCTTCGGGGTTTGAACTCATTTTCCGATAAGCACCGTTTGAAAAATCTAATGTCAGAACGAGTTGGGTCTCGCCGTGCGGGCGACGGCGCGGGTTTGAAATTCCGGCTGGGAAAAGGCGAACCGCGCGGCCCTTCGGCGACGGCCACATGGTAACACCTGCCGCTCTCGCAGTCGAAGCGCGGCGGCGACTTCCGCCCGCGCAAGCTTAGAGAAAAAGTACATTTGTGTTAACTTTTGCGAACCCACGCGAGCGAGCATTAGGTTGCGGCGTTGGGCGAGAAGTTCTACCAAACGGGTCGGTGGACGCAGGAGGCGAATGAGTCAGAACGAGGCGACGACAACAAGACTGCCCGACAGCCCGGTCTCGATCTACGAGCGCTTCACGCGGCTCTACGACCTGATGTTCCGCTTCAACGGCTACGCCCGCTCAATCGAGAACTACCTGCGCGACAACCCTCTGCCGCTGCCGTCGGGGGCGCGCGTGCTGGACGCGGGCTGCGGGACTGGACTGCTGACGCTCTCGCTTCTGCGCGTGCTCAAGCGCCCGGCGGAGATCACGGCGGTTGACCTCTCTGGCCGCTCGCTCCAGACGGCGCGGCGCGCAGTCCGCAAGGCCGGCGCAGACCCGCGCCACAAAATCTCCTTCGTCCGTGCCAACGCGCTCGCGCTCCCCTTCCCCGAAGACTCGTTCGATCTGGTCGTGACGAGCGGCGTGCTCGAATACCTCCCGCTCGGCGAAGGACTCGCGGAACTCGCGCGCGTGCTCGCGCCCGGAGGCTATCTCTTCTTCCTCCCCATCAAGCCTTCGCCCGCCTCGCGCCTCCTCGAAATCATGTTCCGCTTCAAGGCCCACCCGCCCCGCGCCGTCGCCGAGCAGACCCGAAGACTCTTCAACGTCATCGAACACTACCGCTTCCCGCCGCTCGAACCAATCGGCTGGACGAAGAGCGTCGTACTCGCGCAGAAGCCGTGAGGACGAAAGCAGTGATGAGCCGGAAGCAGCAGGCGTTAGCTGTTAGCTTTCAGTTCTCAACTTGTCACTCGCCACTGCCTTAATCACCGACCGCGCAATCGTCGGGATGATGTCGCGCTCTTTGGCAACGTCGGTCGTGAAGGTGACGAGGACGAAGCGGTGTCCGTCGGGCAGCTCGACGTATGCGGCGTCGTGTCGCGCGGTGCTCGTCCAGCCGGCCTTCGACCAGAGGCGCGCGCCCGGCTCTAACGCGAGTCCCGTGAAGCTGTGCGCCTGGTCGTCCGGGTCGTCGGACTTGCCCGAAAAGTCTCGCTTCAAAAGCCCCATCATCTTCGCGCTCCGCGCGGGCGTGACGGCGCGGCCCGTCGCGATCTCGGCGAGCAGGCGCGCGACGGCGTCGGTCGTGACCATGTTTCGGTTCGCGAAGTTCGGGCCGTAGAACTGTCGCTCGCGACCGTATGGCCCTTCGCACCAGGGCTTCTGGTTGACGTTGATGTTCGTGTAGCCGAGCGACGCGAAGTAGCGGTTGACCGCGTTCCTCTTCTCCGCCCAAACCTTCATCTCTTCGGGCGGAAGCTCCACCCCGTTCGACACGCCCGTCAGCGCGTCGAGGATGAACTGCGCCGGGTCGTTCAGAGAGTCAACGATCATGTCGTGCATCGCGCGGTCGAACTCCTCGGTCTCCTTCAGCCGCCCGTCCTCGATCCAGCGGTGCGCGGCGACGAGATAGAAGAGCTTGACGACGCTCGCAGGGTAAATCTGATCCTCGCCGCGGAAGCTCGCCTGCTCGACGTGGCGCGGGTCGGTCAGGTCAACGAGCGTCACGGCGAGATTCTTCTCCGCGAGTCCCTTGTCTTTGAACTTTTCGAGCGCCTCGCGCGCCGCGTCGTCAACGATCTTCTGCAACCGCGGCGACGCGGCGAACGGACTCGCGGGTGTTGCTTGACTGCGCGCGCCGCTCGCCTGTCCGTTCGCCGAGGAAGTCGCGGCCAGCGACAACGCCGCGAACACGGCTGAGAAAATGATGTGCCTCATTCTGTTCGATGCCCCGCTGATTCCATCTACGCGAAACTCCCCGGCGAATTTTTCCAAGTCTTTTACGACCTGATGAACACCTAATCTTTCGCCGCCTCGTAAACCACGCGCCCGTCCGTGATCGTCGTCGTCACCTTCACCTTCTCGATCTCGACCGGGTCAATCTTAAAAATGTCCTGCGAGAGAATCACGAGGTCTGCGAGTTTGCCCGGCGTGATCGAGCCTTTGACGTTCTCCTGAAACTCGGCGTAGGCCGAGCCGAGTGTGTACGCGCGCACGGCCTCTTCGACCGTGATCTTCTGTTCGGGAATCCAGCCGCCGGGGTTCTTGCCGTCGAGCGTGCGTCGCGTCGTGGCGGCGTAGATGCCGAGGATTGGGTCGAGCGGCGCGACCGTCCAGTCCGAGCCGAAGGCGAGCACCGCGCCCGAATCTAAAAGCGAGCGGAAGGCATAAGTTGTCTTCGCGCGCTCGTGGCCGATGCGCTTCTCGGCCCAGCGACCGTCGTCAATGCAGTGGTACGGCTGCATCGAGGCGACGACATGGTCGCGACCGAAGCGCGCGATGTCCTGCGGTCGGAGGTGCTGCGCGTGCTCGATGCGGAAGCGCCGGTCGCGCTCGCCGTGGTCTTTGATGACCTGCTCGTAGATGGAGAGTATTTGGTCGTTCGCGCGGTCGCCGATGGCGTGAATCATCACCTGAAGGCCGGCGGCGTCGGCTTCACGGACGCGCTTGAGCATGACGCCTTCGGGGAACATGTCGTCGGCTGGGATGCCGCGTGAGTCGGGCGCGTCGTTGTACGGGTCGAAGAAGAGCGCGGTGGTCGAGCCGAGGCTCCCGTCGGCGAATCCTTTGAGTCCGCCGATGCGAAGCATCCCGCCGCCGAAGGCGCGTAGCACGCCCGTGTTCCCGATGCGCTCCCATTCGGGGATGCGCGTGACGGCGTAGATGCGCGTCTTCAGCTCGCCGCGATTCAAGAGCGTTTGATAGACGCCAACGTCGCGACCCGCCGACATGTCCTGCACGCTCGTCACGCCGTGAGCGGCGGCGTGATCCGTTGCGGCGCGCGCGGCGTCGAGTTTTTCGTCGAGGGTTGGGTCGGGCGCGACCTTCCAGACGGCGTCCTGCGCGGCGTCTTTGAGAACTCCGGTCGGCTCGCCCGTTTTGGGGTCGCGGACGATGATGCCGCCCGGCGGGTCGGGCGTGTCGCGCGTGATGCCGGCGAGCTTCAAGGCGTAGCTGTTGGCGAGAGCCATGTGCCCGTCCAAGCGGTTGACGAAGACGGCGCGGTCGGGCGTGAACGAGTCAATCAACTCCTTCGTCGGCAGAGGAACGTTTCCATTCGCCGCGGCCCAGCGCTCGTGATCCCAGTCGCCGCCCGTAATCCAGCGGCCCGCGGGAAGTTTTTCGGCGAAGCGGCGGATGCGCTCGGCGAACTCCTGCGGCGAGTCCGCGTCGCGCAGGTCAACGCTCGAAAGTTGAAAGCCGCCCGAAAGGAAATGGACGTGCGCGTCGTTGAATCCGGGAAGGACGAGCGCGCCGCGTGCGTCAACGACGCGCGTTCGTGCGCCGACCAGGCTCTTGATCTCGTCGTTCGAGCCGACGGCGGCGATGCGGTTCGCGAAGACGGCGACGGCCTCTGCGGTCGGACGTTTCTCATCCATCGTATGAACGTCGGCGTTGATGATGACAAGGTCGGCCTCGAACTTTTGTGCGCCGGTCGTGGGCGTTAGGGTTGCTGCCATGAGACACGCAAGAATAACGGAGAGAAGTTTTGCTCTCATCTTCCGAATTTTTCCGTTGAAGTTCTAAAGTTTATCGCCCCGGCCCGATGAAACATCGAATGCGGGGCGCGGACGGCGGCGAAGACGACGCGGGTGATGATACCCTCAAACGCGAGATTATCAACACAAAATCTGCGCGGGGCGAGCACGATTCCATGTCGTCCGTGCGGCTTGCGGCGGCAGGCATCCGCGGGCGCGTTGTGTTAATCTAACCTGTTCAAACTCCCATCAAATTTACTCTTGAGGTTAAGAATGAAAATCAGAAGATTCGCGGGCGCGGCGCTCGTCGCGCTGATATTGCTGTCGTCGCTCGGCCTCCCGGCGCGCGCCGACGAGGGCATGTGGCCTTACAACAACGTGCCCCGCGCCGAGATCAAGAAGCGCTACGGCTTCGACGTGACCGACGCATTTCTAAAACACCTGCAACTCGCTTCCATCAGATTCAATAACGGCGGCTCCGGCTCGTTCGTCTCGCCGAACGGACTCGCCCTGACGAACTATCACATCGTCGAGGACTTCGTCGGCGAACTCTCGACGCCGCAGAAGGACTACGCCAAGGAAGGCTTCCTCGCGCGCACGCCCGCCGAGGAGTTGAAGATTCCGAACCTCGAACTCGACGTTCTGGAATCAATCGAGGACGTGACGGATCGAGTCAACGCCGGAGTCACGCCCGCGATGTCCGCGGCGGAAGCACAGGCCGCGCGCCGTGCGGCGATTCAGGCAATCGAGGCCGAGTCAACTACGCGGACCGGGCTTCGCAGCGACGTGGTCACGCTCTACCAGGGCGGGCAGTACAACCTTTACCGCTACAAAAAGTACACCGACGTTCGACTCGTCTTCGCGCCGGAATTTCAGGCCGCGTTCTTCGGCGGCGACCCGGACAACTTCAACTTCCCGCGCTTCAACATTGATATGGCGCTCGTCCGCGTTTACGAGAACGGCCAGCCCGTACACCCGCAGGAGTATCTGAAGTGGTCAACGACGGGCGCGAAGGAGGGCGACCTGACGTTCGTCACCGGCAACCCCGGCTCGACCGCGCGCCTCTACACCGTCGCCAACCTCGAATACCTGCGCGACACTTCGATCCCGCTCCTCATACGCTACCTCGAACACCGCGAGGCCGTGCTGAAGGCTTACATGGCCGAAGGGCCGGAGCAGACGCGCCGCGCGGAGAACGAACTGAACGGCATTCAGAACGCGCTGAAAGTCTATCGGGGCCAACTCGCGGGCCTGAAAGATCAAGCGCTGATGGCGCGCAAAGTAAAAGAGGAGCAGGCGCTCCGCCAGTCAATCGCCGCCGACCCGCGCAGGCAGAAGGAGTACGGCGACGCCTTCGACGCAATCGCCAACGCGCGCAAAAACTTCGCGCCCTACGAGCGCGACCGCCGCTTCCTCGATCTCGCCGCGGGCTTCAACACAAATCTCTTCGCATACGCGCGCGCGCTCGTCCGCTTTGCCGCCGAGAGCGTGAAGCCGAACGCCGAGCGACTTCCTGAGTACGCTGACGCCCGTCTTCCCGCGCTCGGCGCTGCGCTCGCCGCCGACTCGCCGCTCTACCTCGACTTCGAGAAGATGAAACTCGCCGACTCTCTCGCCTTCATGCGTGATGAGTACGGCGCGACGAACCCGCTCGTGCAGCGCGTCCTCAAAGGCGAGACGCCCGAAGCCCGCGCCGCCGAGTTGATCGACGGAACGAAGTTGAAAGACGCCGCGTTCCGCGCGCAGCTCTTCAAAGGCGGCGCGGATGCCGTCAACGCCTCGAACGATCCGATGCTCGAACTCGCGCGCTCGGTTGATGCGGAGGCGCGCGCGGTTCACAAGCGTTACGACGACGAGGTCGTCGGCGTCGAGCGCGCGGCTTACGCGAAGATCGCGCACGCGCTCTTTGAAACCGAAGGGACGAAACTCTACCCGGACGCGACCTTCACGCCGCGGCTCTCATACGGCTCGGTCAAGGGCTACAACGAGAACGGCCATCACGTCGCACCGTTCACCACGCTCGGCGGACTCTACGAGCGCGCCGCCGCGCACAAGTACGAGTTCCCTTACAATCTGCCGCAGCGCTGGATGGACAGGAAAACGTCGCTCGACCTGAAGACTCCGTTCAACTTCGTCACGACGAACGACATCATCGGCGGCAATTCCGGCTCGCCGACGGTGAACAAGAACGGCGAGCTTGTCGGACTCATCTTCGACGGCAACATCCAGTCGCTCGTCGGCAATTTCATCTACGACGAGTCGGTCAACCGCGCCATCTCCGTTGACTCGCGCGCCATGCTCGAAGTCCTCCGCAAGATGTTCGATGCGACCGACCTCGCCGCCGAGTTGACCGGGCAAACGAAGTCGCAAACCGCGGGGCACGGGCACTGACCCGCCTTCGGATGAGACTCAGGACGGCTGAGGCAGCGACTCCTCAGCCGTCCCTTTCTTTTACCGACGGAGTAAGCGCGTGTGTGGCTCTCTCCGCGAAGATGTTTGCTAACGTGTCAAATCGGCGTATCATCCGGCTGGCGTGCTGAAGCGTTCCCGGTTTGTCCGCGCTTATCAAAACAACTCCTTGAGGTGAATTCGCATGAACAGAGTCGCAAGCCTTTTCGCCTGCTTTCTGCTGTGTCTGTCCTCCGGCGTCATCGCCCCGGCAGTTCATAAGGACGGCGGCGCGTCGCAATCCGTCGAGAAGACGTACCCGCGCCACATGAGTTTTCCCGCCGTCACTTTCAAAGAGTTGAAGGACGGCGACGTGAAGCAGGAGCAGTTCAACGTCGAGGGCTACGTCGTAAACATTTACGAATGTCCTCCCTGCCCGCCGGGAGCGATGTGCAAGCCCTGCATCCCCGCCTACCTGGACATCACTGATACGGAAGACGCCACTAAACATCCTTCCGCGTCGGACGCACGCCTGCGCGTCTTCGTAAAGAACCCGACGCAGTTTGAGAGGGGCAAGCGGTATCTTTTCTCAGTCAAGATCGCCGGGCAGAGGAAGGCTGGAGAGAAGGTCGAGCAGGTTGAATTAATCGGCTACGACGCCGTCGAAGATGTCGAAAAACATTAGGAACGCCGCTGAACCACTGTGTTTCACCCGTCATCCGGCTGCGTTACCCTTTAAGTCTGTGATAACTGGCGTAATGTCTTTTCGCATGGGCGTGATGTTATGTCATATACTTGTGAACTTGTCTTGAATCGGTGTGAAGTCATCTCCTATTGCCGTGAAGTCATCTTGAATCGAGGTGAAATCATTTCATATTGCCGTGAAATCGTCTCATATAGACATTGAACGAGTCCGTACTGGCGTAAAATCTCTTCAAATGAGCGTAAAGTTATCTCGTATCGGTGTTGAGTCAACTCGTATTGCCGTCGAGCAGCGTCATTTCGTCGTCGAGGCACATCATCTAAACGCTGGATTAAATAAATTTTGCTTCAAGCTATAAACATTCGTGGAGTCTCTGCTCGAAAATTTAAAGGCCATTGTTGGGGGTGACAGTCTCATCTCCGACGCGGAAGAGTTGCTCGTCTATGAGTGCGATGGCCTGACGCACTACCGGCATCGCCCGCGCGCCGTCGTCTTCCCTTCCTCAACCGAAGAAGTCTCCGAAGTCTTGCGTCTGCTCGCGCGCGAGCGCGTCGCCGTCGTCCCGCGCGGCGCTGGGACGGGACTTTCGGGCGGCGCGCTTGCCGTGGGCGGCGGCGTCTGCGTCGAGCTTGCGCGAATGCGGCGCGTGCTGAAGGTTGATGTCGAGAATCGTCTGGCGGTCGTCCAGACGGGCGTCGTCAACGCGCAGGTCTCGCGCGCGGTCGCGCGACACGGGCTGCATTACGTGCCCGACCCTTCGAGTCAGGGCAGTTGCACGGTCGGCGGCAACATCGCGGAGAACGCGGGCGGCATACACTGTCTGAAGTACGGCACGACGACCGACCACGTCCTCGGCGCGCGCGTCGTCCTTTACGGCGGGCGCGTCGTCGAACTCGGAGGCGCGGGCGCGCAGAGCACCGGTTATGATCTGCTCGGAGTCTTCGTCGGCTCTGAAGGAACGTTCGGGATTGCGACCGAGGCGAGGTTGAGACTGACGCCCGTCGCGCCTTCCGTGCGGACGCTGCTCGCGGATTTTACAGACATAACGGACGCGAGCCGCGCCGTCTCGGCGATCATCGCCGCCGGGATTCTTCCCGCCGCGCTTGAGATGGTTGACGGCGAGACGATTCGCGCCGTCGAGGCGAGCGTCTTCGCCGCGGGGATGCCGACCGACGCGGCGGGCGCGCTGCTCGTCGAACTCGACGGACTCGAAGCCGGCATTGACGAAGAGGTCGCGCTCGTCCGGCGTATCTGCGAGCAGAGCGGCGCGCGCTCAGTCCGTCTCGCCGCCGACGAACTCGAAAGAAAGAAGCTCTGGGCCGCGCGCAAGGGCGCGTTCGGCGCGATGGGGCGCATCTCGCCGGACATTCTGATTCAGGACGCGGTCGTGCCGCGCTCGCGCCTGCCCGAAGTCCTCGCCGCGGTCTATCGCGTCGGCGCGGAGAGTCGTCTTAAAGTCGCGAACGTCTTTCACGCGGGCGACGGCAATCTTCACCCGCTCATCTGCTTCGATTCGCGCGACGATGCGGAAGTCGCGCGCGTCAAACAGGCCGGGCGCGAGATTATGGAGACGTGCGTGCGCGCGGGCGGCACGATCACGGGCGAGCACGGCGTCGGGTTAGACAAGAGCGAATACCTCCCGCTCGTCTTCAACGACGACGACATGGGCGCGATGCTCCGCGTCCGCGCCGCTTTCGACCCCGCGGGACTCTGCAACCCCGGCAAAATCATCCCCGTCCTCAAAGGCTGCGGCGAGGCGCGTGCGGTCGTCGCAACGAAAGAGCGAATCGCGAATGCCGAGGGCGACGGGCGAGGGGCGAACGGCGGAGGAGAGACGTTCGAGGACGATAGACGGCAAAGATTCGAGACCGAATCGAACGGCGCTTTCACTTCGCCGTCGTCGTCACGTCCGTCGGCGCTGTCCGCGCCCGCGTCGTCTTCGGCGAAGACTACGACCGCGCACGCCGCGCGCGCGACTTCTCCCTCCGACACGAGCGCGCGCGTCGCGTTCGACCCGTTGCGAGCTTCCGCCGCACTCGCCGCGATAGTCGGCGAGTCTCACGTGGCGGCTGCGCCCGAATCGTTCGGGACGAACGGCGTCGCTCCGGCTCTCGCCGTCAGGCCCTCGTCGGTCGAAGAGACTTGTGAAGTCTTGAAACTCGCGTCGCGCGAAGGATGGAAGGTCGTGCCCGCGGGCGCTTGCAACTGGCTCGACGCGGGCGAGCCTTTGAGCCGCGCCGACGTGATCGTCAGGACGACGCGCATCGCACGCGCGTTCGAGCACGAGCCGGCAGACCTCGTCGCGACGGCGGGCGCAGGCGTGACGCTCGCGGACTTCAACCTTGCGGCGGCGCGCGCGGGACAGTGGCTTCCGCTCGACCCGCCGGGCGGAGGCAAAGCGACGCTCGGAGGCGTTGCGGCGACGGGCGAGCGCGGCGCGCAAACGTTCGGCTACGGAGCGCCGCGCTCATACGTTCTCGGCATGAAAGTCGCGCTCGCCGACGGCACGGTCATCCGCGCGGGCAGCTGCGTCGTCAAGAACGTCGCCGGCTACGACCTCTGCAAACTCTTCGTCGGGAGCCACGGCACGCTCGGACTGATCCTCGAACTCACGTTCAAGCTCAGACCAAGACCGGCGCGCGCGGCGACCGTCGTCGCGCGCTCGGAAAATTTGGGCGGACTCGTCGAAGCCGCGCGTGCGCTCGCCACCGCGCAACTGCTTCCGGTCGCGGTCGAGATGTTCTCGCCGCCGATGGCGCGCGCGCTCGGAATTCGTTGCGGAGGCGAGTACGCGCTCGCGGCGCGCTTCGCCGGAACCCCGGCTGCGGTCGAGTATCAGGTCGCGCGCTCCGAAGATTTAATCAAGTCGCGCGCACGAACCGAGACGGTCGGCGACGACGGCGAACTCTGGCCGCGCTTGTCCGCCTTCGACCCGAACGAAATCAACCCCGCCGGACGGGCGGCGAGCGTCATCATCTGGCGCGCGGACGTTTTACCTTCGAGACTCGGCGCAATGCTTACTGAGCTTGAAGACGCGCGCGGTCGAACCGGCGAGTTGACTTGGCACGCGGGCGCGGGCGACGGTCGCCTTCGAGTTTTCGAGGACGCGAGTTCAAACACCGCAGACATGTTGACGAAGATTCGGAGAATGCGCGACGCGGCACGCTCGTCGGGCGGCGCGCTCGTCATCGAGAGAGCGCCACTCGAATTGAAGCGCGAACTGGGCGCGTGGGGCTTGAGCGAGTCGGCGGCATTTCTGATGCGGCGCGTGAAAGAACAACTCGACCCGACAGACATTTTCTCGCCCGGTCGCTTCGCGCTCGGGCGTGGCTGAATGAATCATTTTCATGTCTGAACGCCCGACACAACTCGCGGTCGCGCTGGCCTCGGAAGAGCGAAAGCTTCTCGCGTGCGTCCACTGCGGCCTGTGTCTCGAAGCCTGCCCGACATACGTCCAGACGGGCGACGAGAACGACGGCCCGCGCGGGCGCATTTACCTGATGCGCGCGGTCGAAGAGGGGAGGCTCGCCGCCGAGTCGCGTGCTTTTCAGCGCCACATCGAGCGCTGTCTGGGCTGCCGCGCGTGCGAGAGCGCGTGCCCTTCCGGCGTCGAGTACGGGCAGTTGCTCGAAGCGGCGCGCTCGGACATCGCCGGCACGGGGCGCGGGCGCGGTTGGACTTCAAAGCTGCTCCGCCTCGCGCTTCGACACGTCTGGCTTCATCCGGCGCGACTCCGCGCGGCGTTCGCGTCGGCGCGCGTGCTGCGCGACTCTCGCCTGCCGCGGTTTCTACTCAAGACGAAACTCACAAAGCTTCTGCCGTCGCGCGTCGAGTTCGCGCTCGCGCTGCTCGACAGTTCGAGTCCGACGCCTTTACGTCTCCCCGACGAAGATTCGCGAACGTCGAATGGCGTTGAGACGAATGCTTCCGGCGCGAACGTCCGCGGTGTTGGGGCGAATGTACGCGGCGCGGGCGTTCAGTCGGCGGACGCGGGCGACGCGTTCGCGGCGAACGGCGTCTCTTCAAAGTCAAAGGGCGAGACGGCTGCGCTTCTGTTTGAAGGTTGCGTGACCGAGGGGCTGTTCTCGCGCGTGAATCGGGCGACGGCGCGCGTGCTTGAGGCGAACGGGTGCTCGACGTGTGCGCCGCGCGGGCAGGTCTGCTGCGGAGCGCTGCACGCGCACGCGGGCGACCTCGAAGGCGCGCGTCGTCTCGCGCGTGCAAACATCGAAGCGTTCGAGCGTGCGGGCGACGCTCCCGTAGTGACGAACGCGGGCGGCTGCGGCGCGATGCTCGTCTCTTACGCTCAACTGCTCGCGCACGACGAATCCTTCGCCGAACGAGCGCGAGAGTTCAGCGCGCGCGTGCGCGACGTGAGCCAGCAACTCGCCGCGACGGGCATTAGAGAAGGTGTGCCGCTCGACGATATCGAGGCGACATACGACGCTTCATGCCACCTCATTCACGGACAGAGGGCGCAGGCCGAGCCGCTTCGGATGCTCGGCGCGGTCGAGGGACTTCGGCTCACGCCGCTCGAAGGCAGCGACGTGTGCTGCGGCGGCGCGGGCGTTTACAACCTGCTCGAATCGGAGCTTTCCTCGCGCATACTCGAAGAGAAACTCCGTCACGTGGGCGAGACGGGCGCGCGTTTTCTGGCGACGGGCAATCCCGGCTGTCACATGCAGATCGGCGCGGGCGTTCGGTTGCGCGGACTCGGAGTGCGGGTCTGTCACCCGGTCGAACTTCTCGACGAGTCGTACCGCCGCGCGGGTTTGTACGAGAGAAGCTGACCGCAAAGAACGCGAAGGAAAGGCAAGGGCGCGAAGTTTGTCTCATCCTTCGCGCCCTTGCCTTTCCTTCCTTTTGTTCGTTGCCCGCTCACATTCGTTCTTCAAGCTGTCTCGTTCAATCCGTTGAAAGCGACGCGACCGCCGACGAGCGTCAGGCGCACACGTCCTTGCGGGTCGAGGGCGGTGAGGTCTGCGCGCTTCCCCTCCTCGATTGAGCCGCAGTCTGATTCGACGCCGACGAGTCGCGCGGGGTTGAGCGAAGCGACGCGGGCGATGTCTGTCTCCGCGAGTCCGAGCGAAGAGATTGTGCGGACGGCGTTGCTCATCGAGATGACGGAGCCGGCGATGCTACCGCGCTCGTTGCTCGTGCGCCCGTCGCGGACGGTGATCGTCTCGCCCCAGACTTTGTATTCACCGTCGCCCAAGCCCGCGGGCGCGACCGAATCGCTGATGAGCGAGACGCGCGCGGGCGTCTTGCAGCGCAGGACGAGTTGGAGTACGAGCGGGTCGCTGTGGACGCCGTCGGCGATGAGGTCAACCGTCACGTCGTCGCGGACGAGTCCCCAGCCGACGGGGCCGGGCGCGCGGTGGTGGAGCGGCGACATCGCGTTGAGGAAGTGTGTCATGTGCCGCGCGCCCGCCTCGCGCGCGCGTTCGAGCGTCTCAACGTCGGCGCGCGTGTGGCCGATTGATGCGACCCAGCCGCGGCGGACGAGTTCGCCGACGAGTTGCGCGCCGCCTTCGACTTCGGGAGCGAGCGTCATCACGTGCGCCGCGCCCTGCGCGTCGAGCGCGGGCAGGTCGTCGAGGTCTGAAGCGTCTTTGAACGTGCGGAAGTACGCCGTGCGGAGCGCGCCGCACTGCTTCGTGTTGACGAACGGCCCTTCGTAGTGGAGTCCGACGGCGCGCGCCGCTGTCGGCCTTTCGTCCTGGGTTCGGATGAGTTCGGCGATTGCCTCGACCGCGCGGCGGTACTCTTCGACGGGCGCGGGCACGAGCGTCGGGAGCCAGGCGGTCACGCCCTGCGAGGCTAGAAACCGCGCGACTTCGTGCAGGCCGTCCGCGTCCGCCTCGTTCGCGTCAACGCCGACCGAGCCGTGGATGTGAAAGTCTATGAAGCCGGGCATGAGCGTCAAGCCGTCGAGTTTGAAGACGCGCGCGCCGTTCGCCGCATCATCAGCCGCCTCGCCTTCGGCGACGCGCGTGATGCGCCCGCCTTCGACGAGGACGCTCGCGCCTTCCGCGACGCGCGAAGGCAGGACGACGCGCGCGCCTTTGAGCAGGAGTCTTTCGCTTGCCGTGTTGCTGTCGGTCATGCGGCTTATTTAAACACAGGTGCGTGCGGTGAAACGAAGAAGCCCGCGCTGCTTGGGTCGCGGCGCGGGCTTCTTCGTTGTCGGTCGGCAGGGAGTTTTTAGAAGTAGAGCTTGATGCCGAGCTGGATGGTGCGCGGGTCGCGGACGGCGCTGATCTGGCCGAAGAGCGTCGAGGTCACGTTCGTGCTAGCGAACCCGTTAAAGTTCGTGTGGTTGAAGACGTTGAACGCCTCGCCGCGCAGTTGCAGACTCGTGCTCTCGCCGAGCCTGAAGTTCTTGAAGAGCGAGAAGTCAACGCGGTAAACCGGGAAGGCGTCAATGCCGCCGCGCGGCGCGTTGCCGGGGACGTTCGCGATGTTCGTCGAGCTGGCGGGCGGGTTGAGCTGGAAGCACTGCGTGTTGAAGTACTGCTGCACGGTGTGCGGCGCGTTCTCGTTCGGGTCGCAGATCATGTTCGGCCTGTTGCCCGCGACGAGCGCCGAGATGTTGCCGAGGCCGGCGGCGTCGAAGCTCGACGTGGTGGCCGTGAACGGCAGGCCCGATTCGAGCGTCACGATGGTCGAGGTCTCCCAGCCGCCGAGCGCATGGCCGCGGAAGCCCTCCTGCTTCTGGAAGAAGGGCAGGACGTAGTTGGCGTTCGCGATGAAGATGTGTCGGCGGTCGAGCGCGGCCCGCCCGTACTCGCTGTGGATGTCGTAGGAGTTCTCCGGCGCGTTCGAGCGGTCGTTCTGCTCGTCGGTCAGGTTCTTCGACCACGTGTAGGCAATGGAGACCTGCGAGTCAGCCGAGAAGCGGTGCTGCGCCGAGACCTGTAGGCTGTGGTAGTTCGAGTTGAAGCGCGGCTCGAGCATCGTGATCGAGCGGTAGCCGCGGTAGGGACGAATCTGGTCGAGGAGGTTAGTCGCCGCCGAGCTGAAGAACGCAGTCCCGGGCACCTGGCACTGCACGGTCGTTGCGCCCGGCGTCTGGAGCGTGTTCGCGCCCGTCGCGCAGCGCGAGTTGATGGCGAGTCCCGGCGGCAGCTCGTTGATCTCGACGATGCCGATCAGGTGCGTGCCCTTCGAGCCGTAGTAGCCGACGGTGACGAGCGTGTTCTTCGTCAACTGCTGCTGCCAGTCGAGCGACCAGTGCTGCATGTAGGGCGTGTGCCAGTTGGGGTCAATGCCGCGGATGGTCGAGGCGGCAGCCGAGGGCGGAACGGTCGTGCCCGCGCCGGGGTTGTCGAGCTTCGTGTTGCTGATCGTAAAGTTGAGCTGGTAGGGCGGGTTCTGGCCGATGATCTGCTCGGCGTAGCCCACGAGAACCTGCTCGTAGTAGATGCCGTAGCCGGTGCGGATCGAGGTCTTGCCCTTGCCGAACGGGTCCCACGCGAGGCCGACGCGCGGCGCGAAGTCCTTCTTCGACGTGCTCGTGATCTTGTCGCCGAAGGGCGAGACCGTCGGCGTGCAGTTGGTCGCCGTCTGGAAGTTCTGCGAGTTGACGATCAGGCCGTCGCAGAAGTTGCCCGTGCCGGCGACGCGGTTGCCCGCGCCCGTCACCTGCGGGGCCTGCGCCGCGTTGTAGAGGAACGGGTCGAAGTTCGAGAGCCGTCCGTTCCTGTCAACGGGCTGGCCGAAGAGCGAGTAGCGCACGCCGTAGTAGAGCGTCAGGTTGCGGCGGAACTTCCACTCGTCCTGCGCGAAGGCCTCGTAGTTGCTCTGCCGCATGTCGGCGGTGTAGTCGAACTCGCCCTGCACGAAGGTCTGCGCGTTGCCGAGCAGGAAGTTCGCCCAGCGCTGGAGGTTCTGGTTGAGCGTGCTGTTGGTGACGCCCGTCGGCAGCACGTTGTTGAAGGCGGTGAAAATGCCCTGGTTCGCGCCCGTCGTGTCTCCGATGAGCGCGTTCTCGTTCTTGCGGTAGCGCGAGTAGCCCCCGCCGAACTTGAAGGTGTGGTTGCCGTGGATGTAGCTCAGGTTCCCGTCAACGCCCTTCTTGTTCGAGAAGTTGTTGTAGGGGCCGAAGCCCGTGAGCCCGCTGAAGCCGTTGCCCGAGATGGACGTGATGC
>Ga0070740_10001186_pt1 | contig 38245 bp, 25 predicted proteins | sample Coa_R2_FD_67286 | JGI IMG/M metagenome (GOLD analysis project Ga0070740, IMG submission 67286) | Surface soil microbial communities from Centralia Pennsylvania, which are recovering from an underground coalmine fire - Coalmine... | ecosystem: Environmental > Terrestrial > Soil > Unclassified ... | reverse complement strand
CGCCGCTGGCGGCCAAAGCGCGGGCCTGAGGCTTTTCCGGATCGCGCGTAATCGCGCGCACGGGAAATCCACGCGCCCGCAAATGGCGGAGCGCGGCCCCTCCCTGGTTGCCGGTTGCGCCCACCACAAGAACCCGTTTATCGGAATTTCGCGTCGGCACAGTCCCTGAGTATGGCAGATGCGAGTGCAAAGCGCACGGTGGTTACTTCCCGAAGAACCGGAACGTCAGGCCAGCCATCACCGTCCGCGGATATCCCGGCGTGCCGTGAATCCGAAACCGGGCGTCCTCGCCGGGCAGACGCGACTCGAAATAATTCTGCGTCTCGTAGTAAGCCCGGTTGGTCAGATTGTCAACGCTGAGATTAAACTCGACGCCCCGGCGAATCTGTCGCGACATGCCGAAATCGACCACGGTATGTCCGGATGCGACGATGGACGGGTCTTCGCCATCCAGCCGGTAATGATTGATCGCGCGCAGGCGCAGCGAGCCGCTCCAGCCCTTCCAGGCCGCCAGCGTCAGATCCGCATTGGCCACGAAATGCGGGGCGCTGTCCACGTAGATTCGCGGCGATGTACCGCGATAAAACGCATTCCCAACTTTCGTGACGCCGCTGCTCAACTCAATGTAGCGGGTCAGACGCGCCGTCAGTTTGGTTTCATATCCATACGCGCGGCTCGGACCCTTGAATTCAAAGGAGCCGTCGTCAGGAATGTACACCATCTCGTTGGAGCGGTCAATCAGAAATCCGCTCGCCGTCGCTGTGAGCCGCCCGGCGCGGTATGACACGCCGCTTTGATAGAAGTCGGTGGTGGCCACGCGTTGAAGTTCCGGATGCTGCACAATCCCGCGCGCGTCCGCGGTCGAGATGCCGCGGCCGTAATTGGCATACAGCTTCACGCCGGCGCGTTTGGACGGCGTCCAGGCCATGCTGGCCTTCGGCTGCCATCTCCCGGCGGGCTCCACCCCGCTCGCGGCGGGATCCAGCAGGTCCCGGATTCCGAAGCGGAATTGATCGAACCGCAGCCCGCCGCCGATAAGAAGCGCTCCTCCGAACAAGGACGCCGATTCCTGCACAAATCCCGCGCCGTTGGTCACGTGCGCATGCGCCAGCGTGGTCGTGTCGAGCGGTACGCGCCCCTCGCGCGAATACAGGCCGACCTTGATTTGATTGTCATGATAATTCGCGCCAGCCGTAAACATCGTCTGAACGCTCCCGACGCGGTACGGTCTAGAGTATTCCAGATTTGCGCCTTCCTGAAGCCGCGAATCATGCTGCTGGATGCCGTCGCCGTGAACCGGATCATTCAGAAAGAAGGTGAAATTCGAGTACAGGTCAAACAGCGACCGGCTCACGAATCCATCGGCTTTCCATGTCGATCCGTTCTCATTCGCGCGGGCCCAGTATGCGCTTCCGGTGTAGGAATCGCTTCTTCCGCCGTCGGTTGGATCAATGAATCCGAAACGGTCGAGCCTTCCTGCCGCAACCTCGTCAAGCGGAAGCTGTCCGGAGGAGTCGAAATCGTTTCGACCCACGTTGACGCGGACGCCCGCCTTATCCCGCGGAGACATGGTCTTGCCGTAGTGGCCGGTCCATACGTCTCGCTTATAACCGAGAGGATTCAGGAACGGTCCGTCGCTGCGCGAGAACTCGTAGGCGGCAAACGCCTCGGCGGCGTCCAACTGCGGACTGTACCCAAAAAATCCGCGGGTTGAGTCGAACGCACCGCCCTGGAACCGCAGCGTCAAGACATCCGGCAGAGAGTCCCGCAGCTTGATATGGACCACGCCCAGACCGCTGAAATCACCGTACTCGGCGCTGAACGGTCCATCAATCAGCGTGACCTCCTGGATGAGTTCAGGCGTCAGGGTCTTCAACGCTCCGAGGTATCCTTGGCCGTGGCCCTGCGTCGACTGGTTCTGTTGAACGTTGTCCACCAGAACCTTAAGACCCCCGTTCACGCCGCCGTGGTCGAGATTGAATCCGAAGCGCCGGATTTCGACCGATTTTCCGCCGCCTTCATGCTGGCCGGCGTTGATGCCAGCCTCAAGCACATGAAAGATCTGGTCGTCGCGCGAGAACAGTGTGCGAGTGAACACTTCGGACTGGCGGCGGTCCGCGCCCGGCTCTTCCGGCGTCGCAGTCACAGTAATCCGCGTGTAAGCAGGAGGCAGCTCTTCTTTCTTCTCCTGCGCCATCGCGCCCGCAGCGAAAATAACGAACAGCGCCGCTCTAGTCATCGTTGGGTCCAGTATACGCCGAAAGTGCTACGGATGGTAAATTCGTGTTACGAATGCCGAGTTTGACCGCATGCGCGAGGATCTCGCGGTTTCTGATCCCCACGGCCAGCGCGCGTTCCATGTGCGCTCTGGCCTCAGCGTCCCGCCCGTTGGCGTGCAGCGCCCAGGCGTAGGCGTCAAGGGTGTAGACGTCATGCCGGCGGTCGAACTCGATTTGCGCGACGCGCAGCGCCTCGACCGGACGTCTGGCATGATCCGTGTAATAAAACACAAGTTCGTGGTTGGAGTTGTCGGGTCGCATCATTTCCGCCCGAGACTGCTTTTCGAAGTCCGCAAAGGCGCGCCTGGCCTCTTCCAAGCGACCGGCAAGTTCGAGAGCTTCGGCCAGCGCATACAGGTTCTCGGCGTGCGGCGCGGCTTGGAAGCGGCTTCTCAGCAGCGCGACCGCTTCGTCGCAGCGCTTCTGTTCGATGCGAACCTTGGCCAGGTTTGCAAGCGCGTAATGGTAGCCGGGGAAAATCGCCAGCGCATGGCTGAGCAACCGTTCGGCGTCATTGATCCGACCCTGAGCGATCCGCACATGCGCCAACTGGGTCAAAATCCACGCGCGATCCTCGGTTTCAACAGGCGAGGTCGCCTCAAACGCCATTCGCATGGCGTCAAACGCGCCCTCCAGATCGCCGAACAGTTCGCGTAAATAGGCTGTACGAGTAAGCGCCGGAATGTTTCCCGGCCGAAGATTCAGCATCCACTGAACGGCCTTTTCGGCTTCGTCGTAATCGCCCAACTCAGCATTAGCGTCCGCGAGAAACCCATAGGTCAGCACGTCATCCGGCATACGCTGATTCAGGGCCCTGGCTTTATCGCGGGCCTTGGCGAATTCGTGCTTGCCAAGCAGAATCCAGACCTCAGCCTTGGCGGCGGCGAAACTGGTTGGCTCCAGTTGGAGCGCCTTCTGGACGGCGGTCTGCGCCTGATCGTAGAAGCTGACATCAGAGATTTCCCGGGCGCGACGGGTGAAAGCGAATGCGAGATCGACGTAGCCTTGTGCGGACTTTGGATGCGCCGCGATGGACGCCTTCGCCGCTTGGATTTTTTGTTCGGCCGGCGATGCGGCAGCGGCGATCAACGCGGTGAGCAACATACTCAGGGTGGTTTTCATCAGGAGCTCCTGTTGGGGACTGGGCCGGGGCCCAGTCCCTTGACGCGGATCAGTTCACCGGACACGGGAACAGCGAATCCCGTGTACAGCCCCGTTCGCCCGGATCGATGTGGCGGCGGTCGCGCCCGCTATGCGCGAAGGCCAGATACGGAAACGTCTCCTGGTAGGAAACATCGTTCGTGTTCACGCCGTCGCCGAGCCTGTTGTTCGGGGCGACGTTGTAGCCGTCAACGAGCACTCCCGCGACGACGCGCGCGGCGATATCGAGCACGTCGTCCGATATGCGGCGTCCATTGGGAAACCCGGCGGGATCGCCGGCGATCAAACCCAAGCGCTTACGGTCGATCCGCGGCGTCGGCGGCACGCCAGTGTTCAACCGCAGCAGATCGGCAACGGGACCGGCCGGCGTGCCCGCGGCCGCGATGGGCGGCAGATATTGCATCAGCGGCAGCAGGTCTTTGCGCGGAGGCGGCGGGACCTTGACGCCGAAGGCCGCATTGAATACGCGCGCAAGCAAAGGATCAAGAGCGTATTGCGCAAATTGGGCGTCGTCTTTGGGCTGCGTCATGCTCCATTTGTCCTTCGTTCCCGTTCCGATCAGCAGTTCATTGATCAGAGGGTTCGCCATGCGCTGCACTTGCTGAAACGTTCCTGAGTCTTCCGCCGGGTTCGGGGAACGGCGCACGGTCATCTGCGCGCGGGAGGTCGTAGCCCACACGCCGATGGTCGCGGCGGGATCGCTGGCCGGGACGCGTGTTCCCGTCCGCGTCAGCATGGCGATCGGGACTTCGATGGCAATGGCGTTGACATTGAATCCAGACAAGGCGTCCGGAGCGTAGTTGACGAGATCGTGCGAATCCTGGTCCGCGCTGAGCACGCCGGCGCCAGCAGCCAGCCGGAAATTCAGCGAGTCAAACGCGGCGCCAACATCGATGTAAAACGGATCGTCCACTGTGCCGGCGAAAGCGCGGATTCCGTTGCCAAGGTCGTAGATGCCCTGGCGCACGAGATTGTTGTAATCCGGCATTGTACGCGGGCCCACATTGGAAGGAACAGCAAACAGATTCGTCCCCTTCGCATTCATTAACTGTATGCGCTGGCCATTTCTGACCATTGTCACGGTATAGGTTTGGCGCAGGCTGAGCCCCTCGGATCCCGGCCCATCCAGCGCGGTGATCGCCGGAGGAATCAGCGGCGACCCGGGCGCAACCGGCGCGGGCGAGCCGGCAGGAGCAGGAATGCCGTCCGCTACGCCGACAAAGCCGGTAAACACGTCCGCCGCGCGCACTTCGGTCTGGAAACGAAATTCGAATACAACGTCTTCCTGCGCATCGTTGTTGTTGTCGATGCGGATCGCATACAGCACATTGGGGTCGAACGGAAAGTAGTTTGGGCCGTTCGAAGGTTCAAGAAACGGGTCGACGTCCATGATGAGCGTGACCTTGCTCGGATCGTCGTAGCTGACAAATGCGAACACGTCGGTAATGTCGGCTTTGTTATCGAGCGCGGTAATCGGCGCTTCGCGGTGACTGGCGGCAAACCCGCCCGGCGGAAGCGCAAGCAACACAGCCATGGAAAGTCGCGCCATGGGTTTCAGACGATGCATTCCCAACTCCTTGTTGAATCGTTCGCGACGCCTTTTCACAACCCTCCGTATAACGGACGCCCGGAACACGGCGCTTTCCGAATCCGCTTCTTGTACGCCGCGTCGGACGGCAGGTGCGCCGAAGCGCCGCCAGCAAGGATTACGAACAGGCGCGCGAAACGGATTTCGCCGCCGGAAATTTTTTGTCGAGCCGGATGATACGCCTTTTGATTTGTACTTACTATCCAGCGGAGGGAATTCGTGGAATTTGTCGCTTATCACGGGATTACTGCGCCGGACCACCAGACGCGATTCAATGATCTTTCCTCAAAGGGATTCCGAATCATTTCGCTCAGCGTGTACGGAGACCCCTCGGACGCGCGATACGCGGCCGTCTGGGTTAAGACCGGCGGACCGGCATGGCAGGCCTTCCATGGCCGCAACGCGTCAGAGTATCAGCGCTTCTTCGATGAATGGAAGGCGAAAGGCTACTACCCCTTGCTGATTTCAGCAACGGGCTCGGCGTCGGAGGCGATTTTCGCCGGCGTGTTCGAGCAGGGGAATCCCGGCCCTTGGAAAGCGCGGCATGGCATTACAAAGGCCGAGTTCGAATCAGAGTGCAATTCGGCATACGCCAATAACCAGATCCTTTGCTCGGTCGCCATCTACAACAACGGTTCCGATCCGCGCTATGCCGCCATCTGGCGCGCGAACTCCACGCTGGCGCGATGGAACTATCATTCGGCAGATTCAGGCGCGAGCTACCAGAGCTGGTTCAATGCCGCAACGCAACTGCCGTCGCGACCTTCCTATGTTGCGCTCACAGCCGATAAGACTTACGTCTCCGTATTCCGGGACGATGCCATCGGGGACTGGGTAGCGCGTCACGGGCTCACGAGCGACCAGTATCAGGCTGAATTTGACGCGCAAAACAAAAAGGGCCTGATGCCCATCTGCGTGCAGGGCGGCGGTTCCGGCTCCGACACGCGATATGCCGCGATCTTCGCACGACAGGCGCTGCCGCTCGATCGGGTGTGGACAGTGACCGGCGACGCTGCGCCGTCGCTGGCGGCGTTCGACCAGCGGATGAAACAGGTGATGCAGGCTAAAGGCGTGCGTGCGGCAGCGCTGACGCTGCTGAAGGACGGCGTCGTGCGCCTGTCGCGCGGGTATACGTGGGCTGAACCCGGTTATCCCATCACCCAGCCGAATACGCTGTTCCGTCTAGCGAGCGTCAGCAAAGCATTCACCTCGGCTGCGATCTATGAGCTCATCCAGGCCAAGCAGGTAAAGCCCTCCGACAAGGTCTTCCCGATGCTGAATTTCAGCCCGCTTCCGGGACAAACGCCAGACCCGCGTCTGAACAACGTCACGGTTCAGAATCTGATCGATCACCTCGGCGGCTGGGATGCGCAGCTTGCCGGCTTCGATCCCGTTTTCAGTTCGCGGACCATCGCGAAAGCATTGGGCCTGAACACATTCCCTTCGAAGCGGCAAATGGCGCAATACATGGTCGGCCAGATGCTGCAGTTCACTCCCGGCGAAAAACCGAAGCTCACCGACAGCCAGGGCAGGCCCCGGAGTCCGTATTCAAACTTCGGGTACGTGATGCTCGGGCTGGTCATCGAGCATGTCACAGGCAAGACATTCACGGACTACATAAAGCAGTCAATACTCGCCCCCCTCGGCATTCAGGATGTGTTCCTGGCAGGAACGCAGATGTCGCAGCGCCGCCCGAACGAGGCGCTGGCCGAGGATCCCGGACTGCAGTACACTGCCCTGAACCCCAATTCGGACCAGCTGCTCCCTGCCGCTTATGGCGGATTTATTCTCGAGACGATGGACGCCGGTGGAGGGCTGATCGCTTCCGCGCCGGCCGTTGCTCGCCTGGCGCATCACTACGCCGCCTGGGGCGCGGGGCTGCGCGCGCCGGGCTCAGCGCGGACGGGCAGCGAGGCAGGAACGCGCACCCGCGTGGGATCGCGCTCGAACGGCGTCGATTACGCGTTCGCCTTCAACACGCGATATAACCTGGAAAACGTCGTTAACCAGAATACCGGCATCGAGTATATTGACCAGTTCGGCGCGGACCTTGAAGCGCTGATTGACAGCACGAATTTCGCGACAACGGCAAGCGCGTAAACATCAGCAATCGACGCAAATACGCGTTCGCTCGCCGGCTGGCATGTTAACCTGAATTTTCGGATGTCATCACCCCCCTCGGGCGCCGGCCGGAAGTTTCAGCGTCTGGTCGAAATTATGGCTGAGTTGCGCGGTCCCAATGGCTGTCCTTGGGACCGCGAACAGAATTTTGACGCCATCAAGCCCTACACGCTCGAAGAAACCTATGAAGTACTGGACGCAATCGACCGCCGGGCGTGGACCGAGCTTGCCGATGAGCTCGGAGACTATATCTTGCAGGCGGTCTTCTACGCGCAGATGGCTTCTGAGCAAGAGTTGTTCGACATCGAGGATTCGCTGGACGCCATCAACGAAAAGCTGATCCGCCGGCACCCGCACGTCTTCGGAGACGTCCGGGCCGAGACCGCCGGCGAAGTGCTTCGGCGCTGGGATGAAATCAAGGCCGGGGAACGCCAACAGCGCGGAATCGCACGCCAGAATCTCCTCGATAGCGTCTCTCGCGCGCAGCCGGCCCTGATGGAGGCGCGCGAGATTGCGTCCAAGGCGGCCAAAGCGGGATTCGACTGGAAGAACGTCGACCAGGTTTTTGAAAAGCTGGGCGAAGAACTCGACGAGCTCGCCAGAGCGAGAGCGTCCGCTTCACAGTCGGACATCGAGGACGAGATCGGCGACCTGCTGTTTGTGATCGTCAACATCGCCCGGTTCCTGAAGGTTGATCCAGAACAGGCGCTGCGCAAGACGAACGCGAAATTCCGTCGCCGTTTCGCCTACCTGGAAGACCGTCTGCGCGAGCGGGGAAAAACACTCGCCGAATCAAGCATTGAGGAGATGGAAGCGCTCTGGCAACAAGCCAAGCAGCCGGCATGATTGAAATTCGAGCGCTTACCGAGCACAGCGAGTTTCAAGAAGCCGTGCGGCTGCAAAGGGAAATTTGGGGCTTTGCGGATACGGATCTGCTGCCGGCGCGCCTGTTTGTGGTTGCGACAAAAGTCGGCGGGCACGCCCTGGGGGCGTTTGACAGCGGTCGCATGATCGGGTTCTGCCTGGCGATACCCGGATTGAAGCCGGGCGGGCAGTACTACCTGCACAGCCACATGCTGGGCATTTTGCCGGAGTATCGGAACACGGGGATCGGCCGGATGTTGAAGCTCGAGCAGCGCCGCGATGCGCTGGCGCGCGGCATCGACCTCATCGAGTGGACCTTCGATCCGCTCGAGATCAAGAATGCGTACTTCAACATAGAGCGACTCGGGGCGATTGCGCGGCGCTACCTGCCGAATCAGTACGGCACAACATCCAGCCGCCTGCACGGCGGCCTGCCCACCGATCGCCTGGTCGCGGAATGGTGGTTGGCGTCGCCGCGCGTTCAAGCCATTGTCTCCGGAGCGCCGTTCCAGCGTCCGCTGCCTGAGGCGCGCATCGCAGTTCCTTCAACGATCGGCGAATTGCGCATTGAGGATCCGCCCCGCGCGCGGCAGCTGCAATTCGAAACCGGCGAACAGTTCAAGCGTCATTTCGCCGCCGGGCTGGTTGTGATCGGATTTGAGAAATCGCCTGAACGCGGCACTTACTTGTTAGGTCGATGGGAATTCGGTTAGACCAAATCATTCTTCGCCAAATCCGCATGCCGCTCGTGCACTTCTTCGAGACCAGCTTCGGACGAACCTACGAGCGCGACATCATTCTGGTCGAAGTTTTTTCGGAGGGAGTTTCCGGATGGGGCGAGGTTACGTGCGGCGAAAACCCGTTTTATAACGAGGAGTGGACGGAATCAGCGTGGCTGATCTTGAAAAGCTACGTCGCGCCCCGCGCGCTGGGATATGAGTTCGAGTCCGCCAGCGATGTGTGGCCTCGCCTTGCGCATATCCGCGGGCATTATATGGCGCGCGGAGGGTTCGAGGCAGCCGTCTGGGATCTTCAGGCGCGGAGGAACGGCCGCCCGTTGTGGCAAGAGATCGGCGGAGGCGCGCGGCGGGCGATCGCCTGCGGGGTATCGATTGGAATTCAGGACGCCATCGATCAGCTTCTGAGCAAGATTGAGAGCGAACTCGCGGCCGGCTATCAACGCATCAAGATCAAGATTAAACGGGGCTGGGACGTGGAAGTCGTCCGCGCGGTGCGCAAGCGCTTTCCCGATATCAAATTCATGGCTGACGCCAATTCGGCCTATACCCTCGCCGACGCGGAGCGGCTGAAGGCGCTCGATGAGTACCAGCTAATGATGATCGAACAGCCTCTTGGACATGACGAGATTATCGATCATGCGACGCTGCAGGCCCAATTGCGGACGCCGATCTGCTTGGATGAGTGCATCCGAACGGCGCGCCAGGCGGAACAGGCGATCCGGATGGGGGCCTGCCGCATCATCAACATCAAGCTGGGGAGGGTCGGCGGATTTGCCGGGGCCAAGGCCGTCCATGACGTTGCCTGGGCGGCAAATGCGCCGGTGTGGTGCGGCGGCATGCTGGAATCTGGCATCGGCCGCGCGCACAACATCGCGCTGGCGACCTTGCCCGGTTTTGTGCTGCCGGGCGACGTCTCTGCGAGTAAACGCTACTGGAAGCGCGACATCATACAACCGGAAGTCGAGGTCACACCGGCGGGAACGATCGAGATCCGCGATCAGGCCGGCTTTGGCTACGATCTGGATGTCGATTATATACGCTCCATCACCGTTCGGGAGGAGATTCTGAGCTGACCTCCAGCTCGAACAGACGCTCATGACCGGGTTCCTCGAACTGCTCCGCTCGAATCGCAACTACCGCTACACCTGGATGGGGCAGGTCGTCAGCGAAGTGGGCGACCACTTCAACAACATCGCCGTGTTCAGTCTCGCGCTGCAGGCGACGGGCTCCGGCATGGTGGTCACCGGCATCATGTTGGCGCGCGCCATACCTGCGGTCACAGCCGGCCCGATCGCCGGGGTCGTGCTGGATCGCATGGATCGCAAGCGCATTATGGTGGCAAGCGATCTGATTCGCGCGGTGGTCGCGCTCGGCTTCGTGCTGTCGGTCGATCGCCGGGATACCTGGCTGCTGTATCTGCTGAGCGCGCTTCTTATGTTCGCATCGCCGTTTTTCACCAGCGGCCGCGCGTCGATCCTGCCCACCATCGCGGGCAAGGACGAGCTGCATACGGCCAATTCGCTGACGCAGGCGACTCAATGGACAACCACGGCGGTTGGAGCGTTTCTCGGCGGCGCCAGCGTCATGCAGTTCGGCTTCAAAATGGCGTTTGTGTTCAACGCGCTGTCGTTTGTATTTTCGGCGATATGCATTGGGCGCCTGCGGGCGCCAAACGGCCGCTTCCGCGCCGAGCGAACGGATCTTTCAGAAGATCGCGTGGTGCGGCCATGGCGCGAATACGTTGAAGGTTTGCGATACATGCGTTCTTCGCCGCTGATTCTGGGGATTGGACTGATTGGCGTGGGCTGGGCGACGGGTGGCGGCGCGGCTCAAATCCTGTTCAGCCTGTTCGGGGAGCTCGTGTACAAGCGCGGGGCGGCCGGTATCGGCGAGATCTGGGGCTGCGCTGGCGTGGGCCTGGTGGCAGGCGCTGCCTTCGCCCACTGGCTCGGCCAGCGCCTCAGCTTCGAGGGTTATAAGCGCGCCATCGCCATTTGCTACGTCGTTCATGGGGGCGCCTATGTCGTCTTCAGCCTGATTCCGTTTTATGCGGGATCGTTGTTTTTCATTGCGCTGTCGCGCGCTGCCGTCGCGGTCAGCTCAGTGCTCAACTTCTCCCAGCTGCTGCGTCATGTAGCCGACGAATACCGCGGCCGCGTGTTCTCGACCACGGAGACTCTGACCTGGTCCACCATGATGATTTCCATGATGGGCGCAGGCATCGCTTCCCAGCGCTTCAGCCCGCGACAGATCGGCGCCGTGGCCGGCGTCCTGAGCAGCACCACGGCAATCTTTTGGACTTGGGCGAACGTCACCGGGCGTCTGCCGGAGCCGGAGCTGCTCGGCGTAGAGCCCGACGAAATTGAAATTCACGGCGACCCGGTTGTGTAGTCAAACGAACGCCCTGCTGCTTGTGATTTTATAGGTTTGTGCAGCTTAAGCCGCCGCAAGCTAGGATCATTCCTCACACCTCGACCGTCCACGGCGATACGCGCATCGACAACTACTTCTGGATGCGCGAAAGAAATAACGCCGACGTGATGCGCTATTTGCGCGATGAGAATTCGTATACGGAAATGATCATGAAGCCCGTGGAGGGCCTGCAACAAGCGTTATACGAGGAAATTGTCGGGCGCATTAAGGAGACTGACCTTACCGTTCCGGTCCGGCGGGACGATTACTTCTACTACACGCGCACGGAGAAAGGCAAGCAATACGCGATTTATTGCCGCAAGCAGGGCAGTCTGGATGCTCCCGAACAGGTCCTGCTCGACGGGAATCTGCTGGCCGAAGGGCACGGCTATTCGCGAGTGGGCGTGTTCAGCGTGAGTCCGGATCACCGCCTGCTTGCCTACTCGCTGGACGTCGTCGGCGATGAAGATTACAAGATCCAGGTGAAGGATCTGACCACCGGCGAGCTGCTCGCGGATGAAATTCCGAATACGTATTACACCCTGGAATGGGCCAACGACAACCGGACGTTTTTCTACACGACACTGGATGAATCGCGCCGTCCGTACAAAGTCTTCCGTCACAGGCTGGGCGTGCATAAAGACGAACTGGTCTACCACGAAACCGACGCGCGTTTCTCCGTGCACGTCAGTAAGACAAAAAGCGATGCGTACATCCTGATCGCCATTGACAGTGCAGTAACCAGCGAAGTGCGATATTTACCGGCTGCGGAGCCGGAAGGCGCGTTCCGGGTCGTCATCCCGCGTGAACACGAAGTTGAGTACAGCATCGCCCATCATGAAGAGTGGTTCTATGTCGTGACCAATGACGGCGCGAAAACGTTTCGCATGATGCGCACGCCCGCGGCGAATCCGGGGAAACAGAACTGGGAGGAAGTGATTCCGGCGCGCGCCGGGGTTACGCTCGAAGGCGCCGAGGCGTTTCGAGATCACCTGGTCATCTACGAGCGCGAAGACGGACTTCCCAAAATTCGCATCGATGACTTCCGAACGGGCGACTCCCACTACATCGAGTTTCCGGAGCCGGTCTACGCCGCTTCAGGGGGCTCGAATCCTGAATACAATTCAAAACTGTTCCGGTTCAATTACACGTCTCTGGTCACGCCGCCGTCGGTATTCGACTACAACATGGAGACGCGAGAGCGCGAGTTGAAGAAGCAGTACGAGGTGCTCGGCGGATACGAACCTGCGGACTATCAATCCGAACGGATCCACGCCACCGCCCCGGACGGCGTAAAGATCCCCGTTTCGCTTGTCTACCGCAAGGGGCTCAAGCGGGATGGCACGGCGCCGGCGCTGATGTATGGCTATGGCGCTTACGGCCATCCGTCGGACCCGACGTTTAATTCCGACCGCCTTTGTCTGCTAGAGCGGGGGTTTGTGTTCGCCATAGCGCATGTCCGCGGCGGCGGGGACCTGGGCAAGCCCTGGCACGACGATGGCAAACTGCTGAAGAAGAAAAATACTTTTTATGATTTCATCGCTTGCGCGGAGTTGCTGATCCGCGAAGGCTACACGTCAGCCGGGCGGCTGGCCGCCATTGGCGGCAGCGCCGGGGGCCTGCTGATGGGCGCGGTCGCGAACATGCGACCTGAGCTGTTTGAGGTGATCGTGGCCAAGGTCCCCTTTGTGGATGTATTGAACACGATGCTTGATCCGACGCTGCCGCTCACCATCTCGGAATACGAGGAGTGGGGCAATCCGGAGCAGAAGGAGTTTTACGATTACATCCGCTCCTATTCACCCTACGACAACGTCGAAGCCAAGCCTTATCCGAAGATCCTGGCCACTGGGGGACTGAACGATCCGCGCGTGTCGTATTGGGAGCCCGCCAAGTGGGTGGCGAAGCTGCGCGCGCTGAAAACCAACGACTCGCTGCTTCTTCTCAAGACCAACATGGACAGCGGCCATTTTGGGGCGTCTGGCCGCTATGAGCGAATGAAAGAGACCGCATTCGACTTCGCCTTCATCCTGCACGCGCTGGGTCTGCCGCCGGCCGCTTGGCGGCCGCTATCGGTCGCCGCCGAGCAGGGCGAGTAGTTCTGCGCTCATTCGGCCGCATGGGCGGCCAGTCCGGCCGCCGGCCGGACGTCCTTCAATACCACGCGCCACGGCGCATATCCGCGCGCGGCCGAATACGGGTCCTCGTCAAAGGCGATCGCCGCATCCAGGCGCGCCCCGACTGGGAATTCATCCGCACGCTCGGCGAAGTTCCACGCTTTGATGCGAAGGCTTCGTCCATTCTGTTTCAGACGCACGTTCAAATTCTTGTCGTTCCACGATTCCGGGGGCCCATAGACCTCAGCGGCCGGCGCCAGGAACACCGGGGCCGGGTTGCCAAAGCCGAACGGCGCCAGCTCCAGCACCTCCATCACGGCCTCGTCACTGATCTCGCTGAACGAAATCACGCCGTCGATGTCCAGCGCCGGGCGCAGATCCTCCGGCATGAGCAACGCCGCCGCGAAGCGATTCAGCCGCTCGCGAAATTCAGCAACGCGCTCGACCGGAAGCGCTACGCCGGCGGCCTGGCGGTGCCCGCCATAGCGGATGAAAAGGTCGGACATGGAATCGAGCGCCTCGAGCAGATGAAACGCGGGGATGCTCCGTCCAGACCCTTGGGCTTGACCATCCTCCTCGCTGAGCACGATCACCGGCCGATGGAAACGCTCCACCAGGCGGCTGGCGACAATCCCCACCACTCCCCGATGCCAGCCGGCGCCGGAGAATACGAGCGCGAACTGATCGGGCGATACGGGCTGCTGCTCGCATCTGGCCAGAATCTCGCGGACGATGGCCGCCTCGGCCTCCTGCCGCTCCTGATTCAGCGCGTGAAGCTGATCCGCGAGAGCGCGTGCGCGGTCCGGGTCCTCAGTAGTGAACAGATCGATGACGTCGTTGGCCGTCGCCATTCGGCCCGCCGCGTTGATGCGCGGCGCAATCCGGAATGCCACCTGTCCCGCCGACGGCCGCTCCCCTTCATTGAGGCCCGCGACATCCAGCAGCGCCCGCAAGCCAGGGTTGCGCACTCTGTCGAGTCCCGCCAGGCCCCGCTTCACAATAATGCGGTTCTCGCCCGTCAGCGGCGTTACATCGGCTACTGTAGCGATGGCCACCAGTTTCAGAAACGACTCCAACATCCGACGGACGCGTTCAGGCGGCCACTCGAGCCGGAGAAACAGCGCGTGCACCAGTTTGAAGGCCACGCCCGCGCCGCACAGATTCTTGTCCGGATAGCCGCAGTCCGGCCGGTTCGGATTTAAAACGGCGAGGGCGGGCGGCAGGTCCTCTTCGGGCAGATGATGGTCCGTGACGATCACGTCAATGCCTAAGGCGGCTGCGTGGCGCACCACGCCGGCCGCGCGAATTCCGGTATCGACGCTAATGATCAGCTTGACGCCGCGCGCGGCTGCCTCCTCCACCACCTCGGACCGCATTCCGTAGCCATCCTTCAAACGGTGCGGCACATGAAATGAAGCCACGCCGCCGGTGAGCTCGATGGCTTTTTTCAGAATCACAACGGAACTGGCGCCGTCCACATCGTAATCGCCGTACACCAGAACCGGCTCCCTGGCGCGTATCGCAGCCAGCAAACGCTCAACCGCCTCGCGCATCCCGGCCAGCAGCCACGGATCGTGCAGCGCGTCGATCGGAGCGCGCAGGAACGCGCGGGCGCACGCGGGGTCGCGATATCCCCGGTTCCACAACACCTGCGCCGCAGGCATCCGGATCTGCAAAGCCCCTGCCAGGGCCCGGATCTCTTCGGTTGGTTGCGGTGGGAGGTTCCAGCGAAGTTCAGTTCTTGGAGAAGTAGCCACCGATCGGCCCCTCATCCTCGTCCTCGTCCGCGTCGGGCATTGCGCCTTCGATGTCGTCGAGCATGTCGTTGAACTCTTCGTACCAATCCGTTCGCAGGTCGAAGATATAGGCCCGGCCTTCGAAATCAAACGACAGTTCGATGGCGCACGTGAAGCCGTCGTAGGCGCGCATCTCGCGAAGACGGCGCTCCAGCGGCCTCCGCTCCTCGACGGACAGATCGCACTCTTCCAGACGATCGATTGCGCCCTCGACATACTCAGACGTGAATTCGCGCGCGTGCAGAACGATCAGCTTTGCGCCGGCGGCCTCCGCCGCCGAAACAAACTCCTTGTAGTCGGGATGGCCGTGCGTATCCCAGAAAACAATCGGCAGCGCGTCGAGGGCCCGCGAATACCCATAGAAAATCACCAGCCGGCGGGACTCCAGGTATTCGCGAATTTCAGTTTTTAATACGTCCAAGTTCTGCTTCATTCAAGGTCGATCAGCGCCGCGCCCCTTGCTAAGCCGCGTCGGCGGCCGCCGACGGTCGCAGCCCGCCCTTTCGTTGAACAATGTCGAGGGCCTGCATTCGACCTCCTGCTGGGATGCTGAACTATCAAGCTATCACAACCGGCTCGCAGCGAGGGCTGATTTTGGGGTTGTACTCACAGGCAACCCGGGACGCTGTAGGGAGAAATCACTTGGCCGGCGCAATCCGAATCTCGGCCTTGACCGGCTCCTTGAGTTCGACCGCCAGCGTGCCGGCTGGATCGCTGGCGAGCCGCCGGACATCCTGATCGGATACCGTGACAATGAACTCACTCTTGCGTTTTAGCCCGACAATGAACAGCGTGACGGGCTCGTTCTCGTCAACGCTATAACGGAGTACGCTCCCTGCGGGGGCAATTAGGGCGGGACCGATGCGCATCGGCGCGGCATTCAGCGCGGGATTCAGCACAGTCACCTTGCCCTGGTCAAACAGCTGGATCTCGCCGTTCACCAAGCCGAACCACATGGAATCGTCGTCCCACGAGGAGCGCGCAAATAGCGCGCCGACGCGGGCATTATAGTGCAGCAGCGGGAAATGGAAATAGCTAAGACCCGGCTGATACGGGTTCGCCCACAGGAATTCGTACGGCGCTCCCATGGGCGACCGGAGCAGAAATTCATCCTGCATCAGCCAGCCCTGCAGAAACTGCGTTTCCACGGCGTTGGTATCATAGGCCACCATTTCCAGTTCGGCAACGCGCGACAGGGCGGCCGCCTTGAGATCAGGCGCTCCTGCCCCGTCGTACGCCGGCACCCGGTATTGATTTTCGGGAGCGCGATAGGGCGCGGGATAGTAGCTCAGCAGCCGCCGTGCAGGCAGCGTTTTGAACCACTCTGGCGCATCCTCCCGCAGGTCAATATTCAAATTGTCCCGGATCGCGTGCATCAGCTCATAAAGCGGAAAAATATCGGCCGAACTCAGCATGGGAGCGCCGGACCGCAGGCCCGGCGCAATCTGGCCGCGCCACCAGGTATCCACAATCGCTCGCAGAGTCTTTTCCGCCGCCGCCGGATTCTGATCGGATAACGCAATCGCGGCGAGCGCACGGTTGCGCACCGAGACAACATCGGCGCCGCCGCTCGCGAGCGCACCGGCGAGATTCTGTGACAACGCTTTGGCTTGTTCCGGCGAGATCAATGGCCCGCACCAGTCCAAAACAAACGCCGTCTGACGGGGGTCGTTGGCCGCCAGCGCAGCGAGCACGGCGCGCTGCGCCGCCTCGGCATCGCCTGACACCACGGCAAACAAAGCCTCGGCGAATGCCGGCTCCGGCATTTGCGCTCCGCCCGTTACCAAGGCCTGAAATTGCTGCCACCGCATCGATTCGCGCTGGCGCTCGCGTTGGAGCAGACGCATCCGTCCGGGGCGCAGCAGCAGGCGGGGAGAATCGGTGTAGACGCGAAAGTCATCGGCCGCCGCCGCGGTAAAACCCCATAGAAGCAGAATTGCGGGCAAGCACAGGGTGCGAGGAAGCATGAGTCTAAGAGCTTGATTGGGCGCCCGCCGACCATTGTGTCATAGCGACACACGGCCTCGCCGCGCCGACCCAATCTGCGGGGACCGCTGGCTTCTATGTAGTTGATCTCATGATCTTTCCGCCCGGCCCGGCAATTGCTGCGTCCACCACGAATTGACGGAGTAACTCTTGAACCTGCCCTCTGCTGGAATTGGCAGGTCGGAATGCGAGCGGGTCGGATGACGGCGTGCTTGCGGGAGCCGGTTTGAGAATTTCTATACCGCTCAAGCGCCGAATTGCACGTTGCAGCAGAGGGGGCTTTTTGCGCCGAGCTTTTACAGGCGCCTTCACTGAGGCGAACGCAGTAGACAGGCCGCCAGATTGCGCCGATGCACGTGCGTCGCGCCAATGCGGATGGGGCGCTCGGATGTTTGCTGTCGCCGCTCCGCAACACGGATTGTATGAGCTTCCCCTGGATCTTCGGTTTCGGCTGCAGTTCGGCTTTTCGGGCGCAGGATGATTTGGACGCGGGCCTGTGCCAGAAAAGGGAGTTGAACGGCTTCATACCGGACTAGGCTGACGCCAGATCCAAGCCCGTCCAGGGTGGACCGCATCGGGCAAGGTCAACTGTGCCTCATGACCTTGCCGGTGCGGTCTTGTCTTTCTGCGGTCCGACCTGAATTGCGATAATTTCGTTCCACTCGTCTCGCGCTGACACGCGCATCAGAACGCGATATCCCTGATGGCCCAGCTGGAGCTCCGGATTTCCGTGCCGCCTTGCGGTGTGGTTGGTGTATACAATCCAGCATCTCGGCTCCCGCAGCTCGCTCGCGCTCCGCAAGGGCGCCGTATGAATAAACGCCGCGTGCTCGAAGAAATACGCCAACGTATATGCAAGCGGCCGATCCAGCGAGTACACGGTGACGCGTTGACGGGCGCCGGTTTCGGCCGCCTGGATCCTCCTGGCGACGGATTCAATGTCCACCCTCGGTTCAGGCCAGATTGAGAGTTGGACCGCCCCATACGCCAGAAACCCGACGATGGCGCAGAGCACGGTCTTGCCGAGGCGCCCGGAGAGAGCGTCCACGGCAATCGCAAGCAGAATAAAATACGGCGCGGCCGCGACGATCAGATACCGGCTGCCCCAGATCGATTGCGCGGCGACATTGCTGATAACGAAGGCTGCCGCGGGTGGAACGACAGCGAGCGCGAACAGCATGGCTCTGCTGCGCCATTCCACAGAGCATCGCGCCGCGCGCCGGTCGGCGCGTAATCCGAATATCAGCGCCGCCACAAATGCTGGAAGGAGAGCGATTGCCATCGCATAAGGGCGAATCGGCCCGTTCAAGCCGGCAAAATACCAAACGAACTGGGCGATGCCAGGCCGCTCGATCCAGTGCAGGTTCACGGCAAGCCCTCCCTTTGCCGTTGCGCCGCGCCATGCGGCGGCAAGCCATGGAGCGGCGCAAAGCGAAACCAGTCCCACGCCGACCACGGCTCGGCGCAGCCGCCTGTCGCGGCAGGCCATGAGCCACAGAAGTTCAGCGCCTACCAGCAGCCAGCCGAAGTAATGCGTATAGACGAGCAGCAGATTCGCCGCGTCCAGCAGCCACGCACGGCTTTCTGTATTGAGAAACCGGATAAATGCCGCCAGCGAGCACAAGCTGAGAAGGAAGGCCAGGCTGTACATCCGCACGTACTGCGAATGAAACACCTGGTATGGATTTACGGCCAGAAAGAAAAAGGCGAGCGCCGTCTGGGGGCGAGTCAGGCGCAACTGGCGGCACAGCGCGAGAAACAACAGCCCCGCGGCCAGCGAAAACGCCAGCGGCAGCAGGCGCAACCATATGCGCGATTCACCGCCGATAGCGATCCAGACCTTCAGCAGGGCGTAGAACAGCGGCGGATGGACCGCGTCCCGCGCCGCGCCGTCGAGCATCGCGCTCCACCCCAGTCGCGAGATCCGGACGCTGAACACTTCGTCGGAATCGAGACAAAAGGTTGTGAGGTTGGCAACGCGAACGGCGATGAAGACCAAGAGCAGCGGCGCCGACAGCGCGACTTCGCCAATGCGCTCTGCAGGAGCGCGAACGCGGGCCAGCGACGCTGCCGCAGACATCGTGTCCAGACTACCGCCGGACGTTGCAGCCTGCAATCGTCATTGGGCAGCTTCGCTCCCTAGCGACGACGCCCGCCGGCGGGCGTCGCGCATCATAAAGATCGCCCGCCGCGATGCACAAAATAACCCAGTCGCTGGCGAAAAGGCATCCACGCCGGAGAGCTCTCGTTGGCATTTCACAATCTGTTTACAATCTGTTCACACGGCCTGGCCGGGCGGCAGATGTAGCGGCAATCAGCAGGCAGCGGCCCGCGAAACGAGTCCTAAAGAAGTCAGTTTCCGGCGGGCGCTCACGATGTACGCCTTTGCGCCGCTCTTGTTTTTCAGTCCGAGACTGCGGGTGATGTCGGCGAGCGCCACTTCCTGCCCGTAATGCAGCATCATGACATTCGCTTCCGTCGCGGTGAGCGCTCCCAGCATTGTGCGGCAGAGCCGTTCGGACGCGTCCTGTTCTTCGATCCGGGAATACGCACGGGTGGAAGAAGCGTCGACAATCTCCGCCGCCGCCGTCGCGTCGACGTATGACGGCTGGCAGGCGCGGCGTTCGAGCGCGGACATGCATTGGTTGCGGACGATCACGTAAATCCAGGTCGAAAAGCGCGAGTCGCCGCGATACGTGTGCAGATTTCGATACACGCGCAAAAAGATGTCCTGAGCCAGATCAAGAGCCGATTCGTGATCTCGTGTAAACCGAATGCACCATCGGAGAATACGGGCTTGATATCGTGAGAACAGTTCATTGATGGCCTGCCGCCGTTCGCCTTCATCCCGCCATGACCGGTAGCATTCCACCAGATCTTCATCGCTCATTTCATTCAGGCGGCTGTACTCGACGACAGTCTGCCGCGTGCTCGCTGACATGCAGCCATACTGCCGCAGGCGTCGCCCGGAAATCGTAAGCAACTTGTAAACTGTCTGTAAAAAGCGGCGACTGCCGGCTGTTCCGTTTGCGGGCTCAAGCTGTCTTATCCGATGAGCACTCCAGCAGTGAAATGGGGCCTGAACATCAACATCCGCGTTCGTCGCCGGACGCTGTATCCGACCTTTGTCCGGATCTCAGAGGTTTGCTGGAGCGGATGGAAAAAGGCGATCCTGCAGCGCTTGCTCATACGCGGATATGCCCGCGCTGCGCCGATGAGTGGGCGCTGTATCGCGGGTTCATGCGCGCGCCGGATGCCGCGCATCAACGGCCGATAATCTGGCTCCAGCGGTTGTGGAGAGCGCTGCGGACCTTGTTTTAGCCGACCCTCTGGTCCTGGAGCTCGCCCGGAGAAGCTGCCCTGAAATTCTAGCTGGCCGGTTTTGGGTGCGGGCTGACGCTTCCTTCCGTCAGGCCCAGCGCCCACTTGATCGCCTCAAAGTACATTTTTTGAATATCGGGATCGTTCCAGCTCTCGTTGGTGTGTCCCAGCGTCGAATAAAACACGCGACCCTTACCGTACATTTTCGACCAGGCAACCGCAAAATCGCGATCGGCCCGGTGTATTCTCGGGTTGTTTTCGTAGTTCAGTTTTTTCTCGTCGAGCCGCAGCAGCACGTTCACCTTGTCCCGCGACCAGTTCTTCGCCTGGTAAATCTCGTCACGTTTCACGAATTCATGCGGGAAGTGCCGCACCGCAGGGAAATTCGGATCTTCGAGAATGATCGGAGCGTCGAACGTCATCCAGGGATGCTGGTCAAACCATCCGCCGATCATTTCGGCATACTCCGGCCACTTGTAATTCGCATCCAGCGCGGCGTGCACGCCCACAAATCCCTTGCCATCGTCATGGACAAATGAAAGAAGATCCTTTTTCTGGTCGTCATCGAGCGGCATTTCGCCCGTGGAATTTGCGAACACCACAGCGTCAAACTGCGTCAGATTCTTTCCGTTGGCGCCGACGGGCTTCTTTGTCAGCAACTCATAGTCAGTTCGGATGTAGGCCTGCCACATTCCGGTTTCATGGCCCATTCTCCAGATGGTCGCCATCGCGTCCGGGATGGAATCATGCTGGAAGCCTTTGGCCGCGCCCATCACGAGGATTCGCTTTTCAAAGCGCAACGAAGGCGGCATAGGACCGCGGGCGCCCAGACCGCCCGGCGCCTGCGCCCTCACAGCGCGAACGTAAACCAGCGTAGCTGCGCTGCCGATCGCAAGCAGAGCTAACATTGCCTTGTTCGGGTTTCTCAAAGTAGATCTCCTCGCAGATATAGTAATCCGGTCCGTTCAGCGCGAGTATACGCCGGCGCGGATCGGTCTCGGAGTTCCGCTCCGGTTCTGGCGCCAGGAGTTCGTATTTCGTACTGCTGCGGCGAATCCTCAAGCGCGGCCACGATCGCCCGTACAAGAGCTGCGCCGAACTCGAGCCGGTCCTCCACCGTAGGGAGCCGGCCCAGTTTGGAGTTGTACTCGATCATCTGCTCCATCAGCATCGCCGCCGTTTTGCGGTCATGATAGAGTCCTTGTGCAACCGTCATCCGTCCGCGCTTGCCGGGCGTGGTCGTTTCGCCTTGCTCCCGCAATGGAGTGGTCGGGTTGAAGGTCGTCGTGCGCTTGAGTATGTCGAATATCTTCATTCCGAGCGCGCGGTAGGCGGCGGGCGCTTCCAGATATTCACTGCTCTCAGTATTATGCAGGGACAGGAACAAATCGATGCGCCGCCCGCTGTCCAGCCAATCGAGCACCGCTTTATGCTGAGACGCAATCTCCGGCATCTTCAGCGGATCGATGGCATCCCAGTTGCGGTTCAGGTCGTAGCCGTTGCCGTTGAAGCGAACCCTTCCATGCGCAACGCCGTCCGGGTCCGCCATCGGAAAAATTCGAACCACCGCGCGGTCGCGAATGCGCCCCGCGCGCTGGTCATTCGACAGCAGGAAGCGGATCGCGCCCTCTCCGGCCCATGACGACCCGGTCTCCCAGGCGTGCTGTCGGAACATCAGCCAGATTACTTTCTTTCCTTTCTCTGGAACAGCGGGGTTTGTAATCGTCAACAGCGGCATTTCGCGGCCCTCGAGGGTCTTTCCGACCGACTCCCGCCGCAGGAACGGATTGCTGTTGAACGAATCGAGCAACGCCGCGAGATCTTTGTTGGTATACGGGGGCACGTGCGCGATCCAAATGTGGTCGCTTTCCGGCGTGAACGTTACTGTCAGGCGCGGCTCCTCCGAATCCCAGAAGACCTGGTCATCCCGGAAGTGCTTCCACTTTTTTCCGTCATAGCTGTACACCGGGCGTGTACCTTTTGTCACGGCGTATACCGGCCCGCGATAGTTGTACTCGCCCGCCAGATTCACTAGATCGACCTGAACCTGTGTTTGCGGAAGCTGATCCAGTCTGAAGTAGTACCAGTTGGCCTGGCGATTACGGCCATCCTGATCGGATTGCCCAACCACTTCGATGCGGACGCGCTGGGCCGACAACTGCTCCGCGCGACCGGCGCTGCCTCCTTCAAAATTGCTCAAAACGACAATTCCGGCAAAACACAGCAACCCGAGCATGGTCAGAAATGCAATTTCAAGGCGACCTGGATCTGACGCCCTGCATTGCGCGTATTTGAAATTTTTCCGAACTGGGAAGCGCCCAGCGTTACGCCCGGATACCCAAAACTCGGATGGTTCATCGCATTAAAGGCTTCGCCGCGAAGCTCGACGCTGCGCTTCTCGCCCCACGGCAACCGCTTGAAAACCGCAGCGTCCAGATTTGTGAGACTGTCCGTTCTGAGAATGTTCCGCCCGGCATTGCCGAACGTATACAGGGGCGGCTGTGCAAAGGCGGCTGTATTGAACCACATCTGCGGCGTCCGGTGATCGATCGCGTTCGGATCTCCGACGAGGTTTGGATACTGGGTCAAGCGACCTGCCACTGTGCCAATATTCGCGTTATCGTTGCCCAGGAACACCATGAACGGCAGACCGCTGTAGTATGACGCGATTCCCGAAACGCTCCATCCTGAAATGATCGCATCCGCTAGGCGCTGTCCCGTCCTGCCCGGAATTTCATAAATAAAGCTTGCGACAAAATTGTGCGGAACGTCGAAGCCTGCCACGCCCTTGTTTTGCCGCAGGTTGAACCGCGTGGCGTTTGAAGTCGGGTTGCCGCCCAGGCTGGCATTCGAAAGATTGTCGGAAACGTCCAGAGTCTTTGAAAAAGTGTAATTGACCAGAAACGAGAATCCGCTCGAAAATCGCTTTTCGAGTTTGAAACTGGCGCCGTCGTACCATGAAGGGAATTCATTGTATCCGTTATTGATAAACGGCGGGAATTGCGGCCGCAGTTGCCGCGCCGTGATCGGCCCCGGCCCCGGTATGACGGCTGTGTTGTCCACAATTTGCCCCGTCAGCTTCAACCCGTGCGAGCCAAAATACGCCGCTTCGAACATCCAGGAGCGAGCGATCTGGCGCTGCACCGAAAAACTCCACTCTTCGACATAGGGCGTTCGCGATGAGTTCTCCACGATATTCAGGCACTGCTGGCACCCGAGCGGAACCTTCGAGCCGATGGGCGGGCCTGGGAAAGGATCCGGCATGAAAACCGTCGGCAGGCCTGTATTGAGCGCCGACACCGTCTGCGGAAAAGCAAACGGCCAGTTGCCGCGGGCCGATTGCTGCGTCTGCACGTAGTTGCTGCCGAAGGTGTCGTAATAAATGCCGAAGCTCGACCGCAGCACGGTCTTGGACGTCGCCTGATATGCGATTCCGAAACGCGGCGCAAAATTGTTGCGGTCCGGAGGAATGCCTGCGCGCGGAATGTTCGGGGGCTCGCCGGTAATCGGGTTCGTTTTGTCCCACACGTATTGCCCGGTCTCCCACACGAACGTGCCCAGCCCATAGTCGTTGATCAGAGGACTTGCGTAGTCCCACCGCACGCCCATGTTGAGCGTCAGCGCGCGGGTCGCATGCCACGTATCCTGCACGTACCAGGAATAGGCGTTGCCATGCAGGAGCCCTGTGGTATCGCCCGCGTTGCGGCTTGCCGATTCCGGAACGCCTAGCACAAAGCTTGCCAGAGCAAAGCCCGTATTGGGCGCAAAATTCGACGTCTGGTTGGTCGAGAAGCTCACCGCTGCTGTCCGGTTGTCGACTAAAATCTTCGTTCGCACAATGCTGCCGCCAAATTCGAAGGTGTGGGCGCCGCGAATCTTCTGTCCGTCGCCGATCCACGAATTTTGGTACAGCGGACCGATGATCGCCCGCTCCTGGCTCAGCCCGGCAAATCCGGGAATATTGATCGGCGGAATGGATTCGTCGCCATGGAATGGCGGAAACGCCGCAAGCGTCCCGGCTTTCTGCGCGAGGCCCGGAATCAGCGTCACAAAGCTCTGGCTGTTGACGCGGCTCATGCCGAATCTTCCGGTTATCAGAAAGGTCGGGCTGAAGGTGTGCGTGTCGCTGACAGCGATATTCGTCAGCCGCGATATAGTCTGGCTCTGGATTGCCGGAAGACCGACGCCGCTTGACGGATTCCGAGCTTCCGAATAGCGGCTGAAGAAGCTGTCGTTGCGGCCGAACTGGTGATCGACTCGCGCGCTCCACTGGTCGCCGTCTTGAACCGTGGGCGCCCTGTTCAGAAAATTCACGCCGGGAATCTGGCCCGGCGGAAGGTTGGGCGCCGGATACAGGGCAGTGGCGATCGTAAGCGATGAGGCGTTCAGTAAGCTGGTCGGAATCTGATTGTTCGGAAACGGCTGCCGGACCTGGGATCCGTTCGGCCCGGGCGCGGTAGTGAACGGATTATAGATGGGCGGATCGCCCGCGAAGTTGCCGCTGAGCTCGGCGGCAGTAGGAACCATGGCCGTGTACTGCGACGCGCGATGGATCCGCACGCCTTCGTAATACCCGAATACGTACCAGCCGCGCTCTCTGGAGATCAGTTTTGGAAGGCTCAGCGGACCGCCGGCGGCGCCGCCGAACTGGTTCCAGCGGAACGCCCCCACCGACGGCAGAAAGAAGCTGCGCGCATCGAGCGCGTCGTTGCGCAGGAACTCCCAGGCATCCCCTCGCCACTCGTTCGTTCCGGATTTGGTCACCAGGTTGATCGTGGCTCCCGCGCCGTGGCCGTACACGCCCGAGCTCATTCCGGACTCCACTTTCATCTCCGCGATGGCCTCTGGCGGAGGGAACAGCGGCACGCCCAGCAGGTTCGGATCGCGATTTTCCACGCCATCCATCGTAAAGTTGTTGTCCTTCTGCCGCTGCCCGTATACCGAGGGCATGAGCGACTGGCCGACGGGGCTGTAGGTCGTGGTCGAACCAGCCGGAGGCACAGGCGCCGCCGCGGGCGTCAGCAGAATGAGATTTAAGAAGCTTCGGCCGAGCACCGGCAGATCCGTAACATGACGGGATGGAAGCGTGGTCCCGAGCGTGGCCGTGGCGGTCTGCAACAGCGGCGCCGCCTCGGAAACGGTCACCTGCTCGGCGGCGCTTGCAACCGACAGTTGCACGTCGAGCGTGCTCGCCTGCCCCGAAGACAGACTGACGCCTGTACGCGTCGCCGACAGAAAACCTGCGGCCGATACTACAAGGGTGTAATCGCCCGGCGGCAGCGCCGGGAGCGTGTACTCTCCCGTCGGACCCGTCACCGTCGCGCGGCGATATTTCTGCAGCGCGCTGTCGAGCGTCACGCTCGCATTCGGAACCACTGAGCCGGTAGGGTCCGTCACGACGCCGCTCAAACTCGCCGTCCCCACCTGAGCATGAACGGCCAGAACGAACACAACCGCCCCGAAAATCGTGCGTATCATTTCTGCCATTATGCAACATCAGCGTTGACGAACATCCGAATCCGCGTCATTCTCCGGCGGGCGCGCCTGATGCGAAAATTTTTATATAGGTCCCGACATGATGCAGCAAGCAGTCCAAGTGACGCCAGAGGAAATCATCAATCTGATCCTCGAGGAAATGGAGGCTGGCGTTTGTCCGACCTACTACAGCAATCTTGTGCCGAGCGTGTACGAAGTGTATCTGTGCGCTGAGGACCTCGAGCGGCTGCGGCCGCTCGAACAGCGCATGCGCGAGGAAGCCTGCCGCGCGCTCGAGGAAAAACTGGCCGCGCTCAACAAAGGGCTCGAGCCCAGAGTGAAAATTCCGCTGCTAACCCCGAAGCGCGCGGCCAAACGCTATGAGACGCTGGGCGAGTGGTCCGTGGAATTCCACGAGAACACGGAAGACGATGCGCAAGAAAATCCGCTGGTCATCCACTCCACCTTTCCTGTTGCGGCCGCCTCCGATGACCGCGCAGGACTGTTGACCGAGCGCATCACGAAGCGTCGCAGCGATGGGCAGAGCACAACAACCTCCACCCAGAGAAGCGTCACTCTCGATACCCGGCGGGCCGCGGGCATCGTCCACGCGAACCTCTCCTATGAAGATGACAGCGGCTCGCACACTTACCAGATGACCAAGGATCTGATCAAAATCGGTCGCGGTTCGGCCGATCGCTGGGTCGATTTGAAGCTGCACGCCCGGAAGGACGTTTCTCGCGAGCATCTTCAGATCCGCCGCGATCCGGCCACGGGCAAATTTTTTATTAAAGACCTCAGCACCTTGGGCACCACGGTGAACAATAAACGCGTGCCGGCCAGCATCGAACGCGTGAACGGCGAGGACGTCGACCGCAACCTCGAACTGCCGCTTCCCGACCGGGCGCGAATCGGCCTGGCGGGGGTGGTCTTTATCGATTTCAAGGCAATACGGCAGTAATGACCGCCCTGCATTCGGCTCGCTACATCTTCCTTGGGCTGCTGCTTCTGTTTACGGTGGTGGTTCTGCTGCTTGCGCGCAGAGGTTCGGATGTATGACGCCCGCCGCGCCTCGCTATCTGTCGGCCGCTTCGAGCGATCAGGGCCACGTCCGCGAAAACAACGAAGATCGCGTTTATGTCGACGAGGCGCGGGGGATTTTTCTGGTCGTGGATGGAATGGGCGGCCACGAAGCCGGCGAAAGGGCTGCCGAGATCGCTGTCGGGCGGATCCGCGCGCGCCTGGAGCGCCAGACGGGCACGGTCGAACAGCGTATTCGCGAGGCCATCACCCTGGCCAACAACGCCATCTACGAATCGGCTCGGACTAATCCCGAATGGCAGGGGATGGCGTGCGTGCTCACCGTCGCGGTCATTGATGACGGTCGCGTGACGGTCGGCCATGTCGGCGATTCGCGGCTGTATCGCATCCGCCGCGGGAGCATCGAAAAGATCACGCACGATCACTCGCCGGTCGGCGAGCGCGAAGATAGCGGCGAGATTACTGAGCGCGAGGCGATGCGTCACCCGCGGCGCAACGAGGTGTATCGGGATGTGGGAACTGCACAGCGCGCCCCCGATGACGAAGATTTCATCGAAATCTGCGAGTTCCCGTTCGAACCAGACTCGGCGCTGCTGTTGTGCAGCGACGGCTTGAGCGACGCTCTGACGTCCGCCGAGATCCTGCGCATCATCGAACAGCACGCCGGCGATCGGTGGGCCGCCGTTCGCGCCCTGATCGCCGCCGCGACCGAGTTCGGCAAGGACAATGTTTCGGCCGTGCTGGTGGAGGGGCCGCAGTTTGCGGCTTCCTTCGGTCGCCGCGCAGTGGTCGCGCGGGGCGATGAGGATACAGGCCGGCTGGTTGCGACCGCGCTTCCGCGCGGGTGGCACGCCAAAGCTTGGGCATGGCTGATCTGCGGCGTCCTGATCGGCGCCGCCGCCGCGCTTGGACTTCAGGCGCTCAGGCCTGTTGAGAAACCCGTGGCGCCGCCGCGCGTGATTACCGTGACGCCGCCCGGCGCCATTACGGCCGCGCTCGAATCCGCGCGCGCCGGAGATGCGGTCCGGGTCACTCGCGGCAGCTATTCCGAGAGCATTCATCTGAAGCGGGCGGTGGACCTCATCGCTGCGCCGCCCGGCGAAGCCATCATCCTCGGGCCGGTGTACGCCGACGGCGTCGGGCAGTCGCGCCTTGAGGGCTTCCAGATCCGCGCCGGCGATTTCGGCGTCGCCATTCATGACAGCGATATCGTCGTAACGCGATGCGATATTTCCGGGGCGCGCACCGCGGGCGTCAAGATTAGCGGCGATTCGCGCGGCGCCATCGTGGCCTGCTCCATCCACGAGAACATCGGCCCGGGCATCCTGATCGCAGATGCCGCCAGCCCGACCATTGAAAACAACGCCATCTGGAACAATGGCCTCGATCCGAAGGCGCCGCGTCCCGGCATTCTGGTCCGTTCGGCGCTGCATCCCAGCATTGTTCGCAACGTTTTTCAGGGCAATGGCGCGGAAGCCGTCTGGGTCGCCTCGCCGGACGACAGCATCGTCCAAAGCAACTTCTTCATCCCGTCCGCAAGACCGGATCGCAAACCGAAAATCCGCGTCCTGCCGCTGATGCAGTCGGAATCCGCAGATGAACGCAAATAAACGCAAATTGAGCGGGAAGCGTATTGGCGCGCATTTGCGGCCCGTTGGCGCGAAGTCATGAAGCCCGGGGATCGCTATGGCCGCTACGAAATCATCCGGCTCCTCGGCCGCGGCGCCATGGGCGAAGTGTATCTCGCCCGCGATACCGAATTGCGCCGTGATGTCGCGCTGAAGATCGTCTACAGCGGTCCGCACCCGGAAGACCAGGAGATCCTCGACGCCGAACGCCTCGGCGCTGAGCTCCAGAAGCGGCTCAGCGGCGTCGATCGCCGGGTGGTCATCGTCCACCGTTATGGGGAGATCGCCCGCGACCTGTTCATCGACATGGAATACATCGAGGGGGAGGACCTGTCCGCCATCCTCTCCCGCGGCCCCGTCGCGCCCGGCTTCGCGGCGCATGTCGCTGTCGAGCTCTGCGAGATGCTGGCCAACCTCCAGGCGTTCACCACAGAGATTGGCGGCCGCCAGTTTGCCGGCGTCATCCACGGCGACCTCAAGCCGCGCAACATCCGCATTAACGCCCAGAATCACGTCAAAGTCCTGGATTTTGGCATCGCCAAGGCGCTCGCGGACACCCGGAAGTATACCGTCAACGTGTTCGCCAGCACGGCCTATTGCTCTCCAGAACGGCTCGAAACCCAACAAATCGACAGCCGCTCTGATCTGTGGTCGGTGGGCGTGCTGTTGTACCAGATGCTATCTGGCCGTCTGCCGTTCGATGAGCCGAACAAAGAGCGTCTGGAACGCCGCATCCGCTCGTGGGAACCGCCAGATCCATTACCCGGCGCCTGCCCGCAAGAGCTGCGCCGGATCGTGTTCAAAATGCTGGCGCGCGATCCAGCGCGGCGATATCCCACCGCCGCCGCGGTCATCGAGGACCTGATTCGGTTTCGGGAAGGCCAGCCAGTGCTCGCCGAGCCGTTCGATGAGAGTACGACGACAGGCGCAGGACTGGCGGACAGCGAGGCCACCGTCCGCACCGCGCCGCCTCGAGAACCGCCCGCCCTGAGTGAAGACGACCGCACAGTACGATCTTCCAGCCCGCGCCCTCGTATTGTCGAGACGCGTCGCCACGCGCAGCATGCGCTCGGCTGCTTTGCTGCGTTGGCGGCCGCCTGCCTGCTCATCTTCAGCCTGTTTCTCTGGCAGATGCGGGTCTGGAACTCGGCCGACGCCCTCAAAAACCAGCTCAAGTCCGAGCGCATCACGAACCTGGACGACGCCTGGAACGAGTACCAGAAGATCGCCAGCAGCGCCCACCTCCCTTTAATGCTTCACGGCGCAAGGGACGCGCTCAAGAATCGGCTGGTCGCCTCGGCAGATGAGATTATCGGCGAGTACCGCAACCATGACACGCCCTCCGTGTATGAGCCGCAGTGGATATACGCCCGCAACCAGCTCGCCCGGGCCCTGGAATTGGATCCTGACGACAGCAGCGTCAGGGGCCGGCTGAGACTGTGCGAAGGCCACATCGACCGGATCAACGCCTCGGGGCTGCGGGGTCCGGCCCGGTTGAAGAAACTGAATGCCGCGATCACGAAGTTCGAAGAGGCGCATCGCCTGCTTAAACATTCCCCGGATCCCGACCTGGGTCTGGCGCGTATCTATGTATACGAGCTGAATGACGTCGAAAAGGGGGAGGACGCGTTGAAAAGGGCGGAAAAGAACGGCCATCCGATGGGCAAACGCGAACTGGTTCAGCTCGCCGATGGCTATCGCCGCCGCGCCGACAGGTTCTTCCGCGAGTCGCAGGGTTTTACGCAAATGCCGGATCGCGAACGCGACTATCTGGACCGGGCCCGGTCGGACTATCTGCGCGCCCAGGACCTGTACCAGCAGGCGGGTGTGTTCGGAGACTCGGCGCGCAACCAGCTTGCAGCCATTCAGGGACAGCAGCGGGTGGAGCAGCGCTTGAACATCCTGGCGGGAGGCATGACGCCGCAATGAAGGTTTCCCGCGCAGAGCTCGCCGTCCGCGCCGAGCAGCGCCGCGTCCAAGCGCAGCTTGCGCGCCGGACTTGCCGGAACGCAGAGTTGGCTCTGCTGATCGCCGCGTCTCTCGCCGCCGGCGCCGCGCTTGGCCTGGTGTATGCGGCAAAGCGAGCAGGCATTGGCGAACAGGAAAAGACAACCATCGATCTGAATACGCTGACGGGTCCGCAGCAGTTGATCCCGCTGCTCAAATTTCTGCCTTCCGATGCGGAGCAGAACTTCGTAGCCAACCGGATCTATGATCTGAAGCGACATGGCGTCCGCTTCGAAAATGTTGGCGCCGTCGCTCGCATGCGCGTAATGGAAGTGGACAGGCCGGCCGGCGCCCGGCGGCGGGCTGCGAGTCGCTCCGTTCCGCTCCTGACGGGCCGCCAGTTTGCCGAGTTGAAGCCGGCCCTTCGCGTCCGCGACTTTTCCCGGTTCCGAGCGCAATTCGTCATCTGGGTGGTCCTGTTCTTCGTCGCATTCTATTCCGTGCACCTGTTCTGGCGCGCGCGCCAGTTTGCCGGCGACAATCTTTTTCTCCCGGTCATGCACGCGCTGTGCGGCATTGGCCTGGCGCTCATGATCAGCCTGCGCGACCCGCTTCGCGATACATTAATGTTCACCGAATTTGCGCAAGGCGTGGTCGCTGGGTGCGCCGCGCTAGCCTTCTTCAGCCTCCCGGATTACGAGCGCCGCTTCAGCCGCATCAGCTACGTCCCGCTGCTTGCGGCCGTAACGCTCGCCATTGCGCTCGGCGTATTTGGCAGCGGACCCGCCGGAAGCGACGCGAAGGTGAACCTTTTATTCTTCCAGCCGGTCGAATTGATTCGCATCCTGATCGTTTTCTTTCTTGCCGGCTACTTCGCGCAGAACTGGGACGCTTTGCGTCAATTGCGGGAGGAACGCGGCAGTCTGGCAAAGTGGTCGCGGCGCATCAGTATTCCGCGCATCGATTATCTGCTTCCGGTGGTGATCGGGGTCGCTGTCGCCATTGCGCTGTTCTTCTGGCTGGGCGATCTGGGACCCGCGCTGGTCCTCGGGTGCCTGTTCCTGACGATGTACGCGATCGCGCGCAACCACGCGCTGCTCGCCGCCGCCGGGCTCGCGGCAATTATCGCGAGCTTTGCAATCGGCTACGCGATTGGCTACCCGCGCACAGTAAGCGACCGCGTATCGATGTGGCTTTCCCCATGGGACAATCACGCGCGCGGCGGCGACCAGGTCGCCGATTCGCTGTGGTCGCTGTCGACAGGCGGCGTCACGGGCACGGGTCTTGGGCTCGGAGACCCGCAACTGATCCCGGCCGCGCACACGGATCTCGTCATCTCCGCCTTTGGCGAAGAAGCGGGTTTTCTCGGCATCCTTGCGCTGTATGTTCTCTATGCAGTTCTGATCTACCGCGCTATTCGGGTCGCGCTGCATGCCCCGGGAACTTATTCGTTTTTTCTCGCGCTCGGCCTTACCCTGGTCAGCGCCTATCAACTGCTTCTGATCAGCGGCGGCCTGCTCGGTCTCATTCCGCTCTCAGGCGTCGTATCGCCGTTTCTGAGCTACGGGCGGACATCCATGGTCGCAAACTTCGCGCTGTTCGGCATCATTGTTTCGGTGTCCAGCGGAATTGAGCGCCGCGACTGGCAGTTGCATTTCCGCGCGGCCGTGACTGCGCTGAGCCCCATGCTCGCGCTGGCCGCAATCATCGTGATCGCTCGCTTTGGCTGGGTGCAGATCGCCCGCGCCGATCAGATTCTCGTGCGGGGCAGTCTGGTCATGCAGGCTGACGGCGTACGCCGCTACGTATACAATCCGCGCCTGCTCGAGGTTGCGCGGCAGCTTCCCAAAGGCACGATCTATGACCGCAACGGTCTTCCGCTTGCTACCAGCGACTGGTCGCAAATTGAGAAGCATCGCACGGAGTATGAAAAGCTCGGCGTAGCTGTCGACCGGACGACTTCGAAGCTTGACCGCCGCCAGTATCCTCTTGGCGGGGCAATGTTTTACCTTCTCGGCGACGTTCGGACGCGCTTAAAGCAGGGAGCGACTAACACGTCGTTTCAGGAATCAGCTTCGCGCGTCCGGCTGCAAGGCTATGATGACGTCGCCGAGGTCGAACAAGAGCGCGACGCCGAGACGGGACAAGTCACCGCTCGTGTGAAGCGAGATTACAGCGCCCTGGTACCCTTGCTGCGCCATCGCTACGAGCCTGATCATCCCGCCGTCAAGGAGCTGCTCGAACGCCCTCGCGACGTTCGCATGTCCATCAGCGCCGCGCTCCAGTTGCGAGCCTCCGCCATTCTCGCCCGGCATCTGGCCAGGCTTGGCAAACAAAAGGGCGCCATTGTGGTGATGGATCCCACAAACGGCGACCTGCTTGCCGCAGTGAGCTATCCGTGGCCGGATGCGCAGCAGTTTGAGGTTTTGCGCGCCAGCCCGGAGGCGCCGCTGCCCAGCGAAGACCTGCTCGACCGCGCGCGCTACGGCCTGTATCCGCCTGGATCGGCATTTAAGGTTGTCACCGCTATGGCGGCTCTCGCCAAGGATCCATCGCTTGCGCAGCGCCGTTTCGAATGCATTCGCCTGCCGGACGGCCGCGTCGGCAATTTCGTGTGGAAACGCGCGATTCGCGATGATATCCGCGACACGCAGCCGCACGGGTCGGTGGACATGCAGAAAGGTCTGATCGTATCGTGCAACGCCTACTTCGCGCAGCTCGGCGCAGAAGCGGTCGGCGCAAGCGCGCTGTACGAGACGGCGTCGAAGCTCGGCATCTCTGTCGCTCAGCCAAATACCGCCAGGAGCCTGCAGCAGTATCTTCCGCAGGCGTCCTATGGACAGGGACAGGTGGTGGCGTCGCCGTTCCAGATGGCTCGCGTCGCCGCCACGATCGCCAATGGCGGCGCAGCGCCGCAGGGCCGCTGGGTCATTGACGAGACCAATCCGCGGGTGCGGGCCCCGCAGCCGATCATCGACCCGTCGCTGGCCGCTGAGATCGGACGTTTCATGCGCGGCGTGGTCACGTCGGGCACGGGACGCTCGCTGAGCGGGTCCGCAATTCCTATCGCCGGCAAAACGGGAACTGCCGAGCTCGCCAAGGCGCCTTCCCATGCCTGGTTTATCGGCTTCGCGCCGTACGGAGGCGGCAGCCGAAAACAGATTGCGTTTGCCGTGCTCGTGGAAAATGGCCGCTACGGTGGAACCGCGGCCGCGCCGATTGCAGGCGAAGTCGTCGCCGCGGCGCGCGAAGCAGGATTGATATGAGATCGCTCGAACAAATCGATCGCTGGATTGCGGGAAAGATCAAGCAGTGGACGTCCCGCCTCGCGGGACCGGCCCAATCGCCGGAGCTGCTGGAGATCCGCCGTGACATCCTCGAAGAGATTCGGGATGCGATAGAGCCCGCCGGTCAGGGCAGAAACATCTTCCCGTACCGTACCGTATCGATCGGCCTAGCCGCCGTGGACGCAAATCAGGCCGCGCTGTACCAGGCGGCTTTGGTCGAAAGCGGCGCGCTCGAACGCGATATCCGCGATCTGCTGGTTGAAGCCGGCTGCGCTCCTCCCGCAATCACTATCTCGATTGCTGAAGCGCCGGCGATGGCCAGCGCCGGCCGCCTTTTTGAGGTGACATACTCAACCGCGAAGACCGGGCCGAAACCCGCCAGCCCGTCTCGCCCCGCCGCAAGGCTGATCGTCGTTCGGGGACAGGCCGACCCTCCGCGGTATGAGATTCGTTCAGACCGCGTCAACATCGGCCGCCTTAAAGAGGTAGTTGGCGATCGAGACGGCCTCCGCCGCCGCAACGACATTGCTTTCGCCGACACGGAGACCAGCGTCTCTCGCGAGCACGCCTACATCCGGTATGATCGCGATTCCGGCCACTTTCGCCTGTATGACAGCCGCAGCCAGCGCGGCACTTGCGTGTTTCGCGAGGGCCGTCGCCTGAAGGCTCCGAGCAATTCGGCGCGCGGCCTGCGACTGCAATCGGGCGACGAAATTCACCTGGGAGACGCGCGTTTGCTGTTCGAACTTGAGGACTCCTGAAGGAAATTGCGCCGGATCCTGCGCTGGACCGAAACTCTCTCCTCCAACGCCGCGTTAATATACTGAACGCACTTTTGGTAGTACTTATGCGCCGCTTTGCAGTTCCCTTGCTGTCGGCCGCCGGACTCCTAACCGCCTGGGCCGACGATACCGCGAACGTCGTTTTCAAAAGCGAGGTCGCGCTGGTCCGCGTCGACGCGCAGGTGGTCGACCGCGACAATCGCGCCATTACTGGCCTCACTGCGAAGGATTTCATTCTTCGCGAAGAGGGACGGCCGCAGCCCATCCGAAACTTCGCCAGCGAGGAGATGCCGATTGACGTGCTGCTGTTGCTGGACGTGAGCGCCAGCATGAGGCCGCATGTTCGGCGCATCTCGTCGGCAGCGCACCAGGCGTTCCGCGTGCTCGCCGGAGATGACCGCATCGCCATCATGGTTTTCGATCGCGCAACCCGCGTGCGAATGCCGTTCCGCGGCCGGGAACAGGCTGAGCGCGAACTGGAGCGCTTGCTCGATCAGGAAAATTTTCGCGGCGGCACGGACATCACGCGCGGCTTGCTGGAAGCCGCCGACTACATTCGGCGCGAAGGACGAACCAACGCGCGCCGCGCAATTGTGATCCTCACTGACGACCAGACTGAATTCGATCGCGACGAAGCGGGCGTTTCTCGCGCGCTGGAGCGAGCCAACGCGGTGCTGAGCTTTCTCCAGGCGCCGGATGCGATGTCCGGCCGCTACGGCCGACGCCGCGGCGCCGCTTCCGGGGGCGGCTATCCGGGCGGCGGCTATCCGGGCGGCGGCTATCCGGGCGGTCCGCTGGGCGGCGTCATTTGGGGCCGGCGCGGCGGGGGCTACCCTGGCGGCGGCCGGTACCCCGGAGGCAGCGCGAGTTACCCGCATACGCGCTCCGCCGGAACCGCGGAGATTGCGCGCAGATCCGGCGGCGATGTGTTTCCGGTCGACAACGCTTCCGCTCTGGAAGATACGCTCGCTCGTCTCAGACAGCGCTACGCGCTCCATTTCCTTGTTCCCCCCGATGCGAAGCCCGGACAGGAGCGCAATATCGAACTGGCGCTCACCGGCGCCGCGCTGCGCCGCTATCCCGGCGCGGAGATCAGGTACCGGCGCACGTATTACACCTCGGATGCGCCCGGAACAAGCGGCGGCTCAGCAGACCAGTCTGTCATTGCATCCCAGTCGCCTGCGCCATCTGCGTCCAGAGCAGCGGATCCCGATTCGTCGACCGCATCCGGCGTCCGGCGACGCCGCGCCGTCAACGAAGACGGCACTCCCATTGGCGGCGCTGCCGATTCCGAATTGGTGACGCCGAACTCCGACGGTAGTGCGTCCACGGGCGGCTGGCGGCGCAGCACAGATGATGCGCCTCCGCCTGCGACGCCAACCAATAGCGCCGACCAGCCGAATAAAGGCGGCTGGAGGCGCGTGAAACCCGGCGAGCAGCCGTAGCCCCTGCCAACGGTCGCCGTCCGCGTACATACTGTAACGAGAGGCGACCATGCAAACCCATACTGCGAGAAGACAGTTCGTTCAAGCTGCTGCTGCCGCCATCGCCACGGCGCGATTCCCGATTCTTGGAGCAAATGACCGCGTGAACGTCGGCATCGTCGGCCTCGGCGGTCGCGGCACAGATCACATCCGTTACTATTCCAAACTGCCGGCCGACTGCCGCATTGCAGCGCTGTGCGACGTCAACCAGGCCGCGCGCGAACGAGCGCAGGCGCTGGTCCGAAAACTGAACAATTACGACGCCAAGGAGTATTCCGACATGCGCTCGATGTTCGAGTCCAAGGATGTCGACGCGGTGTCGCTGCCCTTGCCCAATCACTGGCATGCGCTTGCCACCATCTGGGCATGTCAGGCGGGCAAGGACGTGTATGTGGAAAAGCCCGCAAGCCACAATATCTTCGAAGGGCGGCAGATGGTGAAGGCCGCGCGCAAATACAACCGCATGGTTCAAGTGGGATCGCAGAGCCGGTCGATTCCATACAAAATGCGGGCGATACAACTTCTGCGGGAAGGCGCGATCGGCCAGATCTATCATGCCCGCGGCGAGTGCTTCCGGCGCCGCTTCTCGATCGGCCATACGCCGGACGAACCGCCGCCGCCAGGTCTCAACTGGGATGAATTCCTCGGCCCGGCGCAGTGGAAACCGTACAGCAAAAACAAGTACGCCTACAACTGGCACTGGTTTTGGGACACCGGAAACGGCGATATCGGCAACCAGGGCGTGCATGAAATGGATATTGCGCTGTGGGGTCTTGGCCGTACGGCGTGGCCGGCGTCCGTGTCCTCCACCGGCGGAAAATACGTCTGGAAGGACGATCAAGAGACGCCCAACACGCAGCAGACCACATTCGAATTCGGCGACGCGCAGATCACCTTTGAAGTGCGCAACCTCCCGACTCCTCCCGAAGGAGGTCTGGTGGTGAGAGGACCGAACTACGTCGGCAACATCTTTTTCGGAAGCAGCGGATTTCTCGTGGTGGACCACACCGGCTTCCAGCTTTATAAGAGCACGGCCGGCGATATCAGCGGAGAAGCGGCGCGCGGCGCGGGGGCCGGCAGCCGGGAGCGTTATGAAAAAACGATGGACGAAAAGCCCACCGGTGAGGACACCGTACCGCACATGAAGAATTTTCTGGACGCGATCCGCGCCCGGGATTACAAGAAGCTGAACGCGGATGTAGAGATCGGAACGCACTCAGCGGCCTTTTGCCATCTGGCCAATATCGCGTACCGCACCGGCCGTTTGCTGCGGATGAACGATTCCAACGGAAGATTTCTCGGGGACGATGAGGCGAATTCAATGCTGACAAGAAACTATCGCGCGCCGTACGTCGTTCCGGAGAACGTTTAACGCGGATTCCGCCGCGCTGGAGCCGATTCCAAACGGCATCGATCGCATGCGATGCTGAGCGCCTGAACGTGGTTAAGATAATGCTGTTTCGGGCTGCGGATTTCGGAACCTTTCCGCTCGAATGTGCAAGCTTGAGGCGCCTGCCGGGAAGGCTGGCGCGGCGTTAACCTGAAAGAAAAAGCTTGCTGTCGCGAACGGTAGCCGCAATTACGCTCACGCTTTTCTGCGCCGCGGCCGGGCCCGCTTACTCGCCCGCCGAGGCGCGGCAATTCGTCGCCACATATTGCGCCGCCTGCCATCAGGGCGATTCGGCGGCTGCCGGCCTGAATTTATCGGCGCTCCTTTCCGTTGAACAGGCGCCAAACCGCGAGCTGTGGAATCGCATCAGCCTCCGCGTGCGGAACAGCGAGATGCCGCCGCCCAAAGCGCCCGCGCCGCCGCCGGAGGCGCGTGAACGCTTCGCTGCCTGGATCGATGAGCGAGCAAAATCGGCCGCCTGCACGGCATCAGCAACGCCCACCTCCGTGCGCCGCCTCAATCGCAACGAATACACGGCCACCATCCGCGACCTCCTGGATATCCACCTCGACGCGGGTCACGCTCTGCCCGCCGATGGCGCGGGCGGCGAAGGGTTTGATAACGCGGCCGAAACGCTGTTTCTGTCGCCGCTGCACGCAGAAAAATACCTGGAGGCCGCGCGGCTGGCAACCGAGACTGTCTTGCGCGATGCAAGCGCCCGGGCAAAACTTCTGATCGCCAGACCGGGCGAAGGCCTCACCGAGATCGCCGCCGCGCGCCGCGTCTTGGAAGCCTTTCTGCCGCGCGCCTTCCGCCGCCCCGTCGC
>Ga0070740_10001176_pt1 | contig 38400 bp, 39 predicted proteins | sample Coa_R2_FD_67286 | JGI IMG/M metagenome (GOLD analysis project Ga0070740, IMG submission 67286) | Surface soil microbial communities from Centralia Pennsylvania, which are recovering from an underground coalmine fire - Coalmine... | ecosystem: Environmental > Terrestrial > Soil > Unclassified ... | reverse complement strand
CGCTTAAAAACCGCGTCAGGTCGCGGGCTGTACCGAGGCGACGCGGAAGGTGTGCGGCTCGCCGTCGGCGCCGCTGATCGTGACATATTCACCCGGACGGAAGACGTGAGCGCCGAAGCGGTAGCCGCTTTCGTCGTCGTCGGCGCGCTTCGGGTTGTAGTCGAACACCCAGCGGGCGTGCTCGGGGCCGCCCGGACGATGTTCGAGCTGGCCGACCTCGTCGTCCTCGCCTTCCCAGAAGCGGCGCACCCGGCAATGCTCCTTCTGCTTCTTCCATTCGTCGACGTCGATATGGCCCTTGGCGTCGAGCGGGGCGACGAATTCGTAGCCGCGCTTGTCGGAGCCCTGCGGGAACTCCTTGGAGCGGGCCAGATTGAGCCGGATGCGCTTGAAGGTATGCGGCAGCGTGGTCACGGAAATTCTCCCCTCATCCAATGCGATAATGTATGCCCTCTGCGGACGGCTGCCATATTGATCTGGATCAGCTTCTAAAGCGCAGCAGCGTCTAGGGTTTGCCCGGGATTAACGCCGTGAGCGGGGATTGGCAGCAGGCGGTCATCGATTTTCTCGGCCGGCCGGACAGCCACGGCGGCGCCGCGGTCAAGCGCATCGACACGCACGCCGCCTCGGTTTTTCTCGCCGGCGACCGCGCCCTCAAGATCAAGCGCGCGGTCAAGTTTCCCTTCCTCGATTTTTCCACGCTGGAGAAGCGTAAGGCCGCCTGCGAGGCCGAACTCGAGGTCAACAAGCCGTTCGCGCCCGCCATTTACCGCCGCGTGGCGGCGATCACGCGGGCCGATGGCGGCCTCGCCATCGACGGCGGCGGCGAGCCCGTCGAATGGGCGGTCGAAATGCGCCGCTTCGACGAGAGCCAGACGCTCGACCGCCTGGCCGACGCGATCGACGACACGCTCGCCGACGCGCTCGGCCGCGCCGTCGCCAAGGCGCACGCCGCGGCGCCCAGGGGCGCGGGCTTTGCCGATGAACTCGACGCGATCGTCGCGCAGAACGACGCCGAGCTGCGGGCCGTGCCGGCGCTGTTCCCGACGGCGCACGTGATCGCGCTGAGTGGCGCGACCCGCACGGCCTTGCGCCGCGCGCGAGCGCTGCTCGAGGACCGCGAGCGCCGCGGCTTCGTGCGGCGCTGCCACGGCGACCTGCATCTCGGCAACATCGCGCTCATCGACGGCGCGCCGGTGCTGTTCGACGCCATCGAGTTCGACCCGAAGCTCGCCACCGGCGACGTGCTCTACGATCTCGCCTTCCTGCTGATGGACCTGATCGAGCGCGGCCTGAACCGCGCCGCCAACATCGTCTTCAACCGCTACCTGACCGCGACGCGGCACGAGGACAATCTCGACGCGCTCGCGCTCTTGCCGCTGTTTTTGTCGGTGCGCGCCGCCATCCGCGCCAAGGTGACGGCGGCCCGCGCCGAGCGCAGCGGCGATGCCGCCGAAGCCGAGCAAGACGCCCGCGGCTATTTCGCCCTGGCGCGGCAGCTGATCGCGCCGGTCAAGCCGCGGCTCATCGCCATCGGCGGCCTGTCGGGCACCGGCAAGTCGGTGCTGGCGCGCGCGCTCGCCCCCGATATCGGCCCCGCGCCGGGCGCGGTGGTGCTGCGCAGCGACGTCGAGCGCAAGGCGCTGCTCGGCGCCGAGGAGAGCGAGCGCCTGCCGGCGAGCGCCTATACGCCGGCGCTGACGGCGCGGGTCTATGCCGCGATCGCCGACCAGGCGCGGCGCGTGCTCACGGCCGGCCACTCGGCCATCGCCGATGCCGTCTTCGCCGACCCGCGCGAGCGTGCGGCGATCAGGCAGGCGGCGGGCGCTTCCGCCTTCGCCGGCCTGTTCCTCACCGCCGCCACCGCGTTGCGCCTCGCCCGCGTCGGCGGCCGCTCGGGCGATGCCTCCGACGCAACCGCGGAGGTTGCGCGCGCGCAGGAGCAATACGATCTCGGCGCGCTCGACTGGACCTTGGTCGACGCCTCGGCAACGCCGCAGGACACGCTGGAAAAAGCGCGCGAGGTTTTGCGGCCGTAACGGCGGAGCCATGCGCCATACGCCCCGCAGCCCCGCCCGCCGCAGGCGTGGCGGCACGGATGAAAACAAGGCATAGCTTGGCCCGCCTTGTCGGTTCCCGAATGAGCAGTCGCGCCAAAACCCAGGCCTTCTCCGCCCGCCACCTCGCCGTCGGGCTCGCCGGCTATTGCGCCTTCATCAACCTCTATTCGCCGCAGTCGATCCTGCCGCTGCTGACGCAGGAGTTCGGCGCCACCGCCGCGCAGGTTTCCGCCATCATCACGGTGTCGACGCTGGCGGTGGCCGCGACCGCGCCGTTCACCGGCACGGTCGCCGACGTGCTCGGCCGCAAGCGCGTGATCGTGGTGGCGATGTTTGCCCTGGTCATTCCGACGCTGATGGTCGCGCTGTCGCAGAGCCTGACGGCCATGATCTTCTGGCGCGCGGTGCAGGGCCTGGTGCTGCCGCCGATCTTCGCGGTGACGGTCGCCTATATCGGCGACGAATGGCCGCGCGAGGAAGCGACCACCGCGGCCGGCATCTACTCGTCGGGCTCGAGCCTCGGCGGCTTTTCCGGACGGCTGGTGACCGGCTTCATCGCCGACCTCATCGGCTGGCGCGCCGGCTTCATGGCGCTCGCCGCCATCGCCTTTGCCGGCGCCATCGCGGTCGCCTACCTGCTGCCGCCCGAGCGCAAGTTCGTGCGCTCGGCGGGCCTGCTCGCCTCGGGCAAGCAGATGCTGGCGCATTTCCGCAACGGGCAGCTGCTTGCCACCTTCGCCGTGGGCTTCGGCGTGCTGTTCAATTTCATCTGCACTTTCACCTATGTCAGCTTCCATCTCGCGGCGCCGCCCTACAATCTGTCGGCGAGCTGGCTCGGCACCATTTTCGTCGTCTATCTCGCCGGCTCGGTGCTGACGCCGTGGACCGGCTGGGCCGTCGGCCGCTTCGGACGGCGGCGCTTCATGGTGCGGGTGATCGCGCTGTGGGCGGCCGGCATCGCGCTGACGCTGGCGCCGTCGCTGGCGCTGATCATTGCCGGCCTCGCCATCAGCGCCGCCTGCGGGCTGATCTGCCAGGCGGTGTCGACCGGCTATGTCACCATCACCGCCAAAGTCGGCCGCTCCTCGGCGGTCGGGCTTTATGTGACGAGCTTCTATGTCGGCGGCAGCTTCGGCGCGGCGCTCGGCGCGGTGGCCTGGACCTACGGCGCCTGGCCCGCCTGCGTCGCGCTGGTCGTGGCGATGCTCGGCGTCATGGCCGGCATCGTGTTGTTCGGCTGGGCGCGGCGCGTGCCGGCAGGGCCGGAGACGCCGCCGATCGAGCCGGCCTAGCCGCGCGCTTCGCTCCAGGCCGGCTTGCCCCTCGCCAGCAGCGGCGCGTAGAGCACGACGAACAGCCCGAAGCCGCCGAGCCAGGCCATGCCGGCCAATTCGATCAGGGCGAGCGAGCCGGTCAGCGCTCCGGCAATGCGCATGAGTGCCGAGACCAGCACCAGCGCGTAGATCGCCTGCGTGCCGAGGCCGGCGGCAAGCGGCCGCCCGGTATGGCCGAGCGTTGCCCGCGTCATCACCGCGAGCGTCATCAGGCCGATGGCGCCGACCGTCCAGGCGTGAATGCCGGCGCTCGCCGGCACCTCGGCCAAGAACACCGAAGCACCGATCAGCAGAAAGCCGAGCGGCAGGAAAACATAGGCGACGTGCAGCACCAGCACGAGCCGGTCGGCGAGCGTGCGGTCGCCGGCCCAGCGCGCCAGCCGCGCCGCCTGCAGGCAGCCGGCGAGCAGCAGCAGAGCGCCGCTCGCCGCGTGCGCGGGCAGCGCGATCCAGGCGATAAGCGCCAGCGCGCTTGCGGCCATTACCGCCATGTCGAAGCGGGTGAACGGCGCCGGCCGCCGCCCCGGATTGTTGCGCGAGAGCCAGTTGCCGGTGAAGCTCGGCACGATGCGGCCGCCGATCAGCGAGATCAGCAGGACGATGGCGGCAATGGCGATGCGGATGCCGTAGTCGGCGGCGCCGGCGAGCAGCACCTCGGCGTGGAACACGATATTGCCGAGGATCAGCACGCCGAGCACGATCAGCACCCGCAGATTGCGCCAATTCTGCCCGGCGACGATCTCGCGCGCCGCCACCGCGGCGAGCGTCGCCAGAAAGGCGACGTCGATCGCCGCCGCGGCAAGGCCGCCGATGACGGCCGAGCATGCCATCGCGACGCGGCCGGCAAGCCACAGCGCCGCAAGGCCGGCGAGCGGCCAGCCGTTGACCGGCAGCCGGCCGGTCCAGTTCGGAATGGCGGTGAGCAGGAAGCCGGCGATCGCCGCCGCGACATAGCCGTAGAGCATTTCGTGGATGTGCCAGTCGAGCGGCGCAAAGCGCGTCGGCAGGCCGATGTCGCCGTAATACTGGTGCAGCCACAGCGGAATGGCGAGCAGCGCCCACAGTCCGGCGGCGAGGAAGAACGGGCGGAAGCCATAGGACAACAGCGCGGGGCCGGCGTAATCGCGGCGGCGGCTCAGGGCGGCGGGTATCGACATGGCGGCGGCAACCTCCAGGCTTCTTCTAGTGCGGCTGCGGCGCCCGTTCTTTGATCTGGCGCATAGAATCAGCCGGCGCTCGGGTGCCAGAGCGGCCCATAGCCGCGCTCCAGCACCGTCAGGATCGACGGCGGCGTCAGCACCTCGGCCGTGAGCCGATGTGGGCGGGCCCGGCCGCCGGCGTAGCCCGCAGCCGTCCAGCGCAGCAGACGCGGCCCGCGCACCGCCCAGGCTTCGCCCTCGAGCGCAATCATGGCGCCATCGGGCAGCGTGTCGAGGCGGCGGCGGTGCGTGCGCTTGGCGCGGCCGTCGAGCCGCTCGGCGTGCAGCACGGCGTCCATGGCCATCGCGCCGGCACGTTTGCCGCCCATGCGTTCGGACTTTGGATCGACGCTGGGGAATAGCGCGGCGAAGCGTTCGGCATCCTTGCGCCGGCACTCGAAGCAGGGCCGGTGGCCGGCGGCAAAGGCCGTCACCTCGTCGAGGAAGAACAGCTCGGTGTAGGAGCGGCCCCAGACGTCGCGCCGTCGGCCCTTGAAATCGAGCACGCAGCAGATCCATTGCCGCGAGACCCAGCGGCGCGTCGTCAGCGTTTTGCCGTCGGTGTGGAATTTGCCGCCGCGATTGCCGAACAAGGTGCCGCGCACGGATGTCGCGAACAATTCGCCGAACGGATTGACACGGTTTTGCAGCGGCATGCCCGATCACAGCCCGGCGGCGCGGACCCCGGCGGCGACGAGGACGCCTGCGGCAAGCGCCGCGGAATCGTTGCGCACCGCGGCCATCGTCAGCGCCGCCGCGGTCAGCGCCGCCCAGGCGCTGACGCCGCCGGTGAACAGGATCGGCGCGATGGTGGAAGCGATCACCGCCCCCGGCAAGGCGTTCAAGATCTTGCGCAGCCGCGGGCCGATGGTGAAGCGGCCGAGCAGCCAAAACCCGCCGAGCCGGCAGAGAATGACGGCCGCCGCCATCGCCGTAAGCATCGCGGCAAAACCGATGGGGTCGTGCTCAATCATCGAGCAACCCGCCCGCAAGGCTGCCGGCGAGCGCGCCGGCCAGCACATACCAGAAGCCGCCGAACAGCTGCGCGACCGCGACCGCAACCGCGCTGCCGACGATCCAGCCGACGGCGCGGCGCGGCCCCTGCCACATCGACACCAGCATGGCGACGAAGAAGGCCGGCATGATGAGATCGAGGCCGAAGCGCTGCGGATCGGGGATCGCGGCGCCGACCCAGTAGCCGGGCGCGGTGGAGCCGACCCACGACAGCCAGCACACCGCGCAGCTGCCGAGCACGAAGGCCGGATCGCGGCCGCCATTGCTGTAGTAGCGCGTGCCGAGCAGCCACGACGGCTCGACCAGAAGGTAAAGCGTGAAATAGATCCGGCCGCGTTCCGGCATGCCGCCGAACCACGGCCGCATCGACGCGCCGATCAGGATGAAGCGCGAGCAGATCAGCGCCGTGACCACGGCGCTGGTGAAGATCGTCGCGGCGGTGAGTTCGTTCGGCCAGGCATCGACGACGATGATCTGCGCCACCCCGGAAAACACCACGGCGCTCATCAGGCAGGTATCGACGAAGGCGAAGCCCTTGCGCGCCGCGACCGTGCCGAAGGCGATGCCGAAGGCGCACAGGCCCGGCAGAAGCGGCATGGTGGCCATGACGCCGTCGCGGAAGGCGTCGAGCGTCCAGCGCGGCTGTTGCGGGGTGGCGTCCATTGCGACAGCAGCTAGCGCAGCCGCCGCGCCAAAAGAAGCCCCAAAACCGAACGCCCGCCATGCTCAACGGCCGTCATGCCTTGCGAAAGCGAGGCATCCAGTCCTCCGCAGCCGATCGTGCGAATACCGGATCGCCCGCTTTCGCGGGCGATGACAGGCTTTTTGATTGTGAAAGTCGCCTAGCCCTGCGGCTGCGGCGCGACCTCACCGGCGGGCGGCTCGGGACGCGGCCGCGGCCGGCCGGCCGGCGGCACGGCGGAGGAGCGCGGCGCCGCCGGCTCGATCACGCTCTCGCGGACCGGGCGCTTGCCGACGAGCAGGTCCTTGATCTCGTCGCCGGTCAGCGTCTCGAACTCGAGCAGCCCGCGCGCCAGGGTCTCGAGGTCGGCGCGCTTGTCGGTGAGGATCTGCGTCGCCTCGGCGTAGCCGGCTTCCACCAGCCGGCGGATCTCGGTATCGATCTTGCGCGAGGTCTCTTCCGAAATGTTCTGCTGGCGCGACACCTGGTAGCCGAGGAACACCTCGTCCTGGTTCTCGCCATAGGCCACGGTGCCGAGCTCGTCGGACAGGCCCCAGCGCGTCACCATCATGCGCGCGAGCTTGGTGGCCTGCTCGATGTCGGAGGCCGCGCCCGACGTCACCTTCTCCTTGCCGAACACCATTTCCTCGGCGACGCGTCCGCCCATCATGATGGCGAGCCGCGAGGTCATCTGCTCGCGGCTCATCGACAGCTTGTCGCGCTCCGGCAGCTGCATGACCATGCCGAGCGCGCGGCCGCGCGGGATGATGGTGGCCTTGTGCACCGGGTCGGTGGCTTTGACATTGAGCGCGACGATGGCGTGGCCGCCCTCGTGATAGGCGGTGAGCAGCTTCTCCTCTTCGGTCATGACCAGCGACTTGCGCTCGGCGCCCATCATGACCTTGTCCTTGGCGTCCTCGAACTCGGCCTGCGTGACCATGCGCTTGTTGCGCCGCGCCGCCATCAAGGCCGCCTCGTTGACGAGATTCATCAGGTCGGCGCCGGAGAAGCCGGGTGTGCCGCGCGCGATGGTCTTGAGGTTGACGTCGGGCGCCAGCGGCACCTTGCGCACGTGCACCTTGAGGATCGACTCGCGGCCGACCACGTCCGGGTTCGGCACCACCACCTGGCGGTCGAAGCGGCCGGGACGCAACAGCGCGGGATCGAGCACGTCGGGGCGGTTGGTGGCGGCGATCAGGATGATGCCTTCATTGGCCTCGAAGCCGTCCATCTCGACCAGCAGCTGGTTGAGCGTCTGCTCGCGCTCGTCATTGCCGCCGCCGAGGCCCGCGCCGCGGTGGCGGCCGACGGCGTCGATTTCGTCGATGAAGATGATGCAGGGCGCGTTCTTCTTGGCCTGCTCGAACATGTCGCGCACGCGCGAAGCGCCGACGCCGACGAACATCTCGACGAAGTCGGAGCCGGAAATGGTGAAGAACGGCACGTTGGCTTCGCCGGCCACCGCGCGCGCGATCAGCGTCTTGCCGGTGCCCGGGGGGCCGACCAGCAATACGCCGCGCGGGATGCGGCCGCCGAGGCGCTGGAATTTTCCCGGATCGCGCAGGAATTCGACGATCTCCTGCAAATCCTGTTTGGCCTCGTCGACGCCGGCGACGTCCTCGAAGGTGACGCGGCCGTGCGCCTCGGCCAGCAATTTCGCGCGCGACTTGCCGAAGCCGAGCGCCTTGCCGCCGGCGCCCTGCATCTGCCGCGACAGGAAGATCCAGACGCCGATCAGCGCGATGAAGGGCAGCCAGGAGACGAGCAGCGACACGAACCATGGCACGTTGTCCGATGGCGGCCGCGCGGTGATGGAGACGCCCTTGGAATAGAGCTTCTGCACCAGGCCGGGGTCGCTCGGCGCATAGGTCGAGAAACTGGTGCCGTTGGAGAAGGTGCCGTGGATTTCCGGGCCCTGGATGACGACGTCGCGTACGCGGCCCTGGTCGACCTCCGACAAGAGCTGCGAGAAGGAGATTTCCTGCGAACTGGTGCGCTGGCTCGGGTTCTGAAACAGCGTGAACAGCGCCAGCAGCAAGAGGACGATGATCACCCAGAGGGCGAAATTGCGAAGATTGGCGTTCATCTGGAGCCCTTAACCGCCGCCCAGCGCAGCGGCCATTTGATCACATGCCTTCGTGGCGACTTCACGTCCGCCGACCCATTCCCAATGTAGGCAGCGCCCTGGGCCAGGGAAAGGCCGAATCCTCGATTATTCTAGCGCGTCTTGCCGCCCTTTGCCTTGCCGGGTCCGGCCTTGGTTAAGGCTCTGCCACGCCGCGGCGGCGCCGTCTCGACCAGAATTTTGGCGCCCGACAGGGTCACCAGCGCCCCCGCCAAACTGCGCCGAAACCGCGGTTGCGCGGCATTTTGGGCCGATTTCAGCCCGGCATTGAGCGATTCGAGCTTGGCGAGCTCGACCGGCCCCTCATTGCCGATCGCGCTCAGCGCCCGGCCGAGCAGACGCAGCGCGATCTCGGCCGGCAGGCGCGCAAAGCCCGCCGCATCGAGCGTCATCGTCCCCGCGGTCCCCTCGCCCGGCACGGCGATCTCGGCCTCGGCGCGGTCGGTGACCGCTTCGAGCGCCCGGTCGGCGCGCCGCAGCCGCTGCGCCAGCACGGCAAGCCGCCGCGCGGTCAGGCCCTCGCGCGCCAGCGCCGGCATCAACGCGCGCAGCCGCGCCCGGGCAAAGCGCGGATCGCGGTTCGACGGGTCGTCGGCATAGGCGATCTTTGCCGCCTTGAGCGTCGCGATCAGCCGCGCCTTGGGGATGTCGATGAACGGGCGCACGAGCTGCAAAGCCGGCTCGCCGCCATTGAGGCGCGACAGCCGCTGCATGGCGGCGAGCCCGCGCAGGCCGCTGCCGCGGCTCATGCGGATCAGCACGGTCTCGGCCTGGTCGTCGAGCGTGTGCGCGGTGAGGACGTGGCCGGCCTTGAGCTTGCGCGCCGCCTCGCTCAGCAATTTGTAGCGCGCGGCGCGCGCCGCCTGCTGCAGGCCGGCCGCAGGCTTGCTGCCGCTCCAGCGCAGCGTGCGGTGCGCAACGCCGAGCTTGCGCGCCAGCTTGCCGACGGCGGCGGCCTCGCGCTTGGCCTCCTTGCGCAGGCCGTGATCGACGGTGATGGCGACGAGCTTCGGGCCGCTCTTGAGCGCCTTGCGCCAGCGCGCCGCAAGCCACAGCAGCGCGGTCGAGTCCGGCCCGCCCGAGACGGCGAGCACCAGCACGGGAAATTGCTCGAGACCGGAAAAAAGCTGCCTGGCTTCCGACTGCGAGACCGACGATGCCTCAGCAGTGGCCACGCTTCTGTTCCTGGGCGACGTCGCGCTTCACCTGCGGCGAGGCCTTCGGATATTTGCGTCCGACCTCGGCGAGCGTGGCGCAGGCCGCCTCCTTCTGATGCAGCGCCGCGAGCGACTGGCCGAGGCGCAGAAGCGCCTCCGGCGCCTTGCCGGAGTGCTCGTATTTCGTCGACACCGCCAGGAAGGATTCCGCCGCCTCACGATAACGCTGCTGCTGGAACTGGCTCTCGCCGAGCCAGTATTGGGCGTTGGGCAAGAGCTTGTCGTTCGGGTACTTGGCCATGAAATCCTCGAAGGCCTGCGACGCCAGCGCATAATCCTTGCGCAGCACATAGCCGTAGGCGAGGTCGTATTCGTCCTTGGGCGAGGCCGAAGGCGGCAGCGTCGCAAGCTGCGTGCCGGCGGCGGCTCCGCGCGGCGCCATCACCGGCGGCAGCTGCCCGGTCTGCGGCGCCGGGATGCCGGCGGGCGCTGCGGCCGGCTCGCCATTGGGCACGGCTGCGGGCGGGTTTGCGGCCAGCGTCGACAGGTCGAGCGGCGCGCCGGCGTCGCGGCCGCCGGGGGCGCCGACCGGCTGCTCATTCATGATCGGCGGATTGTTCGGCGCGGCCGAGGCGGTGGCGCCGCCGAGCGTGCGCGGCGCGCCGGGCGCATTGGGTTGCTGCGAGGGATCGAACACGTCGGAGCGCCGGCCCGGCTGCGGCGCAGGACCGGTCGGCGCGATCGGCGCCGGACCCGGCGCCGCCGCGGCCGGCGGCATCGGCGCCGCCCCGCCGCGGCTGCCCATCTGCTGGAAGCGATATTCGGTGTCGTCCTGCATGCGCTTGAGCTGCATCTGCAGCATCTGGTTGTCATGCTGGAGCTGCTCGATGGTGCCGGTGAGCTGGCGCAGCGCGCTCTCGATGCGGTCGATGCGCGCCGAATCCTCGCCGCCGCCGCCGTCGGACTGCGCAATGCGCGGCGCGGCGCGCGGCGCATCCTGCCGGTCCGGCTGTTGGCGCTGCTGGCCCGGGTTGAACAGATTGTCGAGGAAGCCGCCCTGGCGATCCTGCGCGGACGCCGTGCCGCAGACGAGCGTCAAAGCAAGCCCGACGGCCGGAAGCGTAAAGGTGTGGTGCGCGCAGCGACGGTGATGAATCATCGGCGGTTTCGAGGGCAAAATGGCATGGCTAAACGGCTTTTCGCAGCCGCTTCCTAGCATAGCCAGTCGAGTGCGACCAGAATAAGGCGCTAGTCGGCGGCAGCGCGCGCCGCGCGCGGCTTGCGCCGGGCCACCAGCCATTCCTCGAAGCGCTGCGTCAGCACGAAAAAGGACGGGACAAACAGCACCGCCAGGCAGGTCGAGGCCAGCATGCCGGAAAACACGGTGATGCCAATCGAGGCCCGCGCATTGGCGCCGGCCCCGGTTGCCAGCACCAGCGGCACGACGCCGAGGATGAAGGCGAACGAGGTCATCAGGATCGGCCGGAAGCGGGCGCGCGCCGCCTCGACCGCCGCCTCGGCGATGCCCTTGCCGGCTTCGCGCAATTCGCGCGCGAACTCGACGATCAGGATCGCGTTCTTCGCCGACAGCGCGATCAGGAGCACGATGCCGATCTGGGTGTAGAGGTTGTTGTCGACGTGCAGCAGCCGCAGCGCCGCGACCGGGCCGACCAGCGAGATCGGCACCGCAAGCAGCACCGCCAGCGGCCGGTACCAGCTCTCGTATTGTCCGGCGAGCACCAGATAGACGAGCAAGAGCGCCATGGCGAAGACCAGGAACATCTGATTGCCAACCAGCTTCTCCTGGTACGACAGCGCCGACCATTCGTAGGCGGCGTGCGGCGGGAAGGTCTTGGCCGCCACCTGTTCCATGAGATCGGCGACCTGTCCGGTCGAATAGCCCTGCGCCGGGATGCCGATGATGCTCGCCGACGGGTAGAGATTGTACAGGCTGATCAGCGACGGGCCCGCCACCGGCGTGACCGTGATCAGGGTGCCGAGCGGGATCATGCCGCCCGACGAATTGCGCACCGTCAGATTGCGCATGTCGTCGAGCCGCAGGCGGAAATCGGCGTCGGCCTGCACGAAGACCTGGAAGGTGCGGCCGAACTTGGTGAACTGGTTGACGTAGGACGAGCCGAGATAGCCGGCGAAGGCGTTGAACACCTGGTCGACGGTGACGCCCAGCGCCTGCGCCTTCACGCGGTCGACGTCGATCGCGTATTGCGGCGTGTTGGCGCGAAACGAGCTCATGACGATGCGGATGCTCGACTGCGAGCCGGCGTTGGCCAGCATGTTGTTGACGATGCTGCCGAGCTTCTGGAAGTCGAGGCTGTTGTCGCGCAGCTCGATCTGCATGGTGAAGCCGGCGGCCGAGCCGATGCCCTGGATCGGCGGCGGCGGCAAAACGCGCACGACCGCCGCCTCGATGCCGCTCATGGCGCGGTTGAGGCTTTCCAGCATCGGCAGCAGGCCGAGCCTCTTGCCGCGCACGTCCCAGTCCTTGAGGATGATGTAGGCGACGCCGGAATTGGCCAGCGGCGCGCTGTTGTCGAGCGCCGAAATGCCGGCGATGGCGATGACCTTTTCGACGCCGGGATTTTCTTGGGCGAGCGCGCTGACGCGGTCGAGCACCTGTTGCGTGCGCCCGAGCGAGGCGCCGTCCGGCAGCTGCACGGTCGCCAGCATGTAGCCCTGGTCCTCGACCGGAATGAAGCCGGTCGGAATGCGGGTGAATTCGAACAGCGTGACGCCGATGATGGCGATCGCGATGACGACGATGGTGCCGGCAATGCCGACCAGCCGCCGCATGAACGCGGCGTAGCCCAGTTCGAGCCGGTCGTAGAGCGCGTTGAAGCCGCGATAGAACGCGTTGCGCTCGGCCATCGGCACCGACGGCCTGAGCCACAGCGCGCACTGCGTCGGCTTCAGCGTCACGGCGTTGACGGCGCTGATCAGCGCGGTGGCGGCGATGACGAGGGCGAACTGCGCGTACATCTGCCCGGTCAGGCCGGGCAGAAACGCCGCCGGCAGGAACACCGCGAGCAGCACCAGCGTGATGCCGATGATCGGCCCGAGCAGCAGCCGCATCGCCTCGATCGCGGCATCGTGGCCGCTCATGCCGCGGTCCATGTTGTGGGCGGCGCCCTCGACGACGATGATGGCGTCGTCGACGACGATGCCGATCGCCAGCACCAGCGCAAACAGCGTGGCGAAGTTCACCGTGAAGCCGAGCGCGGCCATGGCGGCGAAGGCGCCGATGATGGTGACCGGCACGGTCGTTGCCGGCACCAGCATGGCGCGCCAGTCCTGCAGGAAGGCGAGGATGACGATGAGCACCAGGACGCCGGCTTCGATCAGCGTCTTGTAGACCTCGTCGATCGAGGCCTTGACGAACACGGTGGTGTCGAAGGGGATGTCGTAGGCCAGCCCCTGCGGGAAGGTGCGCGACAGCTCGGCCATGCGCTTCTTGACTTCGGTGGCGACGTCGAGCGCGTTGGCGCCGGGCGACTGGAAGATGGCGATGCCGGCGGCCTGCTTGCGGTCGAGGCTGAACACCTGGCCGTAGGTCTGGGCGCCGAGCTCGACGCGGCCGATGTCGCGAACGCGGGTGATCTGGCCGTTGGTGCCGGTCTTGACGATGATGCCGGCGAATTGCTCGGCATCGGCGAGCTGGCCCGAGACGTTCAGCGTGTACTGGAACGGCACGCTGCCCGGCGCCGGCGGGGCACCGATCTGGCCCGAGGTGACTTGCGAATTCTGCTGCTGCAGCGCGTTGACGACGTCCTGCACGACGAGGCCGCGCGCCTTCATCTTCTCCGGGTCGAGCCAGACGCGCATGGCGTATTGGCCGGCGCCGAACACGCCGACATTGCCGACGCCGGGCAGGCGCGACAGCTCGTCCTTGATGTTGATGGTGGCGTAATTGGCGAGATAGAGGCTGTCGTAGCGTCCGTCGGGCGAGGCGAGCGTGACGAATTGCAGGATCGCCGTCGATTTCTTCTGCACCACGACGCCCTGCGATTGCACCGCCTGCGGCAGCGAGGCGACCGCCGCCTGCACCCGGTTCTGCACCAGCACCTGCGCGAAGTTGAGATCGACGCCGATCTTGAAGGTCACGGTGAGCGAATAGGAGCCGTCGTCGGCGGCGTAGGACTGCATGTAGATCATGCCCTCGACGCCGTTGACCTGCTGCTCGATCGGCAAGGCCACGGTGTCGATGACGGTGCGGGCGCTGGCGCCGGGATAGCGGGTCGTCACCTGCACGGTCGGCGGCACCACGTTGGGGTATTGCGCAACCGGCAGGCCGAAGACGGCGACGGCGCCGATGACGACGATCAGAATGGCGATGACGTTGGCGAGGACCGGCCGCTCGATGAAGAATTTGGAGAGCAAGGCCGCGCCCTCACTTCGCGGCCGCCGCCGTGTGCGGATCGACCTTCTGGCCGGGCACCGCGCGCAGCAGCCCTTCGACGATGACGCGGTCGCCGGCGGCGAGCCCCTTGGTGATGACGCGATCCGTGCCCTCGAGCGGCCCGATTTCGACCTTGCGCTGCTCGACCACGTCGTCCTTGCCGACGACCAGGAGATAGCGGCCGCCCTGATCGGTGCCGAGCGCCGTTTCCGGCACCAGCAGCGCGTTCTCCAGCGTGCCGCCGATCGGCACCCGCACGCGCACGAAATTGCCGGGCAGCAGCGCGCGGTCGGCGTTCTCCAGGACGCCGCGCGCGGCCAGCGTTCCGGTCGATTGATCGACCTGGGGCGCGGCGTAGTCGAGCATGCCCTTGTGCGGATAGCCCTCCTCGGTCTGCAGGCCGACCTCGACCGGCACCTTCTTGAGGTCCTGCGGCGTCAAACCGCGCTGGCGCATGGTCTCGCGGATGCGGATGACGTCCTGCTCGCTGACGTTGAAATTGACGTAGATCGGCTGCAGCTGAACGATGGTCGCCAGCACCGTCGGCGACGACGTGGCCCCGACATATTCGCCGACCGAGACCGTGCGCGCGGTGACGATGCCGTCGAACGGCGCCGTCACGCTGGAATAGCCGTAGTTCATGTCGGCGAGTCGGGTGTTGATCTGCGCCTGGGTCAGGTTGGCGTGCGCGGTGTCGCGCGCCGCAACCGAGCTGTCGAGCACGGATTTCGAGACGGCGTTGGTCTTGGCGAGCGTCGACTGCCGCTCGAAATCGAGGTCGGTCTGGGTGACGGTGGCCTGCGCGCTTTGCTCGGCGGCCTTGGACTGGTCGAGCTTGAGCTTGTAGGTCTCCGGCTCGATGGTGAACAGCACGGCGCCCTTCTTTACCGCGTCGCCGTCCTTGTAGTTGATGCTCTCGACGAAGCCGGCGACGCGCGCCACCAGATTGGCGCTGTTGACCGCGGCGGCATTGCCGGTGGCTTCCAGATAGACGGTGACGTTGCGCTCGAGGGGCGCGGCCACCGTCACCTTCGGCGGCGGCGGCGGCACATAGGCATTGCGGCTGTCGCAGGCTGCGAGCGTCGCCGCGGCGGCGACGAGGCAGCCGACGGAGACGTGGCTTCTGATCGCCGGTGCAACGCCCATTGCTTCCCCCCGGGGGCGGCCAAGCTTCCGATATTGGCGCGGCTTTGCAAAGAGGCGAAAAGCGAAGCGGCGCCCGGGGGCGCCGCCGCTGTCATGATCGGCTGCTACGCGCGCTTATGAGCTGGCGTTGAGCACGGTGACGGCGCGCCGGTTCTGCGACCAGCAGGAGATGTCGTCGCACAGCGCCACCGGCCGCTCCTTGCCGTAGGAGATGGTGCGCATGCGGTTGGCGGCGACGCCGCGCGAAATCAGGTAGTCGCGCACCGCCTGGGCGCGGCGCGCCCCGAGCGCGATATTGTATTCGCGCGTGCCGCGCTCGTCGGCATGGCCTTCGACGGTGAACTGGCTGTACTGGGTGTAGTTGTTGAGCCACTGCGCCTGCTTGTCGAGCGTGGCGCGCGACTGCGGGGTCAGTTCGGACGAATCGGTTTCGAAGAACACGCGGTCGCCGACATTGACGACGAAGTCCTGCTGGCTGCCGGGCGTCGCCGCGGCGTTGCCCTGCGCATCGTTGGCGTTCTGGGCGCAGGCCGAAATCGTCAGCGCCGCCGCCAGCAGCGCCGCAAAGCGGACGCCGCGGATGATCTGCTTCACATCGAACATTCCGGTGCCTCCATTCACTCGCACACAGACCGGAGCTTGTCGTTTGGTCTAGCAGCACGCGGGTTAATCGAACGTTCCATCAACCTTGATGGAACCTTGCCCGGCGCCGTCAAATGCCACTCACCGGCGTAATCCTTCGCTGATGGTTAAGAGGCGGTGAAAATACGGCGCTTGTTAGGACAACAGCGGCGACCAGGCCGGGTCCGAGGCGTAGCTGGGCGTCGGCTCCTTGAGCTCGTTACGGCCCGTGATGTCGATGGTGTAGAGGTTGGGGCCGACGCCGGGATCGCGGAAGAACATCAGCACGCGGCCGTTGGGCGCGAAGGTCGGGCCCTCGTTGTGGAAGCCCTGCGTCAGGATGCGCTCGCCCGAGCCGTCGGGCTTGAGAATGCCGATCGAGAACTGCCCGCGCGCCTGGCCGGTGAAGGCGATGTAGTCGCCGCGCGGCGACCACACCGGCGTCGAGTGCTGGCCCTCGCCGAACGAGATGCGCTGCGCCGCTCCGCCGTTCGCCGGCATCACATAGATCTGCTGGGTGCCGCCGCGGTCGCTCTCGAAGCAGATGTAGCGGCCGTCGGGCGAATAGCACGGCGCGGTATCGATTGCCGGCGTGTCGGTGAGCCGCGTGGTCTGCTTGGAGCGCAGATCCATGACGAACAGGTTGGCGTTGCCGCCCTGCTGCAGGCTCATGATGACGCGCTGGCCGTCGGGCGAGAACCGCGGCGCAAAGGTCATGCCGGGGAAATTGCCGACCACTTCGCGCTGGCCGGTTTCGATGTTGAGCAGGTAGACGCGCGGCTGGCCCTGCCCGTAGGACATGTAGGTGATTTCCTGCGTCGTCGGATTGAAGCGCGGCGTCAGCACCAGCTCGTCGCCGCGCGTCAGATAGCGCACGCCGTAGCCGTCCTGGTCCATGATGGCGAGGCGCTTGACGCGGCGGTCCTTCGGGCCGGTCTCGTCGATGAAGACGATGCGGCTGTCGAAATAGCCCTTCTCGCCGGTGAGCGTCTCGTAGATGGCGTCCGAGATGATGTGGGCGATGCGCCGCCAGTTATCCGGCGTGGTGAAGTACTGCTTGCCGTCGAGCTGCTGGCCGGCGAACACGTCCCACAGCCGGAACTCGGCCTTGAGCCGGCCGTCGCCCTGGCGCGTGATGCGGCCGGTGACCAGAGCCTGGGCGTTGATGGTGCGCCAATCGGCAAAGCGCGGCACGCGGTCGGTCGAGGTGATGCGCTCGATGAAGGCCTGCGGATTGATCGGCACGAACAGGCCGCTGCGCTGCAGATTGTTGGTGATGACGTCGCTGACGCCGCGCGGCGTCTCGCCCTCGCCCTGCCCGCCGGAGATGAACTCGGTGACGGCGATCGGCATCGGCTGCACGTTGCCCTGCGTGATGTCGAGGCGCACGACCGCGGCGGCGCGGCGGGCGCCGAGCGCGGCGAGCGCGCCGGCGCCGATGAGCAGGCGCCTGCGGTCGATGCGCGGCGGGCTCGGCGGATTGGGCTCCATGGAGGTTCGCTTCATTGTCGTCATCAGCCGCCGCTGAACATTTCGCGCGGGTCGAAGGTCACTTCGATGTCCTTCCACACCTCGTAATGCTCCGGCTTGAGCATGTCGAAGGGTTGGCCCTGCATCACCGCGCGCAAGGCGCTGGCCGCCGCCGCCTCATAGACCGCGTCGTGGCCGTGGCTGAGCAGGATCGGCGGCCCGGTCAGCGTGCGGTTGCGCGTGAGCTGAATGCGGACGCGGATGACGTAGTCCTCGGGGTTCTTGATGCCGACCGGCGGGTTCCAGAGCCCCATCAGGCGGCTGCGCAGGGCGTCAAGCTCGGACTGCGACAGCTGGTTGGCGGTGCCGAGCGCGGTGCCGAATGTCGGCGACTGCGGGTTCTCGCCGGCGATCGACTGACGCTGCGGCGCGCGCTGGTCGAGCAGCGCCGCGATCTTGTCGGGCTCGAACTTCGGCTGCTTGGGCTGCGGCGGCTTCTTCGGCGGCAGCGGCTTCGGCTCGTCCTTGGCCACCTGCTTCTCGGCCTTGTCGATTTTCTCGGCGATCGGATCGGGCTTGGGCTGGGCCTGTTCGGCCTGCTTCTGCTGCGTCGGCTTGATCTCCGGCTTCTTCTCGACGACCGGGGCCTTGAAGTCCTCGATCTTGGGCTGCGGCTCGTCCTTCTTCTCGGCGAGCGGCTTGGGCTTGTCGACCGGCTTGGGCGCATCCTTGACGCCCTTGGTGAGCTCGGAGAAATCCTTGTCGCTGATGATGTCGACCGGCAGCGAGTCGACCGGCGTCGCCTCGAGCTTCTTGCCGCCGAACGAGATCAGCGCCCACAGCAGCACCGCTGCGTGGAGCCCGGCCGAAATCGCTGACGCCGTCCGCATCCTCACTGTTTCGAGCCCTGCTCGAATTCGGTGACCAAGGCCACCCGATGAAACCCCGCCGACGACAGCCGGCCCATGATCTTCATCATGGCGCCGTAGCTGACCGTCTTGTCGCCGCGCACGTAGATCCGTGCTTCGGTGCCGCCGCGCGCGGTCGCGATCGCCTGCAGCTTGGGCAGCAGGTCGTCGAGCGCGACCTCCGAATTTTGCAGATAGACGAGGCCTTTGTCATTCACCGAAATGGTGAGCGGCTCCTTGTCCTGCTCCAGACTCTTGGCCTGGGACTGCGGCAGGTCGATGGGCACCCCGACGGTGAGCAGCGGCGCCGACACCATGAAGATGATGAGCAGCACCAGCATCACGTCGACCATGGGCGTGACGTTGATTTCGCTCATCACCGAGCGGCGGCGGTGCTTGCGCTTGCCGATGACCGGCGTGCCGGCGTTGATGGCCATTGATCACCCACGCTCGTCGATCTGCCGCGACAGAATGGCGGCAAATTCGTCGGCGAACCCCTCCAGGCGCTGGGCCTGCTTGTTCACCTCGGACGCAAACTTGTTGTAGAAAATGGTCGCCGGTATGGCGGCGACAAGGCCTATGGCGGTGGCAAACAGCGCCTCCGCGATACCCGGGGCGACCACCGCCAGGGACGTGTTTTTCGAGGCCGCAATCGACTGAAAGCTGGTCATAATGCCCCAAACCGTGCCGAACAGGCCGATAAAGGGGCCGGCCGAGCCGACCGTCGCCAGCACCAGAAGCCGCTTTTCCAGCCGCTCCACCTCCCGCGCGATGGTCACTTCCATGACCTTCTCGATGCGCATCTGCAGGCCGGCAAAGGACCGCGGGTTGCCCTCGAAGCTGCGCTTCCATTCCCGCATGGCGGCGACAAACAGCGCCGCCATGGAGTGTGCGGGCCGCGCCGACAGGGTGCGGTACAGCTCCTCCAGCGACTGCCCGGACCAGAAGGCCTGCTCGAAAGCGTCCATGCCGCGGCGGGCGCGGGCAAAGAGCACGGTTTTGTCGATGACGATGGCCCAGACCCACACCGAGGCGATCAGCAGGCCGACCATGACCGTCTTGACGATCCAATGGGCGTGCCAGAACAGCGTGAACAGCGACAGGTCGGACGAGGTCAGCGGGAGCACCGACTGTGCCACATCACCAGGATTCATGGGCACGCCCTTTCCGCTGTCCGGTCCGTCGGTTAAGTCCGGCGCGGCGCAATCTTGGAAACGCTCGAGCGCGCCGGTAATAGCCGCGCACGCGCTCAGCCGAAAAACGAATATCTCGCGAAAACAGAGGTCCCGCCACCGGCAGAGCCCACGAAATCCCCGCGAAACTTGGCCAAACTAGGGCGCGGAACGCTCCAACCGCGGCCTAACCAGCCTGATTGTAGTTAAAAAATGGTTAGCGGCCGCTGCCTCGGCGCCTTGGCCGGGAGCGGCTTGCGAGCGGCAGCCGGCCGAACAGCGTGGGGCCATTGGGTTCGGCGCCTTCGATGGTGAGCAGCTTGAGCTTGGTGACCACCCCGCCCGAGGCCGAGAAGCCGCCGGTCTTGCCGCCGGCAGCCAGCACACGGTGGCAGGGCATGATGATCGGCGTCGGGTTCTCGCCCATGGCCTGGCCGACGGCGCGGGCGAGCAGCTTGTCGCCGAGCCGCTCGGCGATCTCGCCATAGGTCATGGTCGCGCCGGGCGGAATTTTGCGCGCGATGGCATAGACCCGCCGGTTGAACTCGGTTTGTCCGTCATCGTCGATCGCGATGTCAGTCAGGTCGCGTTTGTCGCCGGCAAGCAGCGCAACGATGCCGTCGATGGCGCGCCGCACCTGCGGCGGCGGCGCAGCCTCGGTGGCCGCCGGATGGCGGCGCTGCACGCGGGCGCGCGTTGCGGCGGCATCTTGTTCAGGCAGCTGCACGCCGCGGATGCCGCGTGCGGTCCAGACGATGCCGCAGGCGCCGAGCGCGGTGTCGAAGATGGCGAAGTGCTGGGCCGTCATGGGCCCGATATTAGGCCGGCGGCGACGAACCGCCACCCGCTTTCTGGTCCGCCGCCATCGCAACGCGCAGCGGCTTGGGGATCGGCCGCGCCCGGCCGCCGGAGACGAAGGCGACCTGGACATGCGCCTCGACGATCAGGTCATGGCCGCGCATCACCTTCTGGTGCAGCATCACGGAAGCGCCCTTCACCTCCTCCGGCGTGGTGACGATGTCGAGCACGTCGTCCATGTGCGCCGGCTTGTTGAAATGGATGTCCATGTGGCGCACCACGAAGGAGAAGCCCGGCGCTTCGGCCGCGGCCTGCTCGAACAGCGCGCGGTGGTCGGCGCCGATCAGGCGCAGATAATTGGTGCGGCCGCGCTCCATGAAGCGCAGGTAGCTGGCGTGATAGACGATGCCGGAAAAATCCGTGTCCTCGTAATAGACGCGCACCTGCTGGTGGTGGCGGCCGCTGCGGATTTCGCCGTCGAGCGCGCTCATCGCCATGGCACCCTCCCGCCCATCGCCTCTTCCCAATGCTGGCCGTCGAATGTCTTGACCGACAGCGCCGCGAGATCGATGCCGTCGATGCAGCGCACATTGACGTCGATCTTGTCGGGATCGGAGCGCGGCACATAGAAAGCGTGGATGCCGCAGGTCTTGCAGAAGGTGTGCTTGGCGACGCCCGTGTTGAACGTGTAGGTCGCGAGATTGTCCTTGCCGCTCAGCAACTCGAACTGCTCCGGCGGCACGATCAGATGCAGGAAGCCCTTCTTGCTGCACACCGAACAATTGCAATAGGTGACACGGGTCAGATCGGCGGTCACCTTGAAGCGCACGCGCCCGCAATGGCAGCCGCCTTGCATCGATTTCATTTTACGACGGTGGTCAGCCCGCTCGCGCCATAGGCGCAGAGGGTTTTGGTATGTCCTGTTTCCACTCCTTCGCGGCAGCGATCCAGGAAGCGATCGCTTCTTGCACGTTCTTTAAGGCCTCTTCCGGCGTCTCGCCGTCGGACATGCAGCCTGGAAGGTCGGGCACAATGGCGAGATAGCCTCCGCCATCGGCGTCGGCCAACCGCTCGATGCGCACGGCATATTCGAGTTTCATCAGACCTCTCCGTGGGCCTCAATATAACGCACAAGCCTGCGGATGTAGACCGGCTTTATCGGACGCCGCGCCGGGATCGTTAAGATTTCCCGCGCCACCGGGTGTTTAGCATGGCAATGGGACGTGCCTTTGCCCGGCCGGAACAATAATCCGTATTCGCGGCAAACCGCCTCGACATCCCGAATTTGCCAATCGCCGGCCGGATTACGACGCCTCCGTTCCAGCAGATCGGACGGCATTACTCGTCGGCCTCGCTTCCAAACAAACCGAACTGCGCCGGATCGCGCTGTGGCACGGCCAAGCCGAGATGCCTGAAGGCGGCGTCGGTCAGCAGCCGGCCGCGCGGCGTGCGCTGGATGAAGCCTTTCTGGATCAAAAACGGCTCGATGATGTCCTCGATGGCGTCGCGCGGCTCCGACAAAGCGGCGGCCAGCGTATCGACGCCGACCGGGCCGCCGCCGTAATTCTCGGCGATGGTCGAGAGATAGCGCCGGTCCATGGCGTCGAGACCGGCGGCGTCGACCTCAAGTTCCGACAGCGCGCGGTCGGCGGCCTTGCGGTCGATCGACTTTGCGCCTTCGACATGGGCGAAGTCGCGCACGCGCCGCAGCAGGCGGCCGGCGATGCGCGGCGTGCCGCGCGCGCGCCGCGCGATCTCGTTGGCGCCGTCGGCGGTCATGGCGAGCTTGAGCACGCGGGCGCCGCGGTTGACGATCTCTTCGAGCTCCTGTTCGGAATAGAAGTTGAGCCGCACCGGAATGCCGAAGCGGTCGCGCAAGGGATTGGTCAGCAGACCCGCGCGGGTGGTGGCGCCGATCAGCGTGAAGGGCGAAAGGTCGATCTTGACCGAGCGCGCCGCCGGGCCCTCGCCGATGATGAGGTCGAGCTGGAAGTCCTCCATCGCCGGATAGAGGATTTCCTCGACCGCCGGATTGAGCCGGTGGATCTCGTCGATGAACAAAACGTCGCGCGGCTCGAGATTGGTGAGCAGCGCGGCAAGATCGCCCGCCTTGGCGATCACCGGGCCGGAGGTGGCGCGGAAGTTGACCCCCAATTCGCGCGCGACGATCTGCGCGAGCGTCGTCTTGCCCAAGCCCGGGGGGCCTACGAACAGCACGTGGTCGAGCGCTTCTTTCCTGGCGCGCGCCGCCTCGATGAAGACGCGCAGGTTGGCGCGCGCCTTCTCCTGGCCGATGAATTCGGTGAGGCGCTGTGGCCGCAGACTGGCATCGACGTCGTCGTCGCGCTTGTCGGCGGCCACAAGACGGCGCGGCGTCGTGGTCATGCGCGGGCTCGCAGCATTCGTCCCCTCCCCCCTTGAGGGGGAGGGACAGGAAGGGGGGTAAGCGGCGCGCACTCGGCATGCAAGTTACCCCCCTCCCCAACCCTCCCCCGCGAGAGGGGAGGGAGCGGGACTGTGCGTGTCGCACCTTGGGAGCACCTACTCACTTCGCCAGCTCCTTGAGCCCCTGCCGGATCAGCGTCGCCGTATCGGCGCCCTCGCCGGCATTGCGCGCCGCGGCGGCAATCGCCGCGGTCGCCTGCGGCTGGCCGTAGCCGAGATTGACCAGCGCCGAGACCGCATCCATCACCGGCCGCGGCGCGCGCTTCTCATCGACGCTGCCTGCCAGATGCACCACCGCGGGATCGATATTGGCAAACGCCGGCACCTTGTCCTTGAGCTCGGTGACGATGCGCTCGGCGACCTTCGGCCCGACGCCGGGCGAACGCGACACCGCGGCCTTGTCGCGCATGGCCACCGCATCGGCGAGCTCGGAGACCTTGAGCGTGCCGAGCACCGACAGCGCCACCTTGGCGCCGACGCCCTGCACCGTCTGCAACAGGCGGAACCATTCGCGCTCGACATCGCTCAAAAAGCCGAACAGCTTGATCTGGTCCTCGCGCACATAAGTTTCGATCGACAACGTGGCAGGCTCGCCTTTGGCCGGCAGCGCCTGCAACGTGCGGGCCGAGCAATGCACCTGATAGCCGACGCCGTTGACGTCGAGGATGACGTAATCCTCGCCGTAGGAGTCGATGATGCCTTTCAACTTTCCAATCATCGGCAGCGTCCCCGCCGTCGTCCCCTCCCCCCTTGCGGGGGAGGGACAGGGAGGGGGGTAAATCGCAGGCACGGAGTTTGGGACTTACCCCCCTCCCCAACCCTCCCCCTCAAGGGGGGAGGGAGTGCGCCCTGCGTGTTGCAAGTCATGACGCCGCCACCTTCAGCATCACGCTCGCGCGATGGTGCGCATGGCAGACCGCGATGGCCAGCGCATCGGCGGCGTCCTCGCTCGGCGGATCGGCCTTCGGCAGCAGCACGCCGATCATCATGCGGATCTGCGCCTTCTCGCCGTGGCCGGCGCCGACCACGGTCTTCTTCACAACGTTGGGCGCGTATTCGGCGACGCTCAAGCCGGCCCGCGCCGGCACCAGCATGGCGATGCCGCGCGCCTGGCCGAGCGCCAGCGTCGCCGCCGCATTGGCATTAACGAAGGTCTGCTCGACTGCCGCCTCGTGCGGCGAATAGCGCTCGATCACCGCCGCCAGACCGTCGTGGATCGCAAGCAGCCGCTCGCTCAACGGCGCCTTGTCGCCGGTGGCCACCGAACCGCAGGCGATGTGGATCAACCGGTTGCCCGCGGCCTCGATCAGCCCCCAGCCGGTGCGGCGGAGGCCCGGGTCGATGCCGAGAATGCGAATCGCTTGGCCGGCCATGACGTCGTTGATAACCCCGCCGCCTGCCGGGGCATAGGGCGACGGCCGGCCGCCTCCCCAGCCGATCCCCCGCGGTTATTCCGCCCATTCCAATTTGTCACGATGGACAGGGCGCTGCCGGCCGGTAAGTTTGCGCCATGCCGGGGTCTTCCAAAGCGCGCCGCCATCGGCGGGCCGTCATCATTGGCGGCTCGATGTCGGGGCTGTTCACCGCCGCCTTCCTGCGCCAGATCGGCTGGGAGGTCGACGTCTACGAGCGCTCCCGGGTCGAGCTGGTCGGCCGCGGTGCCGGCATCACCGGCCATCCCGAGCTGCTCGACGCGCTGACCGCGAGCGGCGCCGGCACCGAGCGGCTCGGCATCGAGGTGCCCAAGCGCGTCGCCCTCGACCGCGACGGCCGCATCAAGGACGAGCGGCCGTTGCGGCAGATCCTCACCTCCTGGGACCGCCTGCAACGGCTGCTGCGCGCCACCATCGACCCGGCGCACTACCATCTCGGCCGCAATTTCGAGCGCGTCGAGCAGGACGAGCGCGGCGTGCGCGTCATGTTCGCCGACGGCGGCGTGGAGGAGGCCGACATCCTGGTCGGCGGCGACGGCATCCGCTCCAGCGTGCGCGGTCAGATGGCGCCGGAGGTGCAGCCGGTCTATGCCGGCTATTACATCTGGCGCGGCGCGCCCAACGAAGCCGATCTGTCGCCGGAGACGCTGCGCACCATCTATCCGCTGTTCACGTTCTACCTGCCGAAGCACCAGCAGATCATCACCTACCCGATCGCCGGCTTCGACGACGACCTCACGCCCGGCCGGCGGCGCTTCAATTTCATCTGGTATCGCGTCGCCGACGCGGCGCGGTTGCGTGAGATGAACGTCGACGACAACGGCGTGCAGCACGAGTACTCGGTGCCGCCGCCGCTGATCCGCAAGGACCTCATCGCGGACATGCACAAGGACGCGCGCGACCTGCTGCCGCCGACGCTGCTCGATGCGCTGATGGCGATCCGGCAGCCTTTCATCACGCCGATCTACGACTTTACCGCGCCGCAGATCGTGTTCGGCCGCGTCGCCATGGTCGGCGACGCCGCCGCCAATGCGCGCCCGCACATGGGTTTCGGCATGGCGAAAGCCGCCACCGACGCGCAGGCGCTGGCCAAGCATCTCGACGCGCACGGTGACATCGACGCGGCGCTCAAGGCCTACAATGCCGAGCGCCAGCCGATCGGCAACCAAATCGTGCTGCACGGCCGCAAGCTCGGCTGCCATCTCGGCGTCAATCTCAAGACCGAGGAAGACCGCCGCATGCACGATCTGTTACAAGACGACGGCGCCATGCTTGACTGGATCGCCGTGCCGCATTTTCTGGATGCGTATAAATGACCTCTCGCCGTCATCCTGAGGTGCGAGCGCAGCGAGCCTCGAAGGATGACCGGCCTCGGCCGTCGCCCTTCGAGGGCCGCGCGACGCGCGGCCGCCTCAGGGTGACAGAGCAAAGTATGAGTTTGCAGCCATGACCGATCTGCCCAAACCCGATTACGCCCGCAACATGCGCGTGGTGGGCTACACCGACCAGGGCGGCCGGCCCGATGCCGTGCAGGTGATGGTGCACAAGGGCTACGCCTATGTCGGGCACATGTTCTCCAAGGGCTTTTCCGTCATCGACGTGCGCGACGCGAAAAATCCCCGCGCGGTGAATTATCTCGCGGCGCCGGCCAACACCTGGAACATCCATCTGCAGGTCGCGAACGACCTTTTGCTGGTGATCCACGCCAAGGACATGTTCGCCGCGGCCGAATTCGCCGACGAGCGCGCCTATTACAAGGGCGCACTGGGCAAGACCGTCGGCACCGCGGAAGCCAAACGCGCCCGCGACTGGTCGGCGGGGCTTGCCGTCTACGACGTGTCGAAGCCGGAGGCGCCGCGCCGCATCGGCTTCATGGCGGTCGAAGGCGGCGGCATCCACCGGGTCTGGTACACCGGCGGGCGATGGGCCTACGCCTCGGTGCTGCTCGACGGCTTCACCGACTACATCTTCATGACCATCGACATGACCGACCCGGCCAAGCCACGCGAGGTCGGACGCTGGTGGATCCCCGGCATGAACCTGGCCGCCGGCGAAAAGCCGTCCTGGGAGGCGACGCGCCGCTACGGCCTGCACCACGGCATCGTCGACGGCGACACCGCCTACTGCGCCTGGCGCGACGCCGGCATGGTGGTGCTCGACGTCGCCGACCGCGCCAGGCCGAAACTCATCGTGCACCGCAACTGGTCGCCGCCCTATGGCGGCGGCACGCATAACTGCCTGCCGCTGCCGGAGCGCGAGCTGCTCGTCGTGCTCGACGAGGCCGTGCTCGATCACCAGGAGGACGGGCTCAAGCTGATCTGGGTGTTCGACAACCGCGTCAAGTCGAACCCGGTCAGCATCGCGACCTTCCCGACGCCGGCGGAAGCCGACTACAAGGCCAAGGGCGCGCATTTTGGCCCGCACAATATCCACGAGAACCGGCCGGGCTCATTCGTTTCCTCGACGCTGATCTTCGCCACCTACCAGAACGCCGGCATCCGCGTCTTCGACATGTCGAATGCGTTCGAGCCCAAGGAGGTGGGCGCGCTGGTGCCGCCGCAGCCGGCAAGGCTCGCCGACACGCGGCCGAACCGCGCCCGCGTCATCCAGTCGGCCGACGTGTTCGTCGACGCGGCCGGGCTGATCTACGCCACCGACTACAATGCCGGGCTTTATATTCTGGAATACCAGGGCTAACCCGTCATGCCCGGCCTTGTGCCGGGCCATGACGATTGTTACGCGCTCATCTTCTGCACCAGCGCGTCGGACACCTCGAAATTGGCGTAGACGTTCTGCACGTCTTCCGAGTCGTCGAGCGCCTCGATCAGCTTGAGGATCTTCTCGCCGGCCTCGTCGTCCACCGCGACCGTGTTCTGCGGCTTCCACAGCAGCGCCGATTTGCGCGGCTCGCCGAATTTCGCCTCCAGCGCCTTGGCGACCTCGTTCAAGGTTTCCGGCGTGGTGAAGACCTGGTGGCCGTCGTCGTTGGAAACCACGTCCTCGGCGCCGGCCTCGATCGCCGCTTCCAGCATGGCGTCGGCGCTCGCCGCCTTGGCGTCGTATTCGACCACGCCGACATGGGAAAACATGAACGACACCGCGCCGGTCTCGGCGAGGTTGCCGCCGTTCTTGGTGAAGATGGCGCGCACTTCGCCGGCGGTGCGGTTGCGGTTGTCGGTCAAGGCCTCGACGATCACGGCAACGCCGCCCGGCGCGTAGCCCTCGTAGCGGATGGCGTCGTAGTTCTCGGTGTCGCCGCCGACCGCCTTCTTGATGGCGCGCTCGATATTGTCCTTCGGCATGTTCTCGGCGCGGGCGGCAAGGACGGCGGCGCGCAGCCGCGGATTGTGCGCCGGGTCCGGCAGGCCGAGCTTGGCCGATACCGTGATTTCGCGGGCGAGCTTGGAGAACAGCTTGGAGCGCACCTTATCGGCGCGCCCCTTCTTGTGCATGATGTTCTTGAATTGGGAATGGCCGGCCATGAGGAGCACTACGCTTGATCGGGCGGCTATATAGGCTGGCCTGATGGAAAAATAAACTGCGTCCAGCCTAATCCGTTCATTCCCGCGTAAGCGGGAATCCAGAGCAAGAAAACGGCGAGTCAGAATTTGCCGCCCTGGGTCCCCGCTTTCGCGGGGACGAACGGGATTAGAGGGTGGCCACCACGACATTGCGCAAGGTCGCCTCGATGCGTTCGCGCAGGGCGGCGACATTGCGGTGGACGGCGGCCTTGTAGCGGGCGACCGCCTCGCGGTCGACCAGGAAGAAGTCGCGCTCCGGATAGCTGCGGCCGAAAATGTCGATCAGCATGCTGCGGAACGTGCCGGAGGCGATGCCCGGCGCGTCCGGCGACGGCTCGTCGGCATAGGCCGCCATTTCGGCGGCTGTGAGCGCGCACAGCAGCGCGTGCGGCCGCGTCGCGAACACCGCCTTGTGGCGCTGGATGGCGGCGATGGCACGGCCGGCAGGCTCGCCGTCGAGTTCCTCCCCCACCCGCAGCTGGTCGGCGTCGCTCGAGGTGGCGAGCGGAAACGCCTCGATCAGCCAGTCGCCCAGATGCCGGACGTTCTTGCGGCCGCGGCCGTACATCAGGATGTCGTCCTGGTGACGCGCGAACCAGCAGTCGAGCCGGCCGATCAGCCGCTCGATGCCGGCGCGCGGCATCAGTTCGCGGTATTGCGTGCCGAACAGGCCGATCGAGGCCCTGCCGCGCGCCAGCAGATCCATGAGCCCGTCGCCGACCGCCGCCGGCGGCAGGCTGCCGCCGTCGCCGACCACCACCAGGTCGTAGCGGTCGCGCGCCTCGTCGAGCGTGCGGAAATTCAGATAATGGATGTCGGCCTCGCCCGGCAGCAGCGCGTTGAGCATGTGGCGCGCCAAGCGCCCGCCGAAGCCCGAACCGCCGGCAACCACCGCCACGCTGCAGGCCCGCACCGGGGCAAGCTTTTCGGCGGGCGTCAGCCGCATCAGGAGCTGCACGCTGTCGAGCGGCGCGGTGCATTCGATGCGGAAGCCATAGCGGTCGAACAGGGTGACGAGGTCGAAGAACGAGAAACCGTTGACCCAGCCGAGCGCGGCGCGGTCGCACTTGCCGGTCAAGTCGGTCGCGCAGTAGCTGACGATGACGTCGCGCCTGGCGAAACGCAGATGGGTGAACAGGCTTTCGACGTCGACGATGTGCTCGAGCACGCCGAGCATGACGATGACGTCGGCCTCGCGCGCGGCTTCCGCCGGGAATTCGCCGGCGTTGAGATCGCAGGTCAGCGTATCCGGCTCGCGCGCGATGAGGTCGCAGCCCTGATAGCGGCAGCCGTTCGGCAGGAAGCGCCGCAGGGCCATGCGGCCGCAATTGAGTTCGAGCACGCGCGCGCCGGCAGGGATGAACTGCGCGGCGAATTGCGCGCGCTCGTCATGCGCCGGCTCCAGCGCGGCCGGCGCCGGCCAACGCGCAAGATCGGGGGTGGGCGTGAGGGCGAGGTTGCTTTCGACGTGAAGCGCCATTTCCACCGTGCTGCTGTCGGGAGGCCGGACGCGGCACGGGCCGGCGAATCAACTGTCTCTACCGAATCATCGCGGCGAGTCGTGGTCAACAATTCTATTGGTCATTCCGGGGCGGCCCGCAGGGCAAAGCCCGGGATGACCATTAGTTCCAGAACGCCGGACGCGCTTCCTCCAGCATGCCGCCGATGCGCACCGCGCCGACTTTGCTGGCGAGGCCGCTGGTGTCGTCGGTCTCGACCGCCAGGCCGCAGAGCGTGGCGGCGCCGGTCGCCGGCTCGAATTTGCCGGCCGGAATTTTGCGCAGGAAGCGGTTGAGCGGCTCGTCCTTGGCCATGCCGATGACGCTGTCGAAATCGCCGGTCATGCCGACGTCGGAGACGAAGGCGGTGCCGCGCGGCAGGATGCGGTGATCGGCGGTCGGGGCATGGGTATGGGTGCCGACCACGAGGCTCGCCCGGCCGTCGCAGAAATAGCCCATGGCCTGCTTCTCGCTGGTCGCCTCGCAATGCATGTCGAGCACGATGGCGTCGGCGCCCTTGCCGAGCGCGCAGGCGGCAAGTTCGCGGTCGACCACGGCGAAGGGATCGTCGAGCGCGTCCATGAAGATGCGGCCCATGGCGTTGATGACGAGGGCGCGCTTGCCGGTCTTGGTGTCGATCATGGCGGCGCCGCGGCCGGGCGTGCCGGCCGGGTAATTGGCCGGACGGATGAGGCGCGGCGCGCGCTCGATGAAGACCAGCGCCTCGCGCTGGTCCCAGGCGTGGTTGCCGAGCGTGATGGCGTCGGCGCCGGCCTCGACCAACTCGTTGTAGATCGCTTCGGTGATGCCGAAGCCGCCGGCGGCGTTCTCGCCATTGACGACGACCAGATCGAGCGTCCAGTCGCTGATGAGGCCGGGCAGGCGGTCGAGCACGATGGTGCGCCCCGAACGCCCGACAACGTCGCCGATGAAGAGGATGCGCATGCGCTTAGGTCCGACGGGGACGAATAAATTGGCGGCGATCTCGGCGCGCTCTCCTCCCCCTTGCGGGGAGGGGCTGGGGGTCAGCGTCGGGCGCAAACACGCGCCACCCCCCTCCCCAACCCTCCGCCACAAGGGGGGAGGGAGCCCGTTGTGCTCGTTGCATCTCTACCGTCCAGCACATCGACGTCAGCTTGAAGCCTCGCGCAAATCGATCACCTCGCGCTCCGTTAGCACGAGATCGAGCCGCTCGTCGCGGTCGGTGGCGGGGACGCGCGGAATTTCCTGGGCGGCGAAGGCGATGCCGACGGCAACGATCTGTTTCCTGGCGCGCAGGGCGCGGATGGTCATGTCGTAATAGCCGGCGCCATAGCCGATGCGGTGGCCGGCGCGGTCGAAACAGGCGAGCGGCACGATCAGGATGTCGGGCGCAACTTCCGGCGCTTGCGGCTTCGGCTCGCGGATGCCCCATTGGCCGCGCGCGAATTCGTCGCCGAAGGCATAGGCGCGCATGATCAGCGGTAGCCCGCGCCCCTGGATCGCCGGCAGCGCGAGCTTGGCGCCGGCGTCGGCCAGCCGTCGCATGAGCGGCAGCGGGTTGATCTCGCTCTTCAGCGGCATGAAGCCGGAGACGATCGTGCCGGCAATCGGCAGCGGAAAGGCACGCGCCGCGATCGTCTCGGCGGCCGCCGCGCGCATCTCCGCCGGCAAGGCGTCGCGCCGGGCGAGCGCCTTGTTACGGAGTTCGGCTTTTTGTTCGGATATTGTGGCGTCAGGAGGCATGGCCATTTTTACAGTCATTCCGGGGCGCCGCGAAGCGGCGAACCCGGAATCCAGGGGCCATTCATGCCGCGGCACTTTGCTCTGGATTCCGGGCTCGCGTGCTGCGCACACGCCCCGGAACGACGGAGTAAGAGAATTAAGTGCGGAGCCGCAGAGGCCGTCGGGACATCGATCCCGGGTTCCCTACGAAAGTAGGTGGGCGCCATATGTCCGAGCCCACGAGCCCGGTCAGGGACAGCTCCCTTAAGGATCGATAAGGCCCCGGGGATTTGGTCACCTAACGCGCCCCGCAGCCCCGCAGGGCCAATGTAGTGGTTATGGCGGGCAAGCGCCACTTGCTTCCCTCTCCCCGCGTGCGGGGAGAGGTGAAATCACCCCAGCGGCACGCCGTTGCCGACCGTCGCATTGAGCTTCCGGGTGATGCCCTCGATGCGTTCGGCGGCGGAATTAAAGGCGTTGACCACCGCGGCGGCGGCAACCTGCGCGCGGTCGCTGGCGACGACGCGGGCATCCTGCAAGGCGTCGACGTCTTCCTCGAGCCGGCGGATGCGGCGCAGCGCCTCGGACAGTTCGTCCGCCACCGTCAGCGCCGCCATCACGGTGAGCCGCGTGTCGCCGATCTCGCCGAATTTACCGCGCAGCTGGGCGATGCGCTGGTCCAGGTCCTTGGCCAGCGCCTGCAAATGATCCTCCTGCCCGTCCTCGCAGGCGAGACGGAACTGGCGGCCGGCGATGGTGGCGTTCACCTGGGCCATGGCACTCGATTCCTTATCCCTTCCGCTGCGACGTCATTCGTTGGCGTCGAGCACCGACTGGATCGAGGCGATGGCCGCGTCCAGCCGGCCCGCGATCTCGCGGTTGACGGTTTCGAGCCGCCGCGCCCGCGCCGTCTCGCCGTCGAGCGCGGCGGCAAGCCGCGTGCGGTCGACGCCGAGCGCGTGCACCTGCTCGCCGAGCGCCTGCTGGCCGCGGTCGGCCTCGCGGCGGCGCTCGACCGCGGCGTCCAGCGCATCGAGCGCCAGCGCCAGGCGTTTGACCGCTCCATCGACCGCGCTCTGATCGCTCATCGCCCCGCTCCACGTCGCTAAAAATCCTGCGGCGGCAGGCGTTTAGGCCAAGACTCTTACGTCTTGCGCGACGTAGCCGTCAACGCCGCGGGCAAGATATGCCCCGAAGTTTTCGGTATCTGTGCACGGGTCCGTGGTCACATTGACTCAAGGGCCTCACATGCTAATGAGCCGCGACAAACAGGCCTTTTCCATGAGTCCAAACGCTTCGTCGACGGCAGCCATGGCGACCTCGGGACGCCGCGGCGCGACGGAGAGTGTCGCTCACGAACGCATGGCCAACGCCATCCGCGCGCTGGCCATGGACGCGGTGGAACAGGCCAAATCCGGTCATCCCGGCATGCCGATGGGCATGGCGGATGTCGCGACCGTGTTGTTCTCGCGCTTCCTGAAATTCGATCCGGCCGATCCGGCCTGGCCCGACCGCGACCGCTTCGTGCTGTCGGCCGGCCACGGCTCGATGCTGCTCTACGCCCTGCTCTATCTCACCGGCTATCCCGCGGTGACGCTCGACCAGATCAAGCGCTTCCGCCAGCTCGGCTCGATCACGCCCGGCCATCCGGAATACGGCCACACGCCGGGCGTCGAGACCACCACCGGCCCGCTCGGCCAGGGACTGGCCACCGCGGTCGGCATGGCGATCGCCGAGAAGCATCTCGCCGCCGAGTTCGGCGACATCGTCAATCACAAGACCTACGTCATCGCCTCCGACGGCGACCTGATGGAAGGCATCAGCCAGGAAGCCATCGCGCTCGCCGGTCACTTGAAGCTCAACAAGCTGATCGTGCTGTTCGACGACAACGGCATCTCGATCGACGGGGCGCTGTCGCTTGCCGACTCGGTCGATCAGGTCAAACGTTTCGAGGCGGCCGGCTGGGCGGCCTCGCGCATCGACGGCCACGACGCCCAAGCGATTGCGTCAGCAATCGCAAATGCACAAAACTCCGATCGCCCCGTGCTGATCGCCTGCAAGACGCAGATCGGCTACGGCGCGCCGACCAAGGCCGGCAAGGCGTCGTCGCACGGCTCGCCGCTTGGGCCGGACGAGGTCAAGGGCGCCCGCAGCAATCTGGCCTGGGCGCACGAGCCGTTCCATGTGCCCGACGACGAGCTCGCCGCCTGGCGCGCCGCCGGCCAGCGCTCCAAGCAGGCGCACGCCGATTGGAAGAAGCGGCTCGCCGCGCTCGATGCCGCCAGGCGCGCCGAGTTCGAGCGCCGCATGCTTGGGCGTCTGCCGACGGCGCTCGGCGATGCGGTCAAGGCGCTCAAGCAGTCGCTCGCCGCCACGCCGAAGGACATCGCCACGCGCTCATCGTCCGAGTTCGCGCTCGAGAGCCTCATTCCCGCGGTCCCGGAGATGATCGGCGGCTCGGCCGATCTCACCGGCTCGAACAATACCCGCACCAAGTCGATGAAGGCGATCACGGCGTCGGACTTCTCCGGCCGCTTCATCCATTACGGCGTGCGCGAGCACGGCATGGCGGCGGCCATGAACGGCATGGCGCTGCACGGCGGCATCATCCCCTACTCCGGCACGTTCCTCGTCTTCTCCGACTACGCGCGGCCGTCGATCCGCCTTGCCGCGCTGATGGGAAAGCGCGTCATCCACGTCATGACGCACGACTCGATCGGGCTCGGCGAAGACGGACCGACGCACCAGCCGGTCGAGCATCTCGCCGCGCTGCGCGCCATCCCGAACATTCTGGTGTTCCGTCCTTGCGACGCGGTGGAAGTCGCCGAATGCTGGCAGCTCGCGCTCGAAGCCGAGAACCGCCCGAGCATCCTGGCGTTGACGCGCCAGAACCTGCCGCAGCTGCGCAACCGCTTTGACGCCGACAATATCTGCGCCCAGGGCGCCTATGAGATCGCCGGCCCCGACGGCGCCGCCGAGGTCTCGATCTTCGCCAGCGGCTCGGAGGTCGCGATCGCCGTCGATGCCGCGAGGCTCCTCGCCGCCGAGGGCGTCGCGGCACGGGTGGTCTCGGTGCCGTGCTTCGAGCTGTTCGCGGCGCAGCCCGAGCCCGCGCGCCGCGCCGTCATCGGCACCGCCAGGGTCAAGGTCGGCGTCGAAGCCGCCGTGCGGCAGGGCTGGGACGCCATCATCGGCGCGGACGGCATCTTCGTGGGGATGTCGAGCTTCGGCGCCAGCGCGCCCTACAAGGACCTCTACAAGCATTTCGGCATTACGCCGGAGAAGGTGGCGGACGCCGCATTGAAGAAATTAGGGAAGTCTTGAATATCCATCGGTGTCATCGCCAGCGCAGGCGGGCGATCCAGTAAACACCGACCTATATAACTGGCGCTGGGGGTACTGGATGCCCGCTTTGGCGGGCATGACAGCGGAGAGTAAAGCCGGGAGATCGACCAATGACAGTCCGCGTAGCCATTAACGGGTTCGGCCGCATCGGCCGCAACATCCTTCGCGCCATCGCCGAGTCGGGGCGCAAGGACATCGAGGTGGTCGCCGCCAACGACCTCGGGCCGGTCGAGACCAACGCGCACCTTTTGCGCTACGACAGCGTCCACGGCCGCTTCCCCGGCGAGGTCACCGTCAAGGGCGACACCATCAGCGTCGGCAACGGCGCCATCAAGATCACCGCCGAGCGCGATCCGTCGAAGCTGCCGTGGAAGGATCTCGGCGTCGACATCGCGCTCGAATGCACCGGCCTGTTCACGTCGAAGGACAAGGCCGCGGCGCACCTGACCGCCGGCGCCAAGCGCGTGCTGGTGTCGGCGCCGGCCGACGGCGTCGATGCCACCATTGTCTACGGCGTCAACCATGACACCCTGAGCAAGGAGCACAAGGTCGTCTCCAACGGCTCCTGCACCACCAACTGCCTCGCCCCGGTCGCCAAGGTGCTCAACGACACCGTCGGCATCGAGACCGGCTTCATGACGACGATCCACGCCTATACCGGCGACCAGCCGACGCTCGACACCATGCACAAGGACCTCTACCGCGCCCGCGCCGCGGCGCTGTCGATGATCCCGACCTCGACCGGCGCCGCCAAGGCGATCGGCCTCGTGCTGCCCGAGCTCAAGGGCAGGCTCGACGGCGTCGCCATTCGCGTGCCGACGCCGAACGTCTCCGTGGTCGATCTCAAGATCGTCGCCAGGAAGGCGACCACCAAGGACGAGATCAACGCCGCCTTCAAGCGCGCCGCCGAGCAGCAGCTCAAGGGCATCCTCGGCTACACCAACGATCCCAACGTCTCGATCGACTTCAACCACAATCCGCACTCGGCGACGTTCCACATGGACCAGACCAAGGTGATGAACGGCACGCTGGTGCGCGTCATGGCCTGGTACGACAACGAGTGGGGCTTCTCCAATCGCATGGCCGACACCGCCGTGGCGATGGGCAAGCTGCTGTAATTGTCAATCCGTCATCCCGAGCTGCGCGCCGTTTGGCGCGCCGCGAAGGATGACGGGCACCGGCGGTCATCCTTCGAGGCTCGCTTCGCTCGCACCTCAGGATGACGAGAGAGATCGATCCCATGCCGCAATTCCGCACCCTCGACACCGTCGACGTGAAGGGCAAGCGCGTGCTGCTGCGCCTCGATCTCAACGTGCCGGTCGAGAACGGGCTCGTCAGCGACGCCACCCGCATCGCGCGCGCCGCACCGACCGTCACCGAGCTCGCCGGCAAGGGCGGCAAAGTCATATTGCTCTCGCATTTCGGCCGGCCGAAGGGCCGCGACCCGAAGGCTTCGCTCAAGCCGGTCGCGGCGGAAGTCGCCCGCGTCATCAAGCGGCCAGTGGCCTTCGCCGACGACTGCATCGGCGAGGCCGCCGAGCGCGCCGTCGCCGCCATGAAGCCCGGCGACATCCTCTGCCTCGAGAACACCCGCTTCCATGCCGGCGAAGAAAAGAACGACCCTGCTTTCGTCGCCGCACTCGCCAGGCTCGGCGACATCTGGGTCAACGACGCCTTCTCCGCCGCGCACCGCGCCCATGCCTCGACCGAAGGCCTCGGTCATGTGCTGCCGGCCTATGCCGGGCGCGCCATGCAGGCCGAGCTCGACGCGCTCGGCCGCGCGCTCGAGCATCCGCAGCGGCCGGTCGCGGCAATCGTCGGCGGCGCCAAGATTTCCACCAAGCTCGATCTGCTCGGCAACCTCCTGAACAAGGTCGACGCGCTGATCATCGGCGGCGCCATGGCCAACACGTTTTTGCTCGCGCTCGATAAGCCGGTGGGGAAAAGCCTTGTCGAGCGCGACCTCGTCGACACCGCCAAAAAGATCATGGCCGAGGCCAAGGCCGCCAAGCGCGAGATCGTGCTGCCGACCGACGTCGTGGTGGCGCAGAAGTTCGAGGCCAATGCGCCCTCGCGCGTCGCCGACGTCGACAAAGTCGGCGCGCAGGACATGATCCTCGACATCGGCCCGCGCAGCATCGAATACGCCGTCTCGGTTCTGGCGCGTTGCAAAACCCTGGTGTGGAACGGGCCCTTCGGCGCCTTCGAGATGGAGCCGTTCGATACCGGCACCATCGAGGTCGCCGAGGCCGCCGCGGAACTGACCAAGGCCGGCAAGCTTGTCACGGTCGCCGGCGGCGGCGACACGGTGGCGGCGCTCAATGCCGCCGGCGTGACAAACCGCCTCACCTATGTATCCACAGCGGGCGGCGCCTTCCTCGAATGGCTGGAGGGCAAGGCCTTGCCGGGGGTCGAGGTGTTGCGGGTAAAGTGACTTTCGCTTACGTTACATGTAACGGAGGCGAACATGGCCAGCGGCCGGCGAGCGGCAAACAAGGCGGTCCGCAAGGGCAAGAGCGCGGCGGCGCGAGGAGAACCGCGCAGCGCGGCCCGCGTCCAGAAGCACCGGGAAAAGATGCGGCGCGCCGGCATGAAACTGTTGCAGATTTGGGTGCCGGACCCGGCGCAGAAGGGCTTTGCCGCGGAATGCCGCCGGCAATCGTTACTGTTGCGCGGCGATCCGCACGAACGCGAAATACTCGCGGAGATCGAAGCCATCGCCGATACCGGAGACTGGAAATGAAGCGGGGCGACCTCGTCCGCGTTGCCCTTCCGGGCGACTATGGCAAGCCGCGGCCTGCCCTGATCATCCAGTCCGACTTGTTCGAGGAACATCCGTCATTCACGGTCTTGCCGATCACCAGCGAAATCAGGCCCACCCCGATGGTGCGGATCACCATAGAGCCCGATGAGCAAACGCAACTCAATGCGCGTTCGCAGATCATGATCGACAAGGCGATCACCGTTCCACGCGAGAAAATCGGCGGAAAGTTTGGCAGCGTCCGCGAAGCCGACATGCTTGCGGTCAACCGCGCGCTCGCACTGTTCTTTGGCTTGGCTTGAAGAAGAAACTCCGGGAGACCACCATGAATCTCGACGCACTGAACAAAGTGGCGCTGGCCATGACGGCGCCGGGCAAGGGCATCCTCGCCGCCGATGAATCGACCGGCACCATCAAGAAGCGCTTCGACGCCATCGGCGTCGAATCGACCGAGGACAATCGCCGCGACTACCGCGAGATGCTGTTCCGCTCGGCCGAGGGCATGAAGCACATTTCCGGCGTCATCCTCTACGACGAGACCATCTGGCAGAAGGCCAAGGACGGCACGCCGCTGGTCAAGCTGATCGAAAAGGCCGGCGCCATTCCCGGCATCAAGGTCGACGAAGGCACCAAGCCGCTGCCGATGAGCAAAGGCGAATTGATCACGGTCGGCCTCGACAAGCTCGCCGACCGGCTGCCGAAATACTACGAGCAGGGCGCGCGTTTCGCCAAATGGCGCGCGGTGATCGACATCGGCCAAGGCATCCCGAGCTGGAACTGCATCAAGGCCAATGCCCACGCGCTCGCCCGCTACGCCGCGCTGTGCCAGGCCGCCGACATCGTGCCGATCGTCGAGCCGGAAGTGCTGATGGACGGCGATCACGACGCCGACCGCTGCTTTTCCGTCACCGAGCGCGTGCTGAAAACCGTGTTCAACGAACTGTTCGACGCCCACGTCATGCTCGAAGGCATGGTGCTGAAGCCGAACATGGTGGTCGCCGGCAAGAAGTGCGCCAGGCAGGCTTCCGTCGAGGAAGTCGCCGAGAAGACGGTGACGGTGCTCAAGATCTGCGTGCCGGCCGCGGTGCCGGGCATCGCCTTCCTGTCGGGCGGGCAGAGCGACGAGGACGCCACCGCCCATCTCGACGCCATGAACAGAATCGGCAATCTGCCGTGGAAGCTCACCTTCTCCTACGGCCGCGCGCTGCAGCACGCGCCGCAGACGACGTGGAAGGGCAAGCCGGAGAATGTCGCCGCCGCCCAGCGCGCCTTCGCCCACCGCGCCAGGATGAACGGGCTTGCCGCGCTCGGGCAGTGGAAGTCCGACCTGGAGAAGAAGGCGGCGTAATTTTCCTCTTCCTTCCCCTCTCCCCTTGTGGGAGAGGGTGGTCCCGAGCGCAGCGAGGGACCGGGTGAGGGGTCGGCATTTCGGTGAAGCGCTGACCCCTCACCCGGCTCGCTTCGCTCGCCACCCTCTCCCACAAGGGGAGAGGGTTAAGACCACCCAGCCGAAAATTTCCCCACAATAGGAATCTCCCGTGATCGATCTCTATACCTGGACCACGCCCAACGGCCGCAAGATTTCCATCGCG
>Ga0070740_10001175_pt1 | contig 38418 bp, 38 predicted proteins | sample Coa_R2_FD_67286 | JGI IMG/M metagenome (GOLD analysis project Ga0070740, IMG submission 67286) | Surface soil microbial communities from Centralia Pennsylvania, which are recovering from an underground coalmine fire - Coalmine... | ecosystem: Environmental > Terrestrial > Soil > Unclassified ... | reverse complement strand
GATCGTGAAGCGCCTCTTCGTCGGTTAGAGAACGGAGGAACGCGATCAAATCCGCGCGTGCCTGCGTGCTTAACTCGAAGCCGCCCATCAAGGGGTCTTTGTTGGGATTATCGTGTCCCACCCCAGCCTTCGCCCCCGAAGGGATCGTCCTGCCGCCAGCGGCGTAGTGATCGAGCACGCCCTCCAGCGTCGAAATGCTTCCGTCATGCATGTAAGGCGCCGTGACCGCGATGTTGCGAAGCGTTGGCGCTTTGAATTTCCCCACGTCGGCTGGGGACCTGGTGAATTCATAAATCCCCAGGTTGGGCGCCGGATACGAAAACACGCCGCGAAGATTGTAGAGCCCGGTATTGTGAAATTCGATCTCCCGGTTCGGGCTGCTCGCTGTTATCGTCGCATCGCTGAAATTGAAGCCGCCATGACAGCGGAAGCACGCGATCTGCTGGCTGAAAAACAGAATTTCGCCCCGCTTGGCGGATTCGGATACGGCAGAACTGTCCCCGCCATAATGATACCGGTCGTATGGCGAGCGGGCGGAAATAATGCTCCGCTCGAATGACGCGATGGCTTTCGTCACATTTTTGATCGTGAAGGGATCTTCCTCGCCGGCAAACGCCGCTGTGAAGAGTCGGCGATATTCCGGGTCGGAGCGCAGCGTCCGCAGAAATCCGCCATCTTTCCGCAGTCCGAGCTCCACCGGATGCTCGCCGAACATTGGCACAAGCGCCTGTTCCTCAAGCCGCTTCATCGTGGGATTGCTCCACGTCAAAACTCCACTGTAGGCGACATTGACCAGGCTCATGGCGCTGCGCGGGTGCGACTCGCCGGTCGCGCCGAGCGCGACGGCGCGTCCGTCCGTGAAGGCCATCTCCTGTTTGTGGCAGGTCGCGCAGGACGCCTTCCCATTGACCGACATCCGCGTGTCGTAGAAGAGGCGTCGTCCTAATTCCACCTTGTCCGCGGTCATGGGATTGTCCGCAGGAACATACGGTTTGGGAAAGCCCTTGGGAAGATCCCAGGCGTAGCCCGGCGCGTCAGCGGCTGCAACCGGGCGGACGGTCCGGCAAACCGGCGGCAACGTGACAGCGATGAACGTCGCGACCCAACTCCAACGCATGAACAGCCTATTTGCTCAAGCGAACGATCTCCAACGTCTCCAGCATCCGGACCGAGCGAGCTCCGGCTTTGTCATTTGGACATACGAGCCGGAAGGGCCCTTGATAGCCGAACAGCGCCTTTCCGTCCCGCTTATCGGCGACCAGAATCGTCTCATTCGCAAAGCTCGCGTCCACTTCCGCCAGCCCGAACACAACCTGGTAGCCGTCCCGGGCCTTGGCCAGCACATAGGTCGCGAGCGCCTTGCCACGAAGCTCCTTGCCCAAAGGAGCGCCGGCTCGCGCCAGCACTTCACGGAGCGGGACGCCCTCGTACTGAACCTTCGTTCCGTCCTCCTCTTGAACCCAAACTGTCTCGCGAGGCATTTTGGCAAGCTCCTCGGCTCTCAACTGCACTGGCGAGCGCACATCGCCTGTTACCGACAACACTGCGGCGGCTGATTCGGATTGAGCCCGGCCCCAACCCGCAAACAGCCCCAAGCCTGCAACCGCAAAGAAAATGGCGGCGCGACCGTTCATACCATCTCCTCAAAACTGATACCGAAAATTCAGAAACCAGTTGCGTCCTGCCTCGGGATAACCCGGCGTGTAAAAATAATTCCGATCAAAGAGATTCTTCACGCCGGCCTGCACGCTGATGCGGGCGCGGATCGGCGCAATCACGATGACATCCGTGGTCGCGTACGATTCCGAGTGCGGCGCAAAAAACGGAGAATTGGGCGCGTACGTCGCGTCCTGCACAATCAGTCCGCCTTCGTATCGTTCCGTGACAATGGCGAGAATTTCGCGCGGCAGCCGCACCGTCGCCGTACCGATCCCCTTATTTCTGGGCGAGACCGGCAGGATGCTGATGCTGGTGTTGACGGCGCTCACATGGGGAAGCATTGCGAAGTCATACGCAAGCGCGCGGTTCAGAAAGCTGTAGCTCGCGTTCAACGTCACAGGGGAGACTGGCGTAGTTCGAATTTCAAACTCGACTCCCTGATGGACCTCACGCCCGATGTTCGCCATCTCGCTGCAAAACCCCACAATCCGGCTGTTCGGGCAGAATGCGCTGGCGGGGCTCGCGCCGCCGGGATCGGTCACGTAAACCGATTCGATGGCGTTTCGCAGATCGCTGCGAAACAGCGTCAGTTGCGCCAGCGTCCGCGCCCCGAACGCCTGCGAATATCCGGCGTTCCAGTTGCGGCTGTGCTCCGGTTGAAGATCGGGATTCGGCAGGCCGGCGCCCAGGCTGGCCGAATAGATGTCCTTCAGCATGGGAAAGCGTCCCCGGTCCGCGAAGGTCGCAAATAGATGGCCGGCTTCGCCAACCCGGTAGGAGACGGCAGCCTGCGGGTTGAAGTTCCACAGATGAGCAGTGCAACCAGAGAATGATGTATTTTGCGGCGAGGCAAGGCAGGTAAACGGCAGCAGCCCGGTCATCGCGGCGTCGTACTGCTGGGCCTGCAGGCCGTTGAAGTGGTCTGCGCTGAAACCGGCTGTTACAGAAAATCGCGTCGAGATCCGGACTACGTCCTGAAGTCCGATCGCGGTTTGGATGTCGCTGTCGCGAAGCCTGGGCTCGATCAGCGGAAACGGCGCAATGGCCGGAAAGACGCCGCGTTCGCTGTGCGTGTCCTTCTTCAGAAAGAAGGATGCGCCGAGAACATGCCTCGCCACGGCCCGCGTCGTGAACTCCGTGGAAAACCCGTCGTTATGCTCGTCATACATGCTGTGCTCCGCATTCCGGGTGTTCATGACGCTGTAGGTGTCGTTCGAGTACATGTCAATGTCGTTGCGGAATTGCGTGTAGAACGCGCGGAACTTGACGGCGCCGCTCTCGCCAATTTGCGTGTTCGAGTGCAGGTAGTAGTTCGTCATATTCCAATACGGCCAGGTCCAGAAGAACCGGTAGGTTGCGGCCGTGTTGGGCCCTTGATACAGCGGAACGCCCTTTTGTCCCTTCAAGTTGATGAGGCTGAACACGTATTCGTCCTCGCCCCGCGGAGTCCACCCGGCCCGCCCCGTAAACCGCTCATCGCGCGACCACGAGTTGTTCAAATGGTTGCTCATGACAATGTCCGGAAGACTCTGATACTGGAAAATCGGGAAACTCCCTGACAGCGGAATATAGTCGTTCTCAAGCCAGTCCAGCGATCCCTGGAAAAAGAAGCGTCGCCGCCGGGATCCCAGCCGCAGACTCGAAAGCAGCGTGCTCCCGGAGCCTGTCCCCAACAACGCGTCAACGTCGATCTTTTTTCTCGGTTCTTGTGTGACCAGGTTGATGGCGCCGCCCAGCGCATTTGGCCCCAGCAACGGAGACGAATACCCCTTGGCGACCTCCACCTCAGCAATGTCCGTTGTCAGGAACCGGTTGAAGTCCACGTACCCGTCATAGGGCGTCGAAATCGGAACGCCGTCCACGTACAACGGCGCCTGCCCCCGGGTGCTGAATCCGCGAATCAGAATGCCCGCCTCATTTCGATTGGCAGACAGATGTTGAATCGAGACTCCCGGCAGGTAATCAAGAACCTTCGCGGCATTGACCAGATTTAAATTTCGGATGTCAGTCTGATCGATGCGATCGGCGACGAGCGACGGAGTGGGAGCGGTTGCCGATACGGTCACCTGGATCGTCCCCAGGTTGAATGGCGATCCAGGACGTTGCCGGAGGGCCTGATTCACCGCCGCGCTCAAGGCGCGCAACTGCGCTTCCAATTGTGCGCGGGAAGGCTGCGCCGGCAATGGCGCCGGCAGCTCGATCCTGCCGTCCACGTCAGAGCGCGCAATCGAGGAACGCAGAGCCTCCGCGTCGGCGCGCCACGCCTCCATTGTTGGCCCCTCCGGCGGCAGACGGGACCAACGGCGCTCCAGATCCGACAGCGCAGCCTTCCATGCGACCGTCAGATCCTGCGCCATGACAGCGCCCCCAACCAACAGCAGAATCCATAGGATCGCGCATGGCTTCGCATCCCGCGTCGTTTCCATGCTCTTCATGCAGCCCGCGCCGGGGAAAGAACGCATGTCTTGAATACGCAACAATGTCCATGATAAACGACTATCCCGGCGGATCAAACCTCCTGTCGCGCAATCCGGATGCGCGGCGTCGGGACGGCTGGAACGAGCCTGCCTACTTTTCCGGCGCGCGGTCGCCGGGTTCCGGCGCTGTGAGACTAAGCGGCGCCGCGGCGGCCGGCTGGATGTCATAGCTGACATCTACGCTCTGCGCCTGTTCAACCAGTACAGGCAGGTGCAGGTCGGCGCCGCTCGCCTGCGCCTGCGGCTTCAATCCGTTGCCGCGCAGGCCGAGCAGCTTCGTATCGGCGGGGAAGGCGGGGGAGATGGTCACATCCAGCGGCGGTCCCGCGATTTCGATATGCACGCGCGTCGAGGCCGGTTCATTTACAATTTCACCGGACACGGTGGACGGCCCGACCCTGTAATTTGTAAACCGCGCCTGCTTCCATGCAAGCGGAAGGTGCGGCGCGACGACCAACCTACGTGTGAGCGCGTCTCCCTCCAGACCGAGGAGTCCGCTGATGACCGGATGCACCGCCGCCGCTGAGGAGAACAACTGATGCGGAACTGCGCGCGGCAGCGCCTGGGCGCGCTCGCCGCTCAGGTATTCGGTAAGAAATCCGGCGCCCGAAAGTCCGGTCATCGATGCGACGCCGAACAGGTGCTGAAGCCCCGCGCGGCCGAGGTGATAGCGAAACTCGGCCATCATCACGAACTGAGTGACGAATGGCCAGACGCTGCCATCGTTGTAGCTCAAGGGATCGTAATTCGGACTGTCGGTCGCAAACAGGCGCGTGCCCCAGGGCGTGCTGAGCTCCGGACGGCTCAGCGCCTCCGCGGCGCGGGCGCTCTTTGCCGGATCGAGCCCCCCGAGCGAAAGCGCAATCGCCTGCCAGGAAGATTGCGCGCTGTAGGTCGATCCGTCAGTCAGCCGGCCGAATATCAGCCACGGCTTGTCCGGCGCGAACCACGCGTTCAGAGCATTGCGGGCCGTCTGCAGGCGGCCTTCAGCCTCGCGCGCCTGCGCCTCGCGTCCCGTGGCGCGCGCCAGTCGCGCAAAGCCTTCCAGCGCGCCCATCCAGACGCCCTGAAGATACACGTCCTTGGCCACGCGCCCGCTCAGCGCGCCCGTTTCCACTGCGCCCGCGCCCGCCTTCTGGTTGGACATCAGACCGTCTCGATCGAGCGCGCCAACACAGTATTGATACGCCTTCTCCAATGACGCCCAGGAGCGGCGCGCAAAATCAACATCGCCGGAGCGAACCACATATCGCGCCGCCGCAAGCAGGTAATGCGGCGTGGTGTCAGCATGATAGTAGCCGTAGGGATACTGCGTCCAGTCGAGCAACGCGCCGCTCTGCGTGAGCTCATGCATCATCTTGCCGTCGCCGCGCTGATGGTCGCGCATGAATTCCAGCACTCCCCGGGCGCGGTCGAAATCCCCGTAGTCAACGATGCTCCAGGAATTCATCAGCGCGTCGCCGCCGAAATACCAGGCAAAGCCCGGCCGCTCGCTGGCGCCGGACGGACCGTAGCCCGCCACCAGGCCGCAGCCCACGCCTTCGTTGCACGCCCAGCCTTTCTCGATGGCGAACTTCGCCCACTCAAAGGCCTCGTTTAACTGGGGCGCCGGCGTCTCGATGTGCGTCGTGCGCGCCTCGAACGCTCGATAGTAGTCGTCCGATTCAGCCAGGATCGATGGCAAATCGGCAAGCGTTTCGCGATAAATTTTCCGCGCTTCGCCAGCCCCCTGCGCTGATCCGGCGATGACAATCGGAATGAGATGCCTTCTCGCCTGCTCCGGCGTGACGTCGATCTCCGCCAGCGCCGTGCCATCCGGCATCTGGTGCCCAACCTGCTCGCTGGCGCGCGCGAACGCCGGCGAGCCGACGACTGCGGCATGACGGCGCAGCCCGTCGGTGAGCACAAACGTCCGATCCGCCTCAAGCCAGGCGCTCATCTGTCCCCCGAGCGACGCCGGCCACATCGGCTTCAACTCCGGCGTGAAGCTGGCGCGGATTCGCATCGGACGATCCGTATCGATATCGAGCAGCACCGCCAGGGACGGCCGGTCGAGAGGGGCGATCCAGGTCTGCCGTATGGTAAATGCGGCGGTCGAGTGGATGATGGTGACGCGGCCGGGCCCGGCGTGCACCCGTTCGGCAAAATCGGCCAGCGGCGTCGGCTCCAGAGCGCCGTCGAAGAAAACCGAGAAACGAAAATTCCGCACAACCTTCACCGGATTGATCCAGGCCTCGAAGGTTCCGTCCTCGCGGCCCAGAATAAAGGACCGCCGCCCAACAGATTCGATGAATTTGCGCGGCTCCACGCCTTTCTTGATGACTGGCTCGGGAGCGGGAATCGTGAATCGCGGCGGCAGATCTTGCGCCAGCGCTGCAACCGAGACCAGCACGATCAGAGGAACGGGCTTCACGTGCCCATTTTAAGAAGATCGGCATTCTCGGTATAATCGAGCCTTTATTGGAGGAGAATCATGTCGGATGGACGGCGCAGTTTCTTTCGCAGATTGCTGGCCGGCGCCGGCCTGGCGGCCGCGGCGCGTTCCGGTTTGAGCGCGCAGCCGGCCGGTGCATCCACTGCCGGCGCCCCTTCAGCCGCCCTGCCTCCCTATGCGCGGCGCCAGCATTACCGGTCGCTGAAGCAATCGAGCTTCGATCGCAGCGGCGGAAATCATGACTCCTGGCCCATGAAGGCGGGCGAGACGGTCGAGGTGTTCAAGGCGGATCAGCCGGGCGCCATCACCCACATCTGGTTTACCATCGCCGCCCAGAGCGCCACGCACTTGAAAGAGCTCGTGCTGCGCGCCTATTGGGACGGTAATCCGAAGCCGAGCGTCGAAGCGCCCATCGGCGATTTCTTCGGACTGAACCTGGGCTCATACCACATCTATGAGTCGCAGTATCTGGCTTGTTCCCCCGGACGTTCGCTCAACTGCTATTTCGTCATGCCCTATAAGTCGGCGCGCCTCACCGTAACCAACGAAGGGAAAGGCGCTGTCGGCGCTCTGTATTCGAACATTGATTACCAGATCGCCCCGCTGCCCCCCGATGCGCTCTACTTTCACGCGCAATACCGCCAGGCGGCGCCCTGCGTTCCAACCACCGGCCAGAATGCGAAGATCAACGAAGACGGCAGGTTCAACTACGTGTATGCTGAGGCGCGCGGCGCCGGCCACCTGATGGGCGTCACGCTCGGCGTGCTCCAGAACGCGGACGGCTGGTGGGGCGAAGGCGACGAAATGATTTTTATCGACGATGAAACCAGACCCGCGATCATCGGCACGGGCTCCGAAGATTATTTCCTCGGCAGTTGGGACTTCGGCGGGCGGGACGGCGCGATCCCATTTGCGCACCGTATGTACGGCGCGCCGCTGATTCAGGCCGCCGAACGGACCGGCGGCCGCTATTGCTGCTATCGCTGGCACGGCGATAACCCGGTCACCTTCACCCGTTATATGAAACACACCATGGAGCACGGGCACGCCAATGACCGGGGCGACAATTTCTTTTCTGTGTGCTACTGGTATCAATCGCAGCCGTATACGGATTTTCCCGCGCTGCCGCCCCTTGAACAGCGCATCCCGAAAGTGAGGACTCCGAATGCTTAAGTGTTTCGTTCTTGCGGCGGCGGCCGGACTCGCCATGGCCGCCGATCCCGCCGGGTTCGTCATCTGGAAGTCGGCCGAATTGAAGGCGTTTGAGAAAAAACTTGCGCCGAAAGTCGACTCGGCAAACAAAGTCGCCACCCAGAATCTTCAGAAGTTTGATAACCACTTGACCATGATTGCCCACCGCGAGGCGAACGGGCTGGCCGAACTGCACGAGAACCAGGCCGACGTGATGGTGATTGAAAGCGGCGCGGCGACCCTGGTGGTGGGCGGCAGCGTCGTGGATGGAAAGACCACAGCCCCCGGCGAGATTCGAGGGCCGTCGATTCTGGGCGGCGCGAAACACTCTGTCGCGGCCGGCGACATCATTCATGTTCCCGCCCGTATCCCCCACCAGATGCTGCTCGCTCCAGGCCAGCAGGTGACGTATTTTGTCTTGAAGGTGGATACGAAGTAGTCCCCGGCCAGCAAAGCCCAACCCACTATAATCGGAAGGTGAGATTCGCTGTTTTGGTGGCCGTCGCTGCTGCCGTCTTCGCCTGCTCGCGGAACATCAACAATAAAGAGGCCGTCCGCCAGGGCATAATGGATTACCTGAACAAGCGCTCAGCGCAGACCGGGCTGGATATGAAGCTGATGAACGTGGATGTGACCTCCGTTCAGTTCCGCAATAACGAAGCCCGCGCGCTGGTCAGCTTCGTTCCCAAGGATTCTCCACGCGGCGGCATGTCGATGAACTACACGCTCGAGCGCAGCGGGAATCACTGGGTGGTCAAAGGACGCGCAGAATCGGGCATGAGCCCTCACGCGGCCCAGGGGACCCCGCCTTCCACTGGCTCGATTGCGCCCATCCCGCCCGGACAGCCGCAGGCGCTTCCGCCCGGTCACCCGCCGGTCGGCTCGACTCCCCAGTCCCGATGACAACCGTCGCGGTGCTGGGCGGCGGCCCCGCGGGCGCCTTCGCCGCGGAACGGCTGGCCCGCGCAGGCTTTCAAACGCTGCTCTTTGACGAGAAGCTCGCCTGGGAAAAGCCGTGCGGCGGAGGACTTACTCATAAGGCCTACCAGCGATATCCGTTCTTGGTCGAAAACGCCGCGCCAAAGGTCGAAGTCCGCGAAATGCGCATCGCCGGTCCGACCGTCGGCGGCGTCGCGCTCCAGCTCCATGAGCCGCTCATTATCTATTCCCGCTTCGATTTGAATGCGCTCTTGCTTGAGCGCGCCCGGGCGGCGGGCGCGCACATCGAGAAGACGCGCGTGCTGGCGCTGGAACGCCGGAGCGATGAATGGAACATCCGCACGCGGTCCGGATCCGCTGCGGCGGACTTCTGCATCGTCGCCACCGGCGCACGCAATCCGCTGCGGGATTTCGGCGCTCAATGGACCGCTGCCGATTCCATGTGCGCGCTTGGCTACTACGTTCCCGGACGCCAGGAGCACGTGGACGTTCAATTTCTGCCGCAGTTTCAGGGCTACATCTGGGTGTTTCCGCGATGCGGCCATCTCTCCGTCGGCATCTGCGGCAAACGCGAGAGCTCGCAGGCAATGCGCGCGCGCCTGCACCAATACATGAATCGCCGCCGGATCCCGACCGACGGCGCTACGTTTTATGCGCACCTGATTCCCGGGCTGGAAACGCCCAGTTGGAAACGCACTCGCCTTGGCGGCGAGGGCTGGCTCGCGGCCGGCGATGCCGCGGGCCTGGTGGATCCGGTCACGGGCGAAGGTTTGTATTACGCGCTGCGTTCGGCGGATCTCGCCGCCGACGCGCTGATTTCGCAACAGCCGCACCAGGTCGAACGGTACCGGCGCGCGCTCTGGCGCGAGTTCGTCGCCGATCTCGAGTACGGCGCCTCCATTGCGCACCGCGTATTTCTCGGAAGGTTTCTCGGCGGCGCTGTCCCCGACCGCATGGTGCAGTTTGCGCGCCGCAGCCGCAGTTTCGCCCAAATTATTCAGGAACTCGTCTCCGGCGCGCAGCCCTACATCGGCTTGCGGGAGCGCTTGATCCGCACCATGAAGATCGCGGCGCTCGAGATGGCCCTGAACCCCTTCGGCAAGCAGCGTTGACGCCCGGCGGCGGTCCCGCGCCTTCTCCGTTCAGTTGCTCCGTCGGATGGACGCTCCCAGAATAAAGCCGACTGCCAGCGCGCCGATAATGGACGGCGCCGGATTGCGACGCATAGCCTGCCATACGCTGTCCCAGCGCCCCCGCAAATCCGCGCTGCGGACGTACTCGGTCGCGCGCTCAACCGCTTCCTTGGTGCGGTCTGTCGCATCGTCCAATGTGTCGCGCGCCGCCGTAACGGCCCGCCGGGCGGTCTCTTTGGCTTGGCCTGCAAAGTTCTCGGCAGCGTCTTGCGCCCGCTCCGCCATGTTCTCGAGATTCTGTGAATAAGTGGACATACGTCTCCCTTTCGTATGATCCGAATGGCGGAGGATTGATTTCGCGGATGGCGAACATTTTCCAGCCGCGCTTACATTCAACTTTGGGAGCTTCGAAAGGCGACCGCCCGTCGGGCGCAGGGCGGTCGTGGACTGCGATGACTTACGCCTCCTTCGGCGGATATTCTTTGTGCGGCGGAACGGAAGGCAGGATGCGCCGCCGCACAGGATCATAGGCCATGACTCGTCCGGCCCGGTACGATTCAACGCCCAGTTTGATGGCCACCATCACCTGATATCCGCGCAGCGCGTTGTACACAGGCGTATTGCGGGAGCGCATGCAGTCCAGCCAGTCGTCGATCAGGTCTGTGCTGGGCTCGCCTTCGATTGTGACTTCCGTTGCGCCGCCGTTGGCGTCCTTGAATTCCTTCTCAAAGGCGCGCTCGGCGCGTACCACGGCCGCCTGCTCGCGCCGCCCGCCCGGCTGTGACGCAGCCTGCCGTACGTCGCCCATGGCGCCCATCGCCGCTCGCCCTTCCAGCACATGCAGCGTGCCCCAGTTGCCGTAGACTGTCATGGGCACGGACTGGCTGTTGCCCATGCACGACACCATGTTGATGCAATAATCGCCCGGATATTCAACCATGGTCATGTACGTGTCCGGCACTTCGCGATCCTTCTGGACGTAAATGCCGCCCGCGGCGCTGGCGCGAACCGGGAAATCGAAGCCGATCATCGTGCTCATCATCCCTAAACGGTGGAACAGCAGATCCGTCGCGTTTCCACCCGAGTAGTCCCAATACTTGCGCCAGCGGAAATAACGGTCGGCGCTGAAGGGGCGTTTCTTCGCCGGCCCCAGCCACATGTTCCAGTCAAGATTCTTTCCCGGCTCGACCGGCCAGTTCGGGAAGCTCTCCTCGCCAACCCCAGGAATCGGGTAGTCCCACATGCCCTCGCGCGTGTTGCGGTTGTAGCTGATCAGGCCCCACAGAACCTTGCCCATCTTGCCGGATCGGATGTATTCGTTAATCTGCCAGTACAGGCGCGTGCTCGGTCCGGTGCCCCCCACCTGGAGAACGCGTTTCGTCTGGTTGACCAGATCATGCAATTTCTCCGCCTCGGCGATCGTGTAGGTCATCGGCTTCTCGAGATACACGTCCTTACCGGCCCGGAGCGCTGAACTGGCGATCGCGTAATGCCAGTGGTCCGGCACGGCAATGACTACGCCATCGATATCCGGCCGCGCCAGAACGTCATGAAAGTCGCGGTAAATCTTCTCAGCCTTGGTCTTCTCCTGCCCGTATTTCAGACGCGGCTCGTAGACGTCGCACAGCGCGGCGTATTCGAAGTCGTTTTTCGCTTCCTTGCGCTTGTAAAAACCGCGCTCGAGCAGGCCGTGAAATTGCATTCCGCAGCCGATGAAGGCGACGTTGATTCGATCGTTCGCCCCAAGGACGCGCGCGGCCGCTTTAAACGGGAGCTTGGCCTTATTCTGCGCCGCCGACGCCGCGGCTGGCGCTAGCGCGGCGACGGCTGCATTCCGGCTGAGAAACTCGCGGCGGGTGGACGGGTTCTTCTCCATCGATGCATTGAGCTTATCGCGCCGGCGAAGCTTCGCTCAACCGGCGCGCCAGCGCCGCGGCGCGCCGACCAGAGCCAGGCTAAGGACGGCCGGGCTGCCCGGGCGCATCTTGCCTCATGCAGCCGGACGCTACTTCTTCTTCCCCTGCGCCGCGACAGCCTCCATCGCCGCCTGCACTTTCTCCGGATCGCCCAGATAATAGTGGCGCTCCGGCCTCAGATCGGCGTTGAGCTCATACACCAAAGGAATGCCCGTGGGTATGTTGAGGCCGACGATTTCGTCGTCAGAGATGTGATCCAGATACTTGACCAGAGCGCGCAGGCTGTTTCCATGCGCCACGATCAGCGCCTTCTTGCCGGCCCGCACCGCCGGCGCGATGGTCTCGTGCCAGTAGGGCAGAAACCGGGCCACCGTGTCCTTCAGACACTCCGTCAGCGGCAGCTCATCATGCGACAGGCGGGCGTATCGCGGATCCCGGCCCGGATAACGCGGATCATCGGGAGTGAGCGCAGGCGGCCGGATGTCGTAACTCCGCCGCCAGATCTTCACCTGCTCCTCGCCAAATTTTTCAGCCGTCTCCGCCTTGTTCAATCCCTGGAGCGCCCCATAATGGCGTTCGTTCAATCGCCATGACCCCTGTACCGGAATCCACATCAGGTCCATCTCATCCAGCACGATCCACAGCGTGCGGATGGCTCGTTTCAGAACGGACGTATAGGCCACGTCAAATGTGAAGCCGGCCTGTTTCAGCAGCCGGCCCGCTTCGGCGGCTTCTTCGCGGCCCTTCTCCGATAAATCAACGTCGGTCCAGCCCGTGAACCGGTTCTGCCGGTTCCAGTCGCTCTCGCCGTGGCGGATCAGAACGATTTTGCTGCTTTCCATAGCGCCTCCTGACGAAAGGCCTTGCGGCCAGCGTACTGGGCGCCGGCGCCCAGCTCCTCCTCGATGCGCAGCAACTGGTTGTACTTCGCGATGCGGTCCGTGCGGCTCGCCGAACCCGTTTTGATCTGGCCCGATGCGGTCGCCACCGCCAGGTCCGCGATGAAAGCGTCTTCCGTTTCGCCGGACCGGTGCGACACCATGCACGTGTAGCCTGCCTTGTAGGCCATCCGCATCGCATCCAGCGTCTCGCTCAACGTGCCAATCTGATTGACCTTGATCAGAATCGAGTTCGCAATGCCCTTGTCGATGCCCGTCTTGAGGCGCTCCGTGTTCGTGACGAATAAATCGTCCCCCACCAGCTGGATCTTGCCGCCGAGCGCATCCGTCAGCTTCTTCCATCCCTCCCAATCGTCTTCCGCCATCCCGTCTTCAATGGAAACGATCGGATATTGCCGCACCCAGTTCGACCAGAATTCAATCATCTGTTCGGAAGTGCGCTCGCTCTTGTCGGATTTCTTGAACACGTATCTCTTCTTGTCGGCGTCGTAGAACTCGCTTGCGGCTGGATCGAGCGCGATGCCGATCTGCTCGCCCGGCTTGTACCCGGCCTGCTGGATCGCTTCGAGCACCACCTCAAGAGCCTCTTCGTTCGATTTCAGGTTCGGCGCGAAGCCCCCTTCATCGCCCACCGAGGTCGAGTAGCCGCGCTTTTTCAGCACGGACTTTAAGGTGTGAAACACCTCCGCGCCCATGCGCAGCGCTTCAGAGAATTTTTCCGCGCCGTACGGCGCAATCATGAATTCCTGCGGGTCCACCGAGTTGTCCGCGTGCGCGCCTCCGTTCAGAATGTTCATCATCGGCACCGGCAGCAGATTCGCCTGTACCCCGCCCAGATACCGGTACAGCGGAGCGCCCTGCGAATTCGCCTCCGCGCGCGCCGCCGCCATCGACACCGCAAGCAGCGCATTCGCCCCCAGCCGGCCTTTGTTCGGCGTGCCGTCCAGTTCGATCATCTTGCGGTCGAGCGCCGCCTGGTCCGCCGCGTCCATGCCCGTGATCGCAGGCGCGATCTCCTCGGCGATGTTCTTTGCCGCCGTGCGCGTGCCCTTGCCGAGATAACGCTTCTTGTCGCCGTCGCGCAGTTCTACGGCTTCGTGTTCTCCGGTCGAGGCGCCCGAGGGCACAGCCGCCCGCCCCAGGCTGCCGTCGGCGAGGTAAACGTCCGCCTCAACCGTCGGATTGCCTCGTGAATCGAGGATTTCTCTGCCAATTACTTTTGCGATCTCCATAAACCGATTGGGCCGCGAAGGGACGCGCTGAGCGCAAATTTCTTTCAGCAGGCCTGAGCGGATGTTCAATCGTCCGGCGCGGATGGCCGGCGCACGCGGTCCAAATCTTCAGATTACCCGATTCGGCTGCTGACGTCCGGACAGTTCGAGAACGGTCACCTCAGGACGGCAGTTCAGGCGAATGCCGCCCAGGCTTCCAACGCCGCGCGTCACGTAGATCTGACGGCCCTTCCAGCCCCGCAGTCCGGCAACGAACCGCTTGTCCTTCACCGCCACAAAGCGCGTCCCGACTACCGGGACCAGCACCTGCCCGCCGTGCGTGTGTCCCGAAAGCATGGCATGCCAGGGAAAGGCCCCGATCCTGTCTTTCGTATCGGGGTTGTGCGCCAGAACCACCGTCGGTAAGCGCGGGTCCACCTGCGCGAACGCATAACCGGGGTCCGCTTCGTCGTTCCAGATGTCGCCCAGCCCGACCAGTTGCAGTTTCTGCCCCTGCGCTGAAACAACCTCCGCGCGATTGTAGAGCAGCGTTACCCGCGCAGCCGCCAGCAGGCTGCGCACTGCGGAACTGTCCGAAAAACCGCCCACCGTCGCTGTCCACGAGCCGCCATCGTGATTCCCCAGACAGGCAAAACACGGCGCCGCCTGCGCCAGCCGTTTGAGACAGGTCTCGTACTGATCGCGGTCAAACGGCGCGTCGTTGGTGATGAAATCGCCCGTCAGACAGATCAGGTCCGGTCGCGACTTCAGCCCGATGCGGATTGCCTCCTCGACCACCGAAAAGGGCACAAACGAAGAGATGTGCAAGTCCGACAGATGCAAGACGCGCACGCTGCCGGAAAGCCCGGGGACGTAAACGCGCGTCCTGGTTTCGTCGAACCAGTACGGCTCGATGAAATGTCCGTACGCCGGAATCGTCAAACCCAGGGTGGGAAGAGAAAATAAAAACTGCCGACGGTTCAATGGCTTTACTCCAGAATAGCATCCCCCCGACATTGCGCCCCGAGATGAGGGAATGTTAGCTTGCCCATAGAGGTTCGTTTGACAACCGGGCGCTCGACGGGCCGGCAACACTGGATCGGTGGAAGATCTCGCCCGCGCTTTGTCGACCGCCGGTTTCTCCACACCCTCGCCGCCGCCTTCGTCGCCTGGTGGGCGTTTCTCGCCATCAACCCCCAGGATCGCCGCGATTGGTGGCTCGAAAATTCGCTGGTCTACTTCATCGTTATCGTTCTGCTGCTCACCTACCGCAAATATCCCCTTTCGAACCTCTCGTATGTTCTCATCGCCATTTATCTCGGGCTGCACGAGGTCGGGGCCCATTACAGCTATGAGGACGTACCCCTCGGCCGCTGGCTGCAAAACGCCTTTAACCTGGAGCGGAACGACTTTGACCGCATCGTCCACTTTTCTTTCGGCCTGCTGATGACCTATCCGTTTCGCGATGCGTTCTTGATGACCTCCCGCACCACGGGCTTCTGGTCCTACTTCTTCCCGGCGAACATCATCATGTCGCTCAGCGCGATCTACGAAATCATCGAAGCCTACGTCGCGATGACCGTGCACCCCGGGCTCGGCACGGCGTTTCTGGGCATGCAGGGCGACCCCTGGGATTCCCAGCGCGACATGACCGCCGCACTCGCAGGAACCGTAACCTGCATGCTCATCGCCTATCTGGTGAACGAGATGAAGCGGAGGCGGCGAGTCCCCCAGAAGGAACGCGTTATGCCTGTCGCGGAAGTAAAAACCTGACGCCCGGAAATCTGCTGTTACTTCGCCCGCCCTGCCGCCACGGGCGCGGGCGGGGGCTCCGCTTCCGCAGGAACCAGTCCCAGCGCGCCCCGCAGTTCGGCGTCGATCCGTTGCCGGATGTCCGGATTATCCTTGAGAAACTGCCGCGCATTTTCGCGTCCCTGCCCGATGCGGTCGCCCTTGTAGCTGAACCACGAACCGCTTTTTTCGATGATATTCTGCGCGACGCCGAGGTCGAGCAGATCGCCTTCTTTCGAAATCCCCTCCCCGTAGAGAATGTCGAATTCGGCTTCGCGAAACGGCGGCGCCACCTTGTTCTTCACCACCTTGATCTTCGTGCGGCTGCCAATCACCACGTCGCCTTCTTTGATTGCCGCGATCCGCCGGATGTCGGCTCGCACCGATGAGTAGAACTTCAACGCGCGGCCGCCGGAAGTCGTCTCGGGATTGCCAAACATCACGCCGATCTTTTCCCGAATCTGATTGATAAAGAGCAGGCACGTTTTTGACTTCGATACAATGCCCGTCAGCTTGCGCATCGCCTGCGACATCAGCCGCGCTTGCACGCCGACAAACGCGTCGCCCATTTCTCCGTCCAGCTCGGCCTTAGGCACCAGCGCCGCCACGGAATCCACCACCAGCACGTCGATCGAGCCCGAGCCGATCAGCGCGGAGGTGATCTCCAGCGCCTGCTCCGCGTAATCCGGCTGCGAAACGAGCAGATTATCGATATCCACCCCCAGTTTCCGCGCATAAATCGGATCAAGCGCATGCTCCACGTCAATGAATGCGGCCATGCCTCCGCCCCGCTGCGCCTCCGCAATCACCTGTAGCGCTATTGTCGTCTTCCCCGACGATTCCGGACCGAAAATCTCGCTGATTCGGCCCCGCGGAAACCCGCCCACGCCGAGCGCGTAATCCACAGAAATGGAACCGGTCGAGATCGCTGAAACCGGAACAATGGCCTCTTTCGACCCCAGCCGGACGATAGACCCTTTTCCAAACTGCTTCTCGATCTGGCTTAGGGCCGCGCCAAGCACCCGCGTGCGCTCTTTTTCATCCATCCAATCATCCTTTTCGGCTGGTTAACTCGGGGGAAACCTCATTATACCGGGATTCGAACGCCGCCCGGTTTACAATAGCGGCTGATGATACCCCGCGTCCGCAAGGCCGTTTTCCCTGCCGCCGGTCTCGGCACTCGCTTTCTCCCCGCCACCAAGGCGCAGCCCAAGGAAATGCTCCCGCTCGTCGATAAGCCGTTGATTCAATACGGCGTCGAGGAAGCCATGCATTCCGGCGTCCAGAACATCATCATCGTCACCGGGCGCGGAAAGACGGCCATCGAAGACCATTTCGATGTCAGCTTCGAGCTCGAACAGTTGCTCGAATCCAAGGGCAAAAAAGATCTGTTGAACATCGTCCGCAATGTCTCGGACATGATCGATGTCGCGTATGTGCGGCAGAAGGAGGCGCTCGGGCTCGGACACGCCGTGCTGCGCGCGCGCGAACTCGTCGGTCCGGAGCCGTTTGCTGTCATTCTCTCCGATGACATCATCGATTCCGAAACCCCCGCTTTGCGCCAATTGCTCGACATCTATGAATTTTTTGGCGCCCCGGTCGTTGCGCTGATGGAAGTCCCGCGCGAAATGATATCAGCCTACGGCGTCGTGGACGCCGAGCCCGTCTCGCACAACGGCGGCCGCGACCGCCTGTTTCGCATCCGCAACATGGTGGAGAAGCCCCGCGCCGAGGACGCGCCCTCTAATCTCGCGATCATAGGCCGATATGTGCTCACGCCCGAAGTCTTTCAGGCGATCGATTCCATCGAGCCCGGAAGCGGCGGCGAAATCCAGCTCACGGACGCGCTGAAATTTCTGCTGCGCAACCGCCCCATCTACGGCTATCGCTTTGAAGGTACCCGCTACGATGCCGGCGATAAGCTCGGGTTTCTGAAAGCCACCGTTGAGTACGCGCTCAAACGTCCCGACTTGGGAGCCCAGTTTCGCGCCTATCTGCAATCGCTCGGCTTGTGCAAAGAGTCGTAGCCGCGACCGCTTGAGCCAACACCAGGCCTCACGGCGACAGGCGCGCGCCCTCGCGGCGCAAACAGATCCGCGCCGGTTCAGCCGCGCGCGGTCGCACACCACGCCGCGCACTTAGGACCCAGCATAGCCAGCCACTTACTCGGCCAGCCGTATTTCTTATCGCTCGTAATAAATACGGCAATAAATTACTTACTGAATTGGAATTATCGGCGCCTTGCCTTGCGTCTTGAATTCATACTGCTGGATTTCGATAGCCGCTTTGCCTTCATCAAAGCGCACCACCCGCCCGCGGGCCACCAGACGCAATGCGCAGCGGTTGTCTAGCTGCGCCGGCCAGCTGATGGAAACTTCCACGCGCCGCCCGGGCAGAAGCAACTGTTCCGTGGTAAAAAGAACTCCCGTGCTGCTCATGTTGATCGTCCGTCCGACGCCTATCTCTTCCGTGCTTTTCTTGTTCAAAACCTTATAACGGACTTCCCTCTCGATCGGGAATCGATCCGACGTCCGGCGATCGCTGGTCGTATCCTCTCGGCTCACAGACTCACCTCAGCAGTGGCATGCATTCGACTGTCTTAGCTTGCGGCGAACCGCGAATCTCCGCAATAGCCCAGTTGAATCATTCTTTTATAGTACGAACGGTTTAACCTTGTCAAAGCTGCTGCGTCACAAATGGCTTACTGCGCCTCTGTATTTACAATTACTTAGTGAATGGCCGCCGGCGACTCGGATAAATCCTATCCGCGCAGCGCGCCTTCGTGAACGCCGCCCTAGATACAGTGATCTTCAAAGAGCACGCGTTACTCAACTGGGCGCGAGGCTTTCAACTTCCGGATCTCCTCCAGGCGCTCGGAAATGCGTTTCTCGGCCCCGCGGCCCGTCGGAACGTAGAAACGCGCGCCAGCCAGCGAGTCCGGCAGACACTGCATCCCAGTGACCCCGTCCGGATGACGATGAGCATGGTCGTAGCCCGCCCCGTAGCCCCACTCGCGCATCAGCCGCGTCGGAGCGTTTCGCAGATGCAAGGGAACCGGCTCGGCCGTTGTCTTTTGCACAGCCGCCTGCGCCTCTGTCAGCGCCTGGTAAGCGGCGTCGGATTTCGGCGCAACCGCCAGATAAATCGTCAGTTGGGCCAGGGCCTGATCTCCCTCCGGTACTCCCAGGAAATGAACCGCCTGCTGCGCCGCCACTGCCTGTTCGAGCGCATGCGGATCGGCGAGCCCGATGTCCTCAACCGCCATCCGAACCAGACGCCGCGCGATGTACAGCCGGTCTTCGCCAGCCTCCAGCATGCGCGCCAGCCAGTACAGAGAAGCATCCACGTCGCTCGAACGCACGGACTTATGCAGCGCCGAGATCAGGTTGTAGTGCTCTTCGCCCGATTTGTCATATAGCAGAACCTTGCGCTGCAGCGCGTCCTCCACCGCCTGCGCCGAAAGCTCGCCGCCCTCAGGCGTCGCCGCCGCGGCGAGTTCCAGGATATTGTACGCAGACCGCGCGTCGCCATTGGCGTAGATGGCGATCTGCTCCAGGAGTTCGCTCGAGGCCCGGATTTCTGATGCGCCCAGCCCCCGCTCCCGGTCCTCCAGCGCCCGCCGCAATAAGCCCGCCACTTCGCCGACAGTCAACGCGCGCAGCGCGTACACCTTCGCGCGCGAAAGCAGCGCCGATACCACCTCGAAGGACGGATTTTCCGTCGTCGCGCCGATCAAAATAATGTCGCCGCGCTCTACATAGGGCAGAAAGGCATCCTGCTGCGCCTTGTTGAAGCGGTGAATCTCATCGACGAACAGCACCGTGCGCCGGCCGGTTCTCCGCGCCTTTTCAGCATCCGCCATCACCGCCTTGATCTCCTTGATTCCGCTTAAAACGGCGCTGAACGGGATGAAATCGCACCGGGTAATCCGCGCGATCAGGTAGGCGAGCGTGGTCTTGCCAACGCCCGGCGGCCCCCACAGAATCAACGACGTGACCTGGTCGCGCTCGATTTGTGCGCGCAACGGCTTGCCCGGACTCAGGATGTGCTCCTGGCCCACAAATTCTTCCAGGCTCCGCGGCCGCATGCGGTCGGCGAGCGGACGGGTCTTATCCACTGCCGGAGGCGGCTCGGGAGGCGTCGTGTCGAACAGGCTCATGGCATCCGCGCTCGCTGGCGGCGCGCTTCATAGAGGAGAATGCCGGCAGCCACGGCCGCATTCAGCGATTCGACGCCGGACGTTGGAATGCGCACGCGGACGGCCGCCTGGCGCAGCCTCTCCCCGATCCCCCGGCTCTCGCTGCCGATCACCAGCGCCGCTCTGCGCCTGAAATCCGCGCTGCCAATATCCACGCCGTCGCCCGGCATCGCTGCCAACACGTCCACGCCGCACTCCCGGATGGCCGCCAGAAGCTTCCATTCCTCGATCCCGTAAACGCAGGGCAGCCGGAAAATGGATCCCGCCGACGCGCGCACGCACTTGGGGTTGAACGGGTTCACGGCGCCCTTCAAAAACACGATGCCGGTGGCCCCGAACGCCTCCGCCGACCGCACAATCGCTCCCGCGTTCCCCGGCTCCTGCACCCCATCCAGAACGATCGCCAGCGTGTCGCCCCCCAGAACCTGCTCCAGCGTCCATTCCGGCGGACGGACCAGCGCAATCACCCCCTGGCTGGTTTCCGTCGAGGATATGCCCGCCAGCACTGCGCTCCTGACCGTAATGTTGCGCACCGGGTTTCCGCCCAGACGCGAACGGACTGCCTCCCGCACTGACTCGCCGGCGAGAACCGCCTGGATCGGCCGGCCGCTGCGAACCGCCTCCTCCAGCAGATGAAAACCCTCGGCTACCAGATAGCCGTCCTCCGTCAGGCGCCCACGGGCAATCGCCCGGCGCACGGACTTGAGCAGCGGATTGGCGGCGCTCGTAAGAATTTCGCTTCCCATCGCGCAGCCGGACAGCCCGTTGCCGGACGCCGCCGGGCCACTGTTAAAGTATTGACTGAACGCCACGAAATCTGCAATGAAACGCACCTTGGGGGCTGCGTCTGCGCTGATTGTAGCGGGCGCGCTGGCGTGGCTCTTTTACACCGCCCGCCAGATCCGGCTACAGTCCACCAGAGACGAGGCCCAACCGGCTGACATCATTGTCGTCCTGGGCGCCGCCGAATATCGCGGCCGCCCGTCGCCAGTGCTCCAAGCGCGCCTCAACCACGCGCTGTTCCTCTACCTGCGCGGCCTCGCGCCGCTCATCCTCACTACCGGCGGCGCCGGCGGCGACCCCGTCTATACCGAAGGCGAGGTCGGGCGCGCCTACCTCAGCCGGCGCGGCGTGCCCTCCGAGGCCATTCTGGTCGAACCCGAAGGCGAAAGCACCGCCCAGAGCATCGCCGCCGTCGGCGAAATCATGAAGCGCCGCAACCTGACCAGTTGCATCGTGGTGAGCGATGGTTATCACATTTTCCGCGTAAAAAAAATGCTGGAGGAGACCGGAATCAAGGTGTACGGCTCGCCCCGCCCCTCCAAACCCGAGGCTATCGATAACTGGGTCTACTTGCGGCAGGCCGTCGCCTATGGCCTGTGGAAAATCGGCATCCGCGTATAGCGCTGCTCCGCCGCGGGCTCCATCGCCGCCACGCGCCCATCCTGCCTTCATTCGCGATGGCGCCGGCTTCAGCTCGCCGCCGGACGGAAACCGCCAGGCCCCGCCTCTTGCTCCTTCCGCCGCGCCAGTTCCGCCCGCCACGATTCCAGGATCGGGACCGGATCCGTGCTCTGGAATCCAATGCATCCCGCTGAATGCGCTGTTTCCGCCTCTTCCCACTTGCGAACCAGATTCCCCGCATCCACCTGAACCAGCTCGCCGCATTTTTCTATCAGAAAGCGCAGATCTTCCACAGTCGCGCCCGGCGGTCCAAACAGGCTGGCCGGGCGCACTGCGTCCACCTCCGCCCGCCGCGCGATCCGGCACGCAATGACCCGCAGGTCCGGCGCCAGCCACGGCAACTCCAGATCAACCGTCAGCGTCGCGCCGGCGCGGTGGCATTCCTGCGCCATTTGCAGCAGCTCCGTTTCGACATACCGAAACTGGCGCGAGATCATCGCTCCCGCGTTCAGCACCGTTTCGATCGACCGCGCGCCGCGCCCCAGCGCGTCACGCGTCTCATACAGCTTCACCGCCGTCGTCGCCGCACCATGTGGATAGCTCACCGCCGCGCCAATGCGCACGGGCGCGCCGCCCACCGCTCGCACCGCCGTCGCCAGATCAATGGGCCGCACCGTCACACAGCGAAGGGCGTTTCGCACCGCCGCTTCGCAGCCCCGCGCGATCTGCTCCTCCGAAAATCGCGGCGATAAGAGCGCGTAGTCGATGAGCTGCGCGAGATCGGATTCAGTGGAGAGGGCGGGGCGGGAGCTGTCTTCCGGAGGGGTCGATGCCGAGGGCGTCATTTTCGCCGGCGCGTGGAGCTGCTCGGCGTGCTCGCCGAGTAGCCCAGTGACCGCAGTTGCGCCTTCGCCTTGGCGGCCTGTTCCGTCCCCGGATACTTCTCCACAATCTGCCGGAATTCTTTCGCCGCCGCCGTCGGTTTGCCGGCCTGCACCAGAGCCAGCCCTTTCATGTAGCGCGCGTCGAGACTCTTGGGATTCTCCGAGTAGCGCTCCAAAACGGCGTCAAAAGCGGCGATCGCATTGTTCAGGTCCGCCTTGCGGTAATAGATGTCGCCGATGTAGAACTGCGCATTCGGCGCATAATCGGTTTGCGGAAACCACTTCAGGTAATCGGAGAATTCCTGAAGCGCGAGATCCAGATTCCCGCCGGTCATATCGCGGTACGCAGCCTGGTAGGTCGCCTCCGCCGACGCTCCAGGCGGCGGTCCGCCGCTTGCGCCCGATGGCCCGCCCGTGCTCCCCGGAGCGGGAGGAGGATTCTGGATTGTCCTCGCCGCGTTGGCCAGGTCCGTCACTTTCGCATCCAGCTTGCTGAGTCGCGCATTCATGTCGGTGATGGCTTCACGAACCGAACGGAACTCCTCAGTAAGCTGATCGACCTTTGCGCCCACTCCCGCGGCCGTCTGCCCTACCGCGCTCGCTTGCTTGCCCAGAATGTTCTCAATATTGCTTTGCAGTACGGCGATGCTGGTGTTGGCCCGGTTCGCCAGATCGATCGCCTGCTGAATGCTGAGCTTCAGCTCGGTCTGATTCTGCTGGATCGATTGCTGCATGGCCTTGACCTGCTCGTTGAGAGCCGCTACATCGCGTTGCAGCTCGCGAATCATATCCTTCTGGCTCTGGCCCCACGCGACTGCGGGCGCCAAGGCCAGCGCACTGAGTACCATCAGCTTCATTCAAAACCCTTTCATAGGGGCCGGCCCGGCCGGCCCCCTGTGTACCCCCTGCCGCTATTGTGCGGGCGAGAAATGGACGCGGCGGTTCTTTTGATAGCACTCTTCCGTCGCCTCCGTGCATTGCGGCCTTTCCTTGCCGTAGCTGATCGTCTTCAGCCGGTCGGCGGGCACGCCGAGCTGGACAAGGAAATCCTTCGCCGAGGTCGCGCGCCGGTCGCCGAGACCCATGTTGTACTCGGCTGAGCCCCGCTCGTCGCAATGGCCTTCGATCGTCACATTGAACCCCGGATTGTCGTTCAGCAACTGCTTCAGGACCTCCGCGTCGTGGGTCAGCGTAGCGCGGGCATCGTCCCGGATATCGCTCTTATCGTAATCGAAATACGCATCTTGAACATCCGAGGCCAGTATGTCGGCGGCCGATCGCGTCGGCTTGGCCGGCGGCGGCGGCGGTGGCGGCGGCGGAACCGTCACATCCACGGTCACCGAGCGCGTGTCCGATCCCCCGGGACCATTCGCCACCAGCGTGTACGTCGTCGTGTTGCTCGGAAACACCTGCCGCGAGCCGTTGCTCTGCACCGCGCCGATGCCCTGATCAATGGTGATATCGGTCGCGTTGCTCACCGACCAGCGCAGCGTCGCCGATTGCCCCCGCTCCACGCTGCGGGGTTCAACCGTGAAACTGTTGATGCTGGGTTTGGCCGGCGGCGGGGCCGGCGCTTCTTTCGGCGCCGGCGGCGGCGGGGGCGGCGGCGGCGGCTTCTTCTTGCATCCCGCCATGAATGCCAATAGGGCGATCGCCACTAACACTGCGCTGGCGTTCGCAATATAGAGCGTGCGCGTTCTCATCCTGAAATTGCCTCCTGATTGGATACAAACTTCAAAAATTGCTTGCCCTGCTCCATACGGGCTTTTCGTTGTTGCCCTGGCTCGTCAGCTGCTTCACCTGCGTTCCATCGGCCAGCATCGTGAAGATCTGGATCGTGCGGCCGCGCTTGGAGGAGAAGACAAGATGCTGGCCGTCAGGCGCCCAAACCGGGTTTTCGTTTCGCCCCGCCCCGTGCGTTAGTTGCACTAACGCCCGCGTGGCCACGTCCATAATGAAAATGTTGTAGTTCCCCGGCTCGAAGCCTCTCGTCCATGCGAAAGCGATCTTTTGACCGTCGGGATGCCAGGACGGATTCACCGCCTCGCCTTCCCCGTCGGTCAGCCGCACTACGTCCGCTCCATCGATATTCATTCTATATATTTGCGGCATTCCGCCGCGACCGGAAACAAAAACGACATCCGCCCCCGTCTTCGGATTTACTTTCGCCTCCACTTCAATCGCGCGCAGACCCGGCGCCGACAGAGGACGCAGATTGCTCCCGTCAATATTGGCGATATACAGATGCGCAAACCCCCCGCCAGCCGTAGAGTACAACAGAAGCTGTTTCGAATCCGGCGTGAAATCGCTCGGCGCATTCATCGACGCCGCCTGGTTGTAAAACGGCAGTTTCCGGCCGCTTTCGAGCGAGTGCACGAAAATCTTCGGATTGCCCTGATAGTACGTCGTGAACGCAATCCGCGTCCCGTCCGGCGAGACGCACGGGAAGGTCGTGATCGATCGGTAATTGGTCAGTTGCTTCTGGTTCGATCCGTCGTAGTCCATCGACCAGATTTCCTTGTGCCCCGTGCGGTCGGAAACGAAATAGATCTTGGTTCCCGCCAGGCTTTTTCCGCCGAATTGCTGAAGAATATCGGCGGCAAACTCGCGCGCCACCTTTTTGGCCCCCTCCGCGCTCACAGGGCCGAAATACAGCTTGCCGATCACCTGCGCCGTCGACGGATCCGGTTGCGTGACGTTGTACAGCCACCCGAACAGAACCAGTTGATCGTTTTGCACCGCCGTGTAGCCGAATGCGAGCCACTGCGCGCTCACCGGCGGGCTCGACCAGTCCGTCAGCCACGGCCCTCGGCTCACCGGCGCGGCTGGCCGGCCGCGTCGCGACGGCGCCGCCGCCTCCGGCCGTTTGAAATCCGACGGCTGTTGCGGCGCTTGCAGCGGGTACATCGATTTCGGCGCCATCTTGAACAGCCCGGATTGCTGGATCTCGTTCCAGAGCGTGGAATTGAACACGCCCATAAACTGCTCCGCGCCCCCCGATCCGCGGAAATCGGGAATGGCGATGGTGGGCGATTCCCCGCCCTTCACCCTCCCGAAAATGTCGGGCTGCTGCGCGATCAGATAGGCCGACGCAGCCAGCAGGGCCGCGGCCGTTGCGACAAGGGCTCGTTTCATCTCTGTAGCTCAAACACTAGTTCGACTGTGGCTGAATCCCGCGGAAATTGCAGCGGCAGGCGCGCAAACGGCGCCGCGTTGATCACCGCCCGCTGCGCCGTGCGGTCCACCTCCGGATTCCCGCTGCTTTGAAGAATCGCCGGCAAACCCCGGATGGTTCCATCCCGCTGGAGCTCAAAACGCACCAGCACTCGGCCCGCCGACCGCACCAGCGGAGGCAGTTGCGCCGTTTCAATCGCCCACCGCCGCGATACCTGTTGCACCAGCGCGTTGGCGTATGCCCCAAACTGCACGCCGAACACCGAATTCGGACCGATGCCGACGCCGCCAACTCCCGGCATGCCCCCATAAAGCGGCGAAGACACCGCCTGCCCGGCCGCGCTATAAATCTGGTTCGGCCGATCCGGCTCCGGGCGGAACCGCTGGTTCTTCGCGATCAGTTCGGATTGCTTCTTCGGCGCCTTGCGGCTCTTGAGCGCAACAGCGTCCGGCTCTTCCTTCGGCGCCGCTTTCACGCTGGCCTTGGGCGGCGTCGGCACGTTCGCTTTCGTGTCATTCGCCAGCGGATTCTTCTCGCCGTGACGCTCCGGAAACGGCAGCGTGTCCACCGCCTGGATGCCCACCGATCCCCCCATCGCATCCGGACTCCCAAACGGCGCCCGGCCGTGGTTCATCCACCAGTTCGATCCGATCAGCAGCCCTACCACGCCGACATGAAACGCAATGGAGCCGAACAACGGCCCCCGCAGCGATTCGCGTTCATCCAGTATGTCGGCGTGCCCACTCACTTCTTCCCCGCTCCCAGGTTCTCCTCGGGCTGCGTCACGGCGCGGATCTGATACCTCTTGCCCACGATGTTAAATACCTGCGCGATGACGTCCCACGGCGTGTCCTTGTCGGCCCGGACATAAACCCCTTGAGCGCTCGGAAATCGCTCCGCAATGCGGTCGGCGATCTCGTTCACGTTCACCGGCTGGTCGATCAGAAACAACCGCCCGTCGCTCGTCACATTCACCACCGGCAGCACCTCCGCCGTATCGCGCACATTCCTGACCTTCGGGACATTCACCTCCATCCCAAATTCCATGACATGCGCCGTCAGCATGAAGATGATGAGCAACACCAGCACCACGTCCACCAGCGGCACAATGTTGATCTCCGCCAGCGTCCCGGCGCCGCCGCGGAAGCTCCGTCGCACCCCCCCGTAGACCGACCCGCCGTTCACGCTAAAGGCCATATCCCCGCTCCTTCACAGCCGCCCTCGGCTCGCCGCCTCTAATCCCCATAGACGCGTTCGGCCATGTTCATGAATTCAAGAGAAAAGTCCTCCATCCGCGCTCCCAGCTCCCGCAGGCTGTTGCCGAACAGATTGTAGAAAACCGCGGCCGGAATCGCGGCCGCCAGGCCCAGAGCCGTCGTCACCAGCGCCTCGGCGATCCCCGGCGCCACCGCGCGCATGCTCGTGGCCCCCGCCAGACCCAGCGCCTGAAATGCGTCAATGATGCCCCATACCGTTCCAAACAGCCCGATGAACGGCGATACCGTCGCCGTCGTCGCCAGCCAGTTCATGTTCCGTTCCAGCCGCGCGATCTCTTCGCTGATGCCGAGCTGCAGGCTCCGCTCAAGCGCCAGCTTGTTCACCACCGTGCCCCGCGATTTCACCTGCCGGTCGATCTCGCTGTACCCGAAATCAAATACCGCCACGAGCGGCGCGGTCCGGAACTGCTCGCTCGCCAGCGCCACCGCTTCCAGCCCGTTCGCCTTCCGGAACGCCCGCAAAAATTGCCGGTTCGCCTTCCGCGCCCCGCTGAGCGTCGCCCATTTCGAAAATATGATGGTCCACGACAGGATCGAAAGGATCACCAGCAGCGCCAATACCGTCAGCGGGATCGGCTGCGATGTCTTGATGAGCTCCCAAAAGCTCGTCTGCAGTAGCGCGGGCGCCTGAAAATAGAGCATCAGAATCGGTGTGGTTCTTACTTCATTCTATTAAAACCGCGCAAAACGGCCTGAAAAACATTTTGATCCGGTTCTGTTTAGTATACACGCGCCCCGCCGCGCCATTCCTCCAGCCCTCCGGGTAAGCTGAGACTGTGCTGGTGGAGTTGCTCGTCGAAAACTACGCGGTCGTCGAACGGGTCCGCGTGCGCTTCCATCCCGGACTGAACCTCCTGACCGGCGAGACCGGCAGCGGCAAATCCATCATCGTCGACGCCCTCGCCCTGCTGTTCGGCGGACGCGCCTCGGCCGAAATGGTCCGCTCCAACGCCGATCGCGCCCGCGTTTCCGCCATCTTCGAAGCGCCCGAGGATCCGGCCGCCCGAAAACTGCTCAGCGAAGCCGGAATCGAAGCCGAAGACGGCGAGTTGCTCATCGAACGCGAAATTCTCTCCTCCGGCAAATCGCGCGCCTTCGCCGCCAGCCGTCCCGTCACGGCTTCTTTGTTGCGCGAGCTCGCCCCCTTTCTCGGCGATATTCACGGCCAGCACGATCAGCAGATGCTGTTCACCTCCGAAGCCCAGCGCGAAATGCTCGACGCCTTCGCTGGAATCGATGCCGCGCCGCTTGCCGGAATCTACCGACAGTGGCGGCGATGCTCCGCCGCCCTCGAGGAGCTCGATCAGAGCGAGCAGGAGCGCCTGCGCCTCGCCGATCTCTGGAATTTTCAGATGCGCGAGATCGAGGCCGCCAACCTCAGGCCGGGCGAGGACCTCGAGCTTGAAAACGAACGCCGCGTCCTGCGCAATTTCGCCCGCATCGAGGAGGCCGCCAACGCCGCCTATAGCGCGCTGTACGATGCCCCCGAAAGCGTCAGCGCCCAACTGAAATTGGCCGCCCGCAAGCTCGAAGAGCTGGGCCGCATCGATGAGAGCCTCGCGCCTGTGCTCGAAACCCTCCGCCCCGCCGCCGCGGCGGTGGAGGACGCCTCCCTGGCCCTCCGCGATTACCTCGCCAGACTCGAGGCCGATCCCCGCCGCCTCGACGAGATCGAAGCCCGGCTCGGCGCCATCGAGAAGCTCAAGCGCAAATACGGCTCGTCGATCGAAGCCGTCCTCGACTTCCTCCGCGATGTCCGCCAGCGCCTTGCATCCGTCGAGAACGCCGCCGCGCGGCGCGCCCAGTTGGCGCGCGAGCGCGAGCAGCTTGCTGAGGCCTATCGCGCCGCCGCCGCCGAAATCGCCCGACGCCGCCGCGATGCCGCCCGCCTGCTGGCCCGCCGCGTCGAACAGGAGCTCGCCGCGCTCGCCATGGAGCGGTCCCGAATGGAGATCCGCCTCGAACCCGCCCCCTGGTCGGAAACCGGCGCCGATCGCGTGGCCTTCCTCATCGCTCCGAATCCCGGCGAGGAGCCCCGCCCCCTCGAAAAAGTCGCATCCGGCGGCGAGCTTTCGCGCATCGCCCTGGCCCTCAAGACCTGCACCGCCGGCGCCGCGCCCCCACACCGCGCCGCTCGCACACTCGTGTTTGATGAGGTGGACGCCGGCGTCGGCGGCGGCGCCGCTGAAGCCGTCGGACGCCGCCTCAAAAAACTCGCCGCCTCCCATCAGGTCCTGTGCGTGACCCACCTCCCCCAGATCGCCGGATTCGCCGACCACCACTACTTCGTCGAAAAACGCGAATTCAAAGGCCGCACCGTCGCCGCCATCGAGGAATTGGACCCCCCAGCCCGCACCCGTGAGATCGGACGCATGCTCTCCGGTCAAAAGCTTACCCCCGAGGCCCTGAAACACGCCGAGCAGTTGATCCGCATCGGACGCGGCGCCTAGACCGCCACCAGCCGGATGCGATAATGGTCCCATCGCCCTCCTATGCGGCTGCTCCCATCCCTTCTGATTGCCTCCGCGCTGCTCGCCGGGCAGCCCCAGACCCCGTTTCCCCTCCCTCCCGCCGAGCCCCAGCAGCCCCCGGTCGATTTCGTCTGCCCCATGGATCCCGACGTCCATTCCCCCCAGCCCGGCAAATGCCCCCGCTGCGGCATGACGCTCATCGCCGGCATCCCCGACGAAACCGAATACCCCGTCATTCTGAAGCACGCGCCTGCGCGGCTCAACCCCGGTAAACCCGTCGAGCTCGCCTTCGAGGTCTTGAACCCCAAAACCGCTCAGCGCGTAACCGACTTCGAAATCGTCCACGACAAACTCTTTCACATGTTCATCGTCAGCCAGGACCTCGAGTTCTTTGTTCACGACCACCCGGTGCGCGGCGAAGACTCCGTATTCCGCTATACCACCGTCCTGCCGAAATCCGGCATGTATCGCGTCTTAAGCGATTTCTATCCCAAAGGCGGCGTCCCGCAGTTGGTCGCGAAAACGCTGATCGTGCCCGGAGGCCCGATCACCGCCGGCGCCCAGCTCAAACCGGATCTGTCGCCGAAAAAGACCGAAAATATGGTCGTCTCCCTCGCCACCGATCCCCCACAGCCAATCGCCGGATTGAAAACCTTGCTGTTTTTCCATCTCAATCCCGCCGACGGTCTGGAGCAGTACCTTTCCGCCTGGGGACACATGCTGGCCGCCAGCCAGGACCTGATCGACCTCATCCACACGCATCCCTTTCTCGCAAACGGCGGCCCCCAGGTGCAGTTCAATCTCATCTTTCCGCGGCCCGGCGTGTACCGCATCTGGGTGCAGTTCCAACGCAAAGGCGTGGTCAACACCGCGCGGTTCGACGTCCCCGTCACGGAGTTGAAGTAAGCCGCCCTCGCTGGGCCCCGCTCCCCGAACCGTTGCGCCGCACCCACTCCGCCGCCTTCAGGATCGCCACGCAACTCGAACCATGCGTGATCTCCCCGCTCAGCACAAGTTCCACCGCGGACCGAAGCGGCATCCGCACCACTTCCATCACCTCCGCCTCCTCCGGATCACGCTCCACCTGCCTCAACCCCCGGGCCAGAAATAGATAATTGGGGCAGCGCAACATCGTGGTGAAGGGATCCACGTGGCCCATCGCAATCCATTCGCGCGCCTCCAGCCCAGCCTCCTCCCGCAGCTCCCGCCGCGCGGCGTCCAGCGCTTCTTCGCCCGGCTCGATGCCCCCGCTCACCACCTCGAGCGACGGCCTCCCGATCGCGTACTTCCACTCCCGCACCAGCCACACGTCGCCGTCCTCCTCCATGGCCAGCGTGCTCGAGCCAGGCTTGATTTCCACGTATTCGTAGATCGCCTCGCTGCCTCGCGGCAAAATCACCGAGTCCTCCCTGAGGCGCACCAGATTGCCTTCATATATCTGCCGCGAAGCCGTCCGGCGAATTGGATTGGTCATCGCATCCAGTATCAGGTGCGCCGCGCTCGAGCCGCTACGTTGCCACTGTCAGGAAAAACGCCGGCGGCCGTACAGAATACCCTGTATTCTCAAACCGCCGCCCGCGTGGCATACTTCTCTCGCATGCGTCTCGTCATCGTCTCGCGCCGGAGCTGCGATACCCGGCGCGCCCCCGCCGTGGAAACCGACATCCAGCAGGAGATTCGATTTCTTCAGTACCGGCTCGAAGTCCTTCGGAACCGCCCGGCTTCGCCGGCCAGAGACGGTCACATCCAGGCCACGCTGGCGCGCCTGGAGACGCTGGCGCCTTCGCCCCATCAGCCCCTCGCCGGCCCTGTGCGCCGCGCGGCTTAGTCATAAAAATTCCGCTCCCACGCGTGCCGCTTCAGCTTGGCCAGTACATCCGCCCCGAGCGGACCCCGCTCCGAAGCCGAGCAGCTGCTCTCTACCGTCTTCACCCGCCTCATCCCCGGGATCACCGTTGACACCGCCGGATGCGAAATGCAGAACCGCAGCGCAATCTCCGCAAGCGTGCCTTCGACCCCCGCCAGATCTCTCTTGAGCGCGGCCACACGTTCAGCCACCTGTCGCTTGCGATCCCCGCGAAAGTACCTCTCGCGGAAATCGCCCTTCGGAAATGTCGTGTTCTCGTCAATCGTCCCCGTCAGCCCGCCCTCATCGAGCGGCACGCGCGCCAGCACGCCCACCCCCATCTGCTGCGTTAGCCGAAACAGATTCCGCTCCGGGCTTTGATCAAAAATGTTGTAGATCACCTGCACCGCGTCGATCAGCCCCGTCTGCACCGCCTCCAGCGCCGAATCGGGTTGGTGATCGTTGATGGAAATGCCCACTGCCCGCGCCTTCCCCGACTTCTTGAGATCCTCGAAGGCCCGCCGCCAGTCGTCGCAGTCGATCCATTCCGGATTCCATACGTGCAACTGCTGTAAGTCGATCACGTCCACGCCCAGATTCCGCAGGCTCTGCTCCGTGCAGCGGATGATGTGGTCGTAGGGGAACACCTCGTCGATGCCCACCCCGGGCCGCGCCGGCCACAGCAGGTTCTTGGGCGGAACCTTGGTCGCCACCCAGACCTTGCCCGGCGCCTCGCGCACCGCCTTCCCCACAAGCTGCTCGCTGCGCCCTTCTCCGTAGGCAAGCGCCGTATCGATGAAGTTGACCCCCAGCTCGATCGCGCGGCCTAGCGCCCGCAGCGATTCCTGATCATCGGCGCCAAGCCACTGCCTCCCGCCAATCCCCCACGCTCCATAGCCAATTTCGCTGACTTCGATGCCGGTCTTTCCAAGCGCTCTGTATCTCATGCTGAATCACCCGCCAGTGTACCGCCCGCCGCCCCGCCCGCGTCGATAATCAAAGGAGAGGATTCCATGGTCCGCGCCATCCTGGCCCTGCTGCTGGCGCCCGTCATCGCCTGCGCCGCCGCGATCCGGCTGTACATGAAAGATGGCGAGTATCAGCTGGTTCGGGAGTACCAGGTGCTTTCCGACCGCGTCCGCTTTTATAGCGTCGAGCGAAGCCAGTGGGAAGAGGTTCCCCTCGATCTCGTCGATTTGAAACGTACGCAATCCGAGCAGAAACAGCGCGAAGAATCAATGCGGCGGGAAGCTGCCGAGATGGCCGCCGAGGAGAAGGCGGAGCGCGAGGCCGCCGCGGAGGTCGCCCGCGTCCCCGTCGAGCCGGGCGTATATCTCGTCGCCGGAAGTCAGCTCAAAACCATCCAGCCCGCCGAGTCCAAGGTGGTCGGCAATAAAGGCCGCTCGATCCTCAAGGTCATGACCCCCATCCCCATCGTGGCCGGCAAAGGCGCCCTCGAAGTCGACGGCGAGCATTCCCATAATGTCGTCGATACCGCCACGCCTGAGTTCTACATACGCCTCTCGGCTGAGGAGCGCTTCGGCATCGTCCGCGCCGCTCCCGCCAAAAACGCTCGCATCATCGAAAAGTTCGAGATCGTACCCGTCACCAAAGAGATCATCGAACAGCCCGATGAGATCGAGATCTTCCGCCGCCAGGTCGGCGATGCTCTCTACAAAATCTGGCCCATGAAGCCTCTTGCGCCGGGCGAGTACGCCGTGGTCGAATACACGCCCGCAACCAACGGCGTCATCAACATGCAGATCTGGGATTTCGGCGTGCCCGCCAGCGCCGGAAGATGAGCGCAGCCCACTCACGGCGCGATCCCGAATTCCACGCCGTCCCCCGGGTCAGTAGATAATCAGGAAGCCTCCCGGCTTCGGCGTCACAGCGCCGAAGCTCCAGACCGGCACGCCCGGCGCCACCCCTCTCTCCCCCGTCGGCCTCCCGCTCGCGTCATAAAGCTGCCACGCCAGTGATCCGCCGCGCTGCCAGTCCGTCCCCTCGGTCCAGATCATCAGCGTCTCGCCGTTCGGCCCGATCGCAATCCGCGGGTGCTTGCGGCCTTTCCCTTCCCCGGGAGCGCTCACGGGCGCCGCTGAACTCGCCGTAAGGTTCTCGAAATAGACCTGACCCTTGGTCTCCCACGCGCCGGCCACCTGGCCGCCCCCTTCAGCAAGCTCCATGCTGCTCATCGGACACGCATTGATCTCCCACTCGTGCAGCTTGCGCGCCTGAAAGCTCGCGCCCTCATCGGTCGAGCTCAGCAAGTACATGTCGCGATGCACGCCTTCTGTCGCCGAGCGGTACAGAGCTCGCACCGTTCCCTGAGAGTCGGCGAAAATGGCCATGCCGCAACAAGCGCAGGCGCCCGTGGGCTGATTCCATGCTGGATGCTCAGGCGCAAATGTCTTACCCTCGTCATGCGATACGGCGACCCACACCTGCCGTCCGGCTTCACCAGCCGCGGCCCCCGGCGACTTCCCGTGCCAGGCCACATACACATTGCCGGCCGCGTCGGCCGCAACCGCCCCGCCGCCATCCAGTCCAAAGGTGCGCGTCATCAGGTTGCGCTCCGGTTCAAAGGCAGTGCCCGTATCGTTCAGCCGGCTGTACAGCATCGGCGCTCCGCGGCGGCCCGCTTCAGGGTTCATCGGCCCTTCGGCTTCGGTCGCTGACGATCCGTTCCATGCAACGTGAACCCGGCCGTTCTTGCCCACAGCCAGTTGGCCTCCCCGTATCGTTCCGACGGCGAGAGCCGCGCCGGGCCGGCTGTTGACGCGCAGCGGCGAGGACCACGTCGCTCCGTAATCGCGGGACTTCACATAGAACAGATCGCCATGCTTGGGGTCGCCGGCAAAGTACAACAGGTGCACTACGCCCCTGCCGTCCGCGACGGCTTGCGGCTGTATGCCGCCATTCGGCGCGCGGACCAGCGATACCGCGCCGCCCTGCGGCGCTCGGGACGCCGCCGCCATGCCGGCGGCAAGCAGCGCCAACCACAGCCCGGTTCTCATGCCATCGCCTCCATCCCCGTCAGTTCAGAACCCGCAGCTCCGCCGCGCCCTGCCGTGCGTAAAACTCCTTCACTCTTTGCGTCGCCGCGCGCCCGATCACCTGCCGCAGCTCGGCCTCCGTCGCCTGGCGCACCCGCTCGGCGCTCCCAAAATGCCGCAGCAGCTTCTCCACCGTCTTCGGCCCGATCCCCGGCGCGTCATTCAACTCCGACGTAAGCCGCGCCGCGCTGCGCCGCCTGCGATGGAACGTGATCGCAAAGCGGTGCGCTTCATCCCGGATCTGCTGGATCAGGTGCAGCACCGGCGAGAAACGGTCCAGCGCTATGGGCTCGTCCTCCTGACCGTACACATAAATAATTTCTTCGCGCTTGGCGATAGACGCCAGCGGCTGCGTCGTGATGCCCAACTCTTCCAGCGCCTCGGCGGCGGCGTGCAGCTGGCCAAGCCCGCCGTCAATCAGCACCAGCCCGGGCATCCGCGCGTTCTCCGCCTGCACTCGCGAATAGCGGCGCGTCACCACTTCCCGCATGGAGGCGAAATCGTCGTTGCCGGGCGTCCGCACGATGAAGCGGCGGTATTCCGACTTCTTCATGCGCCCGTCCTCCCACACCACCATGCTCGCCGTCTTGTCGGCGCCCTGGATGTGCGAAATGTCGAAGCATTCAATGCGGTCCGGCGCCTCGGCCAGATTCAGCGCGTCCTGAAGCGCCTGCTGGATCGCTTCCGAGGAGGGACGCAGCACCCGGAATCGCTGGTCGAAACTGTTCTTCGCGTTCGCCTCCACCAGCTTCAACATGGCCCGCTTTTCGCCGCGCTGCGGCAGATGGATTTCCACGCGGCGGCCGCGCCGCTCGGAAAGAAGCTCTTCGAGCGCCTCCCGGTCCTCGAAATCAACCGGCGTCTCGATCGTGCGCGGCGCATATTGCTGCTCGAGATAGAGCTGCTTGAGCAGCGCCGAAAAAAATTCCGGCGGGTCGAAGTCGGTTTGGTCCTCCCAAAAAAATTCGCGCCGGTCCACGATGCGGCCGTTGCGCATGTGAAACACATTTACCGCTACCAGCGGCGGCTCGGCGTAATACGCCAGAATGTCCGATTCATTGCCCTCCACGGCCGCCATCTTTTGCCGCTCGTACATCTCCTCTACGGTCATCAGCAGATCCCGGATCCCCGCCGCCTCCTCGAAACGCATCTCTTCGGCGGCGCGCTCCATCTGCTCCCGCAGTCGGTCGGCCAGATCCCGGTGGCGCCCCTCCAGAAACAACCGCACATTGCGAACCGCTTCGGCGTACTGCTCCTCCGTCACCAGCCCCGCCACGCACGGACCGTGGCAGCGGTGAATGTGATACTGCAAGCACGGATGCGTGTGCTTGCGGTTCAAATCAATCCGGCACGACGGCACCCGGAAATAGCGGTGTATGAAATGCACCAGCCGGTGCGCCAGATTCGCCGGAAAATACGGCCCATAATACGACGCGCCGTCTTTTTTCAGCCGCCGCGTGACATACACGCGCGGATATTTTTCGGCCGTCACTTTCACATACGGATAGGTCTTGTCGTCCCGCAGCAGGATGTTGAAGCGCGGCTTGTATTGCTTGATGAGGTTGTTTTCTAGCGCCAGCGCTTCCTTCTCGTTGTCCACCTGGATGAAATCCACATCCCGCGCCTCCGCAATCAGACTCCCTGTCTTGGCGTCCGCCAGACGTTCTTGCAGAAAGTAGCTGCGCACGCGGCTGCGCAGGTTCTTCGCCTTGCCCACATAAATCACGGCGCCGTGCGCGTCCTTGTACAGGTACACGCCCGGCAGCGAGGGCAACTGCGCCGCTTTTTCGCGGAGATCCATTCCAGACGGCTATACTTTCATTGTGGCACGCTTGCTGACGCGGCTCTGTTGTTTCTCGGCGTTGGGCGTCGCGGCGCTCGCATTGCCGGCAATCGCCCAGCAGCGCCAGAAGCTCGGCGATAAACCCGCCCAGACGCCGCCGCAGCAGCAACCGAAGGAGCAGGAGCCCCCCGAAGAGGACGAAGAGCTTAAGCCGCAAGAATACTCCTTCAATCCGCTCCAAGCCGCAAAAGAGCTCAAAACCGGCGAGTTCTACTTCAAAAAGGGCAACTACAAAGCCGCCGCCCGGCGCTTCCGCGAGGCCACCCGCTGGGACCCCACCTCAGCCCAGGCCTTCCTGCGGCTTGGCGAAGCCGAAGAGAAATTGCACGACCTCAAAGCCGCGCAGCAAGCCTATGCCAAATATCTGGAGCTCAACCCCGACGCCAAAGACGCCCAGCGCATCCGCAAAAAATTGACGCCCGGCGCATCCGCAAAAAATTGACCGCCCCGCCGACCCCGGCGAACCTCGACTTCAGGCGCCGTCCGCGCTGCCAGCAATCCCACTTGAAACACAGGAATTGCGGAAAAGTTTCGCCTCAATCCCAAAATAATTTTCAGTAACCGCCAGCGTTAATCCAGCGCCTCCTGCATTAGTGATTTTTCGCGCCCGCACAATACCGGTCACATTGGCGGCTTCGGTCGTCCTGGCTGCCGGAATCGCCGCGGCTCAGTCCGATCCTCGGCCCGCGCTGAATGAAAACCGGATTCTGGGCGTCATCCCGAATTACCAGACCGTCTCCGATTCCAGTGCCCCAGTCCGCCCCTTGCGCGCTCGCGAAAAATGGAGCCTCTTCGTTAAAGAAACCGTCGATCCGTTCAATATCGTGAACGCAGCTCTCGGCTCCGGCTTTTCACAAGCCGGCAATGAAACGCCGAAATACGGAGTCGGAGGCGCGGCGTTCGGCATGCGCTTCGGCGCCGCGCTCGCCGATTTCGCAACCCAGAATTTCTTCAGCGCCGGCGTTCTGGCCACCGTGCTGCATCAGGATCCGCGCTACTTCCGCAAAGGTCCGCAAGCCGGTCTCTTCCGTCGCATCGCCTATTCCGCCTCCAGAATCGTCGTCGCCCGCCAGGATTCCGGAGCCGCCGCCTTCAACGCCTCCGGCGTCTTGGGAATGATGCTCGGAATCGGCGCATCGAATCTCTACTACCCCTCCGCCAGCATGCGATCCTCCGTCATGGTGGACCGCCTGTTCACCAGTTTGACGGGCTCTCTTTCCGGCAACCTGCTCGCCGAATTCTGGCCGGATGTCGAGCGCAAGCTGATGCGCAAACGCTTTCTGTTTCTCGGAAAACGCTCCCCCGCCGAACCGTCCTTCAGACCGGCTGATTGATTGAATAGCCCCCGGCGCCAAAGCCGCGCGAGCCTCCTCTAGCTCGGTGCAGGCTCGCTGTCGAGCATCGGACGCAACGCCGCGTGCACTTCGATCTGCGCCATGCGGCGCCGCACGTCCTCCGGCTTGAGAATGCCTTCTTCCGTCACAATGCCGCTGAACAGATCGAGCGGCGTCGAATCAAAGTAGTAATTCCACACCGTCACATTCCGAGGAATGTCCCGGCCCACCTCTTGCGCCGGACGTGCGGCGTCCCGGTGGCGAAAACCCGCGGGCGCTAGCTTCTCCGTGCTGCACAGGCTGTACACCGGCCGGCCGCATGCCGCAGCCGCCCGCGCTATGAGACTGGTTCCGATTTTGTTCACCACGCCGTCGTCGGCCACCGCGTCCGCTCCGACCAGGATCACCGTCGTATCGGCGATCCAGCGACCGGCCGCCGCGTCCACGATGAGCACTGCCTCCATCCCTGCGTCCGCAAGCGTGCGCGCCAGCGCCAGCCCCTCCCCCACCGGCCGCGATTCGGTCGCCACCACGCGCGGATGTTTCCCGTTGCGATGCGCCGCCAGCAAAGTCGTGAGCACGGTGCGGCTGAACGAATGCGTGAGAATAACGCCGGATGCGGGCACAAGCGTTTGCGCCGTCCGCGCGATAACCGCGTCGGAGCCGTTGACCCGCGCCGCAAACGCGCGGCAGGCGTCCACCACCCGCCGGCGGTCCGGCGCCGCCAGCAGAACGTCGTTCGCCAGCCGGAACAGCGGCGCCATCGCCGGTTGTGCGTGCGCCAGCGCCACAGCCGCTCTCGGCGTCTCCGACGCGAATTCATCCTCATCAGCCGATTCCGCAAAGCTGATCAGCGCCTCCGCCGCTTGCAGGCATAGCGTCGAAGCGCCGGTCCGGTTATCGGCCGCGATGGCCTGTATCGCGCTCTCGAGCGCGCGAATCCTCACAAACAGTGTCCAACGTGATTATACGTGATGAGGCCCATGCCGCTCCCTTCATCCGGCGCCGAGCGCCGCCCCGCAAACGCGCCGTCGGCTCAGGGACAAACACGCTTCCTCTCGCCCGCCCAACCGCGCAGCTCTCGTTCACAGCCTTCGCGACAGCCGTAATTCCCACAAAATAGGAGCCTTCCCCGCTTCGGGCTGCGCCAGATCTTGCAGCCGCCCGCTACCATGAAAGCAGGAGGCCGCAAAACCTCCGTCCAACAAAGCCGCTCGTTCGAGCGGCTTTTTTCTTTTCTGGAGGTCCCGATATGTCCACCAACCGTTCCACCGGTCCGC
>Ga0070740_10001173_pt1 | contig 38449 bp, 36 predicted proteins | sample Coa_R2_FD_67286 | JGI IMG/M metagenome (GOLD analysis project Ga0070740, IMG submission 67286) | Surface soil microbial communities from Centralia Pennsylvania, which are recovering from an underground coalmine fire - Coalmine... | ecosystem: Environmental > Terrestrial > Soil > Unclassified ... | reverse complement strand
TCTGGCTTGGTGAACGCCCTCTGGCAGTTCTGCCAGGTAGGGCTGTCCATTGGAATCGCGCGGCAGGGTATGCACCTCGGCGGGATCGAGGACGGCGAGCAGCACGCGTTCACCACCGAAGCGTTCGCGAATCTCTGTCAGCCCGCCATCATAAAGCTTGCGTCCATGATCGATGATGAGCAGACGCGGGCAGAGCGTCTCTACGTCATCCATGTCGTGCGTTGTGATCAGGATCGTCATACCTCTTTCAGCGTTGATGCGCAATAAGAACTCGCGGATGCGTGCCTTCGCAACCACATCCAGCCCGATCGTCGGTTCGTCCAGATAGAGCAATTCAGGATCGTGCAGCAGAGCTGCCGTGAGGTCCCCGCGCATGCGCTGGCCGAGCGAGAGCTGGCGGACCGGCGTATCAATAAACTCGTCCAGCTCCAGTAGTTCGCGCAGGCGGTTCAGGTTAGCGGTATGGCGCGCCTCCGGCACGCGATAGAGGTGGCGCAGCAGGCGCAGGGAGTCGATCAGAGGTAAATCCCACCAGAGCTGGGTGCGCTGGCCGAAGACCACCCCGATGTGGGAGGCCATCTCGCGTCTCTGGTGCAGGGGATTGAAACCCGCCACGCGCACCTGTCCCGTGCTCGGCATGAGAATGCCGGTGAGCATCTTGATCGTGGTGCTTTTGCCCGCGCCGTTGGGTCCCACCAGGCCGATCATCTCCCCCGGCTCAACCGTCAGCGAGAGATCTCGCACCGCCGCAACCAGGCGTACCTCCGGGTCAACAATGCTGCGCAGACTGCCAAGAAGGCCGGGGCGGCGTCTGGCCACGCGGAATGTCTTGCTCAGGCCGATGGCCTCGATCATTGCCATTGTTTTTCGCTCCTTTCGCGTAAAAAGAAACATTTTTTAGAAAGTGATGCAAAATGTCCGCCTCGCCAGCGAGCCAGCGTCCAACCTTTCAACTGCCCGTGCTTTGGTAGCGATGAACGCCGAAGCGCCAGAAGGCCAGCGCCACCAGTGCGAAAAATAGCGCGATCAGCGGCGAGGAGAAGGCCAGCCAGTTCGGCAGGGCAAAGGGCAGCGCGCGCCCCAGGACGTAGCAGACCGGGATATAAGTTCCAAAGGCCAGGGGGACGATGAAGACGAACAATCTCTGCATAAGCTGATGATAGATCGTCAGCGGATAGCTGAGCATTTCACGACCCCCATAGGTCAGAATATTGGTCAGCTCGGTCGTCTCGACGGTCCAGAAGCAGATCGTCGCTCCCAGCAGCAGGACCGAGACAAAGATCAACGCACTGCTTAGGACGCCCAGGCAGAGCGCCAGGATCTTCAGCGGCGTCCAGACCAGGTGAGCGTCGCGCAGGAAGAACAGGGCCAGCCCGAAGGCGCTCAGCCCCTGGGTAATCCGTCCGAAGCGTCGCAGGCGAAATTGTGTCGTGCTCACCTGCATTAAAGCCGTGACCGGTCGCAGCAGGATACGATCGAAATCTCCTTGACGGATGATCACCTCGAAGTTGTCGATGCCCCCGCCAAAGAGTTCGGCCAGACCAAAACCAATCGAGACGACCGCTCCCAGAAGCGCAACCTCGCCCATCTTCCAGCCGAGCAGGGTAGGAAAGGGCACAAAGTAGATCAGCAGCGTAGCGAACTCCAGAGCCGTCACCAGGAAGTAGGTCAACACATCGAGAATCAGGTCAACCTTATATTGCATTTGCGCTTTCACCTGCATGGCAATCAGGCGGAGGTACAGGCGGATATCGCGCGTGAGAGCCTGAAACACCATCATCTCCTTTCAGATGAGCTAGCCGCCCTGGACGACGACGCGCCGGGTAGCGATCTTTGTAAGCAAACGTACAAGCACAGTCAGCACCAGAAGCCAGGCCAGTTGGAGCAGCATTTCCCGCAGGAGAGAAGGACCGCCCAGCTTACCCAGGAAGACCATCGCGGGTCCGTTCATCATGCCAGAGAAAGGGAGCCAGGCCGCGAGCGTCGCGAGCCAGGCTGGAAAGAAGACCAGGGGCAGGAAGGCACCCGCGAAAAACTGCGCGATGGTCAGGCCGAACACAACAATCGAGCGAGCTTCAATCATCCAGAAGGCCGCGAGGTTCATCAAAATGCGAAAGACCACGCCGGTTACGGTGCCCAGAGTCAGGCTGAGCAGAAACACTGGCCAGATCGACCAGCCGGCCCCAAGCTCCACCTGGAAGATCAGCAGGCCAGCCAGGTAGGTGGGCAGACCACGAAAGATGAGGAAGTAGACGGCCCGGCCCAGCTCGCGACTGCACCAGTAGCAAAAGAAATCGCAGGGCTTACTCAGATCGGTAACAACCTCCCCGGTGCGAATCGTGAGCATCAGGTCGACCCATCCAAAGGGGAGGACGACCATAATCATCGCCTGAGTTGCCCAACTATAGCTCAGAGCGTCGCGCAGATTGTAGCTGCCGACCGTTGGCCGGGCGTGATAGAGAGCAATCAGCACGGAACTGAGGACGATACAAAAAAACACGTTGGTGCAAAGTCCCGCCAGGTTGGCCCAGCGATAAATAAGCTGGCGCCGGTAGGCCGTGCGGGCCACTTCGACATAGAAACGCAGCATATGCTCACCCCTATCTTGTGCGTCTTTCCCTGATCTCTTCAGGCGCTGGATAGCTGCTCCTCAGAAGAAAGCTGCGGCTGGCAGCCCCTCTCCGGCTTGGCCGGAATTAATGGGGCCTGATTTTTCCCAGCACAAAAACCCAGCAACCCGCCATCAGGGGGTCCTGGTTACGCCGCGTGAACTCGCGGACATGCACCTGCGCGGGATAGCGCGTAACTATCCCGTGTCGATCTCATACGCTCCCTTCTACTTGCGAGAGAATGAGAGGTTTGGCCAGTTTATCACGGTTATCAGGAGGCGTCAATAGCCCATCTGTCGATATAGGGATCGGGAAGGAGATGTGCAGTGGGGAGGAGAGGAATTAAAGAAGGCTCTGCCCGACCGGGCAGAGCCTCATCAGGAGCGATCCCGAGAGGGGTCGAACCTCCGACCTACAGATCCGCAATCTGTCGCTCTATCCACTGAGCTACGGGATCAAACATATCTTGCAAAAGCAGTATAGCAACCCGGGTCCATCCTGTCAAGATTTGGGGGAAACAGCAGGGCTTTTGCAAACTCAGCAAAACCCATCCTCTGTCCCGGCATTAAGTTGTCGGCTGAGATATGGAGCGTGCGTGAGTACACCTTGCCTGGGCTGTCAGCGATCATCTGAGGCTGACAGCCCAGGCAATTGCTGTAATCCCGGGTTCCTCTGGAGGAATCTTATGAAGGGAGACATCTGCTGCGCTAATTCGGAGAGGGAAAATGGCCAGCTTGTAACAGGGTGATCCTCTCTCTGCGCGTGGCCAATCTGGCAATGTGAGCCTCAAGGGAGGCTCAGGAGCGTCTCCACGACTGTCAGATCGCCTCTCTTGCTCTCCTGAACAATGTGAGGCAAGGCAGGAAGAGGGTCTACGCCGGCGCATAGACTTCCTATCGCGAAATTAAACGTATCGATACATCTTGCGAAAAGAAAGCACGCCACCCGCGAAATATTGCTCCGGTAAGCCTTCTTACGAAGAGCAAGCTTTCCTACCCGGCAGGTTATGTGCCGAGCGCCTGCGGGGTGGCATGCGTCTACATTACCCGCAATTCAACACAAACCCAACAGCGACCCCCTTATGCGAGGCTGTTGATCACTTCCTGTGCGCGGTTCAAGGCTTCTCGCCGCACATAGTAGTAGGCCCACAGGCCCTTCTTCCGGCAGTCCACCAATCCTGCATCGCGCAAGATGCGCAGGTGATGCGAAATGGTGGGCTGTTCCAGAGTAAAGCTCTCAACAATCTCGAAGACGCATACTTCCCCTTCGTATCGGCTGAGCAAGCTCAGAATACGCAGGCGTGTCGGATCTGCCAGGGCCTTCAGCAGGCGAGCCTGGCTCACAGCTTCGTCTTCCGTCAATGTTGGGACGAATTTGGGAGCAACTCCTACTCCTCCACCGGCAGAGACCTGCCGGTGCTGTAATACACCCGCCAGCGCCGCGCTGGCGTTTGCTGGAGCAGTGGTTGCTCGGGTCGAATTCATCTGGTTCATTGATGTCATTACTTTCTCCTTACCATCTTCCCATCCGGTATAGTTTCTAACGATTGGGTCTCTGGGGAGGACCTATATTCATTATACAAAAGCATCCAAATCTAGGGGCTAGGCGTATGCCGATCGATACTTTTTGAAGCTTATAGAGCTATTGTACATAGCAATACTTTTTGAAGAGTATTTTGAGTGTAAATATCTGAAAAAGATAATCAGCAAGATATATACAGGTTTTTCCTGCTTGACAGAAATACCTTGCCGACTATCTTTAATCCTAAAGGCTATTTATTTTTCTTGTTTCTCCTCATGCCTGATTTGCAAATGGAGCTCGCGCAGTTGTTTCTCATCGACCGGGGAGGGCGCGTTCATGAGCAGGTCGAGGGCGCTCTGGGTTTTGGGGAAGGCGATGACCTCGCGAATGCTCTCTTCATCGGCGCAGAGCATGACCAGGCGATCGAGGCCCAGGGCGATTCCGCCGTGTGGGGGCGCGCCGTATTCAAAGGCTTCGAGCATATGCCCGAACTGCTCTTTGATCTGCTCATCGCTCAGGTTCATCAGCGAGAAGACCTTGTGTTGGAGCGCGGCGACGTTGATGCGCACGCTACCTCCGCCGATTTCGTAGCCGTTGCAGATGATGTCGTACTGTTTGGCGCGGATATGAAGCGGATCGCTGTCCAGGCGGTCGATATGCGCCTCGTCCATGCCAGAGAACGGATTATGCTCGGCGTCATAGCGCTGCTGATCTTCGTCATAGTGCAGCAGCGGGAAGTCCACCACCCAGCAGAAAGCCATTTCGTTGGGATCGATCAGGTTCAGACGTTCCGCCAGTTTGACGCGCAGGCGGAAGAGGACATCATTCGCAACTTTGGCATTGTCGGCGACAAACAGCAGGAGGTCCCCTGGCTGGCCCTGTAGCCGAGCGATGATTGCTTGAACCTCGTCGGTGCTCATAAATTTGGTCAATGGCGATTTGATCTCACCGCCGCTGCCGATGGCCAGAGAGACGAGTCCCTGTGCGCCGAACTGGCGGGCAAACTCGGTCAGGCCCTCGATCTCCTTGCGGCTAGAGCTGCCCGCGCCTGGCACGCGAATGCCTTTGACGATCCCGTTGGCGGCCAGCGCGCTCTGGAAGACGCCGAACGTCCCGGCGCCTGCCAGATCGGAAATCTCCACCAGCGGCAGCTCGAAGCGCAGGTCGGGATGGTCGGTGCCGTAGCGATCCATCACATCTTTATAGCTCAGGCGTGGGAACGGGCGCTGTTTGATGCGTTTGCTCGTTGTTTTCTCGATCAACCCGATCAGCAGATCTTCGATCAGGTCCATCACATCCCCTTCCGAGACAAAGGACATCTCCAGGTCAAGCTGAGTAAACTCCGGCTGGCGGTCCGCACGTTGATCCTCGTCGCGGAAACAGCGCGCGATCTGGAAATAGCGATCCATGCCAGCAACCATCAGGAGCTGTTTCAACTGCTGGGGAGACTGAGGCAACGCATAGAACTGGCCCTCGTAGAGGCGGCTGGGCACCAGGTAATCGCGTGCGCCCTCCGGCGTGCTTTTCATCAGCATAGGCGTCTCGATCTCCAGAAATCCCCGCTCGTCCAGGTAATCGCGCATATGCTTAACGATGCGATGGCGCAGGATGATATTATCGCGCATCTTTGGCCGGCGCAGGTCGAGATAGCGGTATTTCAGACGCAGCGACTCATCGACGCTGATGGCATCGCTAATCGGGAAAGGCGTTGTGCGGGCGGGATTGAGGGTAAGAATCTCCTCTGCCGCGATTTCGATCTCGCCGGTGCTCAGGTGAGGATTTTCTGTGCCTGGCAGGCGATTGACAACTGTGCCACGCACCTGGACGACATATTCTGAGCGCACTTCTGAGGCTGCACGGTGTGCCTCCGGCGAGCGTTCGGGATCACAAATCACCTGCGTGATGCCATAACGGTCGCGCAGATCCAGGAAGATCAGGCCCCCGTGATCGCGCCGCCTGTTTATCCAACCGGCCAGCGTCACCTGCTGGCCCACGTTTGCTTTTGTCAACTCACCGCATGTATGGGTGCGATAATGGACCTCAAAACCCACGATTTTACTACTCTCTTTCTCTTTGGAATGGAGTGGTATGCTAAGATTTCCACGTTTTCTGCCGGACCATGAGACGGAAAACAAGCTCATTGGCTCTCGCAACGCTGGGAGCCTCTGAGCTTGTTTCTGCTCTCATGCTTGCGTTTTAGCCGGCTAAGACGCGCACGCTTTCTGAGAATTGATAAACATCAGGCTCTCGTTATTGGACGCGCTCTGGCCCAGGATATCGATCGTTGTGCCGCCGGGCGTTGTCGTGCTGGGATCGATCACCACATCTTTAATCTTCGCAAAGTATGTTGGTGAGACATACTGCTGAACGAGGCTCATTGTCACGCTGGCTCCCTGGCCGTTGCCGGTCGATGTCGCCGTGGGCGTGGCGCCCGGACCACCAGAGGTGGCGAGCGGCTGCTGGAACGTCAGATTCAACACGCGGTGATTAGCCGGGTCCCCCACAAAGAGATGGAACTGAGACAGCCCGTTAGTATCAGTGACGATCCCCCCACTCAGCGTAGCAGGGTTAGAAACCGGGGGAACCGCCAGAGCGCCGCTACCTTTTGATGTAGGCGGCGTCACCGCAGGCACAGGAGTGTTCGCAGTAAAGTTCTGCGCCTGCGCCCCCAGCGGAGGAGCGATAGGCGCATCGACCAGCACTGGCGCTGGAGTAGAGGTGGTCGCTGAGTTGAGCGGCATGCTCCAGATCGAGCCATCGCCCAGCAGCATAAAGAGCCGGTTGTCGCTGGCGGTAATGCTCATAATGCGCTCTGACACTGAGATCGAGGTGGTTTTTTGCCCTTTAAAGCTCCCCTTTGTGTCAACGCTGTAGCTCAGGATGGTCGCGCTGTTCGTATTCGACGTGGAGGCCAGCACCACGTACACATTCGTTGTGCCCCCGGCGTTCCAGGCCGTGATCAGGCTGGGCGTCTGCCCGTTCTGGGTCAGCGAACCATCGATAGGCTGGGTATGGCCTGGCTGGAGCCGCGAATCGGAGCCCGGGCTCAGCAGGTTGATGGCAAAATTGCCGGGAGTATTATTCGTCACCTGCTGGCTGAGCGCGAAAATAGCGTTTTTCGCGCCAGCGATAGCGGTGATCTGTGTACTGGTGCCTGGCAGTGTAAAAGGATTGCTCAGGGTATACTGGCTCGTTCCATTCGAGCTATTGCTCTGAATAAGCTGGTAGACCTTACCATCCTGGCCCAGGGCGTAGTAAATCACAGAGTTGTTATTCTGCACGAATGCTAACGTCTGCGCGATTCCCTGGCTGAGGCTACCCGGAGTCGAGCTGGTGCAGGGCAACAGGGTAATTTTTGCGCCCTGGTCGTAATTCGTAATTGCCGTGCGCGTTTCGCTCACCAGTTGATTCTGCAGACTCGTCATCTGAGAGGTCGCGCTACTGCTGAGAGCATAGTTCTTTGCCAGGTCCTGCAGTTTTTGTTGAGCTTGAGCCAGATCTTGCAATGCCTGAGCCGGATTCTGGTTCAGTTCGGTACTGGCCCGGCTGATCAACTGGCTGGCGTCGCTCAGGGTCTGGTTAATTGTCTGTGTCTGGTTTACGTGGATGAAATAATAGAAACCGCTTCCCACGGCGACCAGGAGGAAGAGAATGGCCAGAGCGATCGTCGGGGCAAAGAGGCGGCCATGTCGTTTCTTCGCTCTCAGGACCGGCTGAGGCGCAGTATCACTGTCAGGTGAGGCGAGAGGGCCGCTGATTGTATATGAGAAAGGGCCGCTCGGAAGAGGGGAATCGTTGCCACGTGCTGCCATGCTGGTTCCCGCGCCCAGCGGAGCGAACAGCCTGGCGGTATCTTCGTTGCTCAATTCAAGGCCACCTGCGGGAACCGGCTGACGCACCCCTGGCGGCTCTACGCCCACTTCCTGGATATGCGCGACGATCGCGGTGATGTTGTCCGGGCCGCCGTTTTCATTGGCCCGCTCAATCAGGTGATACACGCTCTCCTGTGGCACGAACTGCTCAACGGTGCGCTGCAACTCTTCGTCATTGACCAGGCCCGAGAGGCCATCGCTACAGAGGATCAGCGAATCTCCGTCTTCCAGCGTCTCCTGGAAAAAATCGATCTCTACCTCTGGTTGCGTGCCAAGACTGCGGGTAATGACGTTTCGTTGAGCGTGAGTGCGCGCCTGTTCCTCGGTTAACAGTCCGGCTCGCACCTGTTCTGCAACCCATGAGTGATCCTGCGAAACCTGGCGGATCTGCGACTTGCGCACTAAATAGGCCCGGCTATCGCCCACATTCGCGATGTATGCCACGTTGCCCCGCAGAACAGCGGCCACGCAGGTGGTTCCCATGCCGCTGCGCAGCATATTCTCTGCCGCTCGCTGGTGGATAGCCGCATTGGCTCGCCGGATAGCTTGCAGCAGCGAGGCCCGAACGTCATCATTATCGTCCTGGTAATATGCATTGCTCACCGTATCCACAGCGATTTCGCTTGCCACCTCTCCCGCGGCATGTCCGCCCATCCCATCGGCCACAATGAACAACGCACCCTTGTATGCCATCACCTGGGGGTCTTTGGGGATGACATAGGCCATATTATCTTCGTTATGGTCGCGTTTACGGCCAACATCGGTTAGCTGTGCAACATCGAGACGAAGTAGTTTCGCCACGCACTTTTCTCCCATAATGTAGAGGCTACCCTCGTAATCGCCTTTTCGTCTACCTCCGAGGCGCTTCCTCTTGAGTAGGAACCACTACCAGTTGCTGAAAGTTTAGGCTATAATACACCGATGCAGAGAAAAACGCAACGTACTTCCCTTTTTGGTATAGTCTGCCGGGCGGTTGGCGCGTAGCAGGTTGATCCGCAGAAGCGTGCGAACGAGCCGTTTCCCGCCATTTCTCTGTATCCATGCCTTCGCAAAAGATCTCCAGGAAGAAAGGGAAGCATCTGTGCAACTGATCGAGCTTGAGAAAAATGTCTGGGTTATTCAAGGAGGCGCGAATATCGGGGTGATCGCCCATGAGGGGCGCTGTCTGCTTATCGATAGCGGGATGGATAAGGATGTGGGCCGCGAAATTCTCAAACAGGTTCAGAGACTGGGCCTGGTTCCGAACGCGCTGGTGGTGACGCATGCGCACGCCGATCATTTTGGGGGCGCGCACTACCTGGTCCGCCAGACCGGTCTGAAGGTTTATGCCACCCGCGTCGAGGCCGCGGTCATGGCCGGGCCGATCCTGGAGCCGCTCTATCTCTTCAGCGGAGCGCAACCGCCGCGCGAGCTGCAGCAGAAGTTTTTGCTGGCAAAGCCCTGCCTGGCCGATGTTGTACTCGCTGGAACGGAGCAGAGTATCGAGCAGATCCCGCTTGAACTGCTGTCCCTGCCCGGCCATAGCGTTGAACAGATTGGCCTGGCCTATGGGGAAACCCTCTTCGTTGGCGATGCTTTTCTTACCCCTGAGATTCTCGATAAACATGGCATCCCATTTTATACTGATATTCAGATGGGACTGACAAGTTTAGATCGGCTTATTGCGCGGCTGGACGGCACACAGAAAGCCGGTGTCCCAAAAGAGGAGCAGCGGGCGTTCAAGCATATAGTGGCGGGACATGGGGAGATTTATGCCTCTGCGGAACAGGCTAAACGGGTGATTGGCTATACGGCTCAGCGTCTTGAGAGTATACTGGAATCCATCAGGGACGCGCTGGCTGCCGGCGATGCTCGCAGCGGGGCCGAGGTGTTGCAGTGTGTGGCTGTGGCACAGGGAGTGGACCTCTCTACCCTCTCTCAATATGTGCTGTGCAATACAACCGTGCAGGCGGCGCTGAGCACGCTGTATGCGCGCGGCGAGATATATCCGCTTTTGCGCGAGAATACGCTCTTATGGCAGAGAAAAAATGATAGAGAATGCCCGATGGGTTGACCTGGTATCTGGTGAGTGAAAAAGGTCTATGGCTGTTACTCTGGCAATTTCAAGGCCGTTATAGAGCCATGAGGAGACGGTATGCATATTGGTATAAATGCTCAATTGCTCTCATTCAGCCAGAATTATCGTAACGGCGGAATCAGTCGTTATATTCGTTATTTGTTGACTGAAATTGCTCGGGAACCAGGTACACACGAATATACGATTTTTGTGAATGGGCCTGATGTTACTGCCCGTCTGGGCATTCAGCATCCACAGCTGACGTTTCTGCCGGCCACCTGGCCGGAGTCCAGGCCGGCGGCGCGCGTGGCGTGGGAGCAGTTCGCGCTTCCCTCGCTTATTCGCCAGCGCGGCATCCAGGTGTTTCACTCGCCTGCCAATGTGCTGCCGCAATTTCTGCCGCGCGCCTGCGCCGGCGTGGTGACGCTGCATGACCTGGCGTTCTTACGCATGCCGGAGGTTCTGACGCGTCCCAAACGTGTCTACCATCGCACATTTACCGTGCGCAGCCTGCGCCGGGCCTCGAAGATCATCACTGTATCCGAGAGCACGGCCTGCGACGTGACCGAACTGCTAGGGATTCCGCCCGGGCGGATGACGACGGTCTATCCGTGCATCGATGAGCGTTTTATGCAGCCTGTCGCAGAGGATGAACTGCGCGCATTCCGCGTCCGCCAGGGCCTGGAGGGCGGTTTTCTGCTCTATCTCGGCACACTGGAGCCGCGCAAGAACATTCCTGTTCTCATTGAGGCTTACGCGCGGTTGCGCCAGCTTACTGGCACGCGGGTGAAGCTTGTGCTGGCCGGCGCAAAGGGCTGGCTGTACGATGCTATTTTTGCGCGCGTGCAGCAACTGGGCCTGGAGGAGGAGGTGCTCTTTCCAGGCTTTGTGAGCGATGCCGAACAGCCCTTATGGTATCGCGCGGCAGCGGCCTTTGCCTATCCCTCGCTCTACGAAGGCTTTGGCATCCCGGTGGCCGAGGCTCTGGCCTGCGGCACTCCTGTAGTAACATCGACCGTCTCCAGCCTGCCTGAAGCTGGCGCCGGTCTGGCTTTGACCGTCGATCCTCGCGACGTTGAAGCGTTGGCTCTGGCCCTGCAAAAGGCCCTCTGTGATACTTCTTTGCGAGAGAAGTGCCAGGCCATGGCGCCGACGGTGCGCGAGCGGTTTTCGGCGGCTGCGATGGCCAGGCAGACATTGGCCGTTTATGAACAAGCCATGGCATCTCATGTAGCGCAACGATATGTACCTGTAACTGAAAATGAATCCCTGTTCCGTTCTGACAAAGAGCCTGATCGCTCTTTCTCTGGCCAGCACGGAAAGGAGTAAGATGAGGATATGGCTCAATTCGTGAATAGCAGTGAAGAACTCTCGAAAACACCAGGTCAGCAGGGCAATCCTTTTCCCGGCGCTTCCACGGAAATTTCTACGGGCGGGACAACCGGCCAGATCACGAAGGTAATCTCTGAGCGCCGCTCCAGTCGTCGGCAATGGCGGCTGTTTGAAATCGGCTTGACGGTAGCCGTTGATACCTTGTTCCTCTACGTCGCTTTTCTGCTCGCCTATTATTTGCGCTACCATGTGCTTTTTAATAGCGAGTTGATTGCGTATTTCCGTAGCAATGTGCTTGGTGGACGGGAAAGGGATGTTCCCGCAGATATTAGCCAGTTCTTTCTCCTGGGGATGGGCGTTATTTTTGGGGTACTGCTGATCTTCGTGATGCGTGGCATGTACTCAATGCGTCTGAGTGGCAACCTGTTTACGCAGCTCTGGCGCATTATAACGTCCCTGACGCTTGGCCTCTCGGTGCTGGTCGCCTACTACTTTGTTTTCCAGCCGCCCAAGAGTTCGCGTCTGCTCGTCCCCTTTATCTGGTTCTGCGCGATCGTGATTCTCTGTCTGGGGAGAATGATGCTCGCGGGCCTGATCGGGCTGCTGCACCGCATGGGACTGGGAGAGACGCGCCTGCTGGTCGTCGGCTCCGGGCGCTTGGCCAAGATGATTATGCAACATATCGCGGCCAGTCCCCATCTGGGCTATTCGATCGTCGGTTTCCTGCATGACCTGCCCGATCCATACGAGGCCCCCGGCGATTTCGGGCGTTTTACCATGCTGGGCACGGTAGAGGACCTGGCGCTGGTCATTCGCTCGATGCGGGTGGACGAGGTGATTATTGCTCTCCCCTCGGAATTACACCAGCAGACGATTCGCAGCGTTCGCCTGTGCGAGCGCCTGGGCGCCTCTTTTAAGCTGGTGCCGGAACTCTACGAGCTGAATCTCTCGCGCATTGATATGGAGGCGATCGAGGGCATTCCCCTGCTGGGAATCAAGCAGAAGCCTCTCAACAGGGTCCAGCGCCTGGTGATGCGCGCGACCGATCTTGTCTGCTCTTTCGCGATTCTCTTGCTCGGCTCGCCCCTCTGGCTGTGTTTCGCGGTGCTGATCAAACTGACGTCGTCCGGCGAGGTTATTCTGCGCCAGACGCGTGTGGGACAGCGGGGACGACCGTTTACCTGCTATAAGTTCCGTTCGATGTACAAAAACGCTGAGCAGGTGCTGAGCTCCCTGCTGGCGCACAACGAGGCTCAGGGACCTCTCTTCAAGATGAGAGATGATCCACGCGTGACTCCCATTGGGAAATTCCTGCGCCGCACCAGCCTGGACGAGATTCCTCAACTGTTCAACGTAATTAAAGGCGATATGAGCCTGGTTGGTCCGCGCCCTCCCCTGCCTCGCGAGGTGGCGCAGTATGAAGAGTGGCAGAAAGAGCGCCTGGAGATGAAACCGGGCCTGACCGGCCTCTGGCAGGTGCGCGGTCGCAGCGACCTCTCTTTTGACGAGGGCGTGTTGATGGACCTGTACTATATTCAAAACTGGTCCCTGCGCCTGTACTTTCATATCCTCCTGCGCACGATACCGGCGGTTCTGTTCAGTCGGGGGGCGTATTGATGTGAGAAGTCTCGTTAGGGCGATCTCGGACGCACGAAGCTTGAGTTCTGGCCGCATTGCGCATAGCGTGAAGATGTTGCAAGCAAGGCGAAAAAGTTCGGCGTCTCAGGCGTGAAGGATAGATTCATGAAAGTTGCACTGGTTCACGATTATCTCAATCAGATGGGGGGCGCAGAACGGGTGGTTCTGGCGCTGCATGAGCTTTTCCCCGAAGCTCCGCTCTATACCTCTATTTACGATCCCAGGCGCGTCGATCCTGCCTTTCAGAAGATTGATATACGCACTTCTTTCATGCAGAAGTTTCCCTTCGTCATGAAGCATCACCAGCCCTACCTGCCGTTCTATCCCTTTGCGATGGAGAACCTGGATCTGCGCGGATATGACCTGGTTTTGAGCAGTTCGAGCGCATTTGGCAAGGGGATTATTGTCAGGCCGGAGACGCTGCATATCTGTTACTGTCACACGCCGATGCGCTGGTGCTGGAATTACCGGGAATATGTCGAGCGGGAGCAGTTGGGAGGGCTGGCGCGGCGTATTCTGCCGTTCTTCATTACCTGGTTGCGTGTGTGGGATCAGGCCAGCGCGCAGCGGGTAGACCATTTTATCGCGAACTCGCCGGTTGTGGCCGAGCGCATCCAGAAGTATTACCGGCGCGAGTCGGTGGTCATTCCTCCGCCGGTGGAGGCCGGGCGTTTTCCTTTCGATCCCGCCGCTCAGCCGGGTGAGTATTTTCTCTCGCTGGGGCGTCTGGCTCCTTACAAACGCGTCGACCTGGCGATCGAAGCCTGCAATCGTCTGCAACTGCCTCTGGTGGTAATCGGTGGGGGACGCGACGAGAAGCGGCTCAGGGCAATGGCCGGGCCGACCATTCGTTTTCTGGGTCGGCTCTCCGATGCCGAGGTGTTGCAGTATATCGCAAACTGCCGCGCCTTCATCTTTCCGGGCGAGGAGGATTTTGGCATTACGCCCCTGGAGGTGCAGGCTTCCGGGCGCCCGGTCATCGCGTATGGCGCGGGCGGCGCGCTGGCCTCGGTCGTCGAAGGTGTGACCGGCACGTTTTTTAAGGAACAGACGGTTGAGAGCCTGGCCGCTGTGCTGGCTACGTTCGATCCGGGTCGCTATAATCCTCAGGCGATTCGCAACCATGCGCTAGACTTCGATAAGCCGCTTTTCCAGCGCCGCATCCTTCAGTTTATCGAAGCGAAAATGGGCGCGACTCGCGTTCAGGTGCAGGGCTGGAATGCGCCCTCCAACGAATTCGCCCACTAGCCGGCCAGTATAGATCACCCTTTTATACTGACCTGTGTATAGCCAGCACTTCGTACAAGAGATATTTTGAACCAGCAGAGAGAGCAGACTCCCGGCTCTGCTCTTGGTGTCATTGTCATAATGAAAGGGATAGAAGCCGTGGAACTACGGACCTATGCGAGAATTATCTGGCGATATATCTGGTTAGTGGTGTTGATTGTAGGGGTGGTGGCTGCCTATTCCGGCTATCAGTATTATAAGTTGCGGAAGACGGTCGGTGCTCTGAGTGGCTATAGCTCGAGCATCTCGCTGCAGATCGGCCTGGTCGCTTCCACCAGGGGCGACCCCAATCCTGCTGATAACGTGACGGTTTCAGAGGCGCTCGCTGATACGCTGGTCAGCGGTCCCATCCTCTCATCGAGAGAGTTTTGTACGGATATCTCTCATCAGATTGGACAGGACATGGGCGAAATATTGCAGCATTATCCCGACGCCGATCCCGCTTCCTTACGGAATCTGGACCCCGCTGCGATTGGCAGCTCGCTGAGCGCGGTGCGCGTTCATAGTCTGGTGACGATTAGCGTGAACTGGAGCACGGCGGCGGGCGCCTGGGCGATTGCGAACGCGATTGGCGAGATCGGCACGTCGCGCATCGGGCAGTACCTGGACTATGTGGTTGCCACCGATTATACCCATAGCTCGACGAGCGGCACCTATGTTCAGCCGGAGGTTTCCGCGCGCGTGGTAAGCGCGGCGTCTGCCGCAATCTCTGTCCCCGGCACGTCCGCCAGTAAGCTCACGCTCCTGGTGCTGCTGGTGGTGATCGCCCTGGTTGTGGCCATTGCGCTGGCTTTCCTGCTGGACTACCTGGATGATCGTATTCGCAGCAAGGAGGATATTCGGGACCTTTTCCAGCTTCCCATCTATGGAGAGGTGCCTCATGCTCCGGTTCCTGGCCATTCTTCCAGGGAAGAGAAATCGGCGGTGTAACACTCTGCTTGACAGGGTTCTGAGAGAATGAGTATAGTACAGAAGGCAACGCACCGGCATGGGCACAGGAGGCGGAGTCCTGATTTTCCCGGTTTATTTCACGCCCTGTACTCAACGTTAGAGGAGTTGGACTGTGGGATCACGTTCACAAGAGCAGTATGCTCTGCTCACCGACTATGAGACGACGACCGCCTATGCCCAGGCGTTCTATACCCTGTTTGCCAATATTCGTTTCCACTGGGAAAACGAGCAGAAGCAGTCCGGTCAGCAGGGATCAATCACGACGCATATCCATACGCTCCTGGTAACTTCAGCTTCGGCCTATAAAGACCGGGCGACTGTGGCTGCCAACCTGGCGATCGTGGCCGCGCAGAGTGGGGCGGAGACGATTCTGGTCGATGCCGATCTGCGCACGCCGGGCATGCGGCAGCGCTTTGGGCTTCCCGCCGGCGCCGGGCTGAGCGATCTGCTGGAGGAAGGGGAGATTACCCCGGAAAAAATTGCAGCCTGCTTGCAGCCGACATTCGTGCCCGGACTGCGGGTCCTCGGAACCGGCACAGCCGCGACGCACGGCTCGGCCCTGCTGCTCTCTCCTCACTTAGAGAAGGTGGTGGTCGCTCTTCGTGAGCTACTGGCCTCAACCGAGAAGCCATACGGCGTGGCGCTTTTTCATAGCGCACCCGTTCTCTCCGGCGCGGACGCATCCCTGATCGGCGCTCTGACCGACCAGACGGTGCTGGCCGTGATTATGGGTCAGACGACGCGCGTTCAGGCCAGGCAGGCTCAGGAGCAATTAGAGCAGGCTCATATCAAGCTTGCCGGCGTTATTATGCTTCATCCTTAGTCTCTTTCTTATGCGAATGTCTTACCACAGGAGGATCTGACATGCAAGGAGGACAGGGCCACAGGGGTAAAGGAAAAGACCCCCTGGACCGTTCCGCAACGGGGGGATATAACCTTTCTGAAAGAATGGAGCAGTTTCGCGAGACGGGTGGAACAGGGGCCTACCGTCTGTCCGACCTCACGGCCAGCGGACGCCAGCCTGCGGTGCCAAAACGTCCCCCCGGCATGATGCACCTGGATCAACCGCCTCCAACCCCGCGCGTGGCGCGCCCGCGCAGGGAGATCCAGGAGCGCAAGCCCAAAACCTGGAAATGGTGGGCGGGAGCAGGCTGTCTCACTGTGGTCGGTCTGATTGTCATTGGCATGCTGGTCTACGCTGTCACCAATCTCTTCCTCGCCGTCAGCGTCAGCGCCGGCTCGGCAACCACCGCGACCGATTTTCTGGCCAGCCTGCAGAGCGCGAGTTACGACCAGGCTTATAATGACCTCGGCGCGTCGTTGACCGTGCAGCTCAGCCGCGGCGATTTCAAGCAGATGGCCCTGGCCGACGATCATTGTTATGGCCAGGTGACAGATTATAGCGAGGTGAGCGGCAGCGCTGTGACTTCCCAGGACGGAAACACCCAGAGTTTTACCTATACGATCACCCGCAGCAAGCTGGCAAAGCCCTATCAGTTGCGCCTGACCTTGCAGAAAAATGCCGCCGGTGATTGGGATATCATCAGCTTTGGCGGCGACCTCGGCCCCGCCCCGCCTACCTGTCAATGATGTTTGTTGGTCTGAGAGAACAAAGCCCGGCATCTGGCCTGCCAGAATGCCGGGCTTTGTTCTCTCAGACACCTAGACCCTGATAATCCTGTGCTTTATCCACCAGAAGGTGAGTGCGAACAGCAGGGCGGCCAGGAGCAGATAGATACCGCTCTCAATGGCCTGGAAGAGCCAGAAACGGTCTCCCGGTTGGTAAACGTATCTATTTTGGAGGCCGTGCTTGCTTATGCACTGATTATACTGATCTGTATTGTTGGCTTTTGGCCCAAGCAGGTCCTGACAATTGAAGAGTTCATCTGGCGGTACCGGTCGTCCCTGTCGATCTACAGTGGTGTTGCTGAGTATCCAGGAGTTGGCCGGGACAAGTGAAGCAGCAGGCGCGGGGGTAGTGGAGAAGAGGAGTGAGTTAGTCAGGACGACGGGTGGGAGGTAGTAGGGCCGCAGGAAGTTCACAACCAGGATGCGTACAGCGATAAAGACCACCAGCGTAACCGCCATCGCCGGTACGCTTCGCCTCAGAGCGGTGCCGGCGAAGATGCCGAGCATTAGTGCGAAGAGCGCATACGCGATGATTACTCCACCCCATACATCGAAGCGATTCTCGAAAGAGAAACTTCCCCCCCACTGTAGAGCATTGCTGGAGGAAATCCACCAGGAGAGTAAGCCAAACAGGATACCGAAGGCGCAGAGTACCGGGCAGATGAGCAGGCCGATTTTTCTCCACAACCAGCGATTCCAGGGCAGGCCCTGCGTCCAGATCATGCGATACGTCCCCTGCTCTAATTCCCGCGCAATCGCGTAAGCTCCGATAAACATGCCTGTGAGAAGAGGCAGGGCGAGTAATGAGATCGTGAAAAAAGGATTTTCAGCTATCTGGTTGATATCATTCGACAACGATCCCTGGGCCGCCGAGCAATCGGCCTGCCGATTTTGTATACAGGTGTTGAGCGCATGTGCATCCGTAGAACTATGGATGCCTGTTCCCAGCAAAATGATAGTGAGCATGAGGAGAAGCGTACCCATAATCAGGACTTCAATCCGATGTTGTCGCCAGGTAAGCCAGATCATTGTGCCACCCCCAGTTTCTTTTCTTCGAGTGTTGTCATATTTGCATTGGATTGTGAGAGATAAGCGAGAATAATCTCTTCCAGGGAGACATCGCGCACTTCCCAGGCCGGGTCCAGCAAGGGGGCGTGCGTCTGGACGAGCAGGGTGCATTGACGCCCGGTCTCGCTGGCGGTCACGACTGTGTACGCGCTCGTTCGGGTTTGCGCGCGGTCGCGTGGTCCGATGAGCAGTTTGTGAGAGCGCAGCAGATGCTCGACGGTATCGACGACCTGTACCCGTGAGGCTGACAGGATTACCAGATGATCGCAGAAGCGTTCAAGATCGGTGACGATGTGCGAGGAGACAATCACAGACAGCCCATCCTCCATTACCGCGTCGAGCAGCGTTTGCTGAAATTCGCGGCGTGCCAGCGGATCGAGGCTGGCCGTTGGCTCATCCAGGAGCAGCATTTCGGGACGTTTGGCCAGCGTCATGACCAGGGCCACCTGCGCCTGCTGGCCGCCTGAGAGCTTGCCGATGCGCTGGCGCAGCGGAATGCCGAGTTGCTTTAAACGCCTGAGCGCCAGGTCCTGGTCCCAGGTTGCGTTGAGCTTGCGCCCGACGGTCAGCATCTCCTCCACGCGAAGCGTTTTATACAAAGGATGCTCCTGGGCGACAAAACCCACCTTCGCGAGAACCTGCCCTGTTTGCCTGGAGGGATTGTAGCCAAAAACGTTCACCATCCCGGTAGTTGGACCCTGCAAGCCCACCGCCAGGTGCAGCAGGGTTGTTTTGCCCGCGCCGTTGGGACCGACCAGGCCGGTGATGCATCCGACAGGGACCTTAAATGTACAATCGCGCAGCGCCCATTTGCGGCCATAGCGTTTGCCCAGGCGCTCGGTTTCCAGTGCCTGAATCATGCAATCTCCTCCTCATTTCTTTTTTTTAGCTCCTGGAGCGCGTTGGTAAAGAGCGCCTCGATACTCTCTTCCTGCAATCCGGCGGCTGATGCATCGCGCATCCACTCCACCAGGCGCTGGCGCAGGGCCTCATGGCTCTCCAGGGCGGGATCGGCCAGGGTACGCAGGACAAAGGTTCCCAGGCCGGGACGACTGCCAACCAGTCCTTCAAGCTCAAGTGTGCGATAGGCTTTGAAGACGGTGTTGGGGTTGATAACCAGATGGGCCACAACCTCGCGCACGGTGGGAAGCTGATCCCCCGGCTTGAGGAAGCCCAGCCGCAACGCCTGCTTGACTTGCTGGACGAGCTGTAAATAAGGGGCGACGCCTGAACGGCTGTCCAGGCGGAACTCGATAGTTGCCTTCTCGGCCTCCATGCGTTTTTCCTTCGTTTGACAGAATTGCTAAATAACTAGGAAGATAGTAAAAGTATGCCTGACTTTTTAGATTCTGTCAAGGGCCAGGAAGGCTCGCTTTTCTGGCCCTTGACCGGGTCGGAGTTGCCCCAAACAGGAATGTGCAGCGTATATTTGGAGAAAGGCGTGTTCACTGGTGAACTTTTTGCCAGAATTTTGCTACTCACGGAATAGAGCAAGGAAATTCGGCATGATGCTCTGGATAAAGAGAGTAAAAGAAAGTGGAGTCTCTGGCATTGCAAGAGGTCAGTTGGATGGCTACGAAGCCGCTCGCGGATGACGTCCGGCTGATCAGGCGCATCGCATGTGGGGACCGGCAGGCCCTTGCAGAATTGTATGCATGCTATCAGCGCACACTTTTCGCGTATTTATTGCAGCTCACCCCCGATTATGGTCTGGCGGAGGAGCTGCTTCAGGATACGCTGGTAGCAATCTGGAAGAGCGCGCGCAGCTTTGAGGAGCGTTCAAGCGTGCTGACCTGGCTGATCGGGATAGCTCGTCGTCAGGCGCATAACACGCTGCGTCAGCGCAAATTGCCGGCGGCTGATATTTCAGAACTGGAGGAGTTGCCCGCGCCCGACCCGGAGCCGGAGGCGTTTGCCCTGGCGAGCGTGGCGCGCGATGAGCTGGTCCGGGCCTTTCGCCGCCTCGCTCCCGTCCACCGCGAGGTGTTAGTGCTGATCTTTGTTCAGGAACTTTCCTACCAGGAGGCGGCGACCGTGTTGGCGGTGCCGGTTGGGACGGTCAAAAGCCGCCTGAACCACGCCCGGCGCGCGCTACGTGCTCTGCTTGACGCGAAAGAGGATACAAAAAATGACCATGCAAATTCCTGAGGATCGCGAACATATCGCAGATCTCTTGCCGGCCTATCTCAATGGACAACTGGACGCCGGCAGCGCCGGGCAGGTACGTGCGCACCTGGTATCCTGTGAGTCCTGCCGGCTGGAACTCGCTGCCTGGGAATCTCTGAAAGGAGCGGCTAACCAGGCTTTTGCTTCGACGCCGCTGCCTTCGGCACAGCTTATGAGCCAGGTCTGGGAAAAGATCGATGCCTCTGAATCGGCCCAATTTGTCCGGCGTACCTCCCCAGCCCGGACGCTGCGCCGGCTCTGGCTGATCTTTCGCGCCCAGATTCCGCTGATTCACAAGAGCATCTGGATTGCCTCGGTCCTGGTCTGCCTCTTTGGCCTGACCCTGACTCTCCTGCTGGAGGTGCATACGAACGCACAGAAAACCTTTGCTGCGAATCTGCTGGTCCTCTTTATCGTGGTGGTTGGCGCCTCCGGCAGCGCCTTCATCTACGGCTCGTCGGTCGATCCCGGCTTTGAGCTGGCCATCGCCACGCCAAGTTCCGTTCGCTTCGTGATGCTTTGCCGGATGACCATTGTGCTGGGTTATAACCTCCTGCTCGGTCTGCTGGCCTCTGCCGTCTTTGCAAGCGTCTATGGCGGCAGCCTATGGGGATTTGTGCAGCTCTGGTTGGGGCCGCTGCTCTTTCTCTCCTCACTCTGCCTGACCATCTCGCTCTTTGTTGGTTCGACGCTGGCCCTGATCTGTGGCATGGTGATCGAGGCGTTCCAGGCTTTCCCCAACGGCCTCGTCTCGCACCTGGTCAGAATACCGCTGCCCGCGCTGGATCTCGGTCCTACCAGTCCTGCCCTGCTCATTGCAGCCCTGGTGTTGCTGGCCTTCGCCGTGTTCTTTTTGCCGAAACAGCCCAGGCTGGCCGCTTGATGACCGGGTGTTGGTGTTCTAAACACCAGATGTATCAAAATAGATTTAATTATATATGGAGATAGTATGATGTTAGATCGTTTACGCTATGAAATGCGCCTGCTGGGCAAGCCGGTGTTGCTCACGCCCGTACTGGTTGTCATTGGTTTCGCGCTGCTGCTGGCGATCGTGAACCGCGATGTTACCATTGTCGCGCGTTCGATGAGCGGGAGCCTGGAGGTGCTGCTGCCGGTGGCCGCCGGGGTAATCGTGGCGACAATTGTCACCTATGACCGGGCGATCGAGGTACAACTGACCATGCCGCGCAGGTATCATCGCACGGCGTCCCTGCGCTTTCTTCTTATTCTGCTCTGGAGCGCCATCGTTTCGCTGCTCACCAGCCTTCTGCTCTACCTTTTCAATTATCGGCGCTTGCCCGCACAGATTGTTCACTGGAGCCAGCCCTGGCAGTTTCTCGCCTGGCAGCTCACCTGGCTCTCCTCGACTCTCTGGCTGGTCGCCTTTGGCCTGGTGCTCTCGCTGCTCATTCGCAGTCGCTCGGCCAGCGGCGCGCTGCTCTGCGTGTTTGCGGTGGCCGAATTGCTCTTCCACAGTACGATGGATCGGGAGGCCATCTATCATCCGATCTATCTCTTCCCTCTGACCTTCTCGCCCGATGCCAGCTACTGGCTGCTCAATCGCTTTGAATTGCTCGGCACTGCGGCTGTGCTTTTCGTCCTGGCCTGGGGCCTCTTGCGTCTCCCTGAGCGCCTGCTCTCTCACGCGCCAGGCGAGGAGTAGGTGTGGGCGTGCGCATATACGTGAAAGGAGTACCCTGTCTATGAACTCATCAAAAATGATGTGGGGAGGGCTGCGCTATGAGTTTCTCATGCAGATTCGCCGACCCGCGCTCTGGTTGACATTTCTCGGTTTCGCGTTCTTAGTTGGCAGATCGATTCTCAGCGAGCTGGATGATCCGCGCTTTCTCGCCATGCATGCCTCGACCCTGCAACTGGCGGCGACAGTGGCGCTCCTGACGAACTGGCTGGCGCCTCTGGGGGTTGGCATTTTTCTTGCCGATCGTTTGCCGCGTGACCGGCGCACCAGGGTGGAGGAATTGTTGAACACGCTGCCCGGCACGTTGAAATTGCGCCTGCTGAGCAAATATCTGGGAGCCACGCTGGCCACGCTCCTCCCAGCTCTACTGCTCTATATGTTGGTGCTGGTCCTGTGCGTCTGGCGAACAGGCAACCTGCTGTTGTTTCCTCTGGGCCTGCTCTGCTACGCGGTGGTTGTGTTGCCAGGAATGTTCTTCGTCGCGTCCTTTTCCGTGGCTTGCCCTGTGGTGATATGGACGCCGCTCTACCAGTTCCTCTTCTTTGGGTACTGGTTCTGGGGCAATCTGTTCAGCCCGCATTCCGGCCTGCCAACGCTCAACGGCACGATCCTGACTCCCATTGGCAGTGTGATCGATGCCAGCTTCTTCGGCGCGCCCGCGTTTGGGGGCGTCGGACCTGGACCAACTCCAGTTCTCGCGGGGATTGCCAGTCTCGCGACCTTGCTTGGCCTCGCCGTCCTGGTGATGATCGCGCTCTATCGCTTTATGCGCTGGGAACAGGCCAGGCAATAACTCTTGAAGTTGGCATAACAATACGTTATTACAGGGAGAGAACTACTATGCAGATCGATATCGATCATCTCAATAAAGTCTATCGCGGCGGCGTGCGCGCGCTGACCGACGTTGACCTGGTGGTGCCTAACGGCATGTATGGTTTGCTGGGACCCAACGGGGCGGGCAAGACGACGCTGATGCGTATTCTGGCCGGCATCTTGCGCCCAACCAGCGGAACCATCCAGGTGGGTGAATACGACGGCACGACCGAGCGCGGACGCACAGCCATTAAGCGTATCCTGGGCTATCTGCCCCAGGACCTGGGGGTATATCCCGATCTGACCGCGCGCGAATTTCTGGATTACATGGCTATTCTCAAGGGGATGGACGAGCGCAAGATGCGCCGGAGGCGTGTTGAGGAACTGCTGGAGTTGGTTTCGCTCACCGATGTGGCGACTCGCAAGCTCAAAACCTTCTCGGGCGGCATGAAGCGCCGCGTCGGCATCGCGCAGGCCCTGCTCAACGATCCGCAATTGCTCATCGTCGATGAACCGACCGCCGGCCTCGATCCAGAGGAGCGCATTCGTTTCCGCAATCTGCTCTCCGACCTGGGCGGCGACCGCATCGTGCTGCTCTCAACACACATCGTCGAGGACATCGCCCAGACCTGCCGTCGCCTGGCGATCATGAACAAAGGTCGTATCATCTTTCAGGGCAGCACTGCGGACCTGGCCGGTGAGGCGCGCGGCAAGGTTTGGGCGATTACCACCGGCGGACCCAGGCCCGCAGGTGATATCACTGTTGTCTCGACCATGAACATGGGCGCGACCGTACAATATCGCGTCGTCGGCGAACTGGCCGATTCCAGCCTCGCCACGCCCGTCGAGCCGAGCCTGGAGGATAGCTATGTCTGGCTGATGCGCGAGAGGCGCGCGCCGCTGCTGTCCGCTTCACGTTAAGAAGCGCGCTTCATGAGCGCCTGCTTGAATTGAACAGAAATCGACCCGGCTGCCTGTCATGTTTTGGCGAATTCCGGGTCGGATTGATTCTTTTCAAGGTGTTGACTATACTGCCTGTAGATGAAATGGGAAAGGACTTGACCCGCGCAGAAACATATGAGAAAGTTCCTGCTCTATCTCATCCTGGCCCTGGTCTTTATCGTAGGCGTGGTGATCTACAACCTTGCGCACCACGTCAGCGTGGGCACGATTGCGTCTACGGCGCAGGAACCCTGGCATCCGGCGCAGTTGAGCATTCCCGCGATCCATGTTGACGCGCCGGTGATGAATGTAGGCAAGAACGCGCAGGGACTGATGGATGCGCCTGTCTCTCAGGCCGTCAATTCGCCCTACTGGACGCATGTGTTCTGGTACGCGCCCGGCGCCGCGCCCGGTCAGCCCGGCAATGCGGTGATTGCCGGGCATGTCGATCGCGTTGGCGGCGACCCGGCGGTTTTCTGGTATCTCAAGGATCTCGCCCCCGGCGATGATGTATATGTGACCACCGTGCAGGGCCAGAGGCTGCACTTCACCGTCGATCGCGTCGTCTCCTATCCCGCCTCGGCCCCAGGTGCCCAGGTAATCAACGCGGTCTTCGGTCCAACCAGCGCGCATCATCTCAATCTGATTACCTGCAGCGGCGTCTGGACCGGGCATGGCTACGACCAGCGTCTGGTGGTGTTTACCACGCAGGTGAATCAGTAGAATGCTCGACAATTCTCCTTTTTTCTTTTATAATCCCGGTATATGCTTCCGCTTTTACAAGGTAAAGGAGAACAGCGCATGCCCATCCCTTCTGATGCCTCAAAAAAAGAGCAACCCAGTACCTATTTTGTACAGGACAGGCAGAATAAACTGGAACTTGCTCGCCTGACGGTCCAGGACCGTATGGTCACTGCCCTGATGGGAGGTGTTTTGCCGGAGCAGGCCGACGTCTCGTCTTTTCGGCGCGTCCTTGATATTGGCAGCGGATCGGGCAGTTGGGCAATTGAGGCCGCCCAGACCTTTCCAGAGATGACGTTGATTGGCATTGATATCAGCCAGCGTATGGTTCAATATGCGCGCGAGCAGGCGGACTTGCAGCAGGTCGGGGATCGCGTCGAGTTTCACACGATGGATGCTCTGCGCAAGCTGGAATTTCCCAATAGTTATTTTGATCTGGTCAACCTGCGTTTTGGCGTGAGCTTCATGCGCACCTGGGACTGGTACAACCTGCTCAGAGAAATGATCCGGGTCACGCGCTCAGGAGGCGTGATCCGGCTGACCGACAACGAGATTGTACATGAAAGCAACAGTCCCGCCCTCACGCGCTTCTTTGAGATTATTCGCCACGCGATGTTCCGCGCCGGCCATCTCTTTGAGGAGGAAAACACCGGCCTGACCGCGCATCTGGCGGACATGCTCAGCCGGCACGGCTGCCGCGAGGTCCAGACGAAACGTTTTGCCTTAGAGTTTCGTGGTGGCACTGCTGATGCAGGGGCCTATTACGAAGATGCGGCTCATGTTGGCCAGACACTCCGTCCATTTATTCAGAAATGGGTTGGCCTGCCCGATGACTACGATGCTGTGTACCAGCAGGCCCTGGCCGATATCAAACGCGACGACTTCCGTAATACCTGGTATTTTTTGACTGCGTGGGGGAAATGCCCATAGTGCGAGCGTTTTGTCGCGCTCATTTCTATCGCGAAACGCCTCGTTGAGGCCATTCCGCGCTCAACATGGGAAGCGAGCCTTTCATGAAGAACCGGAAGTGATGCCAACCCTCACTTCCAGTTCTTTCTGCAAACAAGATGTTTACGCAAAGGCGTTTATGCCCGTAATCGCCTGGCCGATGACCAGCGTATGCACGTCATCGGTGCCCTCGTAGGTGAAGACCGACTCCAGGTTATTAGAGTGGCGGCTGATCGGGTATTCCAGGGTGATGCCGTTAGCGCCCAGCACCGCACGCGCCTCGCGGGCCGTTTTTAGCGCCTCGCGCACATTATTGCGTTTGGCCACCGAGATCTGCACGGGATGCAGCAGTCCCTCGTCCTTCAGGCGACCGAGTTGGAGCGCGAGCAGTTGTCCCTTGACCAGTTCCGTCGCCATGATCGCCAGTTTCTGCTGCACCAGTTGGAAGCTGGCGATCGGCTTGCCAAACTGCACGCGAGTCTTCGCGTACTCCAGCGCCGTCTCGAAGCACGCGCGCGCCGCGCCATTCGCGCCCCAGGCGATGCCGTAGCGCGCCTCATCCAGGCAGGAGAGCGGGCCGCGCAAGCCCTTGATATTGGGCAGCATATTCTCAGCCGGTACGCGGCAGTCGGCAAAATGCAGCTCGGAAGTGACCGAGGCGCGCAGGGAGAGCTTCTGGTGGATGTTGCTGGCGCTGAAGCCGGGGGTGCCGCGCTCGACCAGGAAGCCGCGAATGCCATCCTCGGTTTTGGCCCATACCACCGCCAGGTCGGCGATGCTGCCATTGGTGATCCACATCTTGGTGCCGTTCAAAATATAAGAGTCACCATCGCGCCGCGCCCGCGTTTGCATGCTGCCGGGATCGCTGCCCGAATCCGGCTCGGTCAGGCCAAAACAGCCAATGATCTCGCCTCTCGCCATCTTCGGCAGCCAGCGCTGCTTCTGCTCCTCGGAGCCGAACTTCCAGATGGGGAACATAGCCAGGGAACCCTGCACCGAGACAAACGAGCGCAGGCCGCTATCCCCTGCCTCCAGCTCCTGGCAAGCCAGTCCATAGCAGACCGCGCTCAGTCCGGCGCAGCCGTAGCCCTCCAGGTGCATGCCTAGCAGACCAAGCTCGGCGATTTCTGGAATAAGCTCGCGAGGAAAGGTGCCGGCCTCGAAATGGTCGCCGATAATGGGGAGTACGCGCTCCTGCACAAATTTGCGCACGGTATCGCGTACCATGCGTTCCTCCTCACTGAGCAGGTGGTCTATGTTATAAAGATCGGTGGCCGGCGGCATCTGCACCGGGCGTGAAGCGATTGTTTCTGCCATCTGAGAGTTTGCCTTTCGTCGTAGTTTCCGATTCATCACGGGAGTATGATCTTCGTTGAGCAAGCATACTGCCACCCTGGCTATTATATAGCATTTTCCCCACTCATTGTCGGCATTCTGTGCAACACTCCATAGCCCCGCAACGTAAAATCGATTAGAATGGATACTGAAACAACCAGAGTAAATTCGTCAGAATGTGGAGCAGGATAGTTGTATGCCTAAGGCCAAAGGAAAACGTACCCGGCGCGCGCTTTCTCATAAACGATCTCAGAATCTCTCTTCACGTTCCCTCTGGATTGGCGTCCTTCTCATCATTATCGCCCTGGGACTTGGCTGGGCGCTGACCCATTCTCTGTCGTTAGGCAGGGGCGTTTTCCTGGATACGCGCTATGAGGTGGAGGGTGTGCCGACGGTTGACGCGGATTTTATCAACCAGGTGCTGGACTCCTATGGCTCGCCGGCTCGGGGCAAAGGCCAGGCGCTCTATGACCTCGGCGTGGAGTATGGTATCGATCCCGTCTACGCTCTGGCCTTCTTCCTGCAAGAGAGCCGCTTTGGCACGACCGGCGTGGCCAGGGTGACGCTCTCCCTCGGCAATATCCGCGCCACCCCCGGTTATGAGAGCTACGATGGCTATCGCAAATATAAAAGCTGGGAGGAGGGGTTTGAGGACTGGTATAAGCTGATCAAAGTGCAGTACATCGAGAAGTGGAACCTTTCGACCGTCGATCAGATCATCCCCGTCTACGCGCCCAGCTCGGATAATAACGATGTCGATGCCTATATTCGTGCGGTGAAGCAGGCGGTCGATACCTGGCGGAGCGGCGAGGTGCAGGTGTAGGGGCGCGACTTTGGCAGGCTCATCATAGGACAATTGGCTCTAGCACCCAACCCTCTCCTTCGTTTATACTCCAAACAACTGAACAATGTGATTGCCCTACGCAGGCGGTTTACATAAAAGTTGACATAACACTGCAAGTTTTTACACTGTTGGGAGAAGCCTCGATGCCAAAGGACTACAGCACTCTGCCACGAACAAAATTGCGCCGCAGTGATCGCGAGGTCACGGATGAGGAGTGGATAAAGGCGCTCTTGCGGCGGGCGCCCATTGGAATACTCGCGACCGTCCACGATGGGCAGCCTTTTCTCAACACCAATCTCTTCGTCTACGACGAGGCCGCGCATGCCATCTACTTCCACACAGCGCGGATGGGCCGCACGCGCGCGAACGTCGAGAGCTACGATCGCATCTGCTTCAGTGTCTACGAGATGGGGCGCCTGCTGCCTGCCGATACCGCGCTGGAGTTCAGCGTCGAGTACGCCAGCGTGGTCATTTTTGGAACCGCCGCTCGTATCAGCGATCCACAGCAAGCGACCGACGCTCTGCATTGTCTCCTGAGCAAATACGCGCCCCAGCTCCGGCCCGGCCAGGACTACCGTCCCGTCGTGCCGGAGGAGCTTGCGCGTACCAGCGTCTACCGCATTGCAATTGAGGAATGGACCGGGAAGAGGAAAGCCGTGCCGGAGGATTTTCCAGGCGCGTATACATATGAGAGTATCCTCTGAGTTTGCCTGTAGGGTGCTCAGGCGGAGTGGACGGCGAGCGAGTGTAAAAACGCAGCCACCACCTGTTCCGTCTCTTGCGGCGTTTCCGTTTCCATCAACTGCATGCGCAGTTCCTGCGCGCCCGGAAAACCGTTGGCGTAGACTTTAAAGAACTTGCGCAGCGTGGGGAAGTGCTTGGCGTTGCCCCACGTCTCCTGCCACAGATGCATATGGTCGAGCAGCAGGCGCATTTTCTCTTCCGGCGTTTTATCATTGATCGTAGTATGTTCCGAGAAGAGGAACGGATCGGTAAAAATGCCTCTGCCGATCATCACCCCATCTGCCCCGCTCTCCTGCACCTTCTGGCGGGCCTCGGCGAGGGACTTCACATCCCCGTTGCCGATAATCAGCGCCTCGCTGTGCATAGCGTTGCGCATCTCGACGACCGTTTTCATCTGATCCCAGTGGGCCGGGACTTTGGACATTTCTGCGACGGTCCGCAGGTGAACGGTCAGCACCGCCGGTTCTTGTTCGAGGACGAATTGCAGCCACGTGAAGTCGATCGCCCGGAAGCCGAGGCGTGTTTTAACGCTGACCGGGATGATTCCTGCCGCGCCTTCTTTGGTAGCGGCGATGATCTCTTTGGCCAGCGGCCTGTTATTAATCAGGCCCGAGCAGACGCCGCGATGGACGGGGCCGCGCGCGGGGCAGCCCATATTCAGGTCGATCCCATCGAAGCCCATCTCAATCAGCTTTTTGGCCGCTCTAAAGAAATTTTCAGGCTCGCTTCCCCAGATCTGGGCGACCAGCGGGCGCTCCTCTTCCGTGTATTGCAGCCGCTGATTGACAACTCTTCCTCCCTTTGAGAACATCCCCTCTACATTGGTAAATTCGGTGAAAAACACGGTGGGCCTCCCATAGCGGGCAATGACTCGCCTGAGCACCGTGTCTGTGACATCCTCCATCGGAGCCAGAATAAAGATCGGTTTTTCTAATGTATGCCAGAAATCGCGATGGCGTGGGTGGTTGTTCACAATGATACTTTTCCTGAAAACTGCTTTTCGAGATAATTGCTCTCTACCTTGTCCGGGGATATATGGTAGCATGGATGATTATTGACGACAAGACTCCGCAAAGCTTTTGCCAGTTAGGTCGTCTAAAGCATTGCTAAAGAAAAGCAGGCGATTCTCAATGCTAGCTAGCGGTCAGCAGCAGACTAGATCGTGCGGAAATCGCGATATGGAGCGTGAGTGCAGTATTTATTTCTTCACGGAGAGTTGCTCGACGAGCTCTTCCATCCAGCCGGCGTGCTCGCGCAGGTGCCCGACCATGCGGCGCAGCACTTTGGCCGCTGTCCACTCCTCGCCGTCGTGAGTGAGGACCCGCGAGCGCTGTTCGGGAGTGAGCTCGCGCAGGATGAGCTCGTAGTCCATCGCGTTCTCGAAGAGTTTCATAGAGATTGAGTCGGCATCCGTCAGGGTGGTTGGGGGTTCCTCCTCGGGCTGTTCGAGCAGTCGCGAGATGTACCAGGTTTCGTTTTCCATGATATGCCGCAGGTGTTGGGTGAGCGACCAGCCGCCCGAGGGAGGAATCCGGTCGTGCAGTTCAGGCGGCACGCTGGCGACCAGTTCGATAATCTGCGCGCGCGCTGTGGCCGCGACGTTCAGCGCATTATCGATCTCCTGGTCATCGGGCGCGGCCCGGTCGGCTGCGAAGAGCGGCCCGGCATTCTCGTTGACATTGCTCAGGCGCTCTGTGAGTGTGACGCTGACCGGGTTGACCTCTTCAAAAAGCGCAATGCCGTTCTCTTTCAGCCAGCGGAAGTAGCTCTCGATTGCCTCCGGCGCGGCCTGTAGTGCGCCCTCAGTTGTGGATGCCGACGAGAAGCATCCTGGCAGTTCGCGGAAATAGGCCATGCTCTCGCCGGGCCACTCTTCAACCAGTGCGTGAAATTGCATATGCTCTACCTGCCGTTTACAAAAATACGTCGCCCCCTCCCCTTCGAGGGCTGGCTTTTTGCCGATCTGGCCAATGCTACAACGTTCTCTCTATGATAATACGTTCTCGCGAGAAAAGGCGGGACAAAATGGCTACATAGTCCTATTCTCGGAGGGACGATTGCAGCGAGTAATTCTCAGGGAGCATGGCTTGCGGCAGAATGAGCTTGCCTGATACAATAAAAAAACCTGTGATAATTGATCAGGTCCTTCAGGGAGAACGATGATCGCCTGGCAAAGAGGTGGTGTGAGCAAGCAATCCGCTAGATCGGGAGGAAGACGCTGAAAAGACTGGGCCTCGATATAAAGAGTTTGCTCTTGCTTCTCCGCGTCTTTGTGAGCAGCACCTGGCATTTCTGGCGCTGGCGCCTGCATCTCTGGCGGCATTTTGAGCAATATAGAGAAAGTATACAGACGAAGCATATGAAACAAACCCTGCTTTTTATCCGGCATGGGCAAACTACCTGGAATGTGAAGCATCTTTTGCCAGGGCAGCTCCCTGGCATTCCATTAACTGAAACCGGGCGCGAGCAGGCCGAACGCCTGGCCGAGGCCCTGAAGGTTCTGCCAATCACAGCGGTAATCAGCAGTCCCCTGGAGCGTGCGCGCGATACCGCGGCCTACCTGGGGCGTGCGCGCGATCTGCCTGTGTGGATTGAGGACGGGCTGCTGGACACCGATGTGGGACCCTGGGCCGGGAAGGATTATAACGAGTTGCAGAAGAGCGACCCGCTGTGGAAGGAGTTTGTGCGCGATCCCACCAGAGCTCCCGAGGGAGTGGAGAGCTTCACGCAAGTTCAGCAGCGCGTGGTGGCCGCGGTTGAGCGCTGGCTGAAGCGTGAAGAGACCGGCAATTATCCTGCTTTTGTCGCGCATGCCGACGTGGTAAAGCTGCTCCTGGCGTATTATATCGGCCTCGATGTTGCTCGCGCAGGTTGGCTGAGCATCGACAATGCCTCGGTGAGCATGGTTGAACTGGAGGAAAATCAGCGTCCACGCGTGGTGGCGATCGGCTGGAATCCCCGGCCTGGCTGGCTCACACCTCCACCTCCGCCTGTCATTTCCGGCGCGTCTCCTGTCCAGGCACAGGGGGCCTCAGAAGAAAAGCCCACCGGGGAGTCACCGGCGTAGATATGCACAAAGGATTCTTTCCAACCGCTTGTAGAAGGGAAGCAAACGATGTTCGATCCACGTGATCCATATGAACGATACTGGTGGCACTATGAGTCCCGCCGGCCTCTCTCGTTGGCTCAGATTGTCGCTCTGGGTAGCGTCGATGCCTACACCGCCGCCCTGGTCTGGCTGATTCTGGAACACGGCGCCTCGCTGACGGTGGCCGGTCCCACCGATCCCCAGCCGGGAATCGGCAAGACGACTACCCTGAACGCCCTTCTGCAATTTTTGCCCGAGGGGACCGCGCTGGCCTATATGTCTGGCATGTATGAAGATTTTGCCTTTACCCAATTGCCCGATATTGAGCCGGAGAAGACCTATGCGCTCTGTAACGAGGTGAGCGACCACCTGCCCATCTATATGTGGGGACGCGTCGCCCGCCGTTATCTGACTCTGCCCGCGCGCGGCTATCACGTGGCGACCAGCGTACATGCCGATACCATGCGCGAGGTGATCCAGATGTACCAGCGCGATTTGCGTGTGCCGGTGGAGGACATTCGCCGGCTGGGCCTGGTGATCAATATCGGGCTGACCGGGCGTGTCTACCCTCTGCGCCGCCGCTGGTTTACCACGCATTTTCTCAAACCGCAGGCAGATCCCGCCTGCCCGGATGCGGTTCTGCCGGTGCTGCTTTCTGCCTGGAATGAGGTGGAGGATACGTTTGAGCATGCCGATCAGACGATCCTCGATGAGCTTGCAGGCTGGCTCGGCATGACTTCTGCTGAGTTTGGACCGGCTCTGCAAATCCGCGTCGCTTGCCTGGAGGAACTCTCTCAAGACGGGGGCGTTGGTCTGAAGGAGATGTACGAGGCGGTCGAAGAGATACGCAAGAAAGATGCTTCGCCGGACGCCTGATCGGCCTGAGCAGCATCCATGAGAATTTTTCTGGCAGGTTGATTGTTGGTAATGAGTGAACAAAAGAAAGGAGGAGGACCCGCAATGGTGCGCACTCTACTTGTGGCGAGCGAAGGTCGCTGGCCACGCATCTGCAATGAATAACCAGGGGATTCTTGAAGAAAGGAATTGTTCTCTCGTATGAGCAGTGCTATCGCCATGCTCAGCGTCCATACATCTCCTCTGGTTCTGCCGGGGAGCGCGAAAGACGCTGGTGGCATGAATGTCTATATCCGTGAAATGGCTCTCGAACTGAGCCGCTCGCAATTTACCGTCGATATCTTTACCCGTCGCACACAGCCCAATCAGCCTGAGGTTGTTTTCCTCGCTCCGCGTGTGCGCATTATCCACATTGAGGCCGGCCCGCCTGCGCCTGTGCAGAAGCACGATCTTTACCAGTATCTACCGACATTTGCACGCCAGGTTGAGGCTTTTGCGCGGCGCGAACACAGGTACTACGCGCTCGTTCACAGCCATTACTGGCTCTCCGGCGTGGTCGCTCTCCATCTCGCCAACTCCTGGCGCGTGCCGCATATTACGATGTTTCACACCCTGGCCTATCTCAAACACCTGGCCAATCCGGCGGAAGTTGAGCCTGCCCTGCGCCTGGCGATGGAGCGTCGCTTGATCCAGCAGGCCGACCGTATCATCGCGACCACCCACGATGAGCGCTTGCAGATTATTCGCCACTGCGGCGCGCTTCCCAACCAGGTTGAGGTTATTCCCTGCGGAGTTGATCTGCGCCGCTTTGTGCCACACGACCGCCAGGAGGCGCGCGCGCGTCTTGGCTTGAAAGCTGATCAGCCGGTGCTGCTCTTCGTCGGACGCCTCGACCCCTTTAAAGGTCCCGACGTCTTCTTAAAGGCGGCGGCGATGATGCGCAAAAAAGCCCAGCTTGTGGTTGTCGGCGGCAAAATAGCCGGCGACCCGGAGCTTGAGAAGCTGCGCGAGCTGGCCCGCGAGCTTGGTCTGCACAGGCGTGTACACTTCCTCGGCGCGCGTCCTCAGGAGGAGCTGCCGATGATCTATAGTGCCGTCGATGTGACCGTCGTGCCCTCATATCATGAGAGCTTCGGCATGGCCGCCGTTGAATCGCTGGCCTGCGGCACACCCGTTGTTGCCACACGCGCCGGAGGACTGATGACCATTATCCATCACGGCCAGACCGGCTATCTGGTGCCGCGCTGTCCCGGCTTCTTCGCCGAGCGCCTGGACACGCTACTCAACTCGCCGGACACCCTGAACGCCATGCGCGCAGCCGCACGTCCCTCTGTCCTGCACTATAGCTGGCAGAGCGTGGCCAGGCAGATGAGCGAGGTCTATGAGGATGTGTTGAGCGCAGTATCAGAAGAGGCAGAGGTAGCATTGGTATGATATGATACCTCTGTGGCCTAAGGGAGCTATATCTGCACCGGGGCGTACCATCGCCTCTTCTGTTCCGCTATCGATAAGGAGCCGCTGATGGGCCGAATACCAACCGGGGTACTCATTTGGAGTCTCAAACGATATATCAGAGATGGGAACCTGTGGGATCGTGTCTGTTTCAGATGCAAACATATGACTCCTGTCTTTGAGTATGAGCATCAAGACGAACAGGGACGGCCAGCCTTTCACTATCTCTGCGAGGAGTGTGCGCAGAAGAAGCTGGCGGAATGGCTTCAGTGCGCGGAGAGCCCCGACTATGTCCATCTTGGCTATCAGACCGATTTTGACATCGCAAGTGTCTTCTATGAACAAAAAAATGATGGGGAAACCTTGACGCTGGTACGCTGGAGTGCGGAACAACGACGACGGAGACTTCAGGGTGCTGGGTAATGCACCAGGGGATATGATAGAGGCGCGCTCATGATATAATAGGTGCTGCAACCTAACTCATCAACGTGATTTTTTGTGGAAAGGGGAGCACCTGTTATGACCAGAAAAGCCGTTGTCCTGCTTTCGGGGGGACTCGACTCAACCACTGTTCTGGCTATCGCGCATGCCGAGGGCTATGAACTGCATACGCTCTCGTTCGACTATGGCCAGCGCCACCAGCGCGAGGTCGACGCGGCCAGCGCGGTAGCTCACCACTATGGCGTCAAGCTGCAGAGGACGATCAGGATCGACCTGCGCGCCTTTGGCGGCAGCGCGCTGACCGCCGATCTTGCCGTGCCGCACGCGCGCAGCATGGAGGAGATGGCGCGAGATATTCCCATCACCTATGTGCCCGCGCGCAATACGATCTTTCTCTCGTTCGCCCTGGCCTACGCCGAGGTCAACGGGGCCGACGATATCTTTCTCGGCATCAACGCCATCGACTATAGCGGCTATCCCGACTGCCGGCCCGAATATCTGGCTGCCTATGAACGCATGGCTAACCTGGCTACCCGCGCCTCCCTCCAGGAGGGGCGCACGTTTCATATTCACGCACCCCTCATGCACATGGGCAAGGCCGAGATTATACGCAAGGGGACAGCGCTTGGCGTGCCCTACGAGTTGACCTGGAGCTGCTACGAGGGCGGCGAACGCGCCTGCGGAACCTGCGATAGCTGCCTGCTGCGTCTCCACGGCTTTGCCGAAGCCGGTTTACAGGACCCCATTGCCTACGAAAAAAGAGAAAGGATTTCCCTTTGAAAGCCTCATTCTGGTTCGTCGCCATCGCCGCACTGTTCGTCACTTGCCTGCTTACCGCGAACATTATCGCGGTCAAATTTATCCTGCTCCTGGGCTTTCTTGTGCCAGCGGGCGTGATCATCTTTCCGCTGAGCTACCTCTTCGGCGATGTATTGACAGAAGTTTATGGATACGCTGCCAGCCGGCGCGTGATCTGGCTGGGCTTTTTCTGCAACCTGCTGGCTGTGATCGCCTTCACCATCGGCGGGCTCGCGCCTGCTGCTCCTTTCTGGCACGACCAGGCCGCGTATAACACCATCCTGGGCTATACGCCGCGCCTGCTGCTTGGCTCGTTCGTGGCCTACCTGGTTGGAGAGTTCACCAACTCGTTTGTCCTGGCGCGGCTGAAGATCGCCACGAAGGGGCGCTGGCTCTGGACGCGCACGATCGGCTCGACGCTGGTCGGCGAGGGCCTGGATACGCTGATCTTTATCCTGATCGCTTTCGTGGGTACGCTCCCCACCTCCGCGCTGTTCCAGGCCATTCTCACCCAGTGGATCTTCAAGGTGCTCTACGAGGTGGTCGCAACGCCCTTTACGTACTGGATCGTCGGTTTCCTCAAGCGCAAAGAGGGCCTGGATACCTACGATTACTCGACCAATTTCAGCCCTATTCTCTTGCGCCGCGCCTCTTCACAGGGATGATAAGGAACGTCGTGCAGAAGAAGAGCAGCGGCCTGCTCTTCTTCTGCATGAGGATTTACAGCTGGCTCGGCAGGTAGCGTCGGTACTCAGGGCGCGGCCCCTGGTAGCCGGGCGCGCTGTGCTCCGCGAAGACGATGGTTTTGATATTGCCGCGCACGGTGAAATCGCCGACCACGCGCATCCAGCGCGGCTCAAGCAGCGCGACCAGTTCGTCAAGAATGAGGTTTGTCGCTGCTTCATGGCTGATCTGCCGGTTGCGGAAACGATTGATGTAGAGCTTCAGGCTTTTTAGTTCGACGACCGACTGATCCGGCACGTAGTCGATGACGATGGTCGCGAAATCGGGAAAGCCTGAGCGGGGACAGAGGCAGGTAAATTCGGGAATCTCGAAATGGGTCACGTAATCACGCTCGGGATTCGAGTTGGGCCAGGTCTCTAGCTGGCTTGACTCGATCTCTTCTATGCCGTACCGCCCCGGCGTGCGTTGGCGGCGCTCTTGTTCCTGGTTTTCCATGATGCGAATGGGTTCTCCTTGCATCTGGCCTGATCATTCTCAGGCCGGCTGCATTTACTTACTATATAGCCTTTGCCAGGGAATCGTAGCACAAGCAAACCACGCGTACAAGTTCTGGGCAATTGTACTAATAGACACAGATAAATTTATTGGGTATAATCTTGCCTGGTCTGCCCCGGTGCGGGGGGATGTGAGGGGGAATGAGACACGCAAATAATCTTTTCATCGGTTTTCAAGTTCTGAAGAGGCATTGGAGTCTCTTTTTTGCAGGAGAAGTGGGAATAACGTAATGAGTGAAACATCTGAGCGCATCTTTGCCGATCAATTGGAACAAATTTATGAGATGTTAGAACAGGAACATGCAAGTTTTCAAGAGAACTCGAAGGACCCCCAGGAGATTCGACAAATCTTTTTCTGGCGTATGTCTCTGGCAGCCGTGCTGGGACGGCAGGTTGAGTCGCTGAGCATTTTTCGTGAGGCTCTGGCACGCGACTACTGGTTCCCGCCAAAATGGCTGGATAGAGAAGAGAATCTGGCTCCCATACGCCATGTGCCGGAATTTCAGGAGATGGTCGGGATCTGCCGGCAGCGTTTTGCGGACCTGGAGAGCCAGATGCGCCCCCTGCTCTTTATTGAGCAGCCTGCGGAGCGGACGCAGGCGTTGCCGCTGCTGATCGGTCTGCATGGCAACAAGGGCGATGGTCCTTTCACGCTTGCGAAATGGAGCGATCTTGCCAGGGATGGCTGGCTGATAGCAGTGCCGCAATCGACGCAAGTTCTCAGTCCTGACCTGCGTGATCGTCTCTGGGACGATCGCGAGCGCGGAATCTGCGAGATCCGCGAACACCTGGTAACTCTGAACAACAATTACACCGTCGATCCCGCGCGCGTGGTGCTTGGCGGCTACTCGATGGGTGGCGGCCTGGCGGTCTGGATGGCGCTCCAACAGATGATCAAAACCTGTGGTTTTATCTCTCTCGGTCCGGCCATGATGCCCGGGGAGCTTGAGGCTTTACCGGCCCTGCTGGAGAAACAGAGGCCGGTGGGGCTGCGCGGCTATTTCATCGTTGGCGACGAAGATGCCCAGTGCCTGCAAGTTTCGCGCGAGCTTATCTCGATCATGCGAACCTATGATCTTGCCTGCGAACTGAGCATCGTTCCTCACATGGACCACATCTACCCGCCCAACTTTGTGGATCTTGTCAGAGAAGGACTGGCCTTTATCGAGCAAAAGTAATGGACGAAGCTTATCGCTCTGAACGCTCTGTGGAAAGCGGTGGCAGGGGCAGCCTGACGGTCTGCCCTTCCGTGTAGCGCACTCTGTTTTTGCCCTCAAAAACCGTTACGCCACCGCTGCCGTAGACAATCCAGCGGCCCTCTCGGCCCACCAGCGCGGTTGAGCCATCGACTCCCACGGTGGTTGTATGCCGGTCTGTATGCTTGAGCGATGCAAGCATCACCGGCGGGATCTCATCAAAGTGCGGAATAATCATCAGGCCCGGCGCCAGGTTGAGCGCCGGGATGGTATGCCAGAATTTGGGGAAATCAACAATTGCCGCACCCATAACCATCGCGCCCGCCGAGCAGCCCGCTACGACGCCGCCACTGTTGTAAATATTCAGAATTGCCCGCCACGCTGCCGTACCCTGTAACGTCTCCAGCAGGTAGCGCGGCTTACCGCCCGAAAAGTAGACAAAGTTGGCCTGTGCAATCGCCTCCACGATCGCCGGATTCTCCGCGTCCTCGCGATCCAGCAGCATTACCGGCTCCACGCGCGCGCCAAGCTGGCTAAAGTGCGCCACGCCCATGCGTGTCCAGCGTTCCGGCACGCCCTCCCCGTCGGGGGCCGAGGCCGTTGGCAGAACCACCACATATGGCTCGCCGCCAACGTGTGCAAGCAACTTCTTATCAACCGGTTGAATGGGCGCCAGGTACTCGCCTGAGCCAACGAGGGCAATCGTGCCGCTGGACATGGGGTGCTCCTTGTCGTTTTGATAGATGTTTCTTACTATATCATTTTGGCGGAGGGAAAGTAGAGGTTTTTGCCGGGCCGGAGTTCTCTGCCGTGACTATGATAAAATCGGTCTCAGGATATGAGCTTTATGCTGATTCGGGTGAAAATAGTCCACTTTTTATTTGAAAGGACACAGACAGATGATTCGTTTCGATAACCAGGTAGCGGTCGTAACCGGAAGCGGGCGTGGCTTGGGCGAGGCGTATGCCAGCCTGCTCGCCGCGCGTGGGGCGCGCGTGGTGGTGCATGATGCGGGCGTAACGCTGGATGGTCAGGGTTTCGATCCAACGGTTGCGGACAACGCGGTGCAGAGGATCGCTGCCGCCGGGGGAATTGCGGTGCCCTGTTATGAAAATATCGAGACGCGCGAGGGCTGTCAACGCGTGGTCGAGACTGCGCTGGAGCATTTTGGGCGGCTGGATATTCT
>Ga0070740_10001172_pt1 | contig 38486 bp, 26 predicted proteins | sample Coa_R2_FD_67286 | JGI IMG/M metagenome (GOLD analysis project Ga0070740, IMG submission 67286) | Surface soil microbial communities from Centralia Pennsylvania, which are recovering from an underground coalmine fire - Coalmine... | ecosystem: Environmental > Terrestrial > Soil > Unclassified ... | reverse complement strand
CTGAAGGCCCGTCCGGCGCGCGAACGCATCACATTGCCGACGAACACACAGGCCAGCAGCAGCACCGGAAGGATCAGCAGAAAATACTGCTGACCGGAAGTGAGAGCGATGCCCAGCAAGCTATTCTGCTGGTCGAAAGTCGCGTCTCCTATAGCCGGGGTGGGGAAGGTTCGTCCGGGAGAGCCGCCGGTAATGCTGTGCATATTCATAAAGAGATATTGGCCGATGAAGACCAGGGCCAGGGTAACGATGCCCAGGTAGAAGCCCTTGAGGCGCAGGGCGGTTGGGCCGATCAGCGCGCCGAGCAGAGCAGCCACGATGCCCGCTGCCGGGAGCCAGATGATGAACGGAAGCGCAAAGCCCTGGGGATCGCCCGGGGTGAGCGGATGGTCGCCGCCGAGCAGGGCCGCGGTATAGGCCCCGACCGCCATAAAGAACGAGATGCCCAGCGAGATCTGGCCGGTGTAGCCGGAGAGAACGTTCAGCGCCAGGGCTGCGATGGCCGCGATCAGCGTGTTATTGACAATCGTAAACCAGTCATCTCCCGCGATTGCGAAAAAGAGGACGGTCGCCAGCACGATAATGCCCGCGATAAGCCAGCGCGAGGTGTTGAGTGCGCGCCTGGATTGTTCGGCCCTGGCGAGAATCTTTTGGGTGGCACTCATATCCGTTCTACCTTTCTGCTGCCAAACAGCCCGTATGGTCGGATGAGCAGGACCAGAATCATCAGGAGGTAAGGGACGATATCGTGGAAGCCGGCGCCCACGATATTCGCGATATTGCTCTCGTAGCCGGCGGTCAAATTAAGTGCCAGGCCGATGATAATCCCACCGACCACCGCGCCGCTGACCGAGTCAATGCCGCCCAGGATAATCGCCGGGAAGGCCAGCAGCGCGACCGCTCCCAGGGAGGGATCGATCGTATAAGAGCTGATCGCCAGGAAGACGCCGCCCAGCGTGGCGATGGCTGCCGCCATGCCCCAGGCCAGCGCGTAGATCCTGCGAATATTAATCCCCACCGCAAGCGCCGCCTCCTGGTCCAGCGCCGTCGCGCGCATGGCCAGGCCATAGCGGGTGAAGCGGAAAAAGTAGAACAGCGCCGCGCACAAAAGAATCGTGATGGCGATAGTCCACAGGTCGCTGGTCCCAAAATGAACGCCGGCCACGTTGAAGCCGCTGGTGACGCCGAACGGCGAGGCGGCAGGAATATTCTGGGAGCCAAAACTCACCAGCACGGCGGTCAGCAGGATGGTATCCAGCCCGATGGTAATCATGAGAATCGAGAAAGGTGGGCGACCAATCATGCGGCGCAGGATAAAACGCTCAAAGAGTAGCCCGATCAGGACGGTCACAGCGAGGCCCAGCAAGAGGGCGACCAGAAACGGCAGGTGCCAGCGAAATGCTCCCTCTGAGACGATATACGCTCCGACCAGGAGCAGTTCGCCCTGAGCAAAGTTAATGACCTCGCTGGCCTTGAAAATGATCGAAAAGCCGAGGCCGATCAGGGCATAAATGCAGCCCAGGGCAATGCCGGCAAAGACAAGTTGAAGAAAATAGGCCATAGCTCCTCCAGGGAGGCCACAGGCGTTAGTGGCCGCTATCGCTCGATATCGACAGGGAATTGGGCGCGCTCTCACCAAATTCTTCGCCCAGGTAAGCTTTGATGACGTCAGGGTTGGCCTGCACGACCTCTGGCGTGCCCAGGGCTATCGCTCGCCCGAAGTCGAGAACCAGCACCCGGTCGGCAATGCCCATGACCAGCGCCATATCGTGTTCGACCAGAATCTGCGTCACGCCCAGTTGCTCTTTAATGTCTACAATTGCTGCCGCGATCTCCTCCGTCTCCTCGACGCTCATACCCGCAACCGGCTCATCCAGCAAGAGGAGTTGCGGCTCCAGGGCCAGCGCACGCGCGACATCGGCGCGTTTTTGCAGACCGTAGGGCAGGCTGCCCAGGGGCATGTTGCTGAGATGTTGAAGGTCCAGCAATTCGAGCAAATGCATACAATACGCGCGATTCTTCCGCTCTTCGTTGCGCGTCAAGCCGAGATAGATCCCACCGAGCACGATCCCGCTGCGCATGCGGGTATGGCGGCCCAGGAGCAGGTAGTCCAGCACGGTCATGGTGGGGAACTGCCCGAGATTCTGGAAGGTGCGGGCGATGCCTGCCCGCGCAACCTGGTGAGTTTTGAGGCGCAGCAGGTCCTGGTCTGCGAAGGTGACGCGGCCCGCGACCGGCTGATAGACGCGCGAGAGGACGTTGAACAGCGACGTTTTGCCCGCGCCGTTGGGACCGATGACGGCGAACAGTTCTCCGCGCTGCACCTCGAACGAGACATCGCTCAGGGCCTTCACGCCTGCGAATTGTACGGAAATATGCTCCACTGAGAGCAGGGGAGGGGCCGCTGCGGTCTGGGGATCTTCTCTGGCCGGGAGTATGCTCATAGTACCCACCTCCTTCCCGATTGGCGCTGGCGGATCGCTCCTACCTTGCCGCGCTCGCTTCCTTCGTGTAGCCCAAGATAAAACTTACGTACACTCTCGTCCTGTAAGAGTTCGGCAGCCGATTGAGCCAGGACAACTTTCCCGTGTTCCAGCACATAGCCGGAATGGGCGACCGAGAGGGCCATCTGCGCATTCTGTTCCACCAACAGCACAGCGGTCCCGCCGGCGTTAATCTCCGCGATGATTGAGCGAATCTGCTGGACCATAAAGGGGGCCAGGCCCAGGGAAGGCTCGTCCAGCAGGAGCAGTTTAGGGCTGGCCATCAAGGCCCGGCCAATCGCGAGCATCTGCTGCTCTCCGCCGGAGAGATAGCCTGCGTGGCTCCTGCGCCGCTCGCGCAGGACCGGGAAGAGTTCCATAACACGTTCGTAAGCCTGTTTCGTCGCGCCTGGATTGCGCGAGGCGAGAGCGCCCGCGCGCAGGTTCTCCTCGACGGTCAGATCGGCGAAGAGGCGGCGCCCCTCCAGCACCTGGGCGATGCCGCGCTGGACGATCTGCGTCGTGTTCAGGCGGTCGATTCGCTCGCCATCGAAGGAGATTGAGCCGTGTAGAATGTTGGCCCGGTGAAGTCCAAGCAGGCCGGAGATTGCGCGAATGATGGTCGTTTTTCCGGCCCCATTCGCACCGAGAAGCGCTACAACTGCCTTGTCCGGCACTTCTAGCGAAACGCCCTGCACCGCAGGGGTGGTGTTCTGATAAGTTACCGCGAGATCCTGGAGTACCAGCATAGGGCGTCCTCCGAAATACTATCGTTTTGCCTCGCCAGTAGCATGTGTCACGAAAAAATTTTTGAAAGAAACCGCCCGCCTGAAAAGGTGACGGGACGTTCATTCAAATTTTTCGCTCTATACTACCATGTTTTCTGTTTACCTGTCTAGTATGTTGAGTGCAATGAATTTCCCACCGCCCGGATGGCGGTGGAGTGTCCTACCTGCGCCGGGTTGCCACAGCGACTCCGCCGAGAATCACCAGGAGAAGCAGTCCGATCAGTATGGCCCACACAATTTCCCCGCTCCAGCTGCTTGAGCTTGTGGTGGTTGTCGTCTGCGTCGTAATCGGACCCTGTTGTTGGGCCTCGGCGACGGTGCCGACGCGGTCGCTCAGGCCGGGCGTCGCGTGTGGCAAAATGACGGTAGCGTTGCTGGAGGGCATCCCGTCCCAGAGAGGATACCTGGCATACGGGTTGTCATAGGCGGGAGGAGTGCCAACGCTGATCTGTTTGGTGATGATCCGCGTTCCGTCCGTTGGAGAGGTAACGGTCAAGCTCAAGGTATAGGTTCCGGCGCTGGCGTAGGTATGGCTAACCTGCCGGCCACTGGCCCCGCTGCCATCGCCGAAGTCCCAGCGATAGCTTAAGGAACTGCCCGGCTGAGTTGGATCATAAGCGGCCTCGCTTGCGAAAGACATGGGCCGCCCGGGACGCGCTGGTCCGATATTGCTGAGTGCGGCGATCGGCTTGCCGTCGGCGGGCACCTGTCCGAGGATAGCCGGCTGGCTGAGCATCCACGTGGTGAGCATGCCGGGCAGACCCAGGGCGAGCGTCAGGGCCTGGCTCTGCTGCGAGTTGCCGCTGGCGAAGATGTTCATTAACTGAATGGTGTCCTGTGGCTGGTCGTAGGGATAGGAGCCCGGGGGCGCGTTCGGATCGTAGTACGTCGAGTTACCCACCAGCGTGGCGCAGGGCAGCCCGGCCATCGTGAACGGCATCTGGTCGCTCGATCCCAGGGTGTCGTCCTCCTGGTGAATGTAACCCAACTGGTCAGGCGTGAAGATCGGCTGCCAGACATCCTGGCCGTGCCCGTTGTGATAGGTCAGCATCTGGTCGCCCAGCGTGCGAAACTGCTGGAAGGCAGCAACCACAGCCTGCTGCATGAGCTGGCGGAACTGGATGATATTCGCGCGCTGCTGCGCTGTGAGCTTGCTCTGATCGTAGAGCTTGTTGCTCTGCAAGGGCGACATGTCGATATAGTATGGCATGAGCGGATTGGACATGTTGCCGAGGTAGCGCAGGGGATAAGCGATGCCGTTCTGCTCCTCGTTGAACATCGCGACGACGTTTTTCAGATCTCCGTTGATCGTGTTGTTGACATAATAATAGGAACCATAGAGGCCCTGCTCCTCGGCGTCGAACAATACGAAGCGCAAGGTGCGGGCCGGGTAGACGTGATTGCTGCTCCAGAACTCGCTCATGGCCTTGGCCACGCCCAGTTCGATCGCGCAGCCGCTGCCATCGTCATATGCCGACTGGCTGGAGAAGGCCATGCCGTCGTAGTGGCAGCCGATGATGACCTCCTGTTCCGGGTGGCTCACCCCTGGCACCGTCACCTCAACATTGACCGCCGGGACAGGAGTGGGCCTGTTTTTCCATCCCTGTACAGGGAAAGGATAGCGGGTAGCGACTGCACCATAGTTGCCCAACAGGCTGAGCATGTGATCGACCCAGTAGTTTGCAAACTCATCGTGCCCATTAGCCACCGGCGGCAAATTCGTATCGTAGCCGGCCTCGCGCCGCAGGAAGTGAGTCGCCATATAGTCAAGCTGCTGATAGATATAGTTGGCATCGATGCCCGGCACGGTGGCAGCGGCCTGTTGACCGCTGGGGGCAGCTTGTGAAGTGGCAAAAGCGGTCGGAGTGAGTGTCATGATCAGAGTGAGAATAGTCAGCCAGAGAAGACAGGCACGGGAATGACGAGACATGTCCTTTTCCTTTCTGCTGCTTGCGATCACTCTATCATACTATACGCAGCAAGGATACTTTTCCTCACAGGTTAAGAAGGTCTGCCAGATATAGCCAATTTCACCCAATCCTCTGAAATGCAAAGAAATACTATGATATAGTTGAAAAAAGGAGAAAATGTGAGGTGGGGAGCGGAAAAAACGACGGAAGGCGGTGCTCATGTTCAAGGTCTATATAGAAGAGAATGCGTTTAACGCACCACAACCTGTGGAAGTTTCCCCCGAGGCTCCCATTGCGGACCTGCTTCCGGCGCTGGTCAAAGAACTTCATCTGCCCGAAACCGACCTCTTTGGCAATCGTCTGATCTATTTTCTCCGCCACGCGGTCGATGGCCGGGTCTTACCTGATCATTTTAGCCTGAGTTCGGCAGGGATTCGCTCAGGGGATCACCTTTCGCTGGAATCGTATGTAGACGAAAGCGTTCCGGTGCTGGCTGCGCAGGCTCCGCGCGCTGCCGCCCGCTCGGGTTCTTTCTATGCCGATCAGACAATTGCGGATGGCCAGGCTTTTGTCGTAGAGGCGAGCAACTCCGCGCCGCTTGTCCTGGGTCCAACTCCCACGCAACGGGCCTTTGAGTCCGGCCCATTGCCGGCGGGGATTCCAGCCGGGCAGAGGCGGCGCTCGCGGCGTGCGTTTCTGGTCGTGGGCAGCCTGGCGCTGGGCGCTGCTGGAGCGGGGCTGGCCTACGCAGCTTACCGCACGCTCTCCACCGGCACCGGCATGTTTACTCCAGGGATGCTCCAGACGAGGGCAACCGCTTCTGCCCGCGCCACCACGCCTGCTATGGGTGCGCTGCCCACGCGCGCTATGCCGCTGTTCGTCTTCACGCAGCACCAGCAGACCGTGCGCTCCGTGGCCTGGGCGCCGAATGGGATGCTACTGGCGAGCGGCGCGAGCGATAGACAACTGCTCACCTGGGACCTCAACGGCCAGGTGCAACTGCGCAAAATGCAGGATGCGACGGTGCATGCCGTCGCCTGGTCGCCCGGTAGCCAGCATCTCGCTGCCGCCGCCAGCAATCAGATCCTCTTCCTCAACGCTCAGAATGGGATGACCGAGGCGCATTCCACCCACACACACCACGCGACCGTCACAACGCTGGCCTGGTCGCCTCAGCAGCCCCAGATGCTGGTCTCTGGCGGCCTGGATAAGCTGGCCGTAGTCTGGAACACCCAGACCTTCCGGCCTCAGATCTTTTTCCGCCAGCACACGGCCGGAATTTTGTCCGCCGCCTGGGCAGCGGACGGGCAGACGATTGGCAGCAGCTCGCAAGGAGGCGTGGTTCGCATCTGGAATGGCGCCAGCGGGCAACAGGTGCATGGTTTCTTCTTCGACGGCGCGGTTTCGATGAACGCTCTGGCCTTTGAGCCTGCCGGCCCGCGCCTCGTCGCGGGTGGCATGGACGGCGTGCTGCGCCTCTGGCCGAGCGGGCTAACCTGCCAGCAGATGGGGAACGGTAACATGCAGGGACAGTGCATGGACAAGCCTCAGCACCTGATGGGACACACCCAGGCCATACGAGCTGTGGCCTGGTCGCCCGATGGCCGCCTGCTCGCCACCGGAGGGGACGATCGTACGCTGCTGATCTGGTCCCCCGCGCAGGGCCACGCGCCGCTGCTGAAGATTCCGCAGCCCGCGCCCGTACTCGCCATTAGCTGGTCGCCCGATAGCAAGAAGATCGCCGCCGCCGTTGGCAATACCGTCGCGCTCTGGACACTCGTTTGACTACGTTCGGACAGTTGTCTCCACAAAATGCAGCAGCGTCTCCATGTCCTCCAGCGCGCGAGCGGCGACGGGATTTTCGAGGCGAGGCACAGCGTCGAGAGCCTGGCGTGCTTGCTGGCATTGCTGGTTCAGGAAGGTCTGGCAGTAATTCCTGGTTCCCGTGCGGGCGAAGATGGTCAGTACCGTCGCAACCTGGTCCTCTGTGAGCGGCGTCTCTTGCGTATAGAACTGGCGAAGCGTCTGCTGATCCTTCTCGTCGGCGTGTTCCAGTGCATGCAGGATAGGCAGGCTTTTCTTGCGGCGGTAGATATCGCCTGCCGAGGTTTTTCCCAGTTCTGCTGCGCTGGCCCAGATGCCCAGAACGTCGTCGCGCACCTGGAACGCGATGCCCATCGCAAAGCCAAAGTCGCGCAGGCTCGCGATCGTCGCCTCCTCGCGTGTGCCCAATAGCGCCCCCATCTCGCAGGCACAACTCATCAACGCGGCAGTCTTGCGCGCAATCATATCCATATACATCGCAACCGCAACATCCTCGCGCTTCTCAAAGCTGAGGTCGAGGTACTGTCCCTCGGCGATGGTCAGGGTGGCGCGATCCAGCGCCGCGCCCAGGCGGGCCGCAATGGTCCCCTCGACTCCTTCGGGCAAAATATCCCACAGCGCCAGGCGGGCCAGGGCGAACATGCCATCGCCCGTGTTGATACCCTGCGACCTGCCCCAGATTGTCCAGAGCGTCGGCTGGTGGTGCCGCTCGGTATCGTTATCCACGATATCGTCGTGAATCAGCGAGAAATTGTGAGTGAGTTCAATCGACGCGGCGGCCGGCAGCGCACGGCGCAGGTAGATGGTGTGATCCAGTGTCTGTTCCGTCAGTCCCCAGGCGCCGCTTGCTTCATAGGCCAGCAGCAGCAGGGTTGGGCGCAGGAGTTTGCCGGGGTTAATCGGAATTGGCGAGAAAGCGCGGTCCACCCAGCCCATGTGATACTGCATTTGCCCGTAGAAAGGGGTGAGATCGATTGCCCGGACAGGCAGCCCAATGCTCCTGCCGCGCTGTACGGCCTGGCGCAGCGCGTCCTGAATCTCTTTCTGGTAACGTGAAAGCGTGGCCTGGATGCCTGGTGTTATTGTCATGCTATTCATTATGCAGGCGAAGCGTCTGCCCGGCTCCCCTGCCTCGATCCTTTCAGTGTCTCTTTGTCTCGAATGGAAACGCCCCTGGCAAAGTCTTGCGCGTGCCTTTGTGCGCTCGGGAGTTCAGGGATGGAAGTAGAACAGGACGATCAGGCCAACTGTTCCGACGGCCACCAGCCCGCGCATCAACCCTTTTATCCCGCCGATGCGATAGAAAGGAGCGCAAACGTCGCAGTAACGCGTAATATACTGATAGCGATGCCCGCGCATGCCGTCGCGCACCACCGTGATATGCTCGGCCTTGCGCTGCGTATGCTGCTCATCGCAAATATGGCGCCCGCACCCCTGGCACTGGTAATTGTCGATGTAATGCGAGGTGCGCGAAAGCGACCACTGATCGGGATAGACCTGGGTGCCGCACACATAACAAACCTGCGTCAGGGCAAGGTGCATCTGCTTCTCCGCGCAGGGCGAATGCTGCTGCTTGGGAAAGTGGTCCTGGCAAAAGCCTTTATGGCAATCGGGACAGCGGCCCAGGGCCTCCTGGTCGCATTCATGGCAGCGCCGTGCCGCCTCCATGACTTTGCGATGGTGCATCGCGAGCTTTTCAGCGTTATCCATAAAGCGCCTCTATCTATTGGAACGGTGAGAAATTTCCCTTACATTCTAAACGTTGCGAGAGCTACTCTACGATTATTATAGCAAATCAATCCTAGTCCATCCGGGAAAGCCTGCGAACTTGCAAAAAAAGATAAAATGAGATACAACCACTACGGATCAATCATTGGCGAGGGATATATTTCTATGTTTCATCCACTTCTACCTCCCACCACCTGGGGCCGCTGGCGATTGGATTGGGGCCTGCGCACCCATGTGATGGGTATTATAAATGTGACCCCCGATTCGTTTTCAGGCGATGGTATCCTGGGCGATGAGACAGAACAAACGGCACTGCGGGCATTGGAGCAGGCTCGCGCGTTTGTGGCAGAGGGCGCAATCCTGATCGACGTAGGAGGCGAATCGACGCGTCCCGGCTTTGCCGCGCTGCCCCTGGAGCAGGAGTTGAATCGCGTGATTCCGGTCATCAAGCTTCTGGCGAAGCAGCTTCCGCCGGAGGTGATAATCTCGATTGATACCTACAAGGCCGAGGTGGCCCGCCAGGCGTTAGAGGCGGGGGCCAGCCTGGTAAACGACATCTGGGGCTTGCAGCGCGATCCCGCGATGGCCTCGCTGGTGGCCGAGCGCGGCGTGCCCGTTGTGCTGATGGCCAATATGCGCGGATATGAGAAGCGCGAGATTGTCAGCGATGTGATGCGTTTCCTGGCGAGGAGCATCGAACTGGCGCTGGCGGCTGGCGTGGCCTGGGAGCGCATCATTGTCGATCCAGGCATTGGTTTTGGCACGACGCCCGAGGAGAATCTGACCCTCTTGCGCCGCCTGGGCGAACTGCGCTCCCTGGGCCGTCCCCTCCTGCTCGGAACCTCGCGCAAGTCCACGATCGGTCTTGTGCTGGGCAATCTGCCGCCCTCCGAACGACTGGAGGGCACGGCGGCCACTGTGGCTCTAGGAATTGCCCAGGGGGCCGATATTGTGCGTGTCCACGATGTACGCGAGATGATGCGCGTGGTGAAGATGAGCGATGCGATTGTGCGTGGCTCTTTCCAGGCGACGCCGGTGAATCAGGAGGAGAAGAGAAAATGAATTACGCCGAAGCTCTGGCTTATATTTATGGATTGAGCGACTTTGAGCGCAGCGGGAAGTTTCGCAATGATCGCGAGCAGCATCTCCTGCGCGAGGGACGCCTGCTGGACCTGCTGGGCAATCCTCATCACAGCTACAGTTGCACCCTGATCGCCGGCACGAAGGGGAAAGGCTCGACCGCCGCCTGCATCGAGAGTGTGTTGCGCGCCGCCGGTATACGCACCGGCCTTTACACGCAGCCGGATCTGCACACCTTTCGCGAGCGGATGCGTGTGCGCGGATGCCTGATCAGTGAAGAAGAGGTTGCCGATCTGCTGCCTGAAGTTCGTGCACGCGTCGAAGAGATCAATCGCGAGGGGACCTTCAACCCTTTTATTCCCTACGAAGTGGCTACCGCTCTGGCTCTCCTCTATTTCCAGCGCCAGGGGGTTGAGCATGCCGTGCTAGAGGTGGGGATCGGCGGTCGGTTGGACGCGACAAACGTGACGCAGCCGCTAGTTTCGGTGATTGCCTCGATCAGCTTTGATCACATGAACGTGCTGGGGAATACCCTGCGCGAGATTGCGACGGAGAAGGCGGGGATTATCAAGCCGGGACGCGTGGTTGTGACCTCGGCGCAGTCTCCCGAAGCCTTGCTGGCCATTGCGCGCATCGCCCGCGAACGGCAGGCGCGCCTGGTGCGCGTTGGCTCCGCCTCCGGTGATCCCGCTCAGGCAGAGGTCGAGGCCGGGCAGTTGCCGGCGCTGAGCTACCGCTATCAGCCGCAGGAGCAGGGAGAGACGCGGCAGACGTTCACTGTTTCTGGCCCTCGGGGAGTGTACCGCGACCTGGAGATTCCCCTGGCCGGTTTGCACCAGGCCGAGAACGCCACGCTGGCCCTCGCCACGCTGGAAGAGTTGCGTGCGAGCGGAAGGCCCGAATGCGCCTGGGACGAGGATGCCTTGCGGCAGGGTTTACGGGACGTGCGCTGGTCGGCGCGTCTGGAGGTCATCGCGCGCAAGCCAACGATGGTTGTTGACGGCGCGCACAACGCCGACTCAATGCAGAAGCTGGTGCAGAGTCTGCGCGCGCTTTTCTCCTTTCAGCGTCTGTTTGTTGTGCTCGGGTTCAACGCCGATAAGGACCTGCCCGGCATGATTCAAGCTCTGGCAGGGGTAGATGCGGTGATTCTCACCCGTGCCCTCAACCCCCGCGCGGCCACGCTTGAGCGCATGCAAGAGCTCTTTGCGCAACTCGCGCCGGGGGTCAGGCTCCATACCAGCAGCGACAGCCGGATGGCTATGGATCTCGCGCGCACCCTGGCCACGCCGGACGATCTCGTTTGTGCGACCGGCTCACTCTACCTGGCTGCCGAGGTGCTGCGCTGGGCCGCCTCTCAAGGCGAGACGCGCGTTGCGGCCAGTATTGAAGGCGTTGATCATTAAAATTCGGGAGAGAGATTATTGGGCCGCGCCCTGCGCCTCCGCCCTGCGCAGCGCGTAGCGCGCGCTCCCCTTTTTACCGGCTGCCGATGCCTCTTCGGCGGTCCACTGGTGGGCCGTTCCACGCGCCTGCGAAGTACGTCCTCCCTTGCTGGCAATCTCTCGCCGGCGTTCTGGACTCATGGCCGCAAGGCCGCGAGGACGTTTGGTCGTTTCTACAATCATCTCTTCCAACCTTTCTTTGCGTGCGTTTGGTCAGATGTTGATCCTGGTTGGGGCAGCCACGTTACTGGAGATATTTGCCCCCACTAAGAAAGACCTCCGTTAAAGCCGAGTTGCTATTACTTAACACGACTCAACCGCACACAACGTTACACCAACACAAAGCTTGATATGCTCTGCCTATATACAGGATAGCAGAGACACCAACACTCAGCAATGTGTGTTGAGATTTTTAGCCATTTTTCTCAGGAATTTTTAGCTATTACTCGCTTCTCCTCAATTTTCTTGAGATTTTTCTCGACCGGGGCGCGACCAGGGGTAGAGTCTCCCGTTGATTTCTTGTACAATGGAAGCGAACACTGTTGTTCTCCCTGGAGGTGCTCTCATGGCATTCATCACCGTTGGCGAGTGGCTGGCCCGGCGCGAGCTTTTAACCCCTGAGAAGGTCGGCCTGATTGATGGCGAGGCCGGGACTCGCTTTACGTATCGTATCCTCAATCAACGTGCGCGTGCCCTGGCGGCCCGCCTGGAGCAGCGGTACGGGATTCGCCAGGGTGCGCGCGTGGCCGTGCTGGCGCTTAATGCGCCGGAATATCTGGACGCGTTCTTCGCCTGTGCTCTGCTCGGGGCGATCCTGGTCCCGCTCAACTGGCGCCTCACCCTGCGCGAACTGACCACCATTCTCAACGATTGCGAGCCGGCACTGCTCCTGCACGATGCCTCGCATGCCGAACGAGCCGGCGAGCTTGTCGGATCTTTGCGCGCAACTCTGGGCGAGCTGCCTCTGCTCTCATTCGACGACTTTCCGGGGGCCAATCCCGCGCTGGCCGGGCAGGCCGTGCCGTTCGCCACCACCGATGGCGAGGAGCCGGCGCTGATTCTCTACACCTCCGGCACCACTGGCGTCCCTAAGGGCGCGCTGCTCTCGCACCGCATGATCACCTGGAACGCCATCAATACACAGATTAGCTGGGGCCTGCGCGAGACTGATATCACACCCACCTTCGCGCCCTTTTTCCATGCCGGTGGCCTTAATGTCCTGACCACGCCCCTCTACCACCTGGGCGGCACGGTTGTGCTTCTGCGAAGCTCTGATCCAGGGGTGGTTTTGCGCGCGATCGAGCGGGAACGCTGCACCATCGTCTTTGCCGTGCCCACCGTCTTTCAGAGTATGCTGGAGCATCCCGCTTTCGCCACGACAAATTTCGCCTCTGTGCGCTTCTGCGTGACCGGCGGCTCTTCCTGTCCCATTCCACTCATCCAGGGCTACGCCGCGCGCGGGTTGGAGTTCCGTCAGGGCTATGGGCTGACCGAGGTGGGGGTGAACTGCTTCAGCCTGGCCCCGGAGGACGCGTTGCGCAAGGCCGGCTCGGTCGGGCGTCCGGTTTTCCATTCGCGTGCCCGCGTGGTCGATGACGAAGATCGGGATGTTTCCCCCGGCGAGGTAGGCGAACTCGTCCTAGCCGGCCCCCACGTCTGCTCCGGTTACTGGCGCCGGCCCGAGGCCACATCTGAAGCCTACCGCCATGGCTGGTGGCATACCGGCGACCTGGTACGCTGCGATTCCGAGGGGTACTACTTTATCATTGGGCGCAAGAAAGACCTGTTCATCTCCGGCGGCGAGAACATCTATCCCGCCGAGGTCGAGGGCGTGATCGTCACCCACCCGGGCGTGCTCGAGGTTGCGGTGATTCCCCAGCCCGATCCCCGCTGGGGCGAGGTCGGGCTGGCTGTGGTTGTGCCGCGCGTGCCGGGGAGCCTGAGCGCCGAGGATGTTCTCAACTACTGCGAGGGTAAGCTGGCTCGCTACAAGCTGCCGCGCACAATCCGTTTCGCCGAGGCGCTCCCGCGCAATGCAATGGGCAAGGTCATGAAGGCGGAATTGATCAGGGAATTTGTGCAGTCCTCGGATGCTTAATCGTGGCTCAGCACTGTCTCGTATTGTTTGCGCAGGACCTTCTTATCAAATTTCCCAACGCTTGTCTTTGGCACGGCGTCGATAAAGATCACCTCGTCGGGGAGCCACCATTTGGCGACGTGTGGGCGCAGGTACTCGATAATCTCTTCCTTGCTGATCTGACCGGCGTAATCGGGCCTGGGCACCACGCAGGCCAGCGGGCGCTCGGCCCATTTGGGGTGGGGCACACCCACCACGCAGGCTTCCAGGACCTTTGGATGGCCCATAATCAGGCTCTCCAGCTCTACCGACGAGATCCATTCTCCGCCCGACTTCACCAGGTCCTTTGTGCGATCGACCAGTTGAATGCTGCCATACTCATCCACGACCGCGACATCGCCGGTGCGCAGCCAGCCCTCGGCAAACTTGGCGCTCGATTCGCTGTCGTTATAGTATGCGCGTGCGATCCAGGGGCCGCGCACCTGGAGCTCTCCAAAGGTCTGGTTGTCCCAGGGCACCTCCTTGCCGCTCTCAAGATCCACCACGCGGAAGTCCACGCCCGGCATGACTGTGCCCTGGCGGGCGCGCACGCGGAACTGCTCCTCGACCGGCCACTCCAGTTGGAAGCTGCGCAGCTTACAGAGTGCCGCAAGTGGGGATGTTTCTGTCATGCCCCACGCTTGCACGATCGTGAGGTTTCTCCGGGCCAGCCCCTCAATCAGGGACTGCGGGACCGCTGAACCGCCGCAGATGATGATGCGCAGGGCTGAGAGATCGAAGTTTTCTTTTTCCAGCAGGTTGAGCAGGCCAATCCAGATCGTCGGCACGCCTCCGGCCACGCTGACTCGCTCTTCCGACATCAAGCGCGCGATGCTCATTGGATCGAGAAAGCGGCCCGGCAGAACCTGCTTGGAGCCCATCATCACAGCAGCGTGGGCTAGTCCCCAGGCGTTGGCGTGAAACATCGGGACGACCGGCAGCACCGTGTCCTGCTCAGACAGCCCGATCCCGTCGGTCATCCCAACGGCCATCGAGTGCAGGAAAGAGGAGCGATGGCTGTAGACAACTCCTTTGGGATTGCCGGTCGTGCCGGAAGTATAACACATTGCCGCAGGCGCTTTCTCGTCCAGTTTCGGCCAGGTGTAGTGTTCAGGCTGGTCGCCGATGAACGTCTCGTAGTCGATCGAGGGTTGCAATTTGCCGGTCGCATTGGGTGCCTGGCCCATAATGACGTAGAGCTTCACCGTTGGCAACTGCTCGGCCAGGCCCTCCAGCAGCGGCACCAGGTCGCCATCGACAAAGATGATGCGGTCCTGGGCGTCGTTGACAATGTAGGACAACTGGTCGGCGAACAGGCGAATGTTCAACGTGTGCAGAACCGCGCCCATGCAGGGGATAGCAAAATACAACTCCAGGTGACGATAGGTGTTCCAACCAAAGGTAGCGATACGATCTCCCTGCTGCACTCCCGCCGCCTGCAGCGCATTGGCCAGTTTCTGTACGCGTTTTCCCCACTCGGCGTAGGTGTAGCGATGCTTCCCTTGCTCCGTCAGCGTGACGACCTCTTTGGTTTTAAACAAGCTCACGGCACGATTGAAGAAATGGGGCAAGGTCAGGGGATAGTCCATCATTAAACTTTCCATAGGGTTACTGCTCCTTTGACTTGTGGCTCGACCGGATTTTAGAGAGTCCGCCGTCGGACTCAGGTAGATACTTCTCTATTGTACTGGTTTCTGATGATTGTGCAAGCGTCTCTGTGCTCCGACACTTGCGCGCAAGCGCGCTCACAAGAAAGAAGAGCCATCCCTCTTTATCACGCTGAAGGATTCACGCACCTGCGGCGCGACCGGTTCGCACCATGCATACGAACCGGTCGCGCCGCAGGCGCGTGAATCCCCTACGAGAACGAGACGTTGCTCAAAGAAAGGCCAGATTAAAAAGTGAAATGCTAGAAATCAGGCGTTCAGTTCAGAAGCGCCTGTGCCTGTTGAATCGTCTCTGTGGTTGCGGTGACGCGGCTGCTTTCCTGCAAGCGCCTCAGGAGAAATTTAGCTAGCCAGCTGGGCGATCTGCTGGCAAAGGTCACAATGCCCGATCCGGTGGGCGCAGGATCGTTATGCAAGGAGAGCAATAGCGTACCATCCGGCCTGTTGTGCGTCGTACATGGAGTAGCTCCTTTGTGGCTATGCGTGAAGCAGTGAGTACAGTCAATGTGTATCCGACTCCAGTGTAGCGCAATGCCCGGCGAAAAAAACCGGGCATTCGAACGATGTATTCAGGACAATAAAATGGTATACTCTAAAAAAGAGAGAGAAAAAGCTAGGCGTGCTTTGAGGCTGCCCATAGCGCCCGGTCGAGATCCCACAGAATATCCTCAATATTCTCAATCCCGATCGACAGACGAATCAAGTCAGGCGTGACGCCCCCGGCCAGTTGATCCTCCTCGGAAAGCTGCTGGTGCGTGGTGCTGGCAGGATGGATAATCAGGCTGCGCGCGTCGCCGACATTGGCGAGATGGGAGAAGAGTTGGACGCTGTTGATGACGGCCTTGCCGGCTTCGTAGCCGCCCTTTACGCCGAAAGTAAAGATCGAGCCCGCGCCGCGCGGCAGGTAGCGCTTCGCCAGTTCGTATGAGGGGTCGCCGGGCAAACCGGGATAGCGCACCCAGCTCACGGCGGGATGTTCGCTCAGAAACTCCGCCACGCGTATTGCGTTCTGCGAATGGCGCTCCATGCGCAGAGAGAGCGTCTCCAGTCCCTGGAGCAGCAGGAAGGAATTGAACGGGCTGATGCACGGCCCCATATCGCGCAAGGTTTCGCAGCGGGCTTTCATACAGAAGCAAAAATCGCCAAAAGTCTCGTAGAAGCGCACGCCGTGATAGCCGGGCGAGGGATCGACGATCTGTGGGAATTTCCCGTTGTCCCAGGGGAATTTGCCGGACTCGATCAGCACCCCCGCGATCGAGGTGCCGTGCCCGCCGATGAATTTTGTCGCGGAATGTACCACAATGTCCGCGCCATACTCGAATGGCCGGCAGAGATAGGGCGTGGCGAAAGTGTTGTCTACCACCAGGGGCACGCCCGCCTCATGCGCGATCTTTGCCACCGCCTCGATGTCGAGCACATCCCCGCGCGGATTGCCGATCGTCTCTCCATACAGCACACGCGTGCGCGGCGTAATCGCTTTGCGGAAGTTCTCCGGGTCTGAGCTATCGACAAAGACCGTGTTCACACCCCAGGTGCGCAGGGTAATGTCAAACTGCGTGTGCGTGCCACCATACAGACTGCTGGAGGAGACGATTTCATCGCCGGGGCGCAGCAGCGTCATCATTGTAGTAAGCTGGGCTGCCATGCCCGAAGCGGTTGCGAGCGCGCCGGTTCCCCTTTCAAGCGCGGCAATCCGTTCCTCGAAAGCCGCCGTCGTGGGATTCATAATCCGCGTGTAGATGTTGCCCATGCGCTGCAAGGCAAAGAGATGGGCGGCATGGTCGGTGTCATCGAAGATATAGGAGGTCGTTTGATAAATGGGCACCGCACGCGCTCCCGTCGTCGGGTCCGGTCGCTGGCCGGCGTGAACGGAGAGCGTATCGAAACCAAAAAGATGGTCGCTATCAATTTCTGGCATGGTCTCTTCCTCTTATGCTGTTCGGCGTCTCCTGCAATGTTATCGCTGCTCTCTATGGTATCACATTCCCCAGTGGGAGCAGGCGTCACTCTCATTACCATCGATGTGATCGAATGAGAGAAGGAGGGATGCTTTTAAAAACTCTCCTGATTGCGAAAGCCGTAAAAGCTGCACAAGGTGCTTGCTTTGCCGATGTGCATAAGAGGCTCACACGAATTGAAACGCCGAAGGATGTTCAAAAGTGTTATTCATAAGAGCACATGTGGTCAGGGTTAAAGGGTGGCAAGGCACACACAATTTCTGTCTACCCGGACGGTATTCTTGAGGGAGGCACATTTGTATGGATACCGCACAGGTTCTTATTGTAGATGATGATCCGATGCTTTTGCAAGCTTTGTCACAGACGATAGCGTTACGCATGAGCATGGTAGAAGTAAAAGCGGTTAGCTCGGCGCGTGAGGCCCTTGATCTGCTCCAGGAGCATACCTATGGAGCCGTCGTAAGCGACATCAAGATGCCTGGGATGGATGGACTGGCTCTGCTGGCTCAACTACAGGAGCAGTATGCAAAGGTTCCGGTTCTCTTGATTACGGGTCATAGCGATCACCAGCTCGCGATCCGCGCTCTGCGTGGCGGCGCATATGATTATATTCTCAAGCCGATCGATCGGGATGACTTTATCGCGGCTCTACACCGGGCTTTGCATACTCACCAGTTACAGCAACAGATTGAGGAGCAGCAGCGCGCCCTGGAACGTTATGCGCTCTCGCTCGAACGCCTGGTGGATCAGCGGACGCGCGAACTGGCGGCGGCCAATGCTGCCAGAGAGACGCTTTTGCGCGAGCTTATCGACGGCCTGCGTTCACCCCTGGCAAGCTTGCAGGAACTCGCGCAGGAGGTGGATCGGGATTTACCGCAAGGGGCGAGAGTGAAGCGGGTATTGGACGATCTGGCGCGCTTGCAGCAATCTATTCGCCAGATGGAGGCAGCGGTGAGCGAGGTGAAGTCCTCGCTCAATACTCATACATTTGCCTGAGTGGGATGGGCGTTGTATAGTGAGAGTAGATGAGAAGAACGCTTTTTCCCAGGCAATAAAAAGAGGCAAAACATGAGTATGGAACCCGAACCGGCTTTAGAGACGCCCGATATGTATGGTCGCCTGCGTATTTTGCGCGCGTATACCCATGTCGCGATCGTTGGCTTTTCTGCCAATCCTTACCGGCCCAGCCATTTTGTGGCCGTCTACTTGCAGGCCGAGGGCTACAATATCGTCCTGGTCAATCCGCGCTACGCCGGCCAGACGATTCTGGGCAGGCGCGTCTATTCCTCATTAATCGAGGCGAAGGAGGCCGGGGAGCAGATCGAGATCGTTGACGTTTTCCGCAAGCCGCAGGACCTGGAGCCGGTGTTGCAGGAGGCCATCTCGATCGGCGCACACGTGCTCTGGCTGCAACTGGGCATTCGCAACGATGAGATCGGACGCCAGGCCATCGCCGCCGGCATGGAGTTTGTGCAGGATCACTGCATCAAAATGGAGCATGCGCGTTTCTTCGGCGGCCTGCATACGCTTGGGCTAAATACCGGCGTAATCTTATCGAAAAAGCTTTAAAGGATGCGACAAGGCGGCATCCAACCAGTTTCTCCTTTTTGTGATCCTGCTTCCGCGCACAAATTAATCTTTTGGAGGTCCTGGCGGAAGCTCGATAGTCAGCCCTTGCATGCCCAGTGAATGACTGATTTCGCCACCGTGATGCAGGTCATGTTCGATGATATGCCAGACGACAAACGAGCGAGTAATCGGGTGGGCCGGTCCTATCCAGGGAAGCACTATTTCCTCGGCCAGTTGCTCATCGCTCCAACGCTGCATGGCCTCCCACATCATGCTCCATGTCGCCTCAAAACCGTGAATATAGTCGGCAGTTGTACGCTCTGGCTGACCGGGATCGTCCCACTCTCTCATAGCAGCGATCTCTTCATCGCCCTCTTTGAGTACTCCACTGAACCAGGCCGCGCGACCCGCGATCACGTGGGCGATAATCTCGTTCACCGAGCGCAGGTCAGGTCCGACGCGAATGGCAAGCTGTTCGGGGGTGAGTGAACGCACGACCGCGACAAGCTGTGTGTGGTAGTCTTCCCATCCCTGAATAATGGCCTTACCAAATGAGGAGGTAATCGCTGACATAGAAATCTCCTTTGCTCATTTCTGGAGGACCTGATCCTTTTGTTCAAGCTCCTCTTCTTTTAAAAAAGTATAGCAGAGAAAAAGGACAGGAGTGTCCCTCTTTTAGGTGACTCACTCGTCATATTCAAAATTTTATGGTACAATGTGATTGTATTCTTTTATCCTCTGCGCATTTGTTGATGGAGCAGGTATGCCCGATTTTCGCGTATGCCAGAGGGAGTGGCATATTTCTCATGGGCTGCCTGTTCACAGACAGAGCGCACTTTTTCGTAGTTCGTCGCGACTTTCCGTGACCTGTATCTTAAGTACACCGGGCCGTACTGGCCAGTACTGGAGGGAAACCATGGCGACTGTTAACGAAGAAAACATCCCGCGTTCATCAATGGCAGCAGTTATCTTCTCAAGTACACTCGGGACTGCCATCGAGTGGTACGACTTCTTCCTCTATGGCACGATGGCGACGCTAGTCTTTCCGGCTGTCTTCTTCCCCGCGTCGGACAAGGTTGTCGGCACGTTGCTCTCGCTTTTCACGTTCCTGGTCGGCTTTATTGCTCGTCCTTTTGGCGGCGCGCTCTTCGGGCACCTGGGGGATCGCATCGGCAGGAAATCCACGCTGATTGCGACCCTTCTATTGATGGGTATCGCCACGCTGCTCATTGGCTTCCTGCCCGGCTATGACCTCATTGGCATTGCCGCGCCGCTCATTCTTGTGCTGCTGCGGTTGTGCCAGGGCCTGGGCGTTGGTGGAGAATGGGGCGGCTCCGTCCTGCTGGCGATGGAGTATGGCCATAAGCGCAACCGGGGCTTCTGGGCGAGCTGGCCGCAGATGGGAGTTCCGGTCGGGTTGATCTGTTCAACCGTCGTCGTCAACATTGTCCAGGCTGCTGCGGGAGCGAGCTTTGTCACAGGTTTCGCCTGGCGTATCCCGTTCTTCATCAGCGCGCTGCTGATCGTCATTGGCCTGTATGTGCGCTTGCGGATCATGGAGACGCCGCTGTTCGCCCTGGTGAGGGAGCGCAATCGCGAGGCTTCCGCTCCGATCGCCGCGGCTTTCCGCCACAGCACGCCTGAGATTCTGCTCAGCGCCGGAGCGCGCTTCGTCGAGCAGGCTCCTTTCTACCTGTTTGTCACATTCGTGATCACCTATGGCGTTGATAAGCTGGGCGTGAACCGATCGCTTATCCTGAACGCCATCACCATTGCCGCGATCATCGAACTGTTCACCATCCCGCTCTTCGGCTATCTCTCCGATCGCCTGAACAACCGGCGCGGCTGGTATCTGATTGGATGCGTAATCATGGCCGCCTTTGCTTTCCCGTACTTCCTGCTGATGAATAGCGGCTCAAGCGGACTCTTCATCCTGGCGGTGATCATTTCGCTGGCTGTCTGCCATGCCTGGGTGTATGGACCACAGGCCGCGCTCATCGCGGAGCGTTTTGGCACGCGCTCGCGCTACAGCGGCGCCTCGCTGGGCTATCAGCTTGCCTCCCCCTTTGCCGGCGGCCTGGCGCCAATCATCGCCTTGCTGCTGCTCAATGGCAAGACCACCCTGTCCGCTCTTGGCCTTCCCAGCGTTGTCATCAGCATTGGGGCCGGTTCCTGGCAGGCAGTCTCGATCTACATGGTCGTGCTTGCCGTGATCTCCTTTGCCTGCGTGCTTGGCCTGAGGGAACTCTCGCGGGCCGACATTTCCAGCGTCGAGGCTTATAAGATTACGGAGGCTGAAACCGAGCCAGCCGTGTCTCCGACGGACTAAAGAGAGAGCCTGGCAAAAAAGCGGGTGCAGGCAAGACTTGCTTGCCTGCACCCGTTTGAGTAGCAGCCTTACATTCGGTCGTGGATTCCCTGGACGCCTTCGGCATGCGCGCAGTTCGCGCAGCAGTAGAATGTGCCCTGGACCTCTATGCCGTGACCGATGATCCGACAGCCGCAGTGCTTGCAGGTGGGAGCCAGCTTCGCGACCGCGCATTCAAAGCTGTCGAAGGTATAGTTCTTGCCCCCCATGATAACCTGGAAGGCTTTGTCATATTCATTGCCGCACTGTTGGCATTGGGCCATGTTTCTCCTCCTTCTCGCCCGGCCTGGGATTGGCCTGCAAAGATGGGATTAGAACCGTGCCGGCACGGCCATGACGATCTTGCTCAGATTGGCTGCTTTCCAGCTATTGTGGCGCGGCATCCAGAGCTCACGAACGTTGCCGTCATTGCCGACATAGGCAACCTGCTTGGCATCGCCCGCCGACCAGGCATAGCCGGTGATCGAGGTGATCTGCGTGACCGGCGCCTGGGCCAGGTGCGTCAGATCCACGTGCTGCCATGTTTTGCCTGCTTCAACGTAGATTTCATGAATATGTCCGTCACGACCGACATAAGCGATTTGCTTGGAGTGGCCACTATCCCAGGAGTAGCCGGTCAGGATGTTGGTAGCAGCCGGAGCGCCGGTGAGCGCGCTCAGATCGGCATGCTGCCAGGGCTGGCCAGCGGCCATATAGAGTTCGTGAATGTGGCCATCTTCGCTGACCAGGGCGATCTGCTGGCAGCGTCCGTCGCGCCACTCGTAGCCTACCATAACATCCGTGGTGCGCGGTGCGTTGGTCAGAATCGTCAGGTCCGCATGCTCCCAGTTTCCCCCAACCTTGAGGTAGAGTTCGTGCAGATGCCCATCGCGACCGACGTAGACCAGTTGCTTGGAGCAGCGTTCGATCCATTCGTAGCCCACCATGCAATGGCTGCCGGGCAGAGGAGCGTTGGTCAGCGCCGTCAGGTCCACATGCTGCCAGGACTGGCCGGCGGGCATGTAGAGTTCGTGCAAGTGCGCGTCGTCGCCCACGAAGACGATCTGTTTGGTGTTGCCTGCGGTCCAGCTATAGCCGGCGGTGATCTGGACTGCCGGGGGCGCGCCGGTGATCGCGCTCAGATCAGCATGCTGCCAGGAACCGCCAGAGGAGACCCACAGTTCGTGGATATGCCCGTCGGGTCCCAGGTACGCAATCTGCTTGGTGCCTTCCTGCGGCCAGGCATAGCCCACCAGGAAACGGCTCGTTGCCAGCGGGGCGCCGGCCAGCAAGCTCAGATCGGTGTGCTGCCACGCTCCGCCGATGCCCACATGGAATTCGTGAATATGGTGATCCTGGCTGATGTACGCCAGTTGCTTGGACCTTCCTTCCGGCCAGTCAAAGCTAATCAATGGTTTCATGTCTTTCTCCTTCGTTCGTTCTGAAAATATGTTTGTGCCGTGGCATAAGGACATCGCTGTGCTTCTTTCGCGCCTGTTTGACCTCAACGCCACTTTTACTATATACGGCCTCCAAATTGGCAAGCGTGATTGAAGTCCTCGCGGTTTCCGGCTCGTCCCGGGTAGCTGGCGTCAAGGACTTCCTTCCCTTTTTCCTCCTGTCATCGGTCCTTTTACCCTACAGTAACCAGGCCGCGACTCGATAACTATTACGTGAGGGAAGCAAACTGCTTCTTTTACGGAACAGGAGAAAGCTATGCGCCAGTTTGAGAACTATACGCCACAGGCCCAGCTCGCTATGGCGTATGCGCGCGAGATTGCTCTCCAATTTCAGCATCGGATGATCGGCCCTGAACATCTCCTGTTAGGAATTGTGAGGACGCGCGATGTCGTCATAGAATCTCTCTTTGCCCACTTGCAGGTGGATACCATGCGGCTCTGCCAGGCCATCGGCTTTGTGATTGGCCGGGGGAGCACGCGTGCGATGAGCAGCGAACCGGCTTTTAATGCACTGGCCCAGGCGGCCCTCATGCGCGCGGAAAATGAGGCAGCCGAGGCGGGCGAATCCCAGGTGGGCATCGAACATCTCCTGCTGGGCGTGCTCGACGATGACGAAAGCGTGGCGGTCAGCGTGCTGGAGAGCTTTGATGTGACGCTTTTCTCCGTGCGCCAGCATCTCCAATTTCTCTTCCGTTATGGTCGCGAGCAGGCATTTTCCCTTGCACATTACCAGATGCGCTACGCGGAAACCCCCTTGCTGAACCAGGTCAGCCGCGATTTAACCGCCGAGGCGATGCTGGGAACGCTTGATCCCTTGATCGGACGTGCGAACGAGCTGGAGCGGACTATGCAGATTCTCTCGCGGCGCACAAAGAATAACCTGGTGCTGATCGGTCCCGCCGGTGTGGGCAAGACGGCCCTGGCGGAAGGTCTTGCCCAGCGCGTGATTGCGGGCCAGGTGCCGGAGAATTTGCAGCATGCACGCGTTGTTTCGCTGGATGTCAGTCTGCTCACGGTAGGGGCGCGCTTCCGGGGCGATTTCGAGGAGCGCATGCAGTTGCTGATGCAGGAAGTTGCGCAGGCGGGAAACCTGATTGTAGTGGTGGATGAGCTCCAGACCTTGCTCGGCACCGGTGTGGCCGATGGTTCGGTCGATATGGCGAACATGTTCAAGCCAATGCTGGCGCGTGGTGAGTTCCGTTGCATCGGAGCGGCGACCTTCGACGATTATCGCAAGACCATCGAGAACGATCCCGCGCTCGAGCGACGCTTTCAGCCAGTGGTGGTCGCGGAGACAAGTCCCGCGGAGACGCTGGAGATTCTGCGCGGTCTGCGCCCGCGCTATGCCAGCTATCACCAGGTGGTCATCACTGACGAGGCGCTGCAGGCGGCAGTGCATCTCTCGAATCGCTACCTGCACCAGCGTTTCCAGCCCGATAAGGCCATCGATCTGCTGGACGAAGCCTCGGCCCGGGCCTGCGTCCATCTCTCCGTGATTCCTCCTCCCTTGCAGCGTTTACGCGATGTCCTGACGCGCGTTCGCCTGCGGAAAGATGAGGCTATTCGCAGGCACGACTATCCGCTGGCGCTGCATCGGCGGCGCCAGGAGCAGCGCCTGAGCCAGCGTTTGCACGAACGCGAGGAGCAGTGGTACGCCACACGCAGCCGCGAGCGCCCGGTGGTGACGGGGCAGGAAATCGCTGAGATTGTGTCGCTCTGGACGGGTATTCCCCTGGGGCAAATCGCCGCGACCCAGGCGGAACAGCTTTTGCATCTGGAGGAGGTTCTGCACCGGCGCATAGTAGGGCAGGACGAGGCGATTCGGATTGTGGCGCGGGCTGTGAGGCGCGCGTATGCCAATATCCGGGATCATCGCCGCCCGATTGGCTCATTTCTCTTTGTCGGTCCGAGCGGGGTAGGCAAAAGTGAGCTGGCCCGCGCTCTGACCTCGGCCCTTTTCAGGGACGAACACGCGATGTTAACGCTGGATATGTCGGAATTTATGGAGCGCCACCAGGCTGCGCGCCTGCTCGGTTCGCCTCCAGGCTATATCGGCTACGACGATGGCGGCCAATTGACCGAGTTTGTGCGCCGCCGCCCCTATAGTATTCTGCTCTTTGACGAGATCGAGAAGGCTCACAGCGATGTCTTTGATTTGCTACTGCAAATCTTTGAGGATGGACGACTGACCGACGCGCGTGGGCAGGCTGCGGACTTTAAAAATACGATCATCATTCTGACCTCGAATCTGGGAACAGAACATGTGCTGCCCGGCCCGATGGCGTTTGTCTCGCCTGCCCATTCGTCCGCATCCTGGCTCTCCAGGATGCGTGAGCAGGCGCTGAGCGCGGTCAGAAACTTCTTCCATCCCGAACTGCTTCAGCGTATCGATGAGCAGGTGTTTTTCCATCCCCTGGAGATGGTTCATCTCCAGCAGGTAGTAGAGTTGCTGATCGCCGATACGGCCCGGCGCCTGGCTCAACAGGCGATCGACTTACAGGTGACAGAGGCTGCGCGTGCGTTGCTGGTTGCGCGGGGCTATGAGCCGATGTATGGGGCGCGTCCCCTGCGTCGCGCGGTGGAGCGCCTGCTGGACGATTTGCTGGCCGAGGCTATCCTGCACGGTGATCTCTCCCCCGATGAGCGGGCAGTGGTGGATGTGGAGAATGAGCGGCTGGTGGTTCACGCCCTTGCCACCGCGCACCGTCTCGCCAGATCATAAAAAGAGAAGCAAATAGTTTTTCACTGCAAAAACATATATTTTTGATGAAAAATAGGAACCATTGTTTTTTTTATTCCAACCTGTACCATCCGTCTTAAAGAAATAGAAGGGACTCGCTTGAGTCTCTTTTTAAAGATTGCGGGCTTGGGCACACCTGGCGTGTGGTGTATGAAGGGAGAGCATGCTTCACGCGCGGCAAAAGCCTTGCACGGAGGGTACAGATATGCAAGCAAGTTCTGGTTTACGTTTGCAGGCGGGCCAGGCTCTGGGACATTATCAGTTGGTTCAACCGTTGGATCGCAGGCGTGCAGTTGAGGTGTGGCGAGGCCAGCATATTAGCCTGCATACGCAGGTCGCTTTGAAGGTCCTGATGCACACCGGGCGTTCCGCGGAGGAGTACCAGCGTGCCGAGCGACGTTTACGCAATGAGGCGCTGATGCTGGATGGGCTGCGCCATCAACATATTATTGGCTTCCGCGATTATCTTGAGGGACGCGGCTATTGTGTGCTGGTGCTGGAATACGCATCCTGCAGCTCCGTATGGTATCATCACGGCAGCGGGCGCAAGCTGCCACTCTCTCTGGTGCGCCTGTATGCCTTGCAGATCGGGGAGGCGCTCGCCGAGTTGCACCGACGCCAGTTGATTCACTGCGACGTCAAGCCGAGCAATATTCTGCTGGCGAATCCCCATCACGCCCTGCTGGCCGACTTTGGCCTGGCGATGTATACCTATCTGCCGACGCGCTACGTGGGCGGCACGCCTTACTATATGGCGCCTGAGCAGTATTACGGCTCTCCGTGCGCGGCCAGCGATCAGTACGGGCTGGCGACCAGCGTCTACGAGTGGTTGACCGGGCACCGGCCTTTCTCTGGCGAGACGAGCCGTATGATGCGCCGGCGCGAGCGCTGCATTCCGCGCCCGGTTTCCACCTACCGCCCGGAGCTGCCGACCGCGGTCGATCGCATTCTGCGCATTGCTCTGCACCCCGATCCGGCGCAACGCTATCCGAGCGTGCTCGACTTCGCGCGTGAGTTCGCCCGAATAACTCGGACCGCTCGTCCCCCTTTAGTTAGAAGAATACCCTACTATCGGGGCGCGCGTTTTATCGAAGACGTAGCCAGCCTTGAGGAACAGTGGCTATCGGACCGCTCGCGTTTGCCGGAAACCGGTGAGCAGGAGGCAGTGCGCCTGCCTGCGTTGTTGCCGGCTGTGCCCGCGTAGTCCGAGCGGCATGGCTCAGGATGAGAGCGGAACATACTGCACTGAGCCGTCGAGGCCCACGACCAGCAGGTACAATGTTCGTCCGGGGAAAGCCTTGCGCAGTTGCGCGAACTGGTCGGAGGTAGATCCCCAGGCGTAGATAATATCCCCCTTGAGCGAGGGATCGTTGAGCGGGAAGAGAATCACCTGGTAGATGGCCAGGTCATCGGTGACGACGATCGCATGGTGGATCGCTGGATGATAGATCTGGCCGGTTGCCAGGTGAGAGGTGCCGGGCAGTCCGGTGAAGTTATGATACAGCGCTGCCTGGCGCGGCAGATAGTAGATCAGGTTACAAAGGATCAACGCGCTCACAATTGCCAGCGTGACCAGGCTTAGTCGTGCCGGCTTGCGGGACGTGATTACGTGCGCGAAGCGGCGGGCGTTTTCTACGCCCCACGCGCCCAGGATCAGAATGCCGCGCGCGCTCAGGATGAGGAAAAATGGCAGGTCTTCAAAGAGATAGCGCGGTCCCAGGTAGATGCCGTGATAGAAATAGCCAATATAGCTGCCCGCCGTCAGAATCAGCGCGATCAGCAGGAACCAGTCGGCTTTTCTGGCGCGTCCGCTAAGGAAAGGGATGGCGCAGAAGGCCAGGGTGAGATAGAATGGCCAGCCGAAGAGGTCGATCTGCAGGCTGGTCAAAATCTCATCCATGTTAACAAAACCCGCCGCCAGCGTGTGCTGCCCATAGAAGCCGATGCCGCGTCCAAACCCCCAGGTGTCGCCGGGAAAGAAGAGGTAGCGCGGCGTGGTATAAGGGTCGCCGGTCAGCAGCAGGTTATAGCCCAGGTAGAGGGCCAGGAAGATCAGGCCGAATCCGAGCAGGGTGAGCCACCAGAGCAGCCGCTCCAGGCGCCGGCGGCGGTACTTCCCGCGCTTCCAGGTGATGATAACGACTCCCGGCAGCAAGATGGCAATAAAGAGCAGCGCCACCAGGTCGCGTGTGAGCACTGCCATACCAAAGCAGACGCCGCAGAGCAGCATATTCCAGCCCGCTTCGCCCTGTGCGAAACGCAGCAGCGCCCACAGACCCCAGACCAGGTAGAATAGTGCAATTGTGTGGCTGAGGTAGCTGGCGGCCAGGTAGCTATAAAACGGCGAGAGGCAGCCGAGCAGCACCGCCAGCGTTGCTACGCGCCGGTCGTACAGCCTGGCCGCGATTAGCCCGATGCCCAGCAGGGCCAACGTGCCCAGCAGTGGCTCAACCAGCCAGGGCACGTGCAGCAGAAAGCCCGGTGCCAGCGTCAGAGCGGTTCCTGGCTCATATTGCGCGAACCAGCGTCCATTGAAGATGACCATAAATGGCCCCGGAAAGAGCTGGCTCACCGGTGGGGCCGGCACTGTGAGTTGACCGCTAGCCAGCGTCTTCGCAGCAAAAACGTAGGCGCTGGCATCGTAAATATGCGGCTCTCCCTGATACTCCGCCAGCGCGATCCAGATGACATACGCCAGCGAGCAGGCTAAGGCCAGGAATGCGCTTGGATGAAGCGCCTGGGGGAGCCGTTTGAGGCGGAGGGAAATAAAGCGTAGGAGTTGGCTTCCATCTCCTTCACCTTCATCCTCATTTGCCCCTTTTTTCCATATTTTCTGCATGCCCTCTCGTCTCTGCATCCAACGCCTGACATACCTCACCACGCCTCCGATTCCCATCTCGCCCCCCTGCACTACCAGCAGCAGCGCAATTGCCCAGAGCAGGATGCGCGCCAGGGTGTCGATTATCATTGCCGCGAAAGGTGCGGAGTCCACCGGGAAGAAAGCGCTGGCGACGGGCTGGTAGGTATCCAGGTTGGTGACGGTGATCGCGCGGTTATTGCGGTCGAGCGTAATCTCTACCTCCTTACGGTCACGCTGGACGAGAATCAGCGAGAGCGGCGTTTCGGGACGCTGAATCTGGAGGCTGATGGAAATATGCGTGGCCGGCGGCAGCGAGAAACGCGCGCCGTTGGCGGGGCGGGCCACGTTCTGGAGCGCCCGCCCGTCCGCCTGGATGCGCAGGTCGCGCCAGCGGCTGGTCCCATCCAGGTCGCGCATCCAGTCCTGCAAGCGATAATACGGCGAGTTGGCGATTCCGCTGAGATAGTTTGTGTCCAGGTCCAGGTTGTTCGTGCTGTCCGAGCCGTCGATCTGATATTCATGTACCAGCGGATCATACGCGACAAATTGCAAGCTCTGTACGTCTATGAGCTTGCCCAGCGTGACATGCGTGCTGCCTACAGTGAGTGCGCCGCTGCCGCGCTGGAGATCAATCGAGACAGGTAGCGTCACCTGATAGCAGAGCGCGTCGATCAGGAGCAGAACGGGAAGTAGTAGAAGCGCCGCCAACGTGGGGCGCGGTATGCGCGCGAGCAGGCTTTTCAACGGATCTCGTTCTCCTTCTGACGGCGGATTGCGGGTGTTTTTTCTCTTCTTTTTTATCATAAGGGTCAACTCTTGACCACCTGCGCGCGACTTCCTATACTAGAGCCAAGTTTGATTGGCTCGGTGCGAGGCAGACACACCTCTCACTGGCCGGAGCGAGGAAAAAGCGTGTTGAAATCAAAGATGCTGGCCCGCTGGTGGCGTCCCCTGGCCCTGGGTGTCACGGCCATCCTGGGACTGACGGTGCGTCTCTATGGCCTGGATTGGGACCAGATGCTGCCCCGCTATGCCTGGCTTGCTCATCTGTACGGCGCGGGCGCGGCCCAGGGCACCAACTTTCATCCCGACGAGCGCCAGATTATGTACCAGGTCGTGAAGTTAAGCTGGCCAACAAGCTGGGCGCAATTTTTCGACCAGGTACACTCTCCATTGAATCCCCATTTTTTTGCCTATGGAACCTTCCCCCTCTATCTGCTGGCAAGTGTGGGCAATCTCCTCTCACATATCTCGTCCACGCTCGCTGATTTCGCCCATCTGACGCTGACCGGGCGCGTCCTGAACGCTCTCTTCGATACCGGCACAATTCTGCTGACCGCCTGGCTGGCTCTGCTGCTGACATCCCGCCGCCCCGCCGATCATGCCAGCGCAAACGGCTCGTCCGGTACTTCGTTTGTCTACTCCGCGCAAAGCTGGTCGGTTGCTCTGCTGGCTGCTGCATGCGTGGCCTTTACCCCTTTCGAGGTGCAGCAGGCGCATTTTTATACTGTTGATACGCTCTTGCTCTTCTTTGTGATGCTGACGCTGCTGGCCTGTGTGAAGCTGATACACACGGAGAGGCCGGTGCGCTGGGCGCTGGTGGCCGGCCTGGGCTTTGGCCTGGGACTGGCCACCAAAACCAGCGCGGCTCCGCTGATTCTGCCGCTCTTGATCGCCCTGGGCCTGCGCCTGTATCAGAGACGCGATTTCTGGGAGTTCATTATCCCATTGATCTACGCCGTCTGCGCTACCATCCTCGTCTTTGTCATAGCCATGCCCTATGCACTGCTGGATTTCGGCGAGTTTAGCCAGCAGGTGGGGTATCAGGGAGACCTCGCGCGCGGTCTGATCGATCTGCCCTATGTGCGCCAGTTCGCCGGCACCATCCCGGTGGTCTACGAGCTGCAAAACCTGGTCCTCTGGGGCCTGGGCCTGGCGCTGGGCGTGGTCGCTCTGGCGGGATTGCTCTGGGTATGCTGGCGGCTCTGGCGGCATGAGATGGCGTCCTGGCTGGTGCCGCTCTCCTGGGTGTTGATCTATGCCGGCATTAACTGCACTTTCTACACCAAATATATGCGCTACCTGCTACCGGTTTATCCTCCCCTGGTCCTGATGGGTGCGTGCATGCTGATCTCGCTGACCTCGCTCAACACGACGGGCTGGCCTGCCATGCGCGCGCGTGTGGTGAAGATTGGCTCCTACGTGCTGATCGGCCTGGTGCTGGTCGGCACGCTTTTCCAATGTCTGGCCCTCGATAACATCTATAGCCAGCCCAATACGCGCATCCAGGCTTCCCTGTGGATGTATCAGCACCTCAAGCCCGGCACGCTCCTGACCTATGAGCAGTGGGACGACTCTCTGCCCGTGCCGATCGCGGGCTACGATCCCGCGCTCTATCCCCAGGCGGCCTATACCGATGCCCAGGGTCAGAGCACCGTCGGGCTGGACCTCTATGGTCCAGACACACCAGAGAAGGCGCAGATGATTGCCTCGATCCTGATGCAGGTTGGCGCGATTACCATGCCCACCGATCGCCTGGATAAATCGATTCCCCGCCTGCCAGCCCGCTATCCTCTGACCATCCACTATTATCAACTGCTCTTCAGCGGCCAGCTCGGCTTCCATCTGGCCGCGCAGTTCGAGGTACGTCCGAGCTTCCTGGGTATCACCCTCGACGACAGCAGCGCCGACGAGAGTTATACGGTCTTCGATCATCCCAACGCGCGCATCTTTGTGCGCGACAATCCTTTTCCCTTTCAGACACCTGAGCAGATAGTTGCGAAGTTGCTCCAGGGAGTGCAACTTCCCCCTCCCAATCCGCAGCAGACAGGCATCCAGAAGTCGCTGTTGCTCAGCCCGCAGCAGATTGCCGACAATCGGAACTCACCGCCGTTTGCTCAGCAGTTTCCTGCTGCTAGCCCGGCCAATCAATGGCCGGTTCTCTTCTGGTGGCTGGCGCTGGCCATTCTGGGCTTGCTGGCCTATCCCCTGGCCTTTCTGGTCCTGCGTGGTCTGAGCGATCGTGGCTATCTTTTCGCGAAGGTGCTCGGCCTGCTTTTGCTGGCCTATCTCTGCTGGTTGCTCTCCAACTGGCGTCTCGCCGCTTTCAGTCACTCTTCTGCGCTGCTGGTGACTTTCCTGCTGGCCGGCGCATCTCTGCGGCTGGTGCTCTGGCTGCGTAAAACCTTCTGGGCCTTCTTGCGCGAGCGCTGGCGCCTGCTGCTGCTCGAAGAATGTCTCTTCACCCTGGCCTTTCTCCTCTTTGTGCTTATTCGCTCCTTCGATCCCGACCTCTGGCAGCCCTTTCTGGGCGGCGAGAAACCGATGGAGTTGGCTTTTCTGAACGGCATGTTACGCAGTTCCTCAATGCCTCCCCTCGATCCCTGGTTCGCCGGCGGCACAATCAATTACTATTACTATGGCTACGTGCTTGTGGCCACGCTGATCAAGCTGACCGGCATTGTGCCGACGACAGCATTTAACCTAGCGATTCCCACGCTCTTCGCCCTGACGTTTACCGGCTCGTTCGCGCTTGTGTACAGCTTCAGTCGCCGCGTGCCGGTGGCGCTGCTCGGCGGCTACCTGGTGGCGCTGCTCGGCAATCTCGATGGCGCGGTCCAGGTTTTTCAGCAGCTTGCCCAGCTTGTGCGGCATCTCCCGGTGCCTGCGTTTAGCTACTGGCAGAGCAGCCGCGTGATCCCGTTCACCATCAACGAGTTCCCTTTCTGGAGCTTCCTCTTTGCCGATCTTCATCCCCATGTGATCGCCATGCCGCTCACGGTGCTGCTGCTCGGTCTGCTCGCGTCTTTTTTTCTGGAGCAGCCCCATCGAGAGAGGGAGGATGTGCAGGGGCAGCCCCATCGAGAGAGGGAGGATGTGCAGGGGCAGCCTCATGGGGAGGCGGAGGATGTGCAGGGGCAGCCCCATCGAGAGAGGGAGGATGTGCAGGGGCAGCCTCATGGGGAGGCGGAGGATAGAGAGGCAAGCAAGCTGCCTCTCTACTGTATAGGTGAGTTTGAGGCAAGCTCAAACCCACCCATACCAACCCGCAGGGTTGGTGGGGCAGCTTGCCTGCCCTCCACCTATACAGTAGAGAGGCAGCTTGCCTGCCTCTCCTCTTTCCCCGCCTTGCGCATGGTGCGGGTTCTGTTGCGCGATTTGCTGGTTAAGATACGCGTGCCCGGTGTTTTGCGCGGCTTGCGGGTTCTGTTGCGCGGCTTGCGGGTTGTCTCTTTCCCCGTCGCGCGCACTCACTCGCTTTTCTATCTCCTGGCCGCCTTTGTCTTTGGCACAATCGCCTGTGTGAATCCCTGGGATATGCCGGTCTGCGCGCTGGTGCTGGGTGCGGCCCTGCTGCTCGACGCGTTCTACGTCCATCGCGGGGAGGAGCCGCTGAGCCGTTGGATTGCCCTCGGTAAGAGGCTCTGCGTGTACGCACTGCTCTGTGCTCTCAGCTATCTCTTCTTCTGGCCGTTCTATGCCTCGTACCAGCAGCTCTATGTCAATGGCATCGGCCTGGTCAGCCAGGCGACGAGTCTGGCCGATTATCTGCGTGTCTCGGGCTTCTGGCTGTTCCTGGTCGCGAGCTTCCTGCTCTTTGAGCTCTATCGCTGGTGGGGACAGGTGGCCGGTGCGCGACCTCATTCATTTTCGGCCCATCTCTGGCGCGAATCGGCCTGGAAACGCGTGTGCCTTTATGCCTTTGCCTGTATCTGCATTCTGAGCAGCGCAGCATTGCTGGGGACCAGAGTGCTGCTTGGTCTGCTGCTCGCCCTCGGTCTGCTGCTCTTTTTCCTGCATGGTGTTCGCTCGCCCCATTCGCGAGACGAGAAGACCTGGGATGCTCGCGCCCGCTATACCTATCTGCTTATCCTGATCGGCCTGGCGCTCAGTATAGGCATTGAGCTGATCTACATCCGCGATTTCCTGGACGGAGGCGACTATGCCCGCATGAACACATTCTTCAAGTTTTCCATGCAGATCTGGATCTACTTTGCCCTCGGCGGCGCTCTGGCAATTTCCTACCTCTGGCACAACCTGCGTGGCTTCGTCAAACGCGCCTGGTCGTTGCTCCTGCTGCTCTTGCTTGCCTGCGGCTCTATCTTCCTGATCGGCGGCACCTACGCGCGCGTTCAGGATCATCAAAGCTGGATTGTCTACCAGCAGCCGCCTCTAAGTGCAAACTACACACCCACGCTGGACGGCTTTGCTTTTGTGCGCGCCTGGTATCCCGGCGATGCGCAGGCGATTACCTGGCTGAACGAGCATGTTGCCGGCTCCCCGGTGATTCTGGAGGCAGCCACGCCCTACGATTTCACCTGGGGCGGGCGCGTCTCAGTCTATACCGGCCTGCCGGACGTGGTTGGCTGGCTCGGCCATGAGGGAGAACAGCGTTACCAGGATCAGCCGGTCAACCGCCTGACCGATGTCGGCATTATCTACAGTACGCCCGATCCCGCGCTGGCCCTGGAACTTTTGCACCATTACAACGTGCGCTATATCTACGTTGGCGACCTCGAACGCCAGGCTTATGCGCCCCAATCGAATGCCGGCCTCGCCAAGTTCGATCGCATGGTGCAGGACGGCTTGCTCTCCCTGGTTTATCGTCAAGATGGCGTCACAATCTACCTGGTGCCGTGAGCAGTTCGCGTGCGGGCCTTGCCCTGATACTATCCTATCTGGCATTGCCCCTGATTGCCCGTGCTATAATACTACAGGCACTACTTACACGATAAACACTGACTGCCACGACGAGCCAGCCGGTTCAACCTCTGCCCGCTTGTTGGACCGTGAGGCGGCGTGGTGATGTAGATAGAGCATATGAAGAGAATCTCCGTTAGCAGCGCAAGCCTTCGTGATGCAGCACGTCCCTGGTTTATCTCTTGCGACACAGGCGCGTTACGGAATGTTCTGGATCAGGCGGCCATGCGGGCCGCGCAGACGGGCAGGGCCACGCCCGCCAGCATCGTTTTCGCACTCCCGGCGACCGACCCTTTGCGTGTCTGGCAGGCTTTGCAAACGCTTGCTCCCGGCGAGTGCTTTTACTGGGAGCAGGCCGAACGCCAGATCTCGCTGGTGAGCGCCGGCGCGGCTTTGAGCATTCAAGCCAGGGGACAGGAGCGTTTCACCGCTGCTGCTCAGGTCTGGCGGCGCCTGCGTGAAGAGGCGATCGTTGAATATGCCGCCGATCTGCCACCGGATATGGCGAGCGCGGAGCATGGCCCGGTGCTGGTCGGAGGCTTTAGCTTTGATCCCCAGCGACCGCGTACCCCCCTGTGGCAGGATTTTCCCGATGGCCTGCTCATTCTTCCCCGCCTGTTATTCAGCCAGCATGCGGACCGGGCTACCTTGACATTTAGTTGTCTTATCTACACAACCGATAATCTTGACAACCTGACAAAGGCAATTCGCGAGGAGATCGCGCGCTTCTCTGAACTGATGAGCCGGTCGCATGCTTTTCCGGTCCCGGCGTCCCCGGTGACTCCGCATTACGCTGTGCGCGATGTCTGGCCTGTGCCGGCCTGGAAGGAACTGGTGGGCCGCGCCGTCTCCTCTATTCGGCAGGGCGCGTATGCCAAAATTGTGCTGGCCCGTCAGGCAGAGATTACAAATGGCGTCTTTGACCTGGCGCAAACTTTGCAAAACCTGCGTCAGAGCTATCCGAATGCCTGTGTTTTCGCGTTCCAGCGTGGCGAGCGAACGTTTATCGGAGCCACGCCGGAGCGGCTGGTGTACGCGCGGGAAGGTAAACTGCATACTGCCGCCCTGGCCGGTTCTGCCCCGCGCGGGGCGAGCGCGGAAGAGGATCGCCGCCTGGGCAGCGAATTGCTGCACAGCCCGAAGAATCGCGGCGAGCATGAAATTGTCATCGCCATGCTGCGCGACTCCCTGGCGCACCTCTGTTCCAGGGTCTGGGTGGCCGATACGCCCGAACTCCTGCGCCTGAAAAACATCCAGCATCTGCAAACGGCGATCGTAGGCGAGCTTCTGCCGGGGCGCACCCTGCTGGAGGCTCTGCATACCCTGCATCCCACCCCGGCGGTCGGTGGCACGCCAACGGATGCTGCCTTGAGCTTTATTCGCGAGCATGAGAACCTGGAGCGCGGCTGGTACGCCGGTCCGCTCGGCTGGATCGATCTGCACGGCAATGGCGAGTTTGTCGTGGCGCTGCGCTCGGCCCTGCTGGAGAAGCAGCGGGCGATGCTCTTTGCCGGGTGCGGAATTGTGAAAGATTCAGATCCTGAGGCCGAGTACGCCGAATCCTGCCTGAAGCTCCAGGTGATTCTGCGCAGCCTGGCCGGAGAGGAGTAGCGGGCCATGTCGTCTCATTTCTCCGCGCTGCCTGAGCCACAGAATCCAACCTATGCCTATGTGGGCGCGTTTGTCGATGAACTCCGGCGCTGCGGTCTGCGCCATGTGGTGATCTGTCCCGGCTCGCGTTCGACGCCGCTCGCGCTGGCCTTTGCTTCGGTCAGAGCTTTTCGCGTCTGGATGCATGTCGATGAGCGTTCGGCGGCGTTCTTCGCGCTGGGTATGGCCAAACGGCTCAATCAGCCGGTGACGCTGCTCTGCACCTCCGGCACGGCTGCCGCGAACTTCCTGCCTGCGCTGGTCGAGGCTCGCCTGACGCACGTGCCGCTGCTAGTCCTGACCGCTGATCGCCCGCCCGAGCTGCGCGATTGTGGCGCTCCGCAGGCGATCGACCAGAATCGCCTCTATGGTACGCATGTCAAGTGGTACGCTGAGACAGCCCTGCCGGAGGCGAGCAACGAGTCCCTGCGCTATATTCGCACCATCGCCTGCCGCGCCTTTGCCCAGGCGCGAACGGCGCCCGCCGGCCCGGTTCATCTCAATATGCCCTTTCGCGAGCCGCTCACGCCCACGCCTATTCCTGATCAACCCTTGCCGCCAGAATCTGAGCGCGATCCGGTGGCGTGGCATGGGCGACCGGGCGAGCAGCCGTATACTGAGGTACTCGCTGACGGGCCTGCTGGGAGCCTGCCGACAAATGTGATATTGAGACTGGCGGAGGAGATTCGAGGCAGCGCACGGGGATTAATAATTGTCGGGCCGCAGACTGATCCTGAACTCACTGCGGCACTCCTTCCCCTTGCGCAAAAGATCGGTTATCCGATCCTGGCCGATCCACTTTCGCAGATGCGCGGCCAGCATAATGAGAGCAGCCTGGTGATTTCCGGCTATGATGCGTTCTTGCGCAATGAACAGTTCTGCGCGCACTACGCGCCGCAACTCGTCCTCCGCTTCGGCGCGATGCCAACATCCAGGCCGGTATTGCTCTATCTAAAGCGCCACGCTGCTCTCTGTAAACAGGTAATTGTCGATCCGTCTTACGGTTGGGAGGAGCCGACGCAACTCGCCGCGCAGGTTTTCTATACCAGGGCCGGAAGTTTCTGCCGCGAACTTATTGATGCGCTAGGTTCGCCAGGCCATCTGGTTGATGAAAAAAGGCGGCGTTTGCGCGAAGAGGCCGGGATGCAGCATGAACGTGTGGGCTGGCCAGAAGCGTGGCGCATGGCCGATCAAGTCACACGCGCGGCGCTCTCTTCTGCTCTCATGGATATGCCCACTCTCTTTGAGGGCCGTGTCTTTCCTGAACTGGCAGAACTCTTGCCGGCGGGAGCGCTGCTGTATGTCGGCAATAGCATGCCCGTGCGCGATATGGATACCTTTTTCTGGCCGGGAACGCGCGGCCTGCGCTGCCTGGGCAACCGGGGCGCCAATGGCATCGATGGTGTGGTTTCCAGCGCCCTGGGAGCCAGCGCACCGGGTGATCTTGCATCGCCAACGGTGCTGGTGCTCGGCGATCTCTCGTTCTTTCACGATCTCAACGGACTGCTCGCGGCCCGTCTGCATAAGCTGAATCTGGTCATTGTCCTGATCAACAACGATGGCGGCGGGATCTTCTCGTTTCTGCCCCAGGCGGCGTATCCTGAGCACTTTGAGCAGCTTTTCGGGACGCCGACCGGCCTGGACTTCCGCCCGGCGGTCGAGATGTATGGTGGCAGGTTTACGCGGATCGCCGATTGGGGGACTTTCAGAGACGCTGTGCGAACGGGTCTGGCCGAGGGAGGCTTGCACGTGATTGAGGTGCCGACCGGGCGGGAGAGCAATGTCAGGATGCATCGCCATCTCTGGCAGGTCGTGGACCGGGCACTTCAGGAGGCGGGCCTGCTTGCTGGGGATGAGGTGTGAGGTGGAGAACAGGCGTCTCAGCGTCAATGGCATTGAGATGGGCGCGCTTCTGCATGGGGAGGCGCGAGATGCCAGGCAAACGCTTGTGTTGCTGCATGGCTTTACCGGCAGCGCGGCGGGCTGGGCCGACCTGTTTCCCTGGCTGGAGGCACCCGAACGCCGACTCATCGCGCTCGACATGCTCGGCCACGGCCAATCCGACGCGCCTGCTGAACCGGCGCGTTACGCGATCGAGCGTTGCCGCGACGATATACTCGCGGCCCTGGCAATGCTGGACGTGGGAGCGAAGGAGGCTGTGCTGCTCGGCTATTCGATGGGCGGGCGCATCGCGCTCTACACGGCCTTCTCCGGTTTCTTTCGCGCCTTGATTCTGGAAAGCGCCTCGCCTGGGATCGCCGATCCCCTCGAGCGCGAGGAACGCCGACAGAGCGATGACAGGCTGGCTCAACGTATCGAAGATGCCGGCATCGAGGCGTTTGTCGATGAGTGGGAGAGGCTGCCACTCTTCGCCAGTCAGCGCAATCTGCCGGCGGAGGCGAGATCTGCACTGCGTCGTCAACGCTTGAGCAATCGAGCATCCGGCCTCGCCAACAGTCTGCGCGGTATCGGCACGGGCGTTCAGTCGGCCCTGCATGAACAACTGCACGCACTCGATTTGCCGATTCTGCTGTTGGCCGGCGAGCTCGACGAGAAGTACTGCCGGATTGCCCGCCAGATGACCGCGAGCCTGCCCCGGGCTCAAATAGAGATCGTGCCCGCAGCCGGGCATGCGGTCCACCTGGAGCAGCCCGCGAGCTTCGCCGGGCTGGTGAATGAATTTTGTCGTGCGGTATATTGACTATACAAAGACGTTTACCGAGAACACGATCTCTGCATATTTTAAGGAGGAGAACAGACATGTCAGTTCAATGGAAGAAGGTCTGCGATTACACAGACATCATTTTTGAGAAGGCCGAGGGGATTGGCAAAATCACGATCAACCGGCCAGAAGTGCATAACGCCTTTCGTCCCGAGACCCTGGACGAGCTGCTCGACGCTTTTGAACGCTGTCGCACGGACGCCGAAATTGGCGTGGTTATCCTGACCGGTGCTGGTGAGAGGGCGTTCTGTTCCGGCGGCGATCAGCGTGTGCGCGGGGAGGGCGGCTACGTTGGGAAGGATGGCGTGCCGCGTCTGAACGCGCTCGATCTGCAACACTCAATCAAGTACCTGCCCAAGCCGGTCATCGCGATGGTCGCGGGCTACGCCATCGGCGGCGGGCATGTCCTGCACCTGCTCTGCGACCTGACCATCGCCGC
>Ga0070740_10001171_pt1 | contig 38512 bp, 37 predicted proteins | sample Coa_R2_FD_67286 | JGI IMG/M metagenome (GOLD analysis project Ga0070740, IMG submission 67286) | Surface soil microbial communities from Centralia Pennsylvania, which are recovering from an underground coalmine fire - Coalmine... | ecosystem: Environmental > Terrestrial > Soil > Unclassified ... | reverse complement strand
AACGTGGCGATGGAGGTCGAGCTGATCACGCCGATCGCTTTGGAGAAGGGCCTGAGGTTCGCCATCCGCGAGGGGGGCAGGACGGTGGGGGCCGGCACCGTCTCCGAAATCGTCGAGTAGCTCGGCGTTTACGGTTCGCGACTGCTGCGCCGACGGGTCGCGGATGAAGTGTTGAAATAAAATTTTCGGGGTGAGTTTATGCCGCGCGACAACATTGTGTTGCAGTGTACCGAGTGCAAGAGCCGCAACTACGTTACGACGAAGAACAAGAAGACGAAGCCGGAGCGCCTTGAGTTTCGGAAGTTCTGTCGCCGCTGCCGTTGCCACAGGTCGCACAAGGAAACTAAGTAGGAAGGACGAAGGCGGAAGGCTGAGGCGAAGGCGAAGCGCCTTTCTTTCATCCTTCACCTTGCAGCCTTCATCCTTTTTGCGGAGGGGTATAGTGTCAACGGTTAGCACGTCGGTCTCCAAAACCGAAAGTCCGAGTTCGAATCTTGGTACCCCTGCCACTTAATTTTGGCCGAGATGCTTTGCGGCGATAGAGTCTTTTCATGGCGACGGAGGAGTGGAAAAGGACGCATCCCGAAAAGATTCGCGAGTACAGGCGGAACTGGTACGCGAGGAATCGGAAGGCCGCCAAGGTCGCCGTTCGTCAGCGCAAGCGCGAGATTCGCAAGTGGTTCGATGAGTATAAAAGCCGTCTGAAGTGCGAGCGTTGTTGTGAGGCTCATCCGGCGTGCCTTGAGTTTCACCACAGGGAGCCGAACGAGAAAGAGATTGTTGTCTCGAAAGCGTTAGACTGGGGCTGGAGCGTCGAGAGGATTCTGAGCGAAATCGCGAAGTGTGACGTGCTTTGCGCAAACTGCCATCGAAAGCAGCACTGGAAGCAAGAGGTCGGAAGGGAAGTAACGTCGGGTGTCGAAGAGGAAGGAAGATCAGATGACTGCGAGCCATGACGAGCCGGAGGATGTGACGGGGACGGCATCGGCTTCGGGCGCGGCCCCGCGCATGGCGCGGTTCGGCGAAGGTTTGGAGGGCCGCCCGGCGCGGCGCGAGCGCGGCCAGGCAGAGCGCACGCGCGACGGTTTCCCCGCGCGCACGGGCAAGTTCGTGCGCGACGTGCGCTCGGAGCTTGGCCGCACGACGTGGCCGACCGCGCACGAGGTCAAGAACACGACGATCATCACGGTCATCGCCGTCATCTTCTTCGCCGCGTACCTCTGGGCCGCCGACCGCGTCTTCGCGTTCCTGTTCGATCAGATTCACCGCCTCTTCGGTGTCTCGTAAGGGAAGAAGTCATGCAGCAGTGGTTCATCCTACACACGTACTCCGGGCACGAGAAGAAGGTGCGCGACAGTCTGAAGGCGCGCATCCGCGACACCGACCTTCAGAGCGTGGTGACGGAGGTGCTCGTCCCGACCGAGACGGTCGTCGAGATGCGCGGCAACAAGCGCGTCGAATCGTCGCGGATGTTCTACCCCGGCTACGTACTGGTGCAGATCGAGTGCGACGACCGCGGGCACATCCCCGACGACGTTTTTCATCTGATTAAGTCAACGCCGAAGGTGACGGGCTTCGTCGGCGGACAGCAGCCGACGCCGCTGACGCCCGACGAGGTGAACCAGATCGTCCACAACGTGACGGAGGCGCAGGAGAAGCCGAAGCCGAAGTTCACATACGCGCAGGGCGAGACCGTGCGCATCAAGTCCGGCCCGTTCGCCTCGTTCACCGGCAAGGTCGAAGAGGTCAACGCCGACAAGTCAACGCTCAAGGTCGTCGTCACGATCTTCGGGCGCTCGACGCCGGTCGAGCTGAACTTCCTCGACGTCGAGAAGGTGACGTTTACTGAAGACGAGTAGTCGGTTTTCAGTTTTCAGCTTGGGCGCTGAATCAAGAACTGAAAACTGAGAACTCAAAACTGAAAACTGAGTCATGGCTAAGAAAATTACAGGCTACATCAAGCTGCAAGTTCCGGCGGGGAAGGCGAACCCCGCGCCGCCGATTGGCCCCGCGTTGGGCCAGCACGGCGTCAACATCATGGAGTTCTGCAAGGCCTTCAACGCGAAGACCGCGCAGATGGACCCCGACCTGAAGGTGCCGGTCGTCATCACGGTTTTCGCCGACCGCTCGTTCACCTTCGAGACGAAGACGCCGCCCGCGGCTGACCTTCTGAAGAAGGCCGCGGGCATCCCGAAGGGTTCGGGCAAGCCGAACAAGGAGAAGGTCGGCACGATCTCGCGCGCCAAGATCGAGGAGATCGCGAAGCTCAAGCTCCAAGACCTGAACACGACTAATCTTGAGTCGGCCATCAAGACCATCGAAGGCACGGCGCGCAACATGGGACTGACGATAGAGTGATTGCGGATTGCGGATTGCGGATTGTCTCGTCCGCAGTCGCCTCCGCCTTGAGAGGGAGAGGCAAAGAGAGGGCGAATTTCAGAAGTCGAAGGTTGCGAATCCGCAATCCGGATTCGGAAATCCGCAATCGAACGGCCTCGCTCGAACCTCGGAGGAAGTTTTAATGCCGAAGCAAGGTAAGAAGTATCGCGCGGCTCTGGAGAAGATCGAGCCGGGCAGGAAGTACACGCTCGAAGAGGGCCTGACGAAGGTCAAGGAGATCGCCTTCGCGAAGTTCGACGAGACGGTCGAGCTGACGCTGTGGCTCGGCGTTGACCCGCGCAAGGCCGATCAACTCGTGCGCGGCACGGTCGTACTGCCGCACGGCGTCGGAAAGACGGTGCGCGTGCTCGTCATCGCGCAGGGCGAGAAGGTCAAAGAGGCTGAGGAGGCCGGGGCGGATTTCGTCGGCGGCGAGGACATGGTCAACCAGATCAAGGGCGGCTGGCTCGACTTCGACGCCGTCATCGCGACGCCCGACATGATGCGCCTCGTCGGACAGTTGGGAAAAATCTTAGGCCCGCGCGGACTGATGCCGAACCCGAAGACCGGCACCGTGACCTTCGACGTGGCGACCGCCGTGCGCGAGACGAAGGCCGGCAAGGTCGAGTACCGCGTTGACAAGACGGGCGTGATTCACGTCGGCGTCGGCAAGGTCTCGTTCGAGCAGGACAAACTGCGCGAGAACGCGCAGGTGCTCTTGGACGCGGTCGTCAAGGCGAAGCCCTCGACGGCGAAGGGCAAGTACGTCAAGAAGGTCAACCTCGCGGCGACGATGAGTCCGGGCGTGCTCCTGGACGAGACGGCCTACGCGAAGTAAGGAGGGGGTGACAAGAACAATGAAGACAAGAGAGCAGAAGCAGAAAGACCTCGAAGCCCTCTCGCAGCAGTTTCAGGCGGCGACCGCAGGGATGCTCATCGGCTTCCAGAAGCTGACGGTCGCGAAGGATCAGGAGTTGCGCCGCCAATTGCGCGAGGCGGGCGCGCGCTACTCCGTCGTCAAGAACACGCTGGCGCGCAAGGCCGCCGAGGGCACGCCCTTCGCGCAGGCCGCCGATCACTTCAAGGGCGTGACCGCGCTCGCCACAGCCGAGGGCGACCCCGTGCAGTTGTCGAAGGCGATCTCGAAGTTCGTCAAGGACAACCCGGACTTATTCTCGTTCAAGGTCGGAGTCGTCGAGGGGCGCGTCGTCGCTCTGCGAGATGTCGAGGCCATCGCGACGCTGCCGTCGAAGGAGGAGTTGATCTCGAAGGTCATGTTCCTCATCAACGCGCAGGCGCAGCGGCTCGTCACGGTTCTGTCGGCGGTGCCGCGCAACCTCGCCGTCGTCGTCAAGCAGATCGGCGAGCAAAAAGGTGGCGCCGCCGAGGCGCCGCAGTAACGCGAAGCGAAAAGTTTTTGAGACGATCAAGCGGTCGTCTCTGTCGGATTTGAAATTTGAGATTTCAGATTTGAAGTCTCAACCGAAGACAGCCGGACGCGGAAAACGGGCTGGGCGATTTGTCAGGTCGCACCTCAAGCTCGGACGCGACCCTTGCAGGAAGATGCAGCCGGTAAGGTGAGTGTCCCGTGGGTTCTCTCGGCTCGCGAACTAAACGAGCGATCAGCGTTAAGCGCCCGGCACTCGGCCTAAAGACTTTTAGAAGCCGACTGCTGAAAGCCGACCGCTGACGGCTCTTCACAACCAGAGAAACCCTTTGAGGAGGAGTTGAAATTATCATGGCAGCTACACGCGAAGACGTTATCGAGTTTTTGAAGAACATGACGCTTTTGGAAGCGTCGCAGCTCGTCAAGGAGCTTGAGGAGACTTTCGGCGTCTCGGCGGCGGCGGCGGCTGTTGCCGCGCCGGTTGGCGGCGGCGGGGCTACGGCTGAGGCGGCTGCGCCCGCGGAAGAGAAGACCGAGTTCGACGTGATCCTCCAGGCGATTGACGCCAGCAAGAAGATCAACATCATCAAGGTCGTCCGCGAGATCACCGCGCTCGGCCTGAAGGAGGCCAAAGACCTGGTCGAGGCCGCGCCGAAGCCGGTCAAGGAAGGCGTCGCCAAGGACGAGGCCGAGGCCATCCGCGCCAAGCTCACCGAAGCCGGCGCGACCGTCGAGGTGAAGTAATGGAAGCGTGATAAGTGATGAGTGATGAGATAAGAAACTGCTCTTATCTCATCACTCGTCACGGCTTTCCGTTCTTGACAGTTGGCCGCGCGCGCGGCTAAGGTATGGGAGTAGTGAGGGGCTGTCGGTACTCCCGAAAACTTTGATGAAGCTTAACCGCTTTCGGAAAAGAAGCGGTCAGAGACTTGTGCGCTCTGGCCGCGCTTTGGCGTCTCTAAAATAGCACTCGGCGTTCGGCAGTCGGCGGTCAGCAGGCCGGCGGCTGGGCGGTTTGAAAAGTCCTCTTTAGAACTCTTTGGCTGAAGGCTGACTGCTGATAGCCGACAGCTTCGATAAGGAACTCCTGATGTCTGCAAATCCGGTTCAGAATCCGTTACAGAAAAGCGCCGTCGGTTCGGGCCGCCGCGTGAGCCAGCCGCCCACGCGCCACGACTTCTCGAAGATCAAGACGGCTGTCCGCATCCCGAACCTTATAGAGATTCAGCGCGACTCGTACAACCGTTTTCTCCAGATGGACTTGTTGCCGGAAGAGCGCGAGCCGGCGGGGTTGCAGGCCGTCTTCCGCTCGGTCTTCCCCATCGCCGACTTCCGCCAGACCGCCGAGCTCGATTTCGTCGAGTACCACATCGGCAACTGGCAGTGTAAGTGCGGTCGTCTCGAAGGTCTGCGCTACCTGCGCGCGAACTGTAAGAATTGCGGCTCGCTCGTCAAGGTTGACCCGCTCACGCCCGGCGAGACCTTGTGCCACAACTGCGGCACGTTCAACGCCGTTCGCCCGACGCTCTGCGACAACTGCGGCGAGCCTGTGGGTTTGAAGCACAAGCACGACCAGCAGGAGTGTCAGGAGCGCGGCATGACCTACAGCGTGCCGCTCAAGGTCAAAATCCGCCTGACGGTTTACGACAAAGACCCGGAGACCGAGACCAAGTCCATCCGCGACATCAAGGAGGAGGAGGTCTTCTTCGGCGAGATTCCGCTGATGACCGACAACGGCACGTTCATCATCAACGGCACGGAGCGCGTCATCGTCTCGCAGCTCCACCGCTCGCCCGGCGTCTTCTTCGAGAAGGCCCCGGTCTATCTCGCCAAAGTCATCCCGTACCGCGGCTCGTGGGTCGAGTTCGAGTACGACCAGAAGAATCTGCTCTACGTCCGCATTGACCGCAAGCGTAAATTCCTGGCGAGCATCTTCCTGCGCGCGCTCGGCATCTGGCTCAACCCGCAGTTCAACCCGAAGTCGTTCGGCTCGGACTCGCAGATGGAGGAGGCGGTCAGGAACGCTTCGTTCGCGGACGAGGACATCCTGCGCGCCTTCTACATCGGCGACGAGATTCGCGTGCAGGACGGGCGGCTCTTCATACAGGTGCGCGAGGAGGGGTCGACCAACCTCGTCGGCATGAAGGTCGAGAGCGACCTCAAGGGGCGCGGCGCGGCTGAGCCGATTGTCAAGGCCGGCAAGAAGGTGACTTCGTCGGCGCTCCGCGACATACGCAAGGGCCACATCAAAGAGGTCGAGGTTGACACGCAGCAGTTCGAGGGCGCTTACGCTCTGGCCGACGTTGTGAACGCCGAGACGGGCGAGGTCGTCGTCGAGGCCAACAACGAGATCACGCCCGCCAAGTTGCAGGAGATAGCCGAGGCCGGCGTGCAGTCGTTCACGGTCTTCTTCCCCGAACGCGACGACCTCGGTAACGTCCTGTCGCAGACGCTGAAGAAGGACGCGATCACGAAGCCCGTGGACGCGCTGCTTGAGATTTACCGCAAGATGCGACCGGGCGACCCGCCGACCGTGCAGACGGCTTACAAGCTCTTCGAGGGGATGTTCTTCGACGACCGCAAGTTCGACCTCTCGCGCGTCGGTCGCCTGAAGTTCAACATCAAGATGGGGAGGCCGGAGCGCGACCGCATCGAAGACCCGCTCCTCTCCGCCACGGACTTCGTCAGCGTCATCTCGTACCTTCTGAAGATGCGGCGCAACCCGACCGAGTACCTCGCCGACGACATCGACCACCTCGGCAACCGCCGCGTGCGCGCCGTCGGCGAACTGCTCGAAAATCAGTTCCGCATCGGACTCGTCCGCATGGAGCGCGCCATCAAGGAGAAGATGTCCATCCAGCAGGAGATGCAGACGACGATGCCGCGCGACCTCATCAACGCGAAGCCCGTCACGGCTGCCGTCCGCGAGTTCTTCGGCTCCAGCCAGCTCTCGCAGTTCATGGATCAGACGAACCCGCTCTCCGAGATCACGCACAAGCGCCGCCTCTCGGCCCTTGGGCCGGGCGGATTGTCGCGCGAGCGCGCGGGGTTCGAGGTGCGCGACGTGCACCCGACGCACTACGGTCGCATCTGCCCCATCGAGACGCCTGAAGGCCCGAACATCGGCCTCATCTCGTCTCTCTCGTGCTTCGCGCGCATCAACGAGTTCGGCTTCATCGAGTCGCCCTACCGCAAGGTCGGGGACGGTCGCGTCGTCGAGTTCGTGCGCGTCACGAACGGCGGCGACACGAAGTACAAGCCGGGCGACCACGTCTCGGAGGACGAGATCGTCAAGGCCAACAAGCGGGTTGGCGCGGACGGTCGCAAGGCCGTGTACGAGCCGTACCCGTTCTACCTGACGGCCTGGGAAGAGGACAAGTACGTCATCGGGCAGGCCAACATCGAACTCGGCGAGGACGGCACGATCATCAACGAGCGCAACGCCGCGCGGAAGGCGGGCGAGTTCATCTCGGCGCTGCGCGAGGAGATCGAGTACGTTGACGTTTCGCCGAAGCAGCTCGTCTCGGTCGCCGCCTCGCTCATCCCGTTCCTCGAGAACGACGACGCGAACCGCGCGCTGATGGGATCGAACATGCAGCGCCAGTCCGTGCCGCTCCTTCGCGCGGAGTCGCCGTACATCGGAACCGGCATGGAGCAGGTGACGGCGCGCGACAGTGGCGCGGTCGTCTCGGCGCGGCGCGACGGCGTCGTTGACTACGTTGACTCGGAGCGCATCATCGTGCGCGCCGACCACAACGTTGACGGCACGATTTCGCGCGAGGTGACGGCGGACATCTACACGCTGACGAAGTTCAAGCGCTCGAACCAGAACACGTGCATCAACCAGCGCCCGATTGTTCAGATCGGCGAGCGCGTCGCCAAGGGACAAGTCATCGCCGACGGCCCTTGCACGGATCGCGGCGAACTCGCGCTTGGTAGGAACGTCCTCGTCGCCTTCATGCCGTGGCGCGGCTACAACTTCGAGGACGCGATTCTCGTAAGCGAGCGTCTCGTGAAGGACGATTACTACACCTCGATTCACATCGAGGAGTTGGAGATCGAGGCACGCGACACGAAGCTCGGCCCCGAAGAGATCACGCGCGACATCCCGAACGTCGGCGAGAACATGCTGCGCGACCTCGACGAGTCGGGCATCATCCGCATCGGCGCGCAGGTCAAGCCCGGCTCGATTCTCGTCGGCAAGGTCACGCCGAAGGGCGAGACGCAGTTGACGGCGGAGGAGAAACTGCTCCGCGCGATCTTCGGCGAGAAGGCCGGCGACGTGAAGGACGCTTCGCTCGTCTGCCCTCCGGGCATTGACGGAACGGTCGTCGAGGTTCAGGTCTTCACGCGCAAGGGTCAGGAGCGCGACCAGCGCTCGCTCTCCATCGAGATGGACGAGGAGAATCGGCTGCGCCGCGACCTCGAAGACGAGATGCGAATCCTTCGCGAGCAGCGCGACGCGCGCATCTACGAACTCTTCGAGGGGCGCAAGCTCACGGCAGACCTTTCGGTCGAGCGCGAAGTCCGCATCCCCAAAAACGAGACCATCACGCGCGAGATGCTCGCGGGTCTCGAACCCAAGCAGCTACGCAAGGCCCAACTCGCGGGCGCGCGCGCGGCGGACATCATCGCCGAAGTTAAAGACTTCGAGGAGAGAACCGAGCGGCAGATTCGCATCCTCACAGACATCTACGAGGAGAAGATTGCGAAGCTCCGTCAGGGCGACGAACTCGCGCCGGGCGTCATCAAGATGGTCAAGGTCTTCATCGCGATGAAGCGCAAGCTCTCGGTCGGCGACAAGATGGCCGGACGCCACGGCAACAAGGGCGTCATCGCGCGGATTCTTCCCGAAGAGGACATGCCGTACCTGCCCGACGGCACGCCCGTGGACATCGTCCTCAACCCGCTCGGCGTGCCTTCGCGCATGAACGTCGGGCAAATCCTTGAGACGCACTTGGGCTGGGCCGCGCGCGTCCTCGGCCTGCACTTCGCGACGCCGGTCTTCGACGGCGCGACCGAGCCTGAGATCAAGGAGAAGATTCGTCAGGCGGGCGCGACGCTGCGCGAGCAGGGGCTTCCCGAAATCGTCAGCGAGACCGGGAAGACCGTCCTCTACGACGGGCTTTCCGGCGAGCCTTTCGAGCAGAAGGTGACGGTCGGCTACATCTACATGCTGAAGCTGTCGCACCTCGTGGACGACAAGATTCACGCGCGCTCCATCGGCCCGTACTCGCTCATCACGCAGCAGCCGCTCGGCGGCAAGGCGCAGTTCGGCGGACAGCGCTTCGGCGAGATGGAGGTCTGGGCGCTCGAAGCCTACGGCGCGGCGCACATCCTTCAGGAGCTTCTGACGGCGAAGTCCGACGACGTTGCCGGTCGCTCGAAGATTTACGAGGCGATTGTGAAGGGCGAGGCGGACTTCAATCCGGGCCTGCCCGAATCCTTCAACGTCCTCGTGCGCGAGCTTCAGGCGCTCTGCCTCGACGTGGAGTTGATAGACAAGAACGCCGCCGTCGAAGTCGCCGAGGGTGACGGCGTCGGACGCCCCGTCGTCGCCACGGGCGGCCCGGCGGAATAGGAAGGTAAGCAGTGAGCGGTGAGCAGTGAGCAGTTTTAGCCTGCGCTGTCCACCGCTCACCGCACGACTCGAAACCTGTTTTCAACCGCTCACTGCTTACAGCTTACTGTTTACTTTTATCGGAGATAAAAAAGGTGTTCAGATTCCAGCAAGAGAAGACGCAACTCGCGCCGGACTTCGAGGCGATTCGCATCTCGCTCGCGTCGCCCGAAAAGATTCGCCACTGGTCGCACGGCGAGGTGACGAAGCCGGAGACGATCAACTACCGCACATTCAAGCCGGAGAGGGACGGCCTCTTCTGCGCGCGCATCTTCGGCCCCGTCACAGACTGGGAGTGCCTGTGCGGCAAGTACAAGCGCATGAAGCACCGCGGCGTGATCTGCGACAAGTGCGGCGTCGAAGTGACGCAGGCCAAGGTGCGCCGCGAGCGCCTGGGCCACATCGAACTCGCTTCACCGTGTTCACACGTCTGGTTCTTCAAGGGCCTGCCCTCGCGCATCGGACACTTGCTCGACATCCCCTTGCGCGAGCTTGAGAAGGTTCTCTACTTCGAGTCCTACATCGTCATTGATCCGGGCGACGCGCCTGTGAAGGAGCGCGAGCTTCTGACGGACGAGCGCTTCCGCGAACTCACGCGCGACTATCCGGGCCAGTTCGTCGCGCGCATGGGCGCGGAGGCGATCAAGGAACTGCTCGCGGCGGTCAACATCGAGGAGCTTGCGGTCGAACTCCGCCAGAAGATGCGCGAGGAGACCTCGCAGCAGAAGAAGCTCAAGTTCTCGAAGCGCCTCAAGGTCGTCACGTCGTTCTTGAAGTCGGGCAACCGCCCCGACTGGATGATTCTCGACGTGATCCCGGTCATCCCGCCTGAGCTTCGTCCGCTCGTCCCGCTCGACGGCGGACGTTTCGCCACGTCGGACTTGAACGACCTCTACCGGCGCGTCATCAACCGCAACAACCGTCTGAAGAAGCTGATGGAGCTTCGCGCGCCCGAAGTCATCGTGCGCAACGAGAAGCGTATGCTTCAGGAGGCGGTTGACGCGCTCTTCGACAACGGTCGCCGTGGCCGCGTGCTGCGCGGCGTCAACAACCGCCCGCTCAAGTCTCTCTCAGACACTTTGAAGGGCAAGCAGGGCCGCTTCCGCCAGAACCTTCTCGGCAAGCGCGTTGACTACTCTGGCCGCTCGGTCATCGTCGTCGGGCCGGAGCTTAAGCTTCATCAGTGCGGCCTGCCGAAGAAGATGGCTTTGGAGCTGTTCAAGCCGTTCATCTACAACCAGCTCGAAAAGCAGGGCTACGCCGCGACCATCAAGCAGGCGCGCGAGATGGTTGACCGACAGGAGCCGGTCGTCTGGGACATCCTCGAAGAGGTCATCCGCGAGCACCCCGTCCTGCTCAACCGCGCGCCGACTCTGCACCGCCTCGGCATACAGGCGTTCGAGCCGGTGCTCGTCGAGGGCAAGGCCATCAAGATTCACCCGCTCGTCTGCACGGCCTTCAACGCCGACTTCGACGGCGACCAGATGGCCGTCCACATCCCGCTCTCGCCCGAAGCGCAGATCGAGGCGGCTGTCCTGATGCTCGCGTCGAACAACATCCTCAGCCCTGCGTCGGGTCAGCCCATCGCCGTCCCGTCGCAGGACATCGTCCTCGGCTGCTACTACCTGACGAAGGACAAGCCGGGCGCGAAGGGCGAGGGGCGCGTCTTCTCTTCGATTGAGGAGGTGCTGCTCGCGCTCGACGCCAAGGAGGTCGAGACGCAGACGCCGATCAAGCTCCGCATCACCGGCAACCTGATTGACCTGACGCAGGAGCACGACACGCAGGACGTGATGCGCGCCACCGTGCAGGAGGACGTGCGCCGCGTCATCAACACGACCGTGGGCCGCGTCATCTTCAACGACCAGGTGCCCGAAGGTCTGTCCTACATCAACGGGACGCTCAAGAAGAAGGGCCTCCAGTCGCTCGTCAACTACTGCCACCTCCGGCTCGGCCACGAGATGACGGTGAAGATGCTCGACGACCTGAAGCAGCTTGGGTTCCTCTACGCGACCCGCGCCGGCATCTCAATCGGCATTGACGACCTCGTCACGCCCGACGCGAAGAAGTCGCTCGTCGCGCAGGCCGACCGCGACGTGATCGAGGTCGAGAAGCAGTACCGCGACGGCGTCATCACCAACGGCGAGCGCTACAACAAGGTCATCGCCATCTGGTCTGAGGTGACTGACAAGGTCGCCAAGGAGATGTTCCTCGCGATGGACAACCGCGAGAAGGGCGCGAAGGAGGCGAACCCGATCCTCATCATGAGTGATTCCGGCGCTCGCGGCACGGCGCAGCAGATTCGCCAGCTCGCCGGGATGCGCGGGCTGATGGCGAAGCCTTCGGGCGAGATCATCGAGACGCCGATTCGCTCGAACTTCCGCGAGGGCCTGAACGTCCTCCAGTACTTCATCTCGACGCACGGCGCTCGCAAGGGCTTGGCCGACACGGCGCTCAAGACCGCCGACTCAGGCTACCTGACGCGCCGTCTCGTTGACGTGGCGCAGGACGTTATCGTCAGCGAACCCGACTGCGGGACTTTGAAGGGCATCTCTTCGACGGCCATCGTCGAGGGCGGCGAGGAGATCGAATCACTGCGCGACCGCATCGTCGGTCGGACGGCCCTCGAAGACGTGATTGACCCCGTCGAGGGGCGCATCATCGTCGCCGCGAACGACGAGATCAACGAAGACCTCGCGCAGGAGATTCAGCGCTCCGGCGTCCAGCGCGTCCGCATCCGCTCGGTGCTGACGTGCGAGTCGCGCCGAGGCGTCTGCATCAAGTGCTACGGGCGCAACCTCGCGACGGGCGCGCCCGTGGACATCGGCGAGGCCGTCGGCGTCATCGCCGCGCAATCAATCGGCGAGCCGGGCACGCAGCTCACGATGCGTACGTTCCACATCGGCGGCACCGCGCGCCTCGAAGAGTCCTCGAAGCACGAGGCCCGCATGGACGGCACGATCAAGTACGTCGAACTCAACGTCGTCAAGAACCGCCGCGGCGAGATCACGGCGATGAACCGCAACGGCGCGGTCACGATCATTGACGAGCGCGGGCGCGAGGTCGCCCGCCACCAGATCGTTTACGGCGCGCACATCCACGTCGCCGACGGCCAGCGCGTCAAGGAGGATCAACTCCTCGCGACGTGGGACCCGTTCACCTTCGCGATCCTGACCGAAGTCGCGGGCACGATTAAGTATCAGGACTTGAAGGAGGGCGTGACGGTTGACGAAGAGGTTGACGAGGTCACGGGACAGTCGCGCCTCGTCGTCAAGGACTCGCCGGACGAGAAGCGCCAGCCGCGACTCGAAGTCCGCAGCGGCAACAAGGTTCTCAAAACCTACCAGATGCCCGTGCGCGCGAACCTGATGGTTCACGACGGCGACGTGGTCGAGCCGGGCGACGTGATCGCGAAGATTCCGCGCGAGACGACGAAGACCAAAGACATCACGGGCGGTCTGCCGCGCGTCGTCGAACTCTTCGAGGCGCGCAAGCCGCGCGAGACCGCGGTCATGTCGGAGATTGACGGCACGGTCAAGCTCGGCGCGATCTCGAAGGGCAAGCGGCGTCTGATCGTCGTCGGCGACGACGGCGAGGAGCGCGAGTACGACATCCCTCGCGGCACGCACATCAACGTGCAAGAGGGCGACCGCGTCCGCGCAGGCGAGGCTTTGATGGACGGCCCGCTCAACCCGCACGACATTCTGCGCGTGCTCGGCATGAACCGCTTGCAGGAGTACCTGACGAACGAGATTCAGGAGGTCTATCGCCTGCAAGGCGTGAACATCAACGACAAGCACATCGAGGTCATCGTCCGGCAGATGCTCCGCTGGGTGAAGATTTCCGACGTGGGCGACACGGACTTCCTCCTCGACGAGCAGGTTGACCGCTTCCGCTTCACCGACGAGAACGAGCGCGTCGTGGCCGCGGACGGCGAGCCGGCGAAGGCCGAGCCGCTTCTCTTAGGGATCACGAAGGCTTCGCTCTCGACCGACTCGTTCATCTCGGCGGCGTCGTTCCAGGAGACGACGCGCGTGCTGACCGAGGCGGCGATCTCTGGCCGCATTGACTACCTGCGCGGCCTCAAGGAGAACGTCATCATGGGCCGGCTCATCCCCGCCGGCACAGGGATGGAGTTCTACCGCAACGTCAAGGTCGAGCGCGACACGACCGCCGAGCGCGAGCGCGAGGAGCCGGTCATGGAGAGCCTCTCCGACCTCCTCGGCGGCACGGAGCCTCCCGCGGTCGTCCCCTCGCGCGAGAAAGTTCTCGCCGCTGCCGAAGGCGACGGCGACGCCGAAGTCGAAGACGCGGACGAGGGTGACGAAGAGTAACCTTTCCGACCGACACGGAGCGGAAGAGGCCGGCGCGAGCACGAATCTCGCCGGCCTCTTTATTCTTCTTACTTATGGCACGACGCGTGGACTTATAATAAACTTTAAGCATGGTTGATAAGGCTATTCCAGAAAGACTATTCAATAGTGACCGGCGATATTCCGCCACAGCGCCCGTATATTTTTTGTCGCTCACAATTGAAAATATACGTTGCTTCGGTTCCAGACAGGAGCTTGATTTGTCCGATGGTAAAGGCTATCCAATTCAATGGACTATTATTTTAGGTGACAACGGCGTAGGGAAGACCACCTTACTTCAAAGCTTGGTCGCGCTCACGCCAGTATCGCTAACACCTTTTCTCGGTGAGTTAACAGACAATGTAGTTGTATTCCCTAGATGGATGGGCGATCTGAAAATATTTAAAGATTGGGTGCCTATCAGGAGTACAGGAGATGCGGACGAAAACCATACCATATCAGCAGATTTTTTTATTGGGGCAAAACTTAAAGCCGGAAGAAAAAAAGGCAAGAAAATAAGAAATTTCTATGTCCTCAGACCTGGACGTAATCTGCCCAGCTTATTTAAGGAGAGAACTGATAAAGAACTTTCAGGTATTGTCTGCTTTGCTTATGGCGCGTCAAGACGAATGGGAGAAACATCTCTCTCTGAGAAAGCTACAGACGACGCCTTTGTTAGCTTATTTTCAGATAGTGCAGAGCTACTAAATGCCGAAGAATGGCTCCTTCAAGCCGATTATGCTGCTCACGCAGCAGGTAGTGTTTCTAGCCAAAAGCGCGCTGAGAAGCGGCGCAATGAAATTAGAGACGTACTTGTTCATCTCCTCCCGGAAGTCGCGGATATAAGATTCGGTCATTTTACAGAGAAACAACAAAAACCAAGAGTTGAAGTTGAAACGCCATATGGTTGGGTATCTCTTAAGGATTTAAGTCTGGGTTATAAAACACTAATCGCGTGGATGGTGGATTTCGCAAGCCGGATGTTTGAACGCTATCCCGACAGCCCTAATCCGCTGGCCGAGCCTGCCGTTGTTCTGGTTGACGAGATTGATTTGCACCTCCACCCGAAGTGGCAGCGCACGCTGATGGGTTATTTGAGCGAGCGTTTCCCGAATACACAGTTCATCGCGACGGCGCACAGCCCGCTCGTGGTGCAGGCGGCGCAGGACGCGAACATCGTTCTGTTGCGGCGCGAGGGCGACCACGTCGTCATCGAAAATAACGTGGAGGCGGTGCGGAACTGGCGCGTGGATCAGATTCTGACGAGCGACCTGTTCGGGTTGGAGAGCGCGCGACCGCCGGAGACCGACAAGCTCTTGGCGGAACGCACGAAGATTCTCTCAAAGTCGAGGCTGACGAAGAAGGACAGGGAAAGGCTTAAGGAACTCGAAGAGCAGATAGGCTCGCTCCCCACGGGCGAGACGCCGGAAGATATAGAGGCGATGGATGTCATACGCCGCGCCGCCGAACGCCTGAAAGCCGAAGGATACTGAAGCCTCACATGATTCGTATCGTCAAGCCCAAGAAACCTCCCGCCATCCTAACCACCAAAGGCCGCGCCAAGCGCGACGAGCACAAGGCCGCATACGACAGCGGCGAAAGTAGCTTCGCCTTCGACGCGAAGATATACGGGCACAAGACCGTCAAGGAGACTCTGAAGAAGGCGCAACATGACAAATGCTTCCTCTGCGAGTCGAAGATCACGCACATCTCGCACGGGGACGTGGAACATTTCCGCCCGAAGGCCGCCTACAAGCAGAGCGCCAGCGATAGGCTTTGCAAACCGGGCTATTACTGGTTAGCTTACGAGTGGAGCAACCTGTTCCTCGCCTGCCAGATTTGCAATCAAGTCTTCAAGAAGAATCTCTTTCCGCTTGCCAATCCTTCGGAGCGGGCGACCTCGCATAGGAAGAAGATAGCCATAGAAAAGCCGCTCTTTATTGACCCTTCTGTGGACAACCCGGAGGAATTCATCTCGTTCCGCGGCGAAGTCCCGTTCCCACTGAACAATCATCCGATGGCTAAAGCAACAATAGAAGGGCTGGGACTGAAGCGGCCAAAACTGAACGAGAGACGGTTAGAGCATTACGAACGCCTCAAGATGCTTTATCAAATCGCTTACAAGCTACCGTCCATTGAAGAAAGCGCCGAAGCAAAAGAGCTATTAGATAAGGCGGTCGAAGACAACGCCGAGTACGCGAGTATGGCGCGTTCTGCGATTAAGGCCGAATTCAAGTTGATTCCCTGATATACTCAACAATAAACACGCAGACGATCAAAGGGGAGGGAATTGCCGATGGTTACGAAGTCAACGAGGAACACGGGCAAGCCGTGGACGAAGGACGACGTGAAGCAGTTGAAGGAGTTGGCGAAGGAGAACACGCCGACGCGCGTCATCGGTCTGAAGCTGGGGCGGACGGAGGACGCCGTGCGGTCGAAGGCGAAAACGGAGAACGTGTCGCTGAAGCCGACGAACCAGTCGCCTTATAACAGGCGGAAGAAGTGAGGTGAACGAAGCCGTCCGGGCGGGCAGTCGCCGCAAAGATTTCACACGACTGTCTGGCATTATACTTGGCTCACTCGGTTGTCGGGCTTCCGGGACTGGCCCCGGCGCAGGCCCCACAGTCCGCGCGCCGACAGGATGACGCCGAACAGCCCGGTCACGCCGAGCGCGAGCAGCGTCCAGACGAAGAAGAAGTGCCCGCCGGTGTTCACCATCCGGCTCGCGACGCCGACGCCCTTGCCCTGCATGTGAACGAGGGGGATGAGCAACGAAAGGAGCGACCCGAGGAGGATGATGATGTACCCCGATAGCCGCCCGGCGAGCACCAGCGTGCCGTAGAGCCAGACGACGGTGATGGGCACAATAATTAGATTCCCGACCGTCCCCGGCTCGTATCCATAAACGATGTCGCCCGCCAGGTGAAACGTGCCGAAGAGAATCGAGAGCAGGGACACGATGGTTAACAGAAGGTTGTGTTTCACTCGTCCTCCTCATGCGTGCGATTGGATGAAATGCACACGGCGCGCCTGGGCTTCATCACCCCGCCCCGCGCCGGACGTGTAGGATCGCCAGATGTTGTTCCAGTACGTTTAATCCCACGGCAAGGTTCTTCTGACGCACTGTTTCAGTTGCATCCCACAAGTAAATTCCCAGAGGCAGATTGCAAATTTCCTCAGACAGGCGCGTACAGGCCGCCGGTGCCCGTGTTTTTTCGGAAAGTGCGAGATGCAGGCGTGCCGGTGCAGACAAATCTCGACAGCCGCGCGTGTTTACCGTGCTGGCGCAAGCGAATTTCGACGACGGTGCGGCGTGATTCGCGCCCGTGCGCGTTATTTCTTCTCCGTGCGCGTGAAATGCTGCCGGTGCGTGTGAATTATTGCCGGTGCGGGCGTAGAGTTGGGCGGTGCGTGTCCGGGGCATGACGTGCGTGAAATCGTCGTTGGCGGCGCGCGGGAATTTGCCGGGGCCGCCGGAAAATTTGTGTGGACACGACGGGGAATGAGTCTATAATGCGCTCCATTCGAGCGCGGGTTGCCTTTAGCGAGGGAGGGCAGGGACTACCGAGCAGGGGTAGGGCTTCACGAGCAGGGGCGTTTAGGAACGAACGCGGGCGGCACGAACTCACGCAAAATGTGGCCTCGCTTTCCGTAACCTCATAACCCGAAGGAGTGAACAGTATGAATAACGTGATCACCCGAACACTCGAAATGTTCGTGCGCGTAGATGCGTTCCGCGCGGAGCGCGCACAGGCTTTCCCCGCGGACTCGCTCGGCGGCCAGCAGTTCGCCATCGTCGCCGAAGCGACCCAACAACTCAACGAAGCGCTGACGACGCAGACCTCCGGCCTGAGTTCCGTGCAGCAGGCGACGGCCTTGCGCGCGGAGGCGAGCGAAAGACTCCGCGACGACATGCAGGCCGTCGCGCGCACCGCGCGCGTGATGGCGGAAGACACGCCGGGACTCGAAAACAAGTTCAGACTCCCGCGCAGCGGAAGCGTTCAAGCCCTCCTCATAGCGGCGCGGGCCTTCATCGCCGACGCGACGCCGCTCAAGGACGAATTCCTGCGCCACGAGCTGCACCCGACCTTCATCGAGGACATGCAGGCGGACAAGGCAGACCTCGAACGCTCCGTTGGCGTACAGAACACGGGGCGCGACACGCACGTCACCGCGACGGCCTCGATAGATTCCGCCTTCGAGCGCGGGATGAAGGCCGCCCGCAGGCTCGACGCAATCGTGCGTAACAAGTACCGCAACGACCCGGCCACGCTCGCCGCCTGGGAAAGCGCACGCCACGTCGAACGCGCCACGCGCACGCCCAGACGCTCGAACGGCGGCGCGGCGGATAAGAAAACTGACGGGGGCGACAAGTCTTAGTCGCGCTCACGTCTCGGAAGAAAAGACCGGCGCGGGCTTCATACCCCTGCCGGCCTTTTCATTAAATGTTAGCCCCTCCACGATACCGGGATGTCGATTGTTACCACCGACCCGTTACTCAACTGCAAGACCTCACGCAATCTGACTGACGTGATAATTTCAAGCACTCTATAGTCGGAATCATTCGCCGCATTCGTGGTAGCCCACGCGAACCCATAAATTTTATCTCCCCCCTCTCTGTAAATCTCGCAGGGGATCAAACAAATATCTCGATTGCCGCCGTAGGGGATGAGCGAATATATCTTTTTGAATGGCTCAAGACTCGCATCATTCCAGTCAAACTTTGCGGCCAGATGGACATTGAGTGAGCCTGGAATAATTGTCATCCCTGTCCATAATCGGTAAACATCAGAATATTTGCTGAGCCAAAATGACGCCTCCCCCTCCCCCTCTTGAACAATCCCCTGTATCTTCATCGCTAAAATTCCCATAGACGGGTGTCACCCCCGGCGGGCGAGTTTTACCGCTATCCACAGCCAAACACAACCGTTGTTTTTGGCGTTGTACAATTCCACGAAAGGGATGAAGTGTGGGATTGTATCCTACCCCACCTTACTCTGGCAGGAATAAGCACCATCTTCAGCCTTGAAGATAAGGAAGTCATCTTTCTCGTACCCGATGCGGTTCTCGCCGTAGCGCGCGCCGACGCCCGCGAGCATCCGCGCCCGCGGCACCAAAATTTATCTGGCGTTCACCGGAATTTCGTGTATAGTCCTCTGCCGTACCAAACAAGCGCCCCAAATTTCAGCCAGCCCGAAGGGAGCAGTTGCAGCCTCCGCGAAACCTCGCGGCACTGAAGCGGCCAGAGGCCGCGCCGCCTGCGGAAGAGCGTTCGTTAAGTGATGCGCGGCCAGACCTCCGCGTGCGACCGGACTGCCTCCCGGCACCGCCCGTTGCTGGCCGTCGAAGCTCTAACCAGACCAATCCGAGAACCGAAAGGAGCAAATTCCAAAGTGAGAACAACAAACAGACTCTTCGGGGTCGGCGTCGCGGTGCTGCTGCTCGCGTGCGCGCTCGCGGGATGCAGCAAAGGCCCCGACGACGACACGCTCGCGCAGAACGTCAAGGCGAAAATCTCCGCCGACCCCAAACTCGGCCCGCAGGCCATCAGCGTCACCGCCAAGGACGGCGTCGTCACCCTCTCCGGCACGGTCAGCACCGACGCCGACAAGTCGAGCGCCGAGTCGCTCGCCAAGAGTGTTGACGGCGTGAAGTCCGTCACGAACAGCCTGACGACGAAGCCCGTCATCAACGCCACCCCGCCGCCCGTCTCCGAAGACACGAAGCTCAAGTCGGACGTTGAGGCCGCGCTCACCAAGTACGGCATCACGGGCGTCACCGTCGCGGTCGCCGGCGGCGAGGTGACGCTTTCGGGCGACATCCCGCGCGCCAAGCTTCAGGACGCGATGAAGGCCGCCAACGAGTCGCACCCGAAGAAGGTCGTCAACAAGATGAACATTAAGTGAAGGAGTAGAAGCCATGGAACTCACGGAGAAGTATCAACCCGTCATTGACATCGCGAACCAGGGCGGCGTGCAGAACCTTCAGGTCGCCGAGCAGGACGGCGTGCTCTACATCACGGGCACGACCGACAACGGCGACGTGAAACAGCAGATGTGGGACAAGTACGGCGAGATTGACCCCGACTACCGCTCCGGCGACCTCGTCCTCAACGTCGAGGTCGAGGGCGGCGGCTACGAGGAATACACGGTCGCGCCCGGCGACTCGCTCTCGAAGATCGGCCACCACTGGGGCAAGAACTGGAAGGAGATTTGGGACTTGAACCGGGACACAATCGGCGACAACTACAACCTGATTCACCCCGGACAGGTGCTCAAGATTCCGAAGTAAACGGGCGGCGCTCCGGGAAGCCACAACCTTCGCGCGGCCCCGCGCAGGCAGTCTTCAAAGCACAGGGGCCGCGCTCTTTTTTTCAGACGAAGACTTTAAGTGAGGAGGCGAAGGGATGAACATCATATCTCAGATGATCGCGCAGAGGGTCGCGGGCGCGGCGGCGGGGCAGTTGGCCTCGCGCCTCGGCATCAGCGAGGGCACGGCGCAGACCGCAGTGCAGTTGGCCGTGCCCCTGCTCGTCGAGGCGCTCGCGCGCAACGCTTCGCAGCCCGGCGGCGCTGACGCGCTGCACGAGGCCGTCACGCGCGACCACGACGGCGGAATCCTCGACAACATCCTCGGACATTTCGCAGACCCCTCGGCGGCGAACGGCGCGGGGATTCTCTCGCACGTCCTCGGCGACCGGCAGCCGGCGGTCGCGAACAATCTCGCGCAGGCGACCGGACTCGACCAGGGCACCGCGGGCAGCGTACTCGAAGCGGTCGCGCCGCTCGTCATGGGCGCGGTCGGGCGCGAGCAGCGCGAGCAGGGACTCGACCCTTCGGGCCTCGCGCAGTTCCTCGGCGGCCAGCAGCAGGCGCAGGCCGCGCAGCCCGGCATGATGGGGATGCTCTCGTCCATGCTCGACTCGAACAACGACGGCAGCGTCATGGACGACATAGGCCGTCTCGCGGGCGGTTTCTTCAAGCAGGGCTAAAACTCATTTGAGGAGGATGGCTGCATGGCAGACGTTACGAAATTTTTTGACAAGGAATTCGAGCAGAAGGAGTTTGCCGAACTCGCCGACGCGCCCGTGGACGCGATAGCGGGGTTGAGCAAAGCGGACGCCGACGCGCTCGGACAGGCGTTGAACATCAAGACGATCCGCGACCTTGCGGAGAACAAATACGTTCTGGTCGCGCAGGCGGTCGTCGCGCTCTCGCGGACGAGCGGGAAGTGAGCGGCGCGGCGCACAGACACGACGGCGGACACTGATGCCGCCACTAAAAGACCGGGCGGCGCGAGAGTTCAACTCCCGCCCCTGCCTTGCCCGGTTTTGTATCTCCGTTCTCAATCGCCGCAGGTTTACACTCCGCGCCCGCCCGCGCGCCGCCGACTTCTTCAAGCGGCGCGGCGCATTCATCCCGCGGCGAAACAAAAGGCCGCAAGCCTGAACACATCTTCGCCTGACCCAAAACGAAAAAGACCGGCGTAGTCTTCAAACCACGCCGGGCATTTCTTTACAGCGCTTGCAATCGCCCGCGCATGAAGCCTCCGACCTGTCGCGGGTCTGCGCTCATTCGTCAGTGCGGCCTCAGCAGCTTCTCGCGTTCGAGGTCGGAAGAGTCGAGACGTTCCTCCGAACTCCTGTACGTCAGAATTATGCCGACGATCATCAACGCGGCGATGACGAGCGAGGCCACGATGCGGCTCAGGTTGAAGCCGCCTTCCTCGTGCGGCTTGGTGAGCGTGTCGCCGAGCGTCGCGCCCAGTGGCCGCGTCAGAATGTACGCGGCCCAGAACAGAAGGCGGTCGGAGATTTTCGTGAAGTAGTGGAGCGCCGCGACGACCGCGATCAGCCCGGCGAAGACGAGCGCGCCGCGCTCGAAGCCGAGTCCGGCGTCGTCCGCCGTGAAGTCGCCGAGCGCCGTGCCGAGCGTGTTTGAAACGAGAATCGTCACCCAGTAGAAGACCTCGTCCCTGCGGTCAACGATGTCCTCGAACTCGATGCGCCCCATGACGAGACGCCAGACGAAGAGGATTGCGATGACGGCGCAGAGGAGTATCGCCGACGACACGATGTAGCCGAGTCCGACCGTGCGGTCGAAGTAGTCCGACATCGTCGTGCCGACCGTCGTCGTCGCCACGACGACCGCCCAATAGACGAACGGGCGGTAGCGCCTCGAAGAGACCTGCGCGGCGAGAGTCACGATGAAGAATCCGAGAAAGATCAGCGTGCCGACCGCGTAGCCGAGTTGGAGCGTCATCGTGACGGCGTCGCCGCCCGTCTCGCCGAGCGTCGTCGCCAGAATCTTGATAATCCAGAACGCGAGCGTGACCTGCGGGACTTTGCTGATCCAGTCGCCCCCGCGGCGCTCGACCGAGAGCCGATTCACAACCGTTTTCTCCTTCCGTCAAACGTCCGTATTGTGACGCCTGAAAGGGCAACGCGTGTACCACTTCGCGCGCGAGGCTAGGGGGTTGCAAACGGGAGGCTTAGACAGACAGGAAGGCGAACGGGCGGTGGCTTCACCGTATCCTATGCGTACCTGTTAGCCTTGACGCTGATAAGATACAGTCCACCGCCGAAGTCCGGCACGACAGCCGCGCGCTGGGCGCGAGACACAACGCCTGAGCGACCCGCCGACTGTCGCGGCGGAGCAAAAAGTTTCTGGCCGCGCCCGCGTCGAGGTTATAATCCGCGCCCTCACGAACAAAGGGCGGGCACAGACTGACGGCAGGCGGAAGGCTGCACTGCTGCGCGACGAGGCACACCTGAAATTTATGAAACAACACGGACGTTACGTCGGCCCTGCGAGTGCGGTCGCGTTGCTGTTGGGCGCGGTTCTGGGTTGCGACTTTTCGGGCACGAAGAAGCCCGCGGCGGAGTGGACGAAGGCGCGCAAGGTCGCCGGGCGAGAGCAGAAGCTTTCGCACATTTCGGGGCTGGTCGTTGACGACGGATTCGCCTACGTGACAATCGGCGGGACGCTCGCGGATCAGCAAGAGGGAACGAGCGGCCTGCGCCGAGTCGCGCTCGACTCCGGCGCGGTCACTGTCCTTGACGACGGCGCGAACCCGCCGCAGTCGGATTACGGCGGCATCGCCGCGGACGAAAGATTTGTCTATTGGAATGCTGGCGGAAAGATCATGCGCGTCCCGAAGGTCGGCGGGAAGCCCGAAGCGGTCGCCTCGGAAAACGTCGGCGTGGGCGTTGACCTCTTGGTTGACGGCGAGCGCGTCTATTGGGCGAACCACGGTTACTACTCGCCGAACACTCCGACCGCGCCGAGTCCGATCTACACGGTCGCGAAGCAGGGCGGCAGGCCGGAGATTTTCGCCGACGCGCAGAACGTTCCCAACAGCCTCGTCGCCGACGAAGGGTTCGTTTACTGGCTCACGCAGGAAGGCGTCTGGAAGCGCGCGAAGTCGGGCGGGGCGCAGCCGCAGGCCGTCCTCCGAGTCTCGGACAAAGAAGGCGTGGACGATCTGGCGCAGGACGCGGACAATCTTTACTTCGGCTTCCGCGGCGCGGGCGAGTCGCGCTGGTCTCTGCGTAAAATCTCGAAGCAGGGCGGCGAGCCTCAAACCTTGGTGAAGACTTATTCGCTCAAGCCCGTCGCGGTTGACGACGCGAACGTCTATTTCTTCGACGAGGACGGATTGACGAGCGACCTTCTGTGCAGAGTCCCGAAGCAGGGCGGCGATGTCACGAGGATTGACGGCGGCTACGCGAGCGGCGTCATCGCGCAGGGCAAGGGGGATGTTTACATCGCGAGCCTCGACGACATTTACGGCTTCACGAAATGAAGTTGATTGATGCGGCGATTCGAGAGTCGCGCCCTTCGCGCCGCGACGGTCTTTCTCCCGCTCACGGTCGGAGGCTTGCGAGCGCGCGGCGTTGTCACCTCGCGTGCTTCGGCTTCGCGTTATACCCGCGCTCGCCGAACGGCGAGAGTTTATCGAGCCACATCTCCTCAAGCGCGCGCAGGTCTTCGGAAGGGTCATAAGCAGGACTGTCGTGCGGCGCGAGCGTGTCGAGGATTTCAAACTCGAAAGCTTCCGGGCCGAACTCGTGCCACTCCTTCTGAAGCACTCGGTTCCTGTGCCCGCCCGCGCGGAGTTCGGAGCGGTGGCGGTTGATGATCGCCGGGAGGTTGACGCTCGACCCGACCAGCAGCTTCCCGTTGACTGTGTTCCGAACCTGATAGACGCCCATCGGTCGCGGGTTCTCTTTGTACTCGCGGATCAGAGCCTTCCTGTCCATAGCTCCACTCTTTAACACCGCGACGACGAGGGGCGCAAGGGCCGCGGCTCACCACTGCATGTTGTCCGGAAAGAAAGTCCGGTACGCGAGCGAGAGGAGCGCGAGCAGAATCATCAGCCACGCCAGCGGCGACCTGTAATCCTCCGCGAGATAGACGAGGCGCGGCGGCAGGTAGAAGGCCGAGAAGGCGAGAGCGAGCGGGATGAGAGTCGTAATCACCCCGTCGAGGGTCAGCCCGGCAGCGCCCTCGACGTTGACGAAGCGCGGCGCGAGCAGGACGTTCAGGATGAGCGTGATGACGACGACCGAGAAATAGAGCAGGAGGTCTGCGGCGATCTCGACGGCGGGATTCGCGAGCAGAGTCGAACGGGGTGAGTCCGAAGGGGCGGGCACGTCCGATACGACAGAGATGTAGTACAGGGTCAGGCCCGTGGGAAGCGGGAGGATGAAGATCAGGAGGACGAAGCGGACGAAGAAGTTGAAGTAACTGTTGCCCGCCGTGCTGCTCCCGAAGAGCGGCGAGAAGTTTTCGAGTCCGGTGCTCTGCCAGCCCACGGTCAGAAGCGTCATGAAGATGAAGAAGTGAAACAACAGCAACGCGCACACCGCGAAGACAAGGACGTTCTTCGCACGCCTGTAATCTCCCGCTGAAATTCCGCGCGGCCTTCGCATCCTCGCGGGCGAAGACGCTCCCGACCCGCCCGCCCGCGCCGAGTCCGCGCTGACTGTCTGCGCGCCCGCCGCCGAGGCGTCAAGACGAGCCTGACGCGCCGCGCGCTTCAGAAAGACGCCGACGGTGTACGCCGCGAAGACCGAAAGGAAGAGCCAGCCGACGCTGGAGCTGACCTTCCAGTCCACATCTTTTCCCGGCGCGAGAAAGCCCTGACCGCCCTCGCGCAACAGACGCGCGAGCGGCGCGAGCAGGAACAGGTTGCACACGATGACCGCGAGGTCGAGGGCGATGCCGCGCCAGTGCCGCGAAAGCCAAGACGCCGGAACGCGCGCGCGAACCGGCTCGTTTTGGGCGGCCTTCGTCTCATCACGCGGCGACGCGGCATTGTCACGCGGCGACGCCTCATCGTCGAGATGCGCGACGGGTCGCTTCCAACGCTGACTCTTTTTCATATCAGGGCCGACAGAACATTCTTCAACCGACGGGCAAAGAATTTAGCACGGGACGCGCGACACGCAATAAGGAAAACACGCCGCCGCGGCCTTCACTCACTGAGACGAACGTTGACAAACAAAGTGTAGAAAAGCATGACTTGGCCGCCAAGTCTAAACCCTATCTTCCAGACTTTTATCCAACTCGTCACAAACGCTGACGGCGGCGGAATCTTTCCCGCAACGTTGTTGCGGAGGGCGCATTCTTAGGTCGTGCGCCGAGCCGTCAGACGAGAAACGTCAGAGGCGCAGCGCAGAATGAAGACAGTCGTCCTGCTCGTCATCTCAAACATCTTCATGACCGTCGCCTGGTACGGCCATCTGAAGTACGACCGGAAGCCGCTCGCGTGGGCCGTGCTGGTCAGTTGGTCTGTGGCCTTCTTCGAGTACATTTTCCAAGTCCCGGCGAACCGCATCGGAGCGACCGAGTTCTCGGTCACGCAGTTGAAGATCATGCAGGAGTGCATCACGCTCGTCGTCTTCACGGTCTTCGCCTTCTTCGTCTTCCGCGAGCGACCGCGCTGGAACAACTTCGTCTCCTACGCCTGCATTCTGGCCGCCGTCTATTTCTCTTTCGCGAGGTGAGACGCATTTATGAAGACCGCGCTGCTGCTCGTCGTCTCGAACGTCTTCATGACGCTCGCGTGGTACGGACATTTGAAGTTCACGGACAAGCCCCTCTGGCTCGTCATCGTCGCGAGCTGGGGCGTCGCGCTTTTCGAGTATTCGTTTCAGGTGCCGGCGAACCGCATCGGCGCGCGGCATTTCACCGTCACGCAGCTTAAAATCATGCAGGAGTGCGTCACGCTCGCCGTCTTCAGCGTCATCGCCTTCCTGCTCTTCGGCGAGCGCCTGCGCTGGAACAACGCGGTCGCCTACGCCTTCATCCTCGCCGCCGTCTTCTTCGCCTTCCGCGGGCGGCGCGGGGAGCGGGGCGCGGAAGAAATGCGGCAGCCGGAGCGCGCCGGGGAGGCAGCGCCGTGGCAATAATCGAAAGGCCGTTGTATAATCCACCGACGTAACTCAGCCCCCCAATCGAGTGAGTTTTTAGTCTTCTCCCGACGAGATCACGGATGACCTCTGAGACGACCGAAAAGACTTCAGGAGCGGTAACGAAGGACGAGACGGTGGCACGCCTCAGCAGCCCGGAGATCGCGCCGCTCCTGCTGTCCGCGCTCATCAACTCGGCGGACGACGCCATCATCTCGAAGACTCTCGACAGCATCATCACGAGCTGGAACAAGGGCGCGGAGCGCCTCTTCGGCTACACCGCCGAGGAGGCGATAGGCAAGCCCGTGACGATTCTGATCCCGGAAGACCACCCCGACGAGGAACCCTCGATCATCGCGCGGCTCAGGCGCGGCCAGCGCATCGAGCACTACGAGACCGTGCGCGTCCGCAAGGACGGCTCGCTCGTGGACATCTCGCTCACCGTCTCGCCGATACGCGCGCCGGACGGGACGATCATCGGCGCGTCGAAGATCGCGCGCGACATCACCGCGCGCAAGCGCTACGAGGCGCAGTTGCGCGAGCAGGCCGAGATCATCGAGACGGTCAACCGCCTCTGGCAGACGGTCGCGGGCGAGCTGGACATGCACAAGCTCGTGCAGGCCGTCACCGACGCGGCGACCAACATCAGCAACGCGCAGTTCGGCTCCTTCTTCTACAACGTCCTCGACGAGAGCGGCGAAAGCTACATGCTCTACACGCTCTCCGGCGTCCCGCGCGAGGCGTTCGCGCACTTCCCGATGCCGCGCAACACAGACATCTTCGCGCCGACTTTCAGGGGCGAGGGGATGGTTCTGATCGAGGACGTGAAGAAAGACCCGCGCTACGGCAAGAACTCGCCATACTACGGGATGCCTCCGGGCCACCTGCCCGTGACGAGCTACCTGGCCGTTCCGGTCGTCTCGCGCTCCGGCGAGGTTTACGGCGGACTCTTCTTCGGCCACCCCGACGCGGGCGTTTTCACCGAGCGGGAGGCGCGCATCGTCGAAGGCATCGCCGCGCAGGCTTCGGTCGCGATGGACAACGCGCGTCTCTTCGAGGCGGCGCAGCGCGCGCGCACAGAGGCCGAGCATTCAGCCGCCGAGAAGGAGCGGCTCTACCGCGAGGCGCAGGAGTCGAACCGTTTGAAGGACGAGTTCCTCGCCACCGTCTCGCACGAGCTGCGCACGCCGCTCACGGCCATCATGGGCTGGGTGCGGATGCTCCGCGACGGAAGTCTCGACGACGAGACGGCGGCGAAGGCGCTCGCCGCCGTGGACCGCAACGCCAAGTCGCAGGCGCAGCTCATCGAAGACCTGCTCGACGTGTCGCGCATCGTCAGCGGCAAGATGCACCTCAACGTCAGGCCCGTCGAACTCACGTCGGTCATCAACTCGGCGGTCGAGTCGCTGCGCCCCGCGGCGCACAGCAAGGGCATACGCGTCCGCGTGGTCTTCGACCCGGAGGCGGGGCCGGTCATGGGTGACCACGAGCGGCTTCAGCAGGTCGTCTGGAACCTCCTCTCGAACGCGGTCAAGTTCACGCCCGCCTCCGGCCACATCGAAATCCGCCTCGAACGCGACGGCGATCACGCCGAGATGGTCGTGAGCGACAGCGGGCGCGGCATTAGCCCCGAATTCCTGCCGCACGTCTTCGAGCGCTTCCGCCAGGCCGACAGCTCCATCACGCGCGCCTTCGGCGGGATGGGCCTCGGCCTCTCCATCGTCAAGTCTATCGTCGAGCTTCACGGCGGCTCGGTGCGCGTCGCGAGCGGGGGCGAAGACCGCGGCGCGACGTTCACTGTGTCGCTGCCGCTGAGCAGCGCGCGGCACGAGCCGCCGGACGCGGAGTCGAACGGGCGGCAGCCGAAGCGCGAGCCTCTGAAGTGCCCGCCGGAACTCGACGGCCTGAAAATCCTCGTCGTTGACGACGAGCCGGGCACGTGCGAGATGGTCTCAGTCTCGTTCGAGCAGTGCGGCTCGAAGGTCAGGACGACGACCTCCGCCGCGGGCGCGCTCGCGATGCTCGAAGAGTGGAAGCCGCACGTGCTCGTCGCCGACATCAGCATGCCGGAGATGGACGGCTACGAGTTGATCCGCCGCGTGCGCGCGCGCGGCGACGAAGAAGGCGGAAGGATTCCCGCCGTCGCGCTGACGGCGATGGCGCGCGTCGAAGACCGCCTGAAGGCTCTGTCAGCCGGCTACCAGATGCACGTCGCCAAGCCCGTCGAGCTTGAGGAACTGCGCGCCGTCGTCGCCAGCCTCGTCAGCGTCGTCTCGAAATAGTTTTCGAGAACCAGCACGGCCTCACGAGCCGCGGTCGAATCGCGCCACGGCTCATCCATTTTTTTGTACTCGCTCCCGCTGCAACATTCGTCGAGCGAATCGTTGACTTCGCCGCCGGCTTTGTAATAAAAACACCCGCGTATAAACTCCCCGTTCGCCGCCTCGCCGCTTGCACGGACAGACATTTCCGAAAGGAGTTTCCCCATGAGCAAGCCCCGCCGCTTCTGCGCGCTCGCGCTCGCCTTCGTCATTTCAACAATCGCCTTCGCCACGCGCGCCGCCGCGCAGGACGGGCCGCCGAAGGCACAGGCGCGCGAAGTGACCGACACCTACTTCGGCGAGAAGGTCGTTGACCCTTACCGCTGGATGGAAGATTCAAAGAGCGCCGAAGTGTCCGCGTGGATGAAGGCGCAGTCCGACTACACGCGCGCGTACCTCGACCGCCTGCCGATGCGGCAGGAGCTTCTCAAACGTCTGAGCGAGCTGAGCGAGGCGGGCGTTCGTGTCACGGGCGTGCAGCACCTCGGCGGAATGTACTTCTACTACCGGCTCGCGCCGGGCGAGAACGACCGACGCCTCTACGTGCGTGAAGGCTTGAGCGGCGCGGAGCGTCTGCTCATAGACCCGGAGAAGTTTTCTTCCGCGGGCAAGCGCTACTCGATTGATTCTTTCAGCCCTTCGTTCGACGGCAAGTACGTCTGCTACACGATCTCCCTCGGCGGTTCGGAGAACGGCGAGATGCGCGTCGTCGAGACGGCGACCGGAAAAGACATGGGCGAGCGCATTGACCGCGCGCGCTTCGGCGCGGGCGCTTGGCTGCCGGACGGAAAATCGTTTCTCTACAACCGTCTGCAAAAGCTCGCGGACGGCGCGCCGCCGACCGAGCTTTACCAGAAGAGCCGCGTTTACTGGCACGTCCTCGGCACAGACCCGGAGAAGGACAAGGTGATCTTCGGCTACGAGGTCAACCCGGACATCAAGATGGAGCCTGAGCCGCTGCCGTTCGCCGCCGTCCCCGTCGGCTCGAAGTACGTCTTCGCCATCGTCAACTCCGGCGTGTCGCCGAACTCCGAACTCTACTTCGCGCCGCTCTCCGCGCTCTCGCAGACGCCGATCCCGTGGCGGCGCATCGCTTCGTTAGACGACGAGGTCGCAAGCTTCGACCTGCACGGCGACGACCTCTTTCTGCTGACCTACAAGAACACGCCGCGCTTCAAGGTCACACGCGTAAGCCTTAGCAGCCCGGACGTGTCGAAGGCGACGACCATCTTTCCCGCGAGCGAGGCCGTCGTGAGCTTCATCGGGGCGGCGAAGGACGCGCTCTACGTGCAGACGCTCGACGGCGGCACGGGCAAGCTTTGGCGAGTTGATTACAAAGGCGGCGCGCCGCAGCAGGTAAAACTCCCCTACGACGGCTCGGCGTTCATCGGCTGGACTGACCCGGAGTCGGACGGACTCTTGTTCGGCCTGAACTCCTGGACGAAGTCGCCCGCCTTCTACGCCTACGACCCGAAGAAGGGGGGCGCAGCGGACACGAAGCTCGTGCCGCCGATTCCCGTTGACATGTCGGGCGTCGAGGCGACGACCGTCCGCGTGAAGAGCTACGACGGCACGCTCGTCCCGCTCGTCATCCTCCACAAGCGAGGACTTAAGCGCGACGGCACGAACCCGACGCTTCTCAACGGCTACGGCGCATACGGCATCGAGAACACTTCGCCCTTCTTCTACACGCAGGGCCTCGCGTGGCTCGAACGCGGCGGCGTGCTCGCGTTCGCGGGCGTGCGCGGCGGCGGCGAGTACGGAGAGGAGTGGCATCTGGCGGGCAAGGGCAAGACGAAGCCGAACACGTGGAAGGACTTTATCGCCTGCGCCGAGTATCTCGTCGCCGAGAAGTACACGAGTCCCGAACACCTCGCGGGCGAGGGCGGGAGCGCGGGCGGCATCCTCATCGGAAACTCCATCACCGAGCGCCCAGACCTGTTCGGCGCGGCGATAGATCAAGTGGGCGACAACAACATCCTGCGCTCGGAGACGACCTCGAACGGCGTCCCGAACATCCCCGAATTCGGCTCGACCAAGACCGAGGATGGCTTCCGCTCGCTCCTCGCGATGGACGCGTACAGCAAGGTCAAAGACGGCGTGAAATATCCGGCGGTGCTCCTGACGACGGGCATCAACGACCCGCGCGTCGAACCCTGGATGTCGGCGAAGATGGCCGCGCGCTTGCAGGCGGCGAGCGCGAGCGGCAGGCCCGTCCTGCTTCGGGTTGACTACGACGCGGGCCACGGCTTCGGCTCAACCAGGAGGCAGCGCAACGAAGAGCTGGCCGACACCTACGCCTTCCTCTTCCAGCAACTCGGCTCGCCGAACTCGAAAGGCATGGCGCGCAACTGAGCGGCTGAGCGTGAACCGAGTTTGGTGAAGAAGGCCGGCGCGAGCGTTCGTAGTTCGCGCCGGCCTTTGCCACTTTATCGCTAGTGTTAGTTTCGACGCGCGCGGTGTCGAAAAGAATGGAACTCCTTTATAATGTCTGCGCCACAAAACTTCATGCCATTCGGAGGAAAAACCTTGCGCCGACGCTCGCTCGCCCTTTATCGTTTCGCCGCTCTCATTCTCCTGACTTTCGCCGCCTCGACCGCCCTCGCGCAGACGCAACTCTCGCCGGAGCTTCGCGCACAGATTGATAAGATCAGCGCGGACGTGCTGGCGAAGACGGGCGTGCCGAGTGCCTCGGTCGCGGTCGTCAAAGACGGACAGATCGCCTACGTCAAAGCCTACGGCGACGCACGGCTCGACCCGCGCCTGCCCGCGACGCCGGAGATGCGCTACAGCATCGGCTCCGTCAGCAAGCAGTTCACCGCCGCGGCCATCCTTCTCTTGCAGGAGCAGGGCAAGCTCTCGCTCGACGACAAGGTCTCGAAGTACGTCCCCGACCTGACGCGCGCCAACGAAGTCACGATTCGCGAGCTGCTCTCGCACACGTCCGGCTATCAGGACTACTGGCCGCAGGACTACGTGATGCCTTTCGTCTTGCAGCCGACCACGGCGCGGCAGATCATGGACACCTGGGCGCGCAAGCCTCTGGACTTCGACCCCGGCACGAAGTGGCAGTACAGCAACACGAACTATGTCATCGCCGGGGTCATCGTCGAGAAGGTCGCGGGCAAGCCTCTGCTCGACTTCCTGCGCGAGCACGTCTTCACGCCGCTCGGCATGGCGAGCGTCACGAACACGGACGAGCACAAACTCGGCGACTCAGACCCGGCGGGCTACCTGCGTTACGGCATCGGCCCGCTCCGGCCCGCGCCGAAGGAAGGGAAGGGCTGGATGTTCGCGGCGGGCGAACTCGCCATGACCGCGCAAGACCTCGCCAGGTGGGACATCTCGATCATCAACGAGTCGGTCATGAAGCCCGCGTCTTACCGCGAGTTCGAGCGCGAGGTCGTGCTCGCGAACGGACTGGGCACGAGGTACGCGCTCGGCGTTGACGTGCGGTCGGCGTCCGGCCACCGCTCCATCGAGCACAGCGGCGAGGTGTCGGGCTTCACGTCCGAGAACGTGGTTTACCCGGACGAGCGCGTCGCCGTCGCCGTGCTAACGAATCAAGACGCGGCGGGCGCGGCTTCCGACATTGCCGACGCAATCTCGCCGCTCCTGCTCGCGACCGACGACCCCGCGACGCCGCGCAAGCTCGAACAGGCGCGCAGGATTTTCGAGGGCCTGCAACACGGCACGATTGACCGCTCGCTGTTTACCGAAGACGCGAACGCCTACTTCAATGATGAGGCGCTCAAAGACTTCGCGAGCGGCCTCGGCCCTCTCGGCACGCCGCAGTCGTTCACACAGGTCAGCCAGGGCCTGCGCGGCGGCATGACGCTCCGCGTCTATATCATCAGGTTCCCGCAGAAGACCCTGCGCGCGTGGACATACGAAATGCCCGACGGCAAGCTGGAGCAGTACCAGATCGCTCCAGCCGACTGATAACTTGGTGTCGGTTAGCTTGTCGTGCGTCAGCCGCCGGACGGCTGGCCGTAACGAGTCTTTATCACTCTGGCAGGGCCGGAGGGCGGGATGATGACGACGAATAAATCTTGATACTGCGCGTCTCCGCCCTCGACCGGCTTTCCGGTCAGGCCTTCGACGATGAGGGGCACTGTGTTGGCGTGTCCCACGACGAGGACGGTCTGGCCCGCGTGCTTCTCAAGAATGTCTTTCGCCAGACTCTTCCCGTAATCGCCGGGGTTCGAAAGGTTGACGGGCACTGGCGTGAGTGCGACGCCCGTGCGCTCGGAGAGCGGGCGAGCCGTGTCCTGGTTGCGCTTGAACTGCGTCGTGTAAATTGCGCTCACGCCCGCGTCGGCGGCAGCGCCCGCGAGTGCCTGCGCGCGCTGCGTGCCCGCGTCGCTCAGCGGGCTGTCGTCGACGTCGGAAGCCTTCTCCGCGTGGCGCACGACGAGGACGACGGTCGAGCCGGTCTGCGGACGATTGCACGAGGCGGCTACGAGTGCGAGCAGGACGACGAGAAACGCTGCTGCCCTTTTCATCTTTCACCACTCCGAATTCGTTTCAACACCCAGAGCAACGATAAGCGCGTAAGAAACAGCGCACGTTGGCACGCGCAGCCACGTGTTAATCTTTTGGCAACTTCGGCGGGGGCGGCGCGGTGAACTGCGAGATGTCTGCGAGGCCGAGGCTGCCTTCGATGTCCACGATCTGCTTGACCGCCGACTCGTAGCCGTCCTCGCCGAACTGCTCGCGCTCGATGTCCTCGAACTTGTCGCCCATCTCGTCAATCTGCTTCTGCGTCATCGTCTGCTTCCACGCGGGGAAGATGATCGTGTCTTCGCGCGCGGCGTGGTTGCGGTACATCAGCACGAACGCGTCGAGCGCCTTCGCCAACTCACTTGCGTTCCCGCCGAGTTTCGCGCCGCGCGTGACGGCGATGATGTACTCGGTGATCTCGCGCCCGCGGTCGTGCTGCGCGACGAGGATGTCGGGGTAGTTCGCCGCCTCGCCGCCGGCCTTCTTCACGGCGGGGAAGATGTAAGCCTCTTCGAGCTTCTTCTCGTGGTAGTCCTCGCCGAACGAGCGGAACAGGTTGGCAGTCTTCTGCAAGGCGTCGGGCGGCACGCTCGAAGCGTTCGCGCGGAGTTTCGTCGCAGCCGCCGTGTAAACGAGAAGCGCGCGGCGCAGGACGCCGTGCTCGCGCATCAGGTCTTCGGTGGCCGTGACCTCGCCGCCCTTCTCGTTATCCTCGTCCTCGTCTTGCTCTTTATCTTCGTCGGACTTCTTCTCCTCGTCGGGCTGCTCGCCTTTCGACTGGGCAGACTCTTTGTCGTTCGGCTGCGCGGGCTGCGTGCCGTTTTTGGCGCAAGCGCTCAGCACAAGCCCCGCGCCGACGACGACCGACGCCCGCAGAAATTCTCGCCGCGTATCCTTCTCTCGCATGGTTGATTTCTCCCCTCGACCCGCCCGCCGAACGGCGGCCATGTGTGCAATTCGATAAACGAATGCGGCGGACTTTGAAAGTCGCATGACGAGTTGAAGCCTCGCACGCCGCCTCACATACGATGAACCTGAGTCCGCTTCGCGTTTCCGCCCCATTCCGCCGGGCGCTCATTTCCTCGCGGCCTTCTGCTGCGGTTGTGCTGCCTGCTCCTGAAAAATCTTCAAGACCTCGCGCTTGTCGTGCGGCGTGAGGCTTCCGAGTCCGCCCGTGACCTCGAACTTCTGGTTGACCCACTTGCGAACCTTCGCGGCGTCGTAGCCGAGTTCTTCCGCCGCGCCGAGAATCTGCGTGTCGAGGTCTGCGACAGGCTCCGCCGCGGGCGCGGACTGACGCGGCGTCGGCGCTGCGGCCTCCTGCGGCGCGGTCTTTTGCGGCGGCGCTGCGGGGCGCTCAGCCTGCCTCGCCGCCGTCTGCGCCTTGCGCGAGCCGCGCTCGACCTCCTCGCGACTCGCCACGCCGCGCCGCACCTCGAAGCCGAGGAGCGCGAGCGCCCGCCCGACCGCCGACGTTTCGCCGACCTCGACGTAAGACCCTTGCTGGACGTGGCCCGCCGAGCGGAGTTCGTATGCGTGCCCGGTCGCGGCGGGCAATGCGTCGTCAGGCTCGCGATAGACTTCGGCGCGGACGAGGACGAAGCCCGTCTCGGCGTTGTGCTCGACGATTGAGGTCAGTATCCGCCCCTGCGGGTGCTTCGCGTAAAATTTTTCGATTCGCTCGTGGACTGTAATGTACTCTTCGGGGTTGAAGCGCATCTAAGATTTTCGCCTTTCCGAATTCTTTTGGCGGGAACTTTAACAGAATTTCTCGCGCGGAAAGCATGAATTTTTGAGGCCGCACGTAACGAGTCTCGCGGGCGCTTGACAGAGGCGCGGGTCGTCCGTATAGTCTCTCGTTTGGACTTACTGTCCATTTCCCAACAGTGCAACGCTACGGTGGTTCTGACGGTGTGGAGGCGTTGCCCGGCTCAAGCGCCCGCTGGGGCCGCGAGTCGTTGACAAGTATTGTGGCGTAAACTTCTCCGCCGCGCTTCCGTTTGACGAAAGCCGAAGCGTCCCGGTCGGGGAAGAGCGAAACAAAGCGGGGCGTCAAGCATTTATAAAACCCCGCATCCTTATAAAAAGGCGACGCCACAGAAAAGTTTTGGCCGGAGGGGAGGCCAGCATCCGCACCTTTTAGAAGTCAGAACGTCCCCCACTAATTTAGGACAACCAAGGGCGAGCCGCTCTTGCGCTGACTGCCGGAACGTTTTCCGGTAAGAGGCAGGAAAGGGCAGCCCATTGCGCCTTGAGCGGGGCGCGTGGCCGAAAGTTGAACCTTTAAGTTAAGGATCGAAAAGCTGTGCCGACAATCAACCAACTCGTTCGCAAGGGCCGCCAGGCCGTGAAGTACAAGACGGCCAGCCCGGCCTTGCAGCAGTCGCCGCAGAAGCGCGGCGTCTGCACGCGCGTCTATACGCAGACGCCGAAGAAGCCGAACTCGGCGCTCCGCAAGGTCGCGCGCGTCCGCCTGACGAACGGCGTCGAGGTGACGACCTACATTCCGGGCGTCGGCCACAACCTTCAGGAGCACTCCATCGTGCTCATCCGCGGCGGGCGCGTCAAAGACCTGCCGGGCGTGCGCTACCACATCATCCGCGGCACGCTCGACTCGGTCGGCGTCAACGACCGCAAGCAGGGGCGCTCGAAGTACGGCGCGAAGCGGCCCAAGGGCGGCGCTGCCGCGGGTGCTGCCAAGGGCAAGAAGTAAGAGTTGACTGAAAAACGACTATGCCAAGAAGAAGAGTTGTTGACAGACGTGACGTGCTGCCCGACCCGGTTTACAACAGCCCGCTGGTGACGAAGTTCATCAACGGCCTGATGTGGGACGGCAAGAAGTCCACCGCCGAGGGCATCTTCTACAACGCGCTGGCGCAGGTCGGCGAGAAGACGGGCGAAGACCCCTTGAAGATGTTCAAGCGCGCCATCGAGAACGTGCGCCCGACCGTCGAGGTCAAGTCGCGCCGCGTCGGCGGCTCGACCTATCAGGTGCCGATTGAAGTCCCGCAGGAGCGGCGCGGCTCGCTCGCCATCCGCTGGATCGTCGGCGCGGCGCGCGCGCGCGGCGAGAAGACGATGACCGACCGCCTCGCCGGCGAGATGCTCGACGCCGCCAACAACCGCGGCAACGCCGTCAAGAAGAAGGACGACACGCACCGCATGGCCGAGGCGAACAAGGCCTTCGCACACTACAAGTGGTAAGGGCAATGGCTAAGCAAGACCTGAACAAGTTCAGAAACATCGGCATCATGGCGCACATCGATGCCGGCAAGACCACGACCACCGAGCGCGTGCTCTTCTACACGGGCGTCTCGCACAAGATCGGCGAGGTGCACGAGGGCACCGCGACGATGGACTGGATGGAGCAGGAGCAGGAGCGCGGCATCACGATCACCAGCGCCGCGACGACCTGCTTCTGGAAGCGCAGCGGCACCGAGTACCGCATCAACATCATTGACACGCCCGGCCACGTGGACTTCACGATGGAGGTCGAGCGCAGCCTTCGCGTCCTCGACGGCGCGGTCGCAGTCTTCGACGGCGTCGCCGGAGTCGAGCCGCAGTCCGAAACCGTCTGGCGTCAGGCCGACAAGTACGGCGTGCCGCGCATCTGCTTCATCAACAAGCTCGACCGCGCCGGGGCAAGCTTCGACCGCTCGTTCGAGTCAATCATCACGCGGCTCGGCGCGAACCCCGTCGCCTTGCAGATTCCCATCGGCCTCGAAGACCAGTTCAAGGGCGTCGTTGACCTCATCACGATGAAGGGCCTTGTGTGGAACGACGAGACGAAGGGCGCGGAGTATTCGACCATAGAGATTCCCGACGACTTGAAGGAGCGCGCGCAGGAGATGCGCCACAAGCTCCTCGAAGCCGCCGCCGAGGTTGACGAGAACCTGATGGAGCGCTACCTCGAAGACGAGGGCGCGTCGTTCACCGAAGCCGAGATTCGCGCCGCGCTCCGCAAGGGCACGATTGAGATCAAGCTCGTCCCCGTCGTCACCGGCTCGGCCTTCAAAAACAAGGGCGTGCAGACTCTGCTCGACGCCGTTGTTGATTACCTGCCGTCGCCGCTCGACATCCCGGCGATTGAAGGGACGAACCCGAAGACGGGCGACGTTGAGTCGCGTCCCGCAGATGCTTCTGCGCCTTTCGCCGGACTCGTCTTCAAGATCATGGCCGACAAGCACCTCGGCCAACTCTCGTTCGTCCGCATCTATTCGGGCACGGTCAAGGGCGGCTCCTACGTCTATAACTCTGTGAAGGGGACGAAGGAGCGCGTCGGTCGCCTGATGCGGATGCACGCGAACAAGCGCGAGGACATCGAGGAGGCGAGTGCGGGCGAGATCATCGCCATCGGCGGCATGAGGCAGGTCACGACCGGCGACACCGTGTGCGACGAGAACAAGCCCATCGTCCTCGAAGCGATGGAGTTCCCCGCGCCCGTCATCCGCGTCGCCGTCGAGCCGAAGACGCGCGCCGACCAGGACAAGCTCGGAACTGCCTTGAGCCGTCTCGCGCAGGAAGACCCCAGCTTCAACGTCTCGACCGACCAGGAGACCGGGCAGACGATTATCGCCGGCATGGGCGAGCTGCACCTTGAGATCATCGTTGATCGAATGAAGCGCGAATTCGGCGTCGAGGCCAACGTCGGCAAGCCGCAGGTCGCTTACCGCGAGACGATCACGCAACCGGCGAAGGGCGTCGAGCGCTACAAGCGCCAGACGGGCGGACGCGGCCAGTACGGCCACGTCGAATTGGAGATCGCGCCCGCGCCGGGCGAAGGGTTTGTCTTCGAGAACAAGATCACGGGCGGCGCGATCCCGCGCGAGTTCATCAAGCCGACCGAGGAGGGCGTGCGCGACGCGATGGAGCGCGGCTTCCTCGCCGGCTACGAACTCGTGGACATCAAGGTTGACCTCGTCTTCGGCTCGTACCACGAGGTTGACTCCGACGAGCGCTCGTTCCACATCGCCGGCTCGCTCGCGTTTCAGGACGCGGTGAAGAAGGCGAAGCCCGTGCTGCTCGAACCCATCATGCGCGTCGAAGTCGTCACGCCGGAAGAGTACATGGGCAGCGTCAACGGTGACCTCAACCGTCGCCGCGGGCAGATCGAGAAGATGGAGCCGCGTCCCGGAGGCGCGCAGGTCGTCACGGCCTACGTCCCGCTCTCCGAGATGTTCGGCTACACGACAGACCTGCGCTCGATGACGCAGGGCCGCGCGACCTCGACGATGCACTTTGAGCGCTACGACCAAGCGCCGAAGAACATCGCCGACGAGGTGGTGGCGAAGGTGCAGGGCGTCGCGAAGTAAAGTTTGACGAAGACACAGGCGGGTCGCCTCTCTCGCTGGTTTAAGCGAAGCGACCCAGACGAAGGACTGAAGACAAAAACATTCGTTAGGAGCGAGAGAGAACATGGCGAAGGAGAAGTTCGACCGGTCGAAGCCGCACGTCAACATCGGGACCATCGGGCACGTCGATCACGGGAAGACGACTTTGACGGCGGCGATCACGAAGGTGCTCGCCAAGCACAAC
>Ga0070740_10001169_pt1 | contig 38525 bp, 26 predicted proteins | sample Coa_R2_FD_67286 | JGI IMG/M metagenome (GOLD analysis project Ga0070740, IMG submission 67286) | Surface soil microbial communities from Centralia Pennsylvania, which are recovering from an underground coalmine fire - Coalmine... | ecosystem: Environmental > Terrestrial > Soil > Unclassified ... | reverse complement strand
ACGCGTGCCCTCGCCGTAAGAAGCGAACACCGTCAACGCGGCGTCCGGATTCCAGTTCAAACCGACCGATGGATTGAAACGCGCGTAGCGGTGATCGCCGTTCAGCGCGTCGCCCAGGAGATCGTCGAGCACGATGTGCGCATGGTTCCAGCGTCCGGCGAGCGTCAGAGTCAAAGCCGGCGTCAAGGTCAAGGTGTCGCTGAGGTATGCGCCGAGATAACGATCGTTCGCACCCAGCCGCGTGTGCGGCGCGGCCGGCGCGATGCCGACGGTTTGCCGCGTGGCATCGAACGTCGCCGATTGCCGGTCCTGCGCGAATTGGGTGTCACCGAAATCGGCGCTGATGCCCAGCACCAGATGGTTGCTCAAGCCGAACAACGATTGCTGCGATATCAATTGCAGCGTGCCGCCACGCGCGTGTTCGCGGCTGGAATCGAAATCGTTGAACGCGGGCGGATTGCCGCTGCCAGCCGGCAACGTGGTATCGAAATCGTCATTGACATTGCTGTCCAATCCGTCGCTGCGCAATTGGCGGTCGTAGAAATCAGCGGCCAGCGTCAGCGCATCGCTGAAGCGATGGCGCGCATCCAGAGTGGCGAAAGCCAGCTTGTTGTGGAACCAGTCGGGCCAGGTATACGACTGGTCCGGATCGTCCAGCCACGCCAGCGGCAGGCTCTGGTTGCCCGAGAGCGTGTTGTCCGCGCCGGTGAGCGCGAGATCGATTGCATCGCGGTCGTCGCGATAGCTGCCTTTTGCGAACACCTGCGCGATGTCGCTCGGATTGTGCGCGGCCCAGCCATCGCTCGATTCGCGGTTGCCGGCGAGATACCAGCCACAATGCGTGCCGTGACCGCCGCCCTGCACGGTCCCCCCAAACGTGCCGAACGAACCGCCATAGGCGGACGCCCCGAATCCGGGAAAGTCGAATCCCGATTTCGTTTCAAACGAGAGCGCGCCGCCCAGCGTGTTCAAGCCATAGACCGGATTGGAACCCGGGATCAGCGTGACGCGCGCGATCGCCGCCATCGGGATCAGGTCCAAATTCACCACGTCGCCGAAGGGCTCGTTGACGCGCGCACCGTCCACGTACACCGACAGCGCTTCGGGTGTACCGAGCAATGGCGAAGCGTCGAAGCCACGGAAATCCAGATCCGGCTGCCACGGATTATTCTGTCCGTTGCTCGAATCCACGCCGCCGAACTCGCGTTGTAGCAACGAGGGCAGCTCGGTGCCCGCGTGATTCGCGATCTGCTCCGCGCCGATCGTTTGCACGCTCGCAGGCACTTGCGTCAGCGGCACCCCCAAGCCCGGCACCGGCAGCGGCGTTGCGTTGACGATGATGGTGCCGAGCTGTTGCACCGGCGGTTCGGCGGCATGCGCGCAAACAGCCGTGGCCGCGATGCATGCGAGCGAAAGTGACAGCGGCCGATTCACCTCACGGTTTTAGCACGACCTTGATCGCTCCGTCTTCCTTCTTCTGGAAGATGCGGTAGCCGTGCGGCGCCTGTTCCAGCGGCAGCTTGTGCGTGGCGAGGTCTTCGGTGCCGAGCGGATCGGCATCGTCCAGCAGGTACGGCATGATGTCCGGAATCCAGCGCTTCACGTGCGCCTGGCCCATGCGGATGTTCACGCCCTTGTCGAACATGCGCAGCATCGGTAGCGGATCGGTCTGGCCGCCGTACACGCCGATGATCGAAATCGTGCCGCCGCGGCGCACGGTTTCGATCGCCGCCAGCAATGCGGTCAGGCGATCCACGCCCATCTTCTGCATCAGCTTCTGCGACCATGAATCCGGCAGCAGGCCGGTGGATTTCTGCATCGTCTCCTGCATCGGTGCGCCATGCGCTTCCATGCCGACCGCGTCGATCACGCTGTCCGGGCCGCGGCCGTCGGTCTGATCGCACAGATACGCGGCCACGTCTTCGACTTCATTCGTGTCGATGGTTTCCACGCCGTGCCGTTTGGCCATACTCAACCGTTCCGGCACCAGATCGATGCCGAACACGCGGCCCGCGCCGCGTTTCAACGCGATGCGGCAGCACATCTGTCCGATCGGCCCGAGGCCGAATACCGCAACCGTTCCGCCTTGCGGGATGTCCGCGAATTCGACCGCCTGCCACGCGGTCGGCAGCACGTCGGAAAGAAACAGGAAGCGCTCGTCCGCCGGGCCGTCCGGCACCTTGATCGGACCGAACTGCGCCTGCGGCACGCGCAGGTATTCGGCCTGCCCGCCCGGCACCTGGCCGTACAACTTGGTGTAGCCGAACAGCGCCGCGCCATTGCCGTGTTCGCGCACCTGCGTGGTTTCGCATTGCGCGTAGAGCTGGTGATCGCACATCCAGCAATGCCCGCAGGCGATGCCGAACGGCACCACCACGCGGTCGCCGGGCTTGATCTGCGTGACCTCGCTGCCGACCTCCTCGACGACGCCCATCGGTTCGTGCCCGATGATGTCGCCCTCTTCCATGAACATCGTCAGCACGCTGTATAGGTGCAGATCCGAACCGCAGATCGCGGTGGAAGTGATGCGCACGATCGCATCCGTGGGATGCTGGATTTTCGGATCCAGAACATTGTCGACGCGAAAATCTTCCTTGCCGTGGAACGTGACTGCTTTCATTCCGAAACCTTCCGTGGTTTTGTAGGGCGGGCATTGCCCACCGGACGGCAGACGAAGCCCGCCTGACGCATTACTGGATCGTGTACAGGTAAGTGGCGATATCGCGTGCCTGGTTGTCCTTGATGCCCATTTCGGGCATGTCCACGCCGGGCACCACGCTTTGCGGATGGCTGATCCACAAGGTGAGATTTTCCGGATCGTTGGGCAGCACGCCGGCGATGTAGCTGCGCCGGCTCCAGTGGTCGAGCGGCGGACCGACCAGACCATCGGCGCCGTTGATGCCGGGAATGGTATGGCAGGAACCGCAGCCGTAATGCGAGATCAATCGCGCGCCGCGCCGCGCCGCGGCTTGCTGTTGCGCCGCGTAGCGATCCTGCGCGCAGCCGCTCAATGCGATCAGCACCAGCGGCAACACGATCAGCAGCGTGTGCGCGGCGGTGCTCGGAAGTCGCCGCACCGTCCGCGCGCGACGTTCATCCGCACGGAACCAGGCGAAGAACACGGCGCACAATGCAGCCACGTGTACCAGGTTCGACGGGATCCACATGGTGATGCCCGCCAGTTGCTGATCCTGCAGCGCGCTCAATCCCAAGGCCTGCGTGCTGTGCAGGTGCACGGCGTACAGCGGCGCGGTGGCGAAAGTCAGGATCGCGCCGATCAGACTCATCACGAAACCCGACGAAACCACGAACACGATGGTCGCACCGTAACCGAGCGCACGACGTTTGCCGTAGGGTTCGATCACGATCGTCCAGAACGCCAGCGAGAAGGCGAGGAAACTGGCGTGTTCCAGATCGTGCAGCCATTCGTGGCGCACAGCGGCGTCATACGGCCCGGGCAGATGCCAGAAGCACAACGCGGCGCTCAGCAACAGCCATACGCACAGCGGACGCATCAGCCAACGGAAGGCCGCATCCAGTCCGGCGCGTTTCCAGCCGCGCGTGATCGCGCGACGCGCGTCGAGTTCGAACGCCCACAGCCAGACGATTACCGGCCGTCCATACACCAGCAGCGGTGGCACGATCAGCAGCAGCAACATGTGCTGCACCATGTGGGCCGAGAACAGATCGTCCGCCACGGCATCCAGCGGCGACATCAGCGTCACACACAGGAGCGCGATCCCTGCGAAGAACGACGGCGCACGCCAGCGGCCGAGGATCAACGCACGTTGTGTACCCATGCGCGCCATGCCGATGACATAAGGCGCCACCGCCGCCGCGATGCACGCCAGCAGCCACGGTTGCCATTGCCATTGCGTCAAGATGTGCGGCATCGATACGAAATCCGTTTCGTAGGGCGGACTCTGTCCGCCGTTTGTCCGCGGCGGGCAGTGCCCGCCCTACTAGTAATTACAAACCGGTTCGATGAACAACATCACGATCGTGAACACCACCGCGATCGAGAACAGCGCACTGGTCAGCACCGACCAATGCGCGATGAAGCGGTTGCGCGCTTCGCCGATGTTCTGCGGTTCCACGCCGCGCCAGGCGGCGCGACAGCCCAGCGCCTTCAGCAGCGCCGCACCGGCGACGATGATCGCGGCGAGATCGATGCCGATCAGGATCCACCACAGGCTCCCCCACACCGGCACCACCAGCGGAACGTCGATCGGAAAACAGGCGTGTGCGGCCAGCGCATAACCCGCTACCAATTGCAGCGACCACGCCAGCGGCGCACCGAACACGGCGAAATTCAATGCGAAGCCGACCGGGATGCGCGTGACCGCGGGTCGGTCAATAGACGGGTCGGTGGATGTGACGACGGACATGGCGCGCCTCAATGCGGAGTGATCCACGGCAGCAGATACAGCGTGATGAACACCGCGATCCACGCGGCCACCACGAAGTACCAGTACAGCGCGGTGACCGTGATCGGCGTGTAACGCTCGGCGGTGATGTGTCTCAATGCGCTCCACCAGATCATCGCCGCCAGGACCAGCACGCCGATCGCCGCATGCAGGACATGGAACGCGGTGATCGCGAAGAAGAGCGAACCATACGCGCCGCTGCGCGGCAGGAACGGTTCGTCGTGCCAGTCGAAACATTGCAAGATCACGTAGCACACGCCCAGCAGCAGCGTGATCAGCAATCCCGAGAGCAACCTTCCACCCGATCCCAGCCGCGCGCCGCGTTCGGCCCACCACATCGTGCCGATGCTGATGAGCAACGCCGCGGTGCTCGGCGCGGCGTAGCGCAGCGGCGGCAGTCCGCTCGGGGGCCACGGTTGCAGCGTTTGCGATTGCAGATAGAAGTAGCTGAAGATCAGATACGAGAACACCGCGGCTTCGGTGCCGATCAGCGCCAGCACGCCCCACCATCCCGGCGTGCGCCAGCCGGCCTTGCCCACCGGCAGCGGACGCGGCTCCGTCGTTTCTTCGTAAGCGCGCGGGCGATAGATATTGGTATTCATGCGCGCACCGCCCAGCCGGTTTCGACGCGCGGCCAGAACCACCACAGCAGCGCTGGAATCATCGCCAGCATGCAGCCGGCCGCCACCCACCACATCTCCAGCAGCAAGCCCACGAACATGCCGGCGATCAGCAGCGCCATGCACAACGGCACCAGCGAATGACTGGGCTGCTTCAGGATCACGTCCGGTTCGGCGTCGAGCGTGGTCGTGCCGGGCATCTCGTGTTCGTGATCCAGCACCGGACCTTCGTGCAATACGCTCAGCGTCTCGCCTTCCAGCCGCCCTTCCCACAACGGATGGATGGTGGCGACACGCGGGATCACCGCGAAGTTGTAGCTCGGCGGCGGCGAAGTCACCGACCATTCCAGCGTATCGGCGTCCCACGGATTGGCCGGCGCCTTGACGCCGATCATCAAACTGCGGATCACGTTGATCACAAACAGCAGCACGCCCAACGCGAACACGAACGAACCGATGGTGGTGATCAGGTTGGCCGTGCCCCAGCCGATCTCCGCCGGGTATGTGTAGATGCGCCGCGGCATGCCGAGCAGTCCGGAAATGTGCATCGGGAAGAAACCGAGATTGAAGCCGATGAACATCAGCCAGAAATTCCACCAGCCGAGTTTCTCGCTCATCATTTTCCCGGTCATCTTCGGGAACCAGTGATAGATGCCGCCGATCACCGGGAACACGTTGATGCCGATCAGCACGTAGTGCAGGTGCGCGACCACGAAATAGGTATCGGTGAGTTGCCAGTCAAGCGGCACCGCGGCCGTCATGAAACCCGACACGCCGCCGATCACGAACAGCACCACTTCCGCGGCGAGGAACTTGAACGCGGTGGTGAACACCGGCCGGCCTGTCCAGATCGTGGCGACCCAGGCGAACACCGACACCGCCGAAGGAATCACGATCACGAAACTCGCGGCCGAGAAGAATCCCATCGCGGTCACCGGCAGGCCGGTCGAGAACATGTGGTGCACCCAAACGCCGAAGCCCAGCACCATCGTCAGGATCGTCGCCAGCACCACCGCGGGCTGCGCCACCAGCGGCCTCCGGCAATACACCGGCAATGCCTGCGAAACGATGCTCATCGCCGGCAGCACGATCGCGTACACCCACGGGTGCCCGAAGATCCAGAACAGGTGCTGCCACAGCAGCGGCCGTCCGCCCGCACTCGCGTCGAAGAAGTGTGTGCCGAAGCGGCGGTCGCACCACAGCAGCATGAAATCCAGGCTCACCGCCGGCACGGCGAACAGGATGCCGACGTTCGACACCAGCGTGCCCCAGATCATGATCGGCACACGGCTGATCGACATGCCCGGCGCGCGCGTGCGGAACATCGTGGCGATGAAGTTCACCGCACCGGCGGTCGTCGAAATGCCGAGGAACACCATGCCCAGCGAATAGATATCCACGTTCCAGTCCGGGTTGTACGGGCGCGAGGCCAGCGGCACGTAGTTGAACCAGCCGACGTTGGTGCCCTTGCCGTTCCAGAAACCGATGTAGAGGAAGATGCCCGCCAGCAGGAACACCCAGTAGGTGAATGCGTTCAAGCGCGGGAACGCCATGTCGCGCGTGCCGAGGATCAACGGCCACAGGTAATTGCTGAAGCCGGAAAGGACCGGCAGCGCATACAGGAAGATCATCGTCATCCCGTGCATGCTGAAGAACTGGTTGTAGAGGTTCGGCGGCAACAGGTGTTCGTTCGGTTGCGCCAGTTGCAGGCGCATGCCGAGTGCTTCCAGTCCTCCCACCAGCATGAACACGAACGCGGTGGTGAGATAACGATGGCCGATCTTCTTGTGGTCGGTGGTCGCGAACCAGCCGTACAGGTTCGGCGGATCGGCCCAGATGTGCTCCAGCTTTTCGCGCAGTTCCTCGGTGGGACGCACGATCACGGGTGTGCGGTAGACGGGATTCAGGGCCATCGTTGCGTCCTTGCCTGTTTCATGTAGGGCGGGCTCTGCCCGCCAGTTTCGCGGCGGACAAAGTCCGCCCTACCGCTCTCTCACCTCAACGTCTGCAGATACGCCAGCAGCGCCTGCAACTGGGGGCCGTTCAAATCTTCGTTGGGCATGTCGTTGCCCGGTTTCAGCGATTGCGAATTGCTGATCCATGCGGCGAGGTTGCCGGTGTTGTTCGCCAGCGTGCCCGCGGCGATGGTGCGCCGGCTCATCAGATGCGTGAGATCGGGTCCCAGCACGCCTTGACTGCCCGCCAGTCCGCGCACCGAATGACAGATCGCGCAGCGCGCCTGGAAAACGCTTTGTCCCTGCAAGGCCAGACTCGCCGTCGGCCCCGACGCATCGCGCAATTGCGCCGTCCACCATGCGTTGAATGCGTGTGGCTTCTGCGCGATCACGTACATCGCCATGTGTGCGTGCTGCAATCCGCAGAACTCGGTGCACTGGCCCCGATAAACGCCCGGCTTGTCGGCTTGCAGCCAGGCGAGATTGACCTGACCCGGAATGGTGTCGGTCTTGCCGGCGAGCTGCGGAATCCAGAACGAGTGGATCACGTCGGCGCTCATCAATCGCAGGCGCACCGGCACACCGACGGGAATGTGGATTTCGTTGGCGGTGTCGAAAGTGAGTTGCGGCGCGCCCTCGCGCTCGTAGCGCACTTCCCACCACCATTGATGTCCGGTGATCAGCAGCGTGATCTGCGGCGATTTCGACGGTGCAGCAGTCGCACCCAGCACGAAGAACGTCCAGATCGCCGAGAGCAGCAACAGCACAATGGACACCGGCACGCCGATGGTCAGCCACGGCATGCCGTTGCGTCCGCGCGACAACACCGGCCAGCCGACTTCGTCGTAGTCGCCGCGGCCGCGTTTCCACCAGATGCCGATCAGCACCGAGAGCGAAATGAACGCCGCGACGAAAATAGAAAGCCCCAGCAATCCCCACCCCAATGCGGTGATCGGATTGGCCGCAGGCCCGTGCGAAACCAGGTACGTCATCGGCGGCGCCGCGCTCGCGATGCACGGCGCGAATGCGAATACGATGGCGAACAAGCGCCACATCAACGGCCACCCGTGGTCGAAGGCCGGCCGGGTTTCGGCGGTTGTGGAACAGGCCGGGGATGTTTCGGCAACGGCGGCGGCTGCTTGTTGGCGGGCGGATGCGGCGTGTTGCCCGGTCCGGGCGCGGGCGTCGCGCCCAGTTTGGTTTGCGGTTCGAATTCGGGGCTCGGATTGGAAAGGCTCTTGACGTACGTGACCAGCGCCCAGATCGCCTGCGGCGGCAACGCATTGCCCCAGGCGGGCATGCCGTTGGGCCGCCCTTGCTGGATGGTGAGATAGATCTGGCCCGGATCGCTGCCGTAGATCCACACGTTGTCCGACAACGCCGGCCCCATGCCGCCGCCGCCCCCCGGCGCATGACAGCCGGCACAATTCAAACTCTGGAACAGGCGCTTGCCCTCGATCAGCGCATTCGGATCGTTCGCATAGGGATTCTGCACGTGCGTCGCCGGCCCGATGTGCAGGCCCGAAACCGGAACGCGCTGCAACTGCTGTGCGCCGTTTACGTCCACGCGCGGCACCGCGGCCTGCGCGAATGCGCGCGCGCAAAGCGCGGCGGTGGCCGCGAGCAGGATGGCGATCAATGTCTTCTTCATCGTGTCCTCCGTGACGACGATGTGTTCAACGCTGCGTGACGGTCTCCTTCGATGCCGCTGCCGCGTTCTGCATGTCGAGTTGCGGCACGCCGTATTGCGTCAGCAATGCGCGGATCTGCTCGCGCTTGTCGCTCAAGATCGTATTCAACTGGTCGCGCAAGGCTTCGTCGCCGTGACGCACCGCCATCGAGATCGAAAACTGGAACGGCAGGATCGTGCGCGTGTCCGTGAGCGGCACCACTTGCAGTTTCACCGGCTCGCGCGTGGCGAAATAACCGGCGCGCGGCCCCCATACGATCGCCACGTCCACCTCGCCTTTCGCCACCGCGTCCATCAGATCGGCGGCGGGATTGGCGCGGCCTTCGTCGGCGTTCATCTTATAGATGTGCACGTTGTCGATGATGCCGCGTTGCGCGAGCGTGGCGCCGCCCGGCAAATCGACCCAGTCGTCGCCGAGCGAGTGCACGCCGATGGTCAGCTTGCGCAGGCGCGGATCCTCCAGCGAGCGCAATCGATACGGTGCATCGGCGCGATATACGAATGCGTAGGCCGAGCGGTAATACGGCTGCGTGGTCAATTCCTCGCGATCCTGCGCGGGCAGCGACATCACCACGTCGCACTTGTCCGCATCCAGCGTGTCTTGCAGGAACTGCTTGCGCTGCGGCTCCCAGGTGTATTCGAGCTGCTTGCCCATCGCCTGCGCGACCATCTGCGCCAGCTTGTTCTCGAAACCCTCGCCGGCGCGATTGGAGAACGGCAGGTTGTTGGGATCGGCGCAGACGCGCAGCGGTTCGTTCGCAGGCGCGGGCGCAGCGCCGGGATATTGGGTGTGCTGTGCGAAGGCGAGCGTAGGCAGAAACATCACGAACAGCAAAAATGTCCGCATTGAGCGTAGGGCGGGCTCTGCCCGCCGCCGACATCCGGCGGACGGTGTCCGCCCCACGGTGATCTCGGCGGACGGAGTCCGCCCTATACGAATCGGCAAGATCTCCATCACGGCGACCCTCCCGCTTTCGGCAGCGCGAACACATACAGCGTGCCGCCCTTGGCCGTGTAGTCGGGCAAGTCCTGCGTCGCGCCGACGAAACCGAGCGCACCGTACGGATTGCGCGGATCGAGATCGCCCGCCACCACCGCGCCCGACCAGCCGCCGACACCGGACAGCACCGCGACGTATTCGCGTCCGTCCGGCCCCTGGTAGGCGATCGGCTGTCCGTTGATGCCGGAGCCAACGTGGAACTTCCACAGCAACTTGCCGGTTTTCGCGTCCACTGCCTTGAACCAGCGATCCATCGTGCCGTAGAAGGCGATGCCGCCCGCGGTCACCAGCGCGCCGCTCCACACCGGGAAGTTCTCGTGATCCGACCACACGATGCGCGCGTGCACCGGGTCATAGGCGGTGAACGCGCCGCGGTAGCCGCCGGGTCCTGCCTTCATCGCGACTTTCGCGCCGACGTACGGCGTGCCTTCGATGTAACCGACCTTGGTGACTTCCTCGTCCTGGCAAACATTGTTGTGCGGGATGTAGAGCAAGCCGGTCAGCGGCGAATACGCGCTCGGCTGCCAATCCTTGCCGCCGGTGGATGCGGGACAGATGTTCGTGACCGTCTTGTCGAGCTGCGGCACTTCGGCCGGATTGACCACCGGAGCGCCGGTTTCCAGATTGATCTTCTCGATGGTGTTGGCGCCGGGGAAGAACTTGTTGGCGGAAACGATCTTGCCGGTGGTGCGATCCTGCACGTAGAGAAAACCGTTGCGATCCGGATGCGCCAGCAACTGCCGCTGCTGTCCGTTGATCGTCGCATCGAACAGCACGTTCTCGTTGACGCCGTCGTAGTCGTGCGTGTCGTGCGGATTCCACTGCACCGCCCACTTCGCCTGTCCGGTATCGGGATCGCGCGCGAACAACGTGCAGGTCCAGAAATTCAGACCCGGACGCTGGTACGGATTCCACGGACCCGGATTGCCCGTGCCGTAATAGATCAGATTCAACTTCGGGTCGTAGGTGATCCAGCCCCACACCGGTCCGCCGCCGATCATCCACGCGGCCTTGTTCGGCCAACTGGTGGCGCCGAGATTCGGACCCTTGTCTTCCGGATACGGTGGGTTGAAATCGGCGCCGATCAGCACGTCCTTGTCCGGCCCGGTGGAATACGCCGTCCATTGCACGTGGCCGTCGCCGGTGTCGAGCGATTTCAGCCAGCCGCGCACACCGAGTTCGCCGCCGCTCACCCCGACCAGTACGTGGTTCTTCACCACCAGCGGCGCCATCGTCATGGTTTCGCCGTGATTGATCTCGCCGACCTTGGTGTTCCACACCTGCTTGCCGGTGTTGGCATCCAGTGCGATGGTGTGATCATCCAGCGTGTTGAAAAAGATCTTTCCATCGGAATACGCCACGCCGCGATTGATTACGTCGCAGCAGGCGACACCTTGCGCCGCGGGCTCGGGGTGCGGCTTGAACACCCACTTGATCGCGCCATCCTGGGTGAGATCGAGCGCATAGACGATGTTCGGCCACGGCGTGATCACATACATCGTGTCGCCGATCACCAGCGGCGCGGCTTCGTGGCCGCGCAGCACGCCGGTCGAGAACGTCCACGCCACGGTCATGTTGGCGACATTGCCGGCGTTGATCTGATCGAGTTTGCTGAAGCGCGTGCCGGAATAATTCTTCGCGGGCATCACCCACTGCGCGGGATCCTGTTCCATCTGCACCAGATCGCTACTGGTGTTCTTCTGGGCGGGTGCGCTACTGGTCGATTTCGGATTATGCGGCTGCGGCTTGTGCGGCACCGTCTGTCCCTGCGTCACCATCGCCGCGCACGTCGCGGAAATCGCCAGGGCCAATGCAAGTTGTTTCATCGCGTCCTCCGTGACTGCTTGCGATCAACCGCTGCCGGTGATCCGCACCGACGCCTGCCGCAACACCTTCAGATGTTTTTTCAGCACCGGCAAAGCCGCAGCGGCGAGTTGCTTCACCTGCGGTGAGGAACCCTGCTCCGTTTCCTTCACCGTCAGCTCGATCGCCAGCACGTGGCCGTCGCCTTCGATGTGCGCCCAGATCTGGTCGAACTGCATGCCCGACTCGCGCCGAAATCGCTGCATTTCGGCTTTCTGCTGCGCATTCGGAGTGTCCGGCAGTTTCACGCCGAGCTGCTTCGCCACCGACTGCAACTTCGCATCGAGCGCACGGTGGTCGTCCATCAACATGCGCCCCGCGTTGCGAACCGATTCGGTGTGTCCGCTTTGCGCAGCGAGATTGCCGGCCGCGATCTCGGCGAGATTGCTCTGGTGCGCCACGATCAGCCAGGCGCGATCCTGCGGCGACGCTTGCGCAAGCGCCACCACGGGTGCAAGCAGCGCCAGCGAAAAAAATGGAAGAATCCGGATCACCGCAACGGCTCCTTGCCCGCGCCGCGCGCCGTCCCTGCACGCGCTCCCGCATTCCAGTGTGGAAAACGGGAAATGAAATTCGCGTCACGATGGCCGGCTCGGCCGCGGGCAGTTTCCGACCGCGTCAACGCCGCATTGAGTGCACAGCGCGATCCCGCTATAGTTTGCGGCCCGTAACCCTCACCACTTGCCCTCTCCCGCAAGCGGGAGAAGGCAAGTGATCATCGCGCTACGCGCGATGGTTTATTGATTGAAGCGGGGGCGCATAGCTCAGCGGTAGAGCACTACCTTGACATGGTAGGGGTCACAGGTTCGATCCCTGTTGCGCCCACCACCTTCGACGACATTGGGTCGATCCTCAGCGTGATGCGGCAGTCGTGGCGTACACCGGATCGATCAAGCTCTGCATCGTCGCAGTCCTGACAGATTCTTCTTCGAGCACGATCACTTCGTTGCGTCCCGCATGCAGCCACGAGGCCGGCACGAACAGGCTCTGCTGCGGACCGATGCGCCAGTAGCGGCCGAGTTCGTGCCCGTTGATCCACACGCGGCCCTTGCCCCGGCCGCGCAGGTCCAGGAACGTCCCGCCGGTGCGCGCGAGATCGAAATGGCCGCGGCGGAACACCGGACCCGGTGCGGCGGCGCCGTGACCGAATTGCAAATTCGACAAGTCATCCAGCGGCAGCGGATAGGCCTGCCAGCCGGTGAGATCTTGTCCGGCCAGGGTCACGCCGCCGGTGATGCCTTCGTAGCCATCACGAAATACATCCGCGTAATTGATGCGGCCCATGTGCTCGAGCAGCAGATCGAGCGTGCCGCCCGCGGGTACATCGATCTGCGGCAACTCGCTCTGGCTCAGACGCCGGTCCAGCGTGCCGACGGTTTTGCCGTTCACCATCACGATCGCGTAGTCGCGCGCACCGCTGACCACCAGCTTTCCGCGAACTGCACGATCGAAGCGCTTGCGATAAAGAATGAAACCGTAGTCCTGTCCATACGATTCCATGTTGCGCGGCAGTTCCGAATCGATCGGCTTGGCCAGCTGCGGCAGTGCGCCGAGCAGCGAAACACGTTCGTCCAGCGCGAAACGCGGAATGACGATGGTCGGCGGTACCGCGGGCACGGGCGGCAGCGTTTCGCCTTTCGGCAGGTGCGCCGCGATCAGCTTGCGCAACGCATGGAACTTCGCGGTGGGCCGCCCGGCCTCGTCCACCGGCGCGTCATAGTCGTAGCTTGTCGTCTGCGGCACATAAGGCAGCGGCGGCATCGCGTTCGCTCCATTCATGCTGCCGTTGCTGCCGCCGTCGAACATGTACAAGTTGAATGAAATGCCGTGATCGAGGAACCAACCCACGGCGCTGACCGCGGTTTTCGCGCTGCGCACGTGGTGCGGCTGGCCCCAGGAATCGAACCAGCCATCCCAGTATTCGCCCACCATGCGCGGTTCGCCAGATCGAAAACGGCCCGCGGCTGCGAATGCCCGCTTCGCATCGTTCGCATCGCCGTCGAAATTGATCACAGACAGCACGCCGGGCAAGGTGCCGCCCTCCAGCATCTTCAATTCCGGACCGTTCGAGGTGAACACCGGCACGTCGAAACCGGCATCGCGTATTTGCTGCTCGATCGCGCGCAGGTAATCGCGATCGGGATGGGCGACACTGCCGTATTCGTTCTCCACCTGCACCATCAGGATCGGACCGCCGTGGCTGCTGAGCAGCGGCGCGAGTTCCTGGTGCAGACGCTTGAACCACACCGCGCTGGCGGCGAGAAAGCGCGGATCGTACGCGCGCACGGTGATGCCGCTGGTGCGCAGCAGCCATGCCGGCAAGCCGCCGAAATCCCATTCGGCACAGACATACGGGCCGGGCCGCAGGATCACGTTCAAGCCTTCTTCTTGCGCGGCGCGGATGAAAGCGGCGATATCGGCGTTGCCGCTGAAATCGAACTTGCCCGGTTGCGGTTCGTTGACGTTCCAGAACGCGTAAGTCGTGATGGTGTTGAGACCCATCGCGCGCGCCAGCCGCAACCGCGCGTGCCATTCCGCACGAGGAATGCGCGGGTAATGCATCTCGCCCGAACGGATGACGTACGGCTTGCCGTCCAGCAGGAATCGGTCGCCGCGGATTTCGAAGCGAGGGCTTTCGGCCCGGGATGCGAGCGGGCCTAGCATCAGCACCACCACGAAAAAGAGTCGGGCCGCCTGAAGAATCCGCCGTTTCATTCAATCCCCGCTTGCACGTTGCAGCTTATTCTCCGCACAGTCCGGCGCAAAGTCGCCGGCTTGTTAGAATGGCGGCCGGCTCACATCACACGGGCAGCGATGAAGACTTGGGCGAGGGTGAACGAGGCGGTCTGGCTCCGCAACCGGGACGCCGGGCTCGCATGAAGCCGCGCGAACCCGCCCTGATCGGCGACATCGGCGGCACCAATGCGCGTTTCGCGCTGACGGACCTCGCCGCGCCCTCGCCGCAGATTTTCGAGGAGCACACCTTCGGCGACGACCGTTTCGCCACATTGCGCGAGGCCGCACTCGAGTATCTGAAACAGACCGGCGTGCAACCGAAGCGCGCCACGCTCGCGGTGGCCGCGCCGGTCACGGGCGACCAGATCGCCTTCGCCAACCGCGCCTGGTCGTTCAAGCGCAGCGAATTGCAACGCGCGCTTTCGCTCGATCATTTGGAACTGATCAACGATTTCGGCGCGATCGGCTGGGCCGCGCCGCGCCTCGATTCGTCGCAACGCGTGCCGATGGCCGGCGAAATCACCCAAGAATTGCAAGGCCCGGTCACGCTGATCGGCCCCGGCACCGGCCTCGGTGTCGGTTTGCTGGTCGGTCCGCAGACACACGGTTGGCGCGTGGTGGAAACCGAGGGCGGTCACGCCACCTTCGCCGCGACCGACGACGAGGAACGCGAGATCGTGCGCTGGATCGCGGTGCGCCACGTGCGCGTCTACAACGAGTTGCTGTTGAGCGGCCAGGGACTGTCGCGCATCGACGCCGCGTTGCGCGGCGTGCAACCCGTTCCGCTGCCCGAGCCGCAGCCCGGCCTGCGCACGCCCAAGGAAATCGTGGATGCCGCGCTGCGCGGCAACGACGCGGACGCCATGCGCGCGCTCGATCGCTTCTGCAACACATTCGGCAGCGTGGCCGGCGACGTCGCGATGCTGCACGGCACGCACACCGTGCTGATCGCCGGCGGCATCGTCCTGCATTTTCTGGATTACTTCCGCCGCAGCGCCTTCATGCAGCGCTTCACCGACAAGGGCCAATACGTGCCCTACATGCATCGCGTCGCGGTGCAGGTGATCACGCACCCGAATCCGGGACTGCTCGGCGCGGCGGTGGCGATGCGGGAACGCGCAAAAACGAATCGATAGCGGTTACTGCATCAACGCGCTTTCGCGGACCCTCTTTATCTCATCGCGCAGGCGTGCGGCGTCTTCGAATTCCAGATTCTGCGCGTGCTTGTACATCTGCGCTTCCAGCTTCTTGATCAGCGCGGCGGCGGAATGCGCGTCGAGATTGGCGTAGCTCGCGGCTTCCTCTGCAACCATGGAGCTCTTCGCCATGGACGGCTGCTTGCCTGAGCGCTTCATTCCTCGTGCGTGGCCCGGTGGCGCTTCGCGCGCGCCTTCCATGATGTCGGTGATCTTCTTCTGTACCGACTTCGGCGTGATGCCGTGCTCGCGGTTGTATTCGACCTGCTTGGCGCGGCGGCGGTCGGTTTCGTCGATCGCGGCCTGCATGGATTGCGTCACGGTGTCGGCGTACATGATCGCCTTGCCGCGCAGGTTGCGTGCGGCGCGGCCGATGGTCTGGATCAACGAGCCGGTCGAACGCAGGAAACCTTCCTTGTCGGCATCGAGAATCGCGACCAATGAAACTTCCGGCATGTCCAGACCTTCGCGCAACAGGTTGATTCCGACCAGCACGTCGAACTTGCCCAGCCGCAGATCGCGGATGATTTCCACGCGCTCGACCGTTTCAATGTCGGAGTGCAGGTAACGCACTTTGATGCCGTGCTCGTGCAGGAAGTCGGTGAGGTTCTCGGCCATGCGCTTGGTGAGCGTGGTGACCAGCACGCGGTCGCCCAAGCTCACGCGCTGTTTGATCTCGCCCAGCACATCGTCCACCTGGCTGCGCGCGGGCCGCACTTCCACTTCGGGATCGACAAGACCGGTCGGGCGCACGACCAATTCGGTGATGCTGCCGCCGGATTTCTGCATCTCGTATTTGCCGGGCGTGGCGGAAACGAAGATGGTGCGCGGCTCGCGCGCTTCCCATTCCTCGAACCGCAGCGGGCGGTTGTCCAGCGCGCTCGGCAGGCGGAAACCGAATTCCACCAGTGTTTCCTTGCGCGAACGGTCGCCCTTGTACATGCCACCCAACTGCGGCACGGTGACGTGCGATTCGTCCACGACCAGCAGCGCGTCGGGCGGCAGGTAATCGAACAAGGTCGGCGGCGGTTCCCCGGCCTGACGGCGCGTCAGGTGCCGCGAATAATTCTCGATGCCGGAACAGAAACCGATCTCGCTCAGCATTTCCAGGTCATAACGCGTGCGCTGTTCCAGCCGCTGCGCTTCGACCAGTTTGTTCTCCTTGCGCAGGTGTTCCAGCCAGTCGGTCAGTTCCAGCTTGATCGTCTCGATCGCGTTCAACACCGACGCGCGCGTGCTGGCGTAGTGCGTGCGCGGGTAGACCGTATAGCGCGGAACCTTGCGGATGGTTTCGCCGGTCAGCGGATCGAACAGCGCCAGCGATTCCACTTCGCCGTCGAACAACTCGATGCGCAGCGCTTCGGTTTCGTTTTCCGCAGGAAATACATCGACACATTCGCCGCGCACGCGATAGGTGCCGCGGTGCAGCTCCATCTCGTTACGCGTGTATTGCAGTTCTGTGAGATGGCGGATCAGTTCGCGCTGGTTGATGTGTTCGCCGACCGACAGGATCAGCCGCAGCGAAAGATAATCTTCCGGATTGCCCAAGCCGTAGATCGCCGACACCGTGCCGACGATCAGCGCGTCGCGCCTCGAGAGCAGCGCCTTGGTCGCGGCCAGCCGCATCTGCTCGATGTGTTCGTTGAGCGAAGAATCCTTTTCTATGTAGGTATCGCTGGAAGGCACGTAGGCTTCCGGCTGGTAATAGTCGTAGTAGCTGACGAAATACTCGACCGCGTTGTCCGGGAAGAACGATTTGAATTCGCCGTACAACTGCGCGGCCAGCGTCTTGTTGGGCGCCAGCACCAGCGTCGGTTTCTGCACCGCCTGCACCACGTTGGCGATGGTGAAGGTCTTGCCCGAACCGGTGACGCCCAGCAGCGTCTGCGCCGCCAGTCCCGACTCGAAACCTTCGATCAATTTGCGGATGGCCTGCGGCTGATCGCCGGCAGGTTCGTAAGGCGCGACGAGCTGGAAGCGTTCCTCGCCGCGGTGGGTGCGTTCGTCCATCTGTCGATTATCGCGCGGGTGGGTGCCCGGATGACAGGAGATGTAGGCGAACGCCGACTCGATCAAGCGCCACGCGCCGCTGCAACGACAAAGGCGCACGGCGCACGCTGTCGTCTTCGCCCCGACGGAGACGATGTCATGCGCGCTCGCCAACGCGGAATCACGCTGATCGAAATGATGATGACCGTCGCGATCGCGGGCATCCTGGTTGCGATCGGCGTGCCGGCGCTCGGTTCGATGCTGGCGCGTTCGCATCAGCAATCCGCGGAAGGCGCATTGCAAGCGAGCCTGATGCACGCGCGCGAACTGGCGATTACGCGCGGCGTCCAGACCGTCGTCTGCCCAAGCGCCGATGGAAAGCATTGCAGCAGCGACGATCTGTGGCAGGGCGGCTGGATGATCGGCACCGATGCGGATCACGACCGCGAGCCGGACACAGCGCTGGCGCGGTTCGATGCGATGCCGGCGAACATGCGCATCGTCTCCAGCCAGGGCCGCCCGCGCGTGGTGTTCCAGCCCGACGGCAGCGCCGGCGGCAGCAACGCGCAATTGACGATCTGCCACACCGGCGACCTCAAGGAAGCACGCGCCGTGATCGTCGCCAATTCCGGCCGCGTGCGGGTCGCGGCGGCGGACGCGGCCCACCTCAGCACCTGCTTGGCGAGCGCGAACTGATCCGGCTTGCCCGCACAAGTCAACCCTTGTAACGATTGTTCAAGATCGGCAAACGCCGTTCCGATGCGGCTTTCAGGCCGACGCTCGAAACCGTGGCACGCAACTTGTTTCGTCCTCCCGGCCAACGCAGGGGTTGGCCAGCAAGGGGAAGAGCCATGAAACGCGCACTGATCACCGTGGTGGCCTTGTGCCTCGCCATGGGTTCGTTCGGGGCGTGCCTGGCCGGGATGTTCTGACCGGCCCAGCCCGCCCATCCGGATTCACGCACACACGGCCCGTAGCGGCCGCCGTCCGACAGCCGCAGTACGGTTGCCGCCGGGCTGGTGTGTGCACCACTGCCGCACCGTCGCGGATGCTGCGCGGCGCGTGGTCTTGTGTTGGGTGGATCGCGCAACGCGCCGGAAAATGGCGCCCGAGCCCCGACTCGAACGGGGGACCCTCTGATTAACAGTCAGATGCTCTAACCGGCTGAGCTACTCGGGCGAACTGCGAATTATCGCGGCGCTCCAAAAGCATGTAAAGCACGAGCGCGACCTGCCGGTCACGCCTTCGCCGTTTCCTTGGTGCCGGCGATCCGGTAGCACGGCACGTATTCGCGGCCGGGCAACTTCATGCGGTGCTGCGCCACGAAGCTGCGCAGCAGCGCGTCCAGCGCGCGCATGATCAGCGGATCGCCGTCGATCACGAACGGTCCCTTCTTGTCGATCTGGTGCAGCCCTTCCTCTTTCACGTTGCCGGCGACAATGCCGGAAAACGCGCGCCGCAGATCGGCCGCCAGCAGATGCGGATCGCGGTCCTTGTGCAAATTCAGCGCAGCCATCGCTTCGTGCGTTGGCTTGAACGGCAACTGGAATTCATAGGGAATCTTCAGCGCCCAGTTGAAGAAGAACGCGTCGTGTTGCTCGATGCGGTGCGTGCGCACGCGCTCGATGCCGCGCAACATCTCGTGCGCCACTTCGGTCGGGTCGTCGATCACGATGTGGTAGCGCTTGCAGATCCCTTCGCCCAGCGTCAGCCGCAGGAACTTGTCGATCTGCTCGAAATACGGCGCAGCCACCGCCGGCCCTGTGAATACCAGCGGAAACGGCAGGTGCGCGTTGTCCGGATGCAGCAGGATGCCCAGCAGGTAGAGGATTTCCTCGCAGGTGCCGACGCCGCCGGGAAAGACGATGAAGCCGTGACCGACACGCACGAAGGCTTCCAGACGCTTCTCGATATCGGGCAGGATCACCAGGTTGTTGACGATCGGATTGGGCGATTCGGCCGCGATGATGCCGGGCTCGGTCAGGCCGATGTAACGATTGCGATAGTGCCGCTGCTTGGCGTGCGCGATGGTGGCGCCTTTCATCGGCCCCTTCATCGCGCCCGGACCGCAACCGGTGCAGATGTCCATGCCGCGCAGGCCGAGTTGATAACCCACGCTCTTGGTGTAGTCGTACTCCTCGCGCGAGATCGAATGTCCACCCCAGCAAACCACCAGGTTGGGGTTCTCGCGTGCGCGCAGCACGCGCGCATTTCTCAGGATATCGAACACCGCGTGGGTGATTCCGGTGGAATCGTCCAGCTCGAACTGGCCGGCATCCATCTGCGTGGAAACGTAGACGATGTCGCGCACCACCGCAAACAGCAGCTCGTTGGTGCCGCGGATGATCTTGCCGTCCACGAACGCCTGCGCCGGTGCGTTCGACAGTTCCAGTTTCACGCCGCGGTCCTGCTGCAGCACCTGGATGTCGAAGTCCGGATAGCGGTCCAACATTGAACGCGCGTCGTCGTGCATCTCGCCGGAAGTCAGTACCGCCAGCGCGCAGGAACGCAGCAGCCCATGCAGACCGGAGGCGGTGGCATCGCGCAGCCGCGCGATCTCCTTGCGCGACAGCACGTCCAGCGTGCCCGCCGGCACGATGCGCGCGCTGACGGTCGGCGCACCTGCGCTGCGGATGTGGCTATCGTTCATGCGTTGGAATCCCTGCCGGCGCGGGATTTCGGTTGGATCGGCCGGCAAGCATGGGCCGCGGCTGCAATGGGGTCAAGCACCACAAAACCGACGTCCACCACGGACGTCGGCTTCGAATCGGACACCGGAGATCGCCTCGCATCAGAACGTGTAGCGCACCGTCACCAGCATCGACCACACCGACTGTGCGTGGCTGTTTTCGTACGTCAGACTGCCGGGCTTGTAGTTGCCGTTCGAGTCCGTCGGCAGCGAGTAGATGTACTTGCCGGTGGCCGGGTCCACGCCGGCGAAGTTGGCCAGCGTGCGCACATTGGGGAAATCCACGTCGTACACATCGCCCCATTTGTTGTTGAGCAGGTTCAGCACGTTGTAGATGTCGAGCCGCACCTCCCCCTTGTTCCCCTTGAACAGGCCAGGGATCTGCTGTCGGAAACTGAGGTCGATGCGATTGACCCACGGCGAACGCACGGCGTTGCGCCCGGCGATCTGGCCCTGGTGTCCGCTCAGATAATCGTCGTGCGCGATGTAGTTGAAGAACTGCTGCTGCGCGGCGGCACTGGTGCTGCTGTCGAATTCCACGTCGCCCGGACGCGGGATGTACACCAGTCCATACTGGCAGTTGGTGTTGCTGCCGTAACACACGCCGCTGACATCGTTGCCGAACACCCACGAATACGGCTGGCCGGTGTGGCCGTCGTAAATCGCCGACACGCTGGTGGTGTAATCGCCGAAGAAGCGGTGCTGCCAGGTCAGCGATGCGAGCACGCGCTTGCGCACTTCGTAACTGCTGCTGGAAGCCACGTCCTCGCTGGGATTGGTCACCGCGGTCTTGTTGAGGTTGGACGCCGCCTGCGAGGACGTGCCGGGATTGACGTCGGTGGCATGGCCAAGCACCACGCCGAAGTCGCCGGAGAACGCATCGTTGAACGGCTTGGTCAGCACCAATGAAAGGTAATCCGCCTTGCCCTTGTTGGAATTGGTGAGATACACCACGTCGTAGAAGTTGGGATTGCGCGATGGATCCACGTTCGAACTCGCGGAACGCGGAACTCCGCCCTTCAGCGTCCACAAGGACGGATCGGTCGATCCCCAGTAACTCAGGCGTCCATCCGGCAACGTCCCGGACGGCGTGCCCAGGTTGAGGTTCTGGTAGAGGATCGCGTTCTGGTTCTGCAGATGCTCGTAGTCGGCGCTGAACACCAGCCCCCACCACGGCAACTCGCGATCGAAGCCGAGACTCGCCTTCAACACGGTCGGCAGCTTGAAATGCGGATCGAGCAGATCGACTTCGGGTGCGGGCGGCGAACCCGCCGGCAGTTGCTGCGTGTACGGATCGGGATTGAAGGTGCCGCCGAAGCTGGTCGCGCTGGTCAAGGTCACGCCGTTGTTGGTGTACGGATTCGACAACCATACGCCCGGCGTCACGCCTTCCGAGATGCCGATGCCACCGCGCAACTGCGTCTTGTATTGCGTGTCGAACGCGTAGTTGAACGATAGCCGCGGTTCCAGGATGGTGTGGCCGATCTTGGCGTTGTTGGCGATGCCGAAGCCGCCGTAGGTGCAACCCGCTGGACCGGTGCCCGAGGGATTCGGCGCTGAAGCGAAACAGGTGTTCAAGATCGGCGTGCCGCGCGCGCTCGGCACATCCATGCGCAAGCCGTACTGCAGCGAGAAGCGCGGAGTGATCTGCCACACGTCCTGCCAGAACAGGCCCCACTGGTTGAGCGTCCAGCGAGCGGCGATGTCGTTGAGCGTGTAACCCGGTGCCGGCTGATACAGGTTGTAGAACGAATACTGCGCGGCGGCAAAGTCGTCGACGCTGTCGAAGGTGTAGTTGCCGAATTCGGTGCGGCCGAACAGGTTGTAGAACTTGTCGCGCTGGTAATCGAATCCGGCTTTCATGGTGTGATCGCCGAGGAACCAGGTGCCGGCGAAGAAACCGTTGAGCGTGTCGACGTTCAGCACGTTGTAGTCGCGGAACTGGTCCTCGCCGAGCTGCACGGCGCCGCCCGCATCTCCGGCGTACACCAGCACCATCGGTTGTTGCGCCAGCACGCTCGGCGTGGAGCGGTACTTGGCATACGACAGCGAAGCCTCGGTGGAGAAAGTGTCGCTCCAGTCGTCGTACAGGTTCGCCACATACTGCTTCAGATTGCGGTGCTGGTCGTACCAGTAGCTGGAAAGTGCGAGCTGCGGACTGGAGCCGGTGAAGTCGCCCTGGATGATCGGCTGGTCGCTCTTCACCTCGCTGGCACGCACGCTCAAGCGGTGACCTTCGCTGATGTTCCAGTCGATCTTCGCCAGATATTTCTTCTCGTCCTGGTTGGCGCTCGAAGCGGAAAGATCACCGGGCGTCATGCCATAGCCTTTGGCAATGGCGATGATGCGATTCAGATCGTCCTGCGAGACCGGCACGATGTTGGCGGCGTTGGAGCCGATCGGTCCGAAATTGGCGCCGGGCGCGTCCAGCTTGGATTCCTCGGCGTTGACGAAGAAGAACAGCTTGTCCTTGACAATCGGGCCGCCCAGCGTGACGCCGCCGGTCCATCTCTGCGTGTAGCCCTCGAATTCGTTGCCCTTGTAGTCGTTGCCGGTCAAGTCCTTGGCGTTGGTCCAGGCGTAGTACGCCGAACCGTGGAAATCGTTGGTGCCGCTCTTGGTGACGATGTTGATGTTGGCGCCGACCGCGCGCTTGGAAGTGACGTCGTAGTTCGCGGTCGAGATGTTGTATTCCTCGATCGCATCGTAGGAGATCGGCTGGTTCAACGACGGCAGGCCGTTGGCCTCGAGGCCGAACGAATCGTTGGTCGGCACCGCGTCGATGGTGATGTTGTTGTAGCGGTTGTTCTGCCCCAGCGCGTTGATCTGGGTGAAACCGCCGGCCTGGTTGTTGTTGGTGAGGATGATGAAGGGATCGAGCCGCGCGATCGACTGGATCGAGCGGTCCGGATTGGGCAGCACGCGCAGTTCGCGTTGCGACACGTTGGTGGTAATGCCCTTGTTGTCCGGATTGAAGGTTTGCAACAGCGCGGTGCCCGTGACGGTCACCGCGGCGAGATTGGTCGGCTGCTGCGCCGCCGCAGGCGCGGCGAGCGTCAGATCGATCGTGGAGTTTTCCGCCAGCCGCAGCGTGACATCGTCCTTTTCGGCTTCCTTCTGGCCGTTCTGCAGCACCGTGATGTCGTACGGGCCGCCCACGCGCAGACCCTGCGCGCTGTAGCCGCCGTTGATGTCGGTGGTGACGACGCGCGTGGTGCCGGAGGGCACGTGCACGATCTGCACGGTGGCGCCGGCGACCGGCTTGCCGCTGGCGTCCTGCACGTGGCCGCTCAGCGAGGAGGAGGTGTTCTGAGCCAGCGCACCGGATGCCGCGAACAACGCAGCGATCGCAAGCGGCAGTACGCGGGCGCGCAGGGAATGCTTCATGGATATGTCCTCGACAACGTGATGATTCGCAGCATCGCTCCCGTGCCCGCGACGGATCCGCGGGCGTGCTCGGAGCTCTTGGGCTGCACTCCCCGAAGCGCGATCTCGCCGCACTTCATGAGCGAAATTTTAGCATTCTCTTATTACGATTTACTAACAGTCGCGCGGGAAATCACGCGGCGTGCAAATAAGCGGCGATTCCGCTCAGCACCATCTGCACCGAAAGCGCCACCACCACCATGCCCATCAGGCGCTCCAGCGCCACGAGCACGCTTTCGCCCAGCCAGCGGAACAGATAAGTGGAAGACAGCAGGATCACCGCGGTGGCGAGCCAGGCGAGAAACAGCGCCACGCCCCATTGCGCGGTGCGGCCCGGTTGCGAATTGGTGAGCAGCAACAGCACCGCCATCGCCGAAGGCCCCGCCACGCCGGGAATCGCCAGCGGCACGATGAAAGGCTCGCCTTGATCGGCAGGACCGAAGATGCCGCCCTCGCGCGGCGGAAACACCATCTTGATGCCGATCAGGAACAGCACGATCCCGCCGGCAATGCTCACCGATTCCTGTTTCAGTTGCAGCACGCGCAGGATGAACTGCCCGCCGATCAAAAACACGATCAACACACCCAGCGCGATCAACAGTTCGCGCGCCATCACCCAGCGCCGCCGCTGCGGCGGCACCTGTTTCAGCAGCGACAGAAAGAACGGGATGTTGCCGAGCGGATCGAGGATCAGGAACAGCAGGATCCCGGCCGACAGCGTGGTCATCTGGGTTTCCATGGGAGCCGGGAATCGGGAATGGGGAATCGGGAATCGATGAAACCAATGGCGACGGAAGGGTAGCAACAATGCGTCGCCGCAGGCAGGTGCCCAGTGGCCGCGCGGCATGTCATGCGTGTGCTACTCGGTTCCGGCCCACGTCGGACTGACGAGCATGGATCGATCTAGCGCTTTGGGTTTTTGCTCTTCCGATTCCCTATTCCCCATTCTCCATTCCCGGCTCTTCGCGCAAATCCAGCACTTTGCCGCGCGCATCCATCCCCTGCGGCGAAAGAAGATACACGACCGCATCCGCCGCCGCTTCCGGCGTGTCGATGTTCTCCGCGTTCTCGCCGAACCACGCCATGCGGCGCAACGCCGTGCGCATCGGCGCGGGCAGCAATGCATGCACGCGCAAGGAAGAACCTTCCGTTTCCTGATGCAGGATGGAAGCGAGTTGTTCCAGACCCGCCTTGCTGACGCCGTACGCACCCCAGTGCGCGCGGCCCATGCGTTCCGGATCGTCCAGCACGAACACCACTGCGCTGTCAGCGCGTTCCTGCAGCAACGGCATGCACGCCTGCGTCAGCAGGAACGGCGCGGTGATGTTGACGTGCAGCGCTTCCACCCACTCGCGCTGCTTGTGCATCGCGATCGGGGTCAAGCCGTCGAAACGCGCGGCGGCATGCACGATGCCGTCGAGACCACCGAGTTCATCGTGAATGATATCGGCGAATTTTTCGTAATCCGCAGGCGTGGCGCCCAGCAGATCGATCAACTGGATCACCGGTTGCGGCGCATCCGGCAATGCAACGACTTCGTCGTACACTTTTTCCAGCGCGCGCCGTTTGCGGCCGGCCAGCAACACCGTCGCACCGGCTTGCGCGCAAGCGATAGCCGACGCGCGGCCCAAGCCGCCTGCAGCACCGGTGATAAGAATGATGCGGTCGCGAAGCGCATCGTTCGCAGGCGCGTAATCCTGCGGCAGGTGCGCGACCGGCAGACTCACTGTGCAGCCGTCTTGCCGGCTTCCTGCACCATGCGTTGCAGTTCGCCGGACTGGTACAGCTCCAGAGTGATGTCGCAGCCGCCGATCAGTTCGCCGTTGATGAACAACTGCGGGAAGGTCGGCCAGTTGGAATAGCGCGGCAGGTTGGCGCGGATCTCCGGATCTTCCAGCACGTTCACCGAGAAATATTCCGCACCGGCGGCGTTGAGCGCCTGCGAAGTGCGCGCGGAGAATCCGCACATCGGGAACTGCGGCGTGCCCTTCATGTACAGCACGATCGGGTGTTCGGAAAGTGTTGCCTTGATGCGTTCGTTCACGTCCATTGGATTATCGGTCTAGAATGTTTGACTTGCCTTGCGCCTATCATGCGAATTGTAGCAGGCGCGGCCTTCCCACAGTTATCGCAAGGAGCACAACATGGCGATCGAACTTCCCCCGCTGCCGTACGACCGCGAAGCGCTGGCGCCGCACATTTCCGCCGAGACGCTGGACTACCACCACGACAAGCACCACAAGGCCTATGTCGACAACCTCAACAAGATGATCGAGGGCACCGACTTCGCGGACATGGCGCTCGAGGACATCGTGCGCAAGGCCACCGGCGGCATGTTCAACAACGCCGCGCAGGCGTGGAACCACACCTTCTACTGGAATTGCATGGCTCCCAATGCAGGCGGCGAACCTTCCGGCAAGCTGGCCGACGCGATCAAGAAAGCGTTCGGCGGCTTCGACAAGTTCAAGGAGGAATTCAGCAAGGTCGGCGCGACCACCTTCGGTTCCGGCTGGGCCTGGCTGGTGCAGCGGCCCGACGGCTCATTGGGTCTGGTCAGCACCTCGAACGCGGGAACGCCGATCACCGGCAGCGACCGCCCGCTGCTGACCTGCGATGTGTGGGAGCACGCCTATTACATCGATTACCGGAACGCCCGCCCGAAATACATCGAGGCGTTCTGGAACGTGGTGAATTGGGAGTTTGCGAGCACGCAGATGGCGTGACGCAATGCGAAGGCGATATTATACTTGACGTACCCAAACGGCAGGGGTAGAATTTCGGCCATAGGAGAACTGTCATGGCCGCTTCCATCCTTTCCGCCCCGTACTTCCACAACGAAGAAGCCGCATACGCCTTCGTTGAATCGCGCATCTGGCCGAACGGCCCGTTTTGCGTGCATTGCGGCTCGACCGAGCGCGTAGGCAAGCTGACCGGCAAAAGCACCCGGATCGGCACCTACAAGTGCTACGACTGCCGGAAACCGTTTACCGTCAAGGTCGGCACCATCTTTGAGTCCAGCCATGTCCCGCTGCGCCTGTGGCTGCAAGCGATCTTCCTCATCGCGTCCAGCAAGAAGGGCATTAGCGCGAATCAGCTTCACCGCACCTTGGGCGTCACCCTGAAAACCGCGTGGTTCATGGGCCATCGCGTGCGCGAAGCCATGCGCGCCAGTGGCCCGATGTTCGGCTTTGGCGGCGGCTTCGTCGAAGTGGACGAAACCTTCATCGGCCACGACAGGGAGAAGAAGCCAAAAGGGATGAAGAAGGGGCGCGGCTACGAACACAAGAACAAGGTTCTGGCACTGGTAGATCGCAACAGCGGCCAATCCCGCAGCATGGTCGTGGACAATCTCAAGGCTGCGACCTTGCTCCCGATCCTGCAAGCAAACATCCATCCGGAAGCGCGAGTGCTGACCGATGAGGCAGGTCAATATGGGCGTCTGGGCGATCACTTCGCGGATCACCAATTCACCAGTCACGGCAAAGGTGAGTACGTCTCGCGCGCCGATCGCAGCGTGCATACCAACACCATCGAAGGCTTCTTCTCCGTGTTCAAGCGCGGCATGAAGGGCGTCTATCAGCATTGCGGCCACAATCATTTGAACCGCTATCTGGCGGAGTTTGATTTCCGCTACAACAACCGCGTCGCGCTTGGCGTGGACGATTCCGAGCGCGCCGAACGCCTGCTGCAAGGCGTGATCGGCAAGCGGCTCACCTATCAAACGACTTGTTGAAGAGGAGCGTTGGCGCAAGCCAAAGCGAAAACGCAATGGAGAAGCAAAAACCGAAGCCGGACGATCCGAAGCAATCGGAGCGATTCGTCGCGGACGCGGAAAGGCTGGAAGTGGATGAGAGCGGTAAGGCATTCGAGAATGCTTTGCGAGGACTTACGGCGCAGGCAAAGAAGCGGCAGTCCCCAACGGGGGGACGGCAGCAGGCGCGAAAGGAATCTCCTTCAGCATCGCGTTCATCGCGCTCACACAAATCCCAATAAGTGCAATTGCATCCGTAAGCGTCAGAGACTCCGATGGATGCATCAATGGGTTTCTGTGCAAATCCTTGATCTGTTTCAGCGTGGCAATGACTTTACTGGTGCCTACGTTGTGCTTCTCCATTTGATTTAGATACGCGCCGATATTTTTCCGACTTGGATGCGGCTTTTTGCCGCTAATCGCGTCCCAATAATTGCGCAAGACAAGCTCGACTGCTCGCAGCATATGGAAGCCCGAAGCTGTGCACAGCTCAAACGCTAAGCACTTACCAGCTTCGCGTATTTCTACGATTGCGGGAGGGACCTTGATTCCAAGATCGGAGGAACAAAGTACTTCACCAGTGGCGATTAAAGAGTAGGCGTCGTAAGCCCCCTTGCGCGTGACGAAATAAACATCTGCCACCGCTAGTTCATTCCTAATTACTGTTTCGAACTCGGCGCGTGCCTCTTGCATCGCGTTTACTTCGACGAAAGTAAGCGCAGCGTCGAATTCGGACTTGGTAGTCATATTGCTTAATACAGAAAGCAATCTTTGAGCGGGGCCAGATGCCGACCTTATGGCCGGGCTAAACCATGTTGACGCGAGCAGATTTTCCAGGTCGCTTTTGACCCCCACATAGACGCCCACGCGTCCAGAAGCGTCATGTTTGGTTGCACGGTCGCAAGCTTGTTCAGCTTCGTACCGAGATCGTAGAAATACGGCACCGAAACACGGATCATCTTCCCCCCTACCCGGCAAGCCGGCCCAAAAGTGCAGGTTTTCATCCTAGCACCATTGGGTACGGGAAGTACAATATTGCCGAAACAAAAGTCGCCCGCTCGCGGCAGCGAGCGGAACCCAAAGCAATCTTGCGATGCAAACGCAAGAATTCCCCTCACCCTGCCAAGTGCTGCGCACTTGGCTTCCCTCTCCCGCTTGCGGGAGAGGGGAACAGCATGACTGTCAAACTGCCAATCGAGTTTGAGCGCAGCGCCCCACTGACTTAAGCTGCGCGGGCTTTTGAATCGAGTTCGCGCAGAGAATCTTGAACGCCACGTCAGCCGCCGAACGCCGCCGCTCGCGGCTGCCTGCTGTCCTCAGCGCGCTCGTGCTGGCGCTGCTCGTGGCCGGACTGAATTTCGTGCTGTGGGGCGTGGCCGACCGACCCACCGATGTGACCGCGTGGCAGGGGCAGATCGGTGGCTTCGGTTTCGAGGCCTACCAGCGCTACCAAAGTCCGTTCAACGATACGCACCCCAGCGACGGCGAACTGGACAGCGATCTCGCGCTTTTGTCGAAATACACGCACCGCATCCGCACGTATTCTTCGCTGGATAGTCCGTCGATTCCGCGGTTGGCGATGAAACACGGGCTGGATCTGCTGGCCGGCGCCTGGCTCGACACCCGCGACGGCAACAACGAACGCGAACTGGAAGCCCTGATCGCGCAGGCGCGGCGTTGGCCGGACATCCAGCGCGTGATGGTCGGCAACGAGGTGCTGCTGCGCAACGACATATCGCCGCAGCAACTGATGGCATATCTCGATCGCGCGCGCGCGGCGATCCGCCAACCGGTATCGACCGCGGAACCATGGCACATCTGGATGAAATATCCGGAGCTGGCGCGGCACGTGGATTTCATTTCCGTGCACCTGCTGCCGTACTGGGAAGGCGTGCCACGCAAGGACGCAGTCGGTGAAGCGCTGATGCGCTACGAGCAGTTGCAACGGCTGTTCCCGGACAAACACATCGTGATCGGCGAAATCGGCTGGCCTTCCAACGGCGACCGCTATGAATACGCCACGCCGTCGATCGCGAACGAAGCGATCTTCCTGCGCCAGTGGCTCAACGCTGCGCGCGAGCGCGGCATCGACTACTACATCATGGAAGCGATCGACCAGCCCTGGAAGGAAGCGCTGGGCAACCGCCGCGTCGAAGCCTATTGGGGCGTGTTCGATTCCTACCGCAATCTGAAATTCCCCTTGACCGGGCCGGTGCTGGAGGACGTCGACTGGCCGTGGAAGGCCACCGCCGCCGCCGCGCTGGCCTTCCTGCCGATGCTATGGTTCGCGTTCGCGTTCGCGCGCTACAAATTGGTTGGAAGGTTCGTCTTCCTCGCGCTGATCCAGCTCGCCGCGGCGCTGATCGTATGGTCGGCGACGGTGCCGTTCTTCTTCTACCTCGACGTCGTCGACTGGGCGATGCTGATCCTGTTGTTCCCGGCGCAGCTCGCGATCCTGGCGGTGCTGCTGATCAACGGTTTCGAATTCACCGAAGTGTTGTGGCGAAAAAAATGGGTGCGGCATTTCGGTTTGCTGCCGCCCGATCCGGCGGAGCAACAACCGTTCGTGTCGATCCATCTGGCCTGCTACAACGAGCCACCGGAGATGGTGATCGCCACGCTCGATTCGCTGAGCCTTCTCGACTATCACAACTTCGAAGTTCTGGTGATCGACAACAACACCAAGAACGAAGCGGTGTGGAAACCGGTGCAGGCGTACTGCGAAAAGCTCGGCCCGCGCTTCCGTTTCTTCCATCTCGATCCCTGGCCGGGTTTCAAGGCCGGCGCGCTGAATTTCGGTTTGAAGGAAACCGATCCGCGCGCGCAAGTCGTCGCGGCGATCGACGCCGATTACGTGGTGCGCAGCAATTGGCTCTCCGCGCTCACCGGCTATTTCCACGATCCGAAGGTCGCGGTGGTGCAATGCCCGCAGGCGCATCGCGAGTGGGAACACAACGCGTTCCGTCGCATGACCAGTTGGGAATCGGATGGCTTCTTCCGCATCGGCATGCACCACCGCAACGAGCGCAATGCGATCATCCAGCACGGCACCATGACGATGGTACGGCGCTCGGCGCTGGAAGGCACCGGTGGCTGGGCGGAATGGACGATCTGCGAAGATGCGGAACTCGGTTTGCGTCTGATGCATGCCGGTTACGACCTGATCTATGTCGATGAAGTGATGGGCCGCGGCCTGACGCCCGCCGATTTCGCCGCGTACAAATCGCAGCGCAACCGCTGGGCGTTTGGCGCCATGCAGATTCTCAAGGGACGCTGGGGCTGGATGGTGCATCGCGGCCCGCTGTCCCCCGGCCAGCGCTTCCACTTCCTCACCGGCTGGTTCTCGTGGTTCGCCGATGCGCTGCATCTGGTGTTCACGCTGATGGCGCTGGCGTGGACGGCCGGCATGCTGGCTTTGCCTTCGGTCTTCAGCCTGCCGATGCAGTTGTTCCTGATCCCGGTGCTCGGCTTCTTCGCGGCGAAGACGCTCTTCGGCATCGTGCTGTTCCGCGCGCGCGTGCCGTGTTCGTGGCGCGAAACGATCATGGCCTCGATCGCCAGCATGGGTTTGAGCCACGCGATCGCGCGCGGCATCTGGCGCGGCCTGTTCAAGAAACAAGGCGTGTTCGTGCGCACCGCCAAGAGCCGCAGACTGACCAAGAAACCGAGCGCGTTCGCTTCCGTGCGCGAGGAATTGCTGATGGCGATCGCGCTGACGCTCGCGATCGTCGGCATGATCGTCGACTACGGCGGTCAATACGTCGAAGGCATGTTGTGGATGGTGATCCTGGCTGCGCAGGCGATTCCGTATGTGTCGGCGCTGATCGGCGCATGGGTGAGCCGGCGCGCTTTGGCCGATGCCTCGGATGGCATCGGCCGCGCCGGCGAACGCACGAGGCAGGATGCCGAGGACCGGGTTGCTTGGCGAGCGCCGGATGCGCGAGCCTAGCAAGGACATCGTTCGCGCGAGGAGCCGGAACAAGTTGCGGAGCCGATTTCCCATCGTGACGCGCTTGCATCACGGGTCGAAAACGTGGCTGCCGTAAACTGGGCCGGGATGCCGAACCCGCTCGCACGGATAGCGCTATCGCTCAGCCTGCTCGCTCTTGCGTTGTCCGCGCGCGCGGAGAAGATCACCGTTACCATCGGCGGCGTAAACGATACGTTGCAAACGGCGGTGCGCGACAATCTTTCCGTCGGCCGCTACGCCAACCGCAACGATATCACCGAAACGCAGGCGCGAGTTCTGGCCGACGACGCGGCGAAGGAAGCGCAGATCGCGCTGCGGCCATACGGTTACTACAACGCACACGCCACCAGCAAACTCGACCACGTCGAGGGCACTTGGCAGGTGCGGTTGCAAGTAACGCCGGGGCCGCCGACGAAAGTCGCCACGCTCGATCTGCAACTACCCGGTCCTGCCGCGCAATTGCCGCCAGTACGCAAGGCGGTGCGCGGTTTCCATCCACGCGCAGGCGAAACGATGCAGGATTCCGTGTACGAAGCATCGAAGGGCGCCATCGGTTCGGCGTTGCTGGAAAACGGTTATCTCGATGCCAAGGCGACCGAGCACCGCGTCGAGGTCACGCGCGCGCAGGATCGCGCCGACATCCATCTGCACTACGCGCCGGGCGACCGTTACAAACTCGGCGTGGTGGATTTCGAAGGTTCGCAATTCGCGCCGGGTTTCCTGCAGCGCTACGTGCCGTGGCAGAGCGGCGAGTGGTATTCGCAATCCGATCTGCTCGCGTTGCAACAGTCATTGACAGACGCCGACTACTTTTCGATCGTCAACGTCGAGCCGCAGGTTTCGCAAGCGAAGGACCACGTGGTGCCGGTGAAAGTGGAAGTCGCGCCGGCCAAGCGGCGCGTCTACACGGCGGGCGTGTTCGTCGGCACCGACACGGGCCCGGGCGTGCGCGGCGGCGTGCGTTGGCGCTGGCTCAACCGGCGCGGGCACAAGTTGAATACCGAAGTGATCGTGGCGCAGAGATTGAAAACGGCGCAGGCGGTGTATGAAATCCCGCAGCCCGGCCCCGATCACCGCAGCTTCAATTTCGGCGTGGGCTACCGCGACGAAAACACCCGCACTTCGATCGCGCACACCTTCTCGCTCGCCGCCAACGAGACGAAGGACTGGCGCGGCTTCGTGCGCACGATGGGGCTGCATCTGGTCGGCGGCACCTTCACCGTCGGCGCGAGCAACAGCCAGGACGTCGACGAACCCGGCGTGGAACACGGCCGCAGCGTGCTGGTGTACGGCGAAGCCGCACTGACGAAGAAAGTCGCCGACAACCCGCTGTTCGTGCGCCGCGGCTGGTCATTGAACCTGATCGGCCGCGCCGGACCCGGCATCGACACGCGCTTCGCGCAAGTGCTCGCCGATTTCAAATGGATCCACGCGCTCGGCCGGCGCGACCGGTTGATCCTGCGCGGCGATGCGGGCGCAACCACGGTCGGCGAATTCGACAAGCTGCCGCCGGAATTGCGCTTCTTCGCCGGCGGCGACCGTTCGATCCGCGGCTACGGTTATCAGGCGATCGGACCGCGCAATTCGTACGGCCGCGTGATCGGCGGCACGCGCTTGCTGGTGGCGAGCGCGGAAGTCGAACATTACTTCACGCGCGACTGGGGCATCGCCGCGTTCGTGGACAGCGGCGACGCGTTCAACGGCACCGCGTTCCACGCGCAGACCGGCGCGGGCCTGGGCGTGCGCTGGCGCTCGCCGGTCGGCATGGTGCGCGTGGACATCGGCGTGCCGGTCAACAACCGCTATTACCACGGCGCGCAACTACACATCGTGATCGGACCGGACTTGTGATGAGCAACCCGCAAAGCTACTGCGCTCGGCAGCTTGCACGCCGGCGGTGCTCGGAATCCTCATGTATTGACATATACACTCCGGTTCCTGCGCTCCGGCGTCGCGCAACCTGCCTTCGCTCGCTACGCTTTGCAGGCTGCTCATGACGCGCGCGCGGAAATGGATTGTCGGGGTCGGCGTCGCGGTCATCGCGTTGCTGGTGCTAATCGCGATCTTCTTCGCGTGGCTGCTGTACACGCCGTCCGGCCTGCGTTTCGCGCTGGATCGCGGCGTGGCGCTGATGCACGGGCAATTTTCCTACGCGAACGCCAGCGGCACATTGGCGGGCGAAACCACAATCCATGATCTGCATTATCACGACGATAGCGGCGACGTGCTGCATGTCGATTCGGCTGTGATCGACGTGCGACCGTGGGCGCTGCTCGGCAAACGATTGCACGTGAAACGCGCGCGCATCGACGGCATCGATCTCACGCTGGGCACATCGAACTCATCGCAAAGCACTTCGCTGCAGCCGCCGCTGACTGTCGTGTTGGACGACACGCTGCTGACGCGCATCGACGTGCACCAAGCCGGCAAGCCCGTGTTCTCGGCAAACAGCCTCGCGATCGCCGGTGTGTGGAGCGGCGATCGGCTGTTGCTCAAGCAGCTCGATCTGCGCGCGCCGCAAGGCAGCGCATCCTTGAATGGAGTGGTCGCGTTGGCGCCGGGTTACAGCGGCCACGGCAAGGCACATCTGGACTGGTCGCAGGGCGGCACGCGCTACGTTGCCGATCTGGAGACGCAATCGGACGGTTCGACCGCGCTGTTGCACGCGCGCGTCGCCTCGCCTTTGCGCGCCGACCTGCAGGCGATGCTGAAATTGAACGCGGAGCATGCATGGACGGTGGCGTTGAACGCGCCGGCTTTCGACGCACGCGCCCTGCCCTTCGATCTGCCTGCGTCTATCAAGACACTCGCGGCGGATCTGCGCGGCTACGGCAATGTGCGAGGCGGCAAGCTGGTCGGCAAGCTCACGGTCAACGACCGCACGCTGCTGCTCGATCCGGCGCAATTCCGCATCGCTGGCAAGACACTAGTGCTCGACCCGCTGCGCCTGCGATCACCGCAGATCGCGGGCATTGCCACCGCGATCGGTACGGTGCATCTGGACGCAGACCCGATTTCCGCCGCGCTCGATTTGCAGTGGCAGGACGTGTTGCTACCCGCCGATCTCGCCGGGCAACCGCTCGCCACACACGGCGCGCTGCATTTCGGCGGCAGCGCACAAAACTATTCGCTCGATGGCGCGCTCTCGATCGGTCCGCCGGACCGCCTCGCGAATCTGCAACTGAAACTCCAAGGCACGCCGCAACAGATCGCATTGCAGACCTTGATATTAATGCAGAAGAACGGCGGCTTGGATGCGAGCGGTACGATCGGCTTGCAACCGCAACTCTCGTGGAAACTCGACGCGACCGCGCGCAAGTTCGATCCGGGCGCGTTGCTCGCCGGCTGGAATGGCGCGCTGGATTTCGCGCTCGCCACACATGGCACGCTGACATCGCGCGGCCCACAAGCCACGCTGAAACTCGACCACGTCGCAGGAATGCTGCGTCAGCGCAGCGTCAACGGCAGTCAGGCCGATCTGCGCATCACGCCGGACAATCCGTTCGACGGCACGCTGCTGCTGGCGGTCGGCCGCAGCCGCATCCGCGCGCAAGGCCAGGGCGGCGCACGCACCAATGCAACGGTCATGCTCGACATCGCCTCGCTGGCCGACTGGCTGCCGCAAGCAACCGGCGCGTTGCAAGGACAGTTCAACGTGCGCGGCGCATGGCCGAAGCTGGTGGTGAACGGCCAACTGCACGGCAAACATCTCGCCATCAACGCACGCAGCGCGGATGCGCTGCAACTCACCGCATCCATTCCAGACATCAGCCAACCCGGCGGCGATTTCGATTTGTCATTGAAAAACGTCCAGGCATCCGGACTGGACTTCGATGCGGTGCACTTGGACGCACACGGCACGGCGGCATCGCATCGGCTGCAACTCGATGCACGCGGACCACAATTGAGTGCCGCACTGGCGTTGCAAGGAAGCTGGAATGCGAAAACGAAAAGCTGGAGCGGCACGTTGCACGATCTGCATTTCACACCGCAAGGGCTGCCGGAATGGCGCCAGCAACAACCGGCCGCGCTGAGCTGGAGAAATGGCGCGGCCTCACTCTCGCAACTATGCCTGAGCGCGGGAAAACCGCATCTGTGCACTGCCGCCGATCGCAAGGCCGACGGCACACTCACCGCGCGTTATCAATTGCAACGTCTGCCGATGCAGTTGCTGGCGACGCTCGCAGCCAGCACCGAACCGCTGCGCGCCAGCGGCGAACTTTCCGGTTCCGGACAACTGACGCTGCGCGCGGACGGCAGCATCAACGGCAATGCGACCATGCAGGCGAGTCCAGGTTCCATCGCGTTCGCCTCCACATCGAACAACACGCTGTTGGCATGGACAGGTTTGACCGTTGGCGCGACTGCAACGGGACAAAACCAAAGCGTGCGTCTGACCGGCAATCTGAGCGACGGCGGACACGTCAATGGCGATGTCACATTGAGCGGCGCGGAACATGCGCTGCACGGAACCGTCAGCGCCGACCTGCGCAGCCTCGCATTCCTGGAAGCACTCTCCACCGAAGTCGCCAACGTGCGCGGCACATTGGGCGGTACGTTGACGCTCGGCGGCACGCTCGCCGCGCCGCAATTCCAAGGACTAATCCAGACGCAGAACTTCGCCGCCGAATTGCCGCGCGCCGGCCTGAAACTGCACGATGGCCGCTTCGCGATTCAAGGCGACGCGCAGGGCCAGTTGCGCATCGACGGCCAGATTGCTTCCGGCGATGGCGTGTTGCACATCGCGGGCAATACCGGCATGAGCGCGGCCGCGCCGCTGTCGCTGGCGGTCCGCGGCGACAACGTGCTGGTGGCCGACATTCCCGCCGCGCACGTGGTCGCTTCGCCCGATTTGCGTATTGGCCGCGCGCAGAATCTGTACACGCTGACCGGCACGCTCGGCATCCCGAACGCACGCATCGAAGCGGAGAAACTGCCGGGGCAAGGGCCGGCCAAGGCATCTCCGGATGTGGTGATCGTCGATGAAACACAACAGCAGGCCGCAGTCGGCGAAATGCCAATGCGCGCCGATATCACGGTGAAACTCGGCGACAACGTTGCGGTGAAAGGCTACGGCCTGGACGGCAAGGTGCACGGCGCGCTCGCGGTGCACGTGCAGCCCGAGCAGCCCGCGACCGGCCGCGGCGAAATACAAGTCGATGGCACTTATCAGGCCTATGGCCAGATCTTGCAGATCCAGCAAGGTCGGCTGCTGTTCGCCGGCACGCGGCTGGACAACCCGGGGCTGGATATCCGCGCCACGCGCAACATCCGCAGCCAGGACATCACGGTCGGCTTGCAGGTGCGCGGCACCGCGCAGCAGCCGATCCTCACCGTATTTTCCGATCCCTCGATGGAACAGGCGCAGGCGCTGTCGTATCTCGTCACCGGACGTCCGCTGGAATCGCTGAAGAGCGGCGAAGCCGACACGCTCAACACCGCCGCGCAAGCACTCGGTGGCCTCGCCGGCGACCGCCTGGCCAAATCGATCGGATCACGGCTCGGCGTCGAAGCCGGCGTGTCCAGCAGCGAAGCGCTCGGCGGCAGCGCGTTTACCGCCGGCAAGTACCTTTCACCGCGATTGTTCCTGAGCTACGGCGTCGGCCTGTTCACGCCGGGACAAGTCATCACCCTGCGCTACACCCTCAACCGATTCCTGCAATTCGAGGCGGAAAACGCGACGACGGGCAATCGCGCGAGTTTGAATTACAGGATTGAGAAGTAAAACAACAAGCTTGCTATGAGCAATGGTCGCCACCATTGGCGATTGCCAACTGCAGAGTCAATCGCGCCGCCGCACCGCTAGATAACTATCACCACTTTCCTCGTGGCAAGCTGATCCATTCACGCAAAAACCGCACACCGCCGGTTAAAAACCAAATTACTAAACCAAGGATCCCCAATAGAGCTACGATTGCTTGCGATTCCAGAAAAGGCCACTGTTCAGCCGAGTTGTCGATTCGATACACAAAACCGTAGTGGCTTTTCTCGAACTGCATACCGGGAACCAATTTTTCATATTCAAATTCGCTCCCGAACGGGACGAAGTCACTCACCGTACCGTTTGTTCGACGAATTGCATAATGAGTGACGCAACGGTTATTCAACGGCATCTCGCAGACTTGCCGCGATGCTCCCAGGACAAAGTTGTCCTTCAAAAAGAAAAAGCTCACGATCCGCGACCCGCAAGTGCCTGCAGCGGCCAATGACGCCACAAGGAGAACCCAATAAAAAATGAACCGAAGCGGAAAAAGGACTGCTGGGTCTTCGTCCATCTGCGCTGTGCTCCTCGACCAGTCGAGTAAACCAGGCACATCACTTCATTTTTAACGCAACGCTTCGATCACCGGCTGCACCTGCGCCTGTCTCCCAAGCGCTTGGCCAATTCTCTGCAATGCATTGGCCAGCGTTTCATCATCACGCGCGCGAACAGTCGCGTGCCCGACTTTCCTTCCCGCTCGCGGGGATTTGCCGTAATCGTGCCAGTGCGCGTCGGCTTCGCGCAGGATCGCGTTCGCATCCGGCAATTCGCCGATCCAGTTCAACATGCAGGCGCGGCCGAGGACAGACGTGTCGCCCAGCGCCAGGCCCAGCACCGCGCGCACGTGGTTCTCGAATTGCGAGGTGATCGCGCCCTCGATGGTCCAGTGGCCGGAGTTGTGCACGCGTGGCGCCATTTCGTTGCCGAGCAGTTGGCCCTGAAATACGAACAACTCCAGCGCGAACACGCCGACGTAGTCGAGCTTTTCCGCGATCGTGCGCGCGTGCGCGAAAGCGGCCCGCGCAATCGCATCGTCCACGTGCGCAGGCGCGAGACTCGCGGAAAGGATTCCATCCGAATGCCAGTTGCGCGTCAGCGGCCAAGTGCGGAAATCGCCGTCGCGTCCGCGCACCGCGATCACCGAGACTTCGCACTCGAACGGCACGAAGGCTTCCAGGATCAGCCCGTGCGAGTTGGAACCCAGCGCCTGCCACGCCGCCTCCGCGTCGCTCGCCGATTTCAAACGGAACTGGCCCTTGCCGTCGTAACCGAGCCTGCGCGTTTTCAGGATCGCCGGCGCGCCGACTTCGCGCAGCGCGGCATCCAGACCTTCGCGCGTGTCCACCGGCGCGAACGCCGGCGTGCCGAGTCCGCATTCGCGGAACAGCGTTTTTTCGGCCAGCCGGTCCTGCGCGGTGGCCAGCGCGCGCGGATTGGGAAACACCTGCGTGC